>Ga0210402_10000963_pt1 | contig 30795 bp, 29 predicted proteins | sample IncBWC7MmetaG_FD_161055 | JGI IMG/M metagenome (GOLD analysis project Ga0210402, IMG submission 161055) | Forest soil microbial communities from Barre Woods Harvard Forest LTER site, Petersham, Massachusetts, United States - Inc-BW-C-7-M | ecosystem: Environmental > Terrestrial > Soil >...
ATCTCGCGTCTGCCATCATTCACGGAGCAGACCCAGAGGTAACATCCTAGAAAATCGATTTGCGACGCTTGCACCAAGCGCTCTCGCATTTGCGTAGTTTGTTTCCCCCCTCCCCAATTGTCAAGCAGTGTGGAAACTACTTGCCCGCCATTTGAATGGTGAGCTCTGAAAGGAGCTAGCATGTAGAGCGTGAGCTGGGTCAAGAAATTTCTGTATCTTGTAGTCGGTTATGCGCTGACTTTCGCGCTGGTATTTTCGATCCCCGCATTTATTCATCGGCGAGCCTTTGATCAGGCCTTTTTCGTCTGGTACAAAGATCCAAGCCCGCAAAACACTGCAGTTCTGCGGATCGAACAGCGCAAGAATAGGCTGATTCATCTTCAAGATTCGGCGATTGGCGCTCTCGCATTGTTTGTGGTCGCCTGCGGCGTCTATGGTGTCTCGCAACTATGGAAGCGCTATCTTCAAGACTCACGACCACCGTCCGCTCAACCATGAGCTCGCTGCTTTCACGGCGTGTTATCCTTTCGCCCTGGATGGAAGACGATATCAAGTTTATGAGGGTTGTCATCGACGAAGCGCGTGCTGCTGCTGTCGCCGGCGAAGTACCAATCGGTGCCCTGATCGTCCATGATGGCAAAATCCTCGCGCGCTCCGGTAACCGTACCATCCGCGATTGTGACCCTACCGCCCACGCCGAAATCCTCGTAATCCGCGAAGCGGCCCGCCTCCTCCGCAACTATCGCATGCCCGGCACATCGCTATACGTCACCATAGAGCCCTGCAGCATGTGCGCCGGCGCCATCATCCAGGCCCGCATTCCTCGCCTTATCTACGGCGCCGACGACCCAAAAGGCGGCGCATTCCGGTCATGTTTCGAAATCCTCACTCACGGCAGCCTCAATCATCAGGTGGATGTCGTTCCCGGCATTCTCGCTTCGGACTGCGCCGAAATCCTTCAATCCTTCTTCGCCGCGCGCCGCTAGCCGCCTTGAGTCTTTCCCTTGCGCAAACAGAGCCCGAGACCCGTAAAGCCTCGGGTTAAGTTGACTTAGCAGTTTCTCGAGGTTTCTCGCGGTTGTCGCCTCGACACTCGAAGTCCCGAATCACATCCTAAGCAGGATTGGTCACGATGGATTGCCGGATCGCACATCCCTTGCTACGATTGAACTTGCCTCGACCGCGGAGAGGTGACTGAGCGGTTGAAAGTACTCGCCTCGAAAGCGAGCGTACGGGAAACCGTACCGTGGGTTCGAATCCCACCCTCTCCGCCATTCGCCTTTCCCAGTCGCTATTCCTTGTCTGGCGGGACTGAGCAATGAAAAGGGCCGGACGCTTCCGCCCGACCCGAACGATCGTTCATAATGGAAAAACAACTCAGAAGTGGCAGGAGGCCGCCCCCCGCTTCTGCAAATACTTTTGGTGATATTCCTCTGCGCGATAAAAGGTCCCCGCCGGCGTGATTTCTGTCGCGATTGGCCTCTTGAACTTGCCGTTGGCCTCCAGGGCCGCTCGCGATTTCTTCGCGATGGCTTCTTGCTCCGGCGTCTGAAAGAAAATCGCGGTGCGATATTGCGTGCCGAAGTCCGGCCCTTGGCGGTTCACCTGCGTCGGATCATGCACTTTCCAGAATACGTCCAGTAGTTGCTCGTAGCTCACTTTGCCCGGGTCAAATGTCACTTGCACCACCTCGGCATGTCCCGTCTCGTCCGTGCAAACATCTTTGTACGTCGGATCCGGCATCTCTCCCCCACTGTACCCCACAGCCGTATCAACCACTCCCGGCACCTGTTGAAACGCCGCTTCCACTCCCCAGAAGCAGCCCGCTCCAAACGTCGCAATCTCCGTCATTTCTCGCTCCTAGATTATCCCGATCCTGCCCGTAATTGTGCTTGCGCCGTCAGCAGGCCTAAGCGATTGGATGCCAGCTACCCCACCAAAGTTTCTGTGAATCATAAAAGCTTATTCTCGACCCCTCATTTCCCAAGATTGCATCCCGGCCGGCTAGCACACTGCCGGCCGCTTCCGCTTCAAGACTTCTTCTTAGCCGCCGTATCAAAAGTCTTCAACTTGGCTTGTGCGAGCGCTTTGTAGGCGCTATTTACCGACGCTGATTGTGTGAATGCATCTCTTGCTTCAGCGTTCCTCTTCAAGTTTAACAGCGCGAACCCTAGCCGGTACTGATTCCGCCCATAGCCTCCGTCATCCGACTTCAGCAGCGGCGCAGCCGCTTTGAAATTCTCCGCCGCTTGCGCGTTATCCTTTTTCTGAATACTTACCTGCCCTAAAGAGCTCAGCGCAAGCCCCTTCTGCAGCGAGACTTGTTGTTGCCATTGCTCGTCCGTAACTCCCTCTGGCTTTTGCGCTGCGGCTAGCAGGGAAATCGCTTTCTTCGCAGAGGCTTCGGCCTTGTCCAGCTGCTCTCCTTTCTCGCTGTAATAGTCGGAAAGCAAAAGCAGCATTCCTATGTTGTTGGGATCTTTGGCAAGCACCCCGTTCGCAACCTCCAGCATTTTCGGAATGTTTTGCGCTTGCTGATACGAAGTCGCCGCCACGCCCAGCGCCTGATTGGCGTAGGGAGAATCCGGAAAAAGTTGCGCGAAATGCGCGAACATCGTAGCCCGCTTCGAAGCGTTCGTCGTCCGATAGGCCACCATGTACATGGCTTGCTCAATGTACGCGATGTTGTCCTTGTTGTTCTCGAGAGTCGTATCTTTTTGCCGTTGCCAGGCCCCCTCCTCCATCCCAGCGGGCGCGGGCGATGCCTTGAATCGTTCCAGTATGCCCGGCACCTTTTCTCCGTAAGCCATGAGTTTATCGTTATCGCCCTTCTCGCTCGCCGCGCGAACCATGTTCACGGCATTCGCAAAGCTATCCGGATCGAGCGCAAAAAGTTTGTCTCCGTACTCGAACGCCTTGTCGTAATTTTTTTGCGTGATGTAATAATTTACGTAGAGATCGGCAGCCACAATCGCCATATCACCCTGGCCGAGACTCGTCGAAAACTTATCGATGAGCGCCAGCTTTTGCGCCGGATCGGCCGTGCCGTTGATTTCCGTCAACGCATGGTCCGCCTCGGAGCCCGCCGGAATCGGCACGTACTTGCCAATCTGTTGTCCGCTTGCGGAACGAATCGCGAAAATGAATAAGGCGAGAATTGCTATGGTTTGCGTCATTCGCTTCATGAATACCTCCACGGGCAGGAAATTGCGTGCATCTTAGCGCCGGTCCGCTCCCGGCGTAAACAAACTTCTGCGGCTCGCCCCTCGCTTCTTGCGGACACCCACGTCAACGTTTTCGTCTAGAATGGCAAAGTCTCTGTTGGCGGGGGGAAATGGTGTCTGAGCCTAAGCTGAATCCCGTTTTGTCGTCGCGAAAGTTTGCTGCCTCCGCAGCGATCGCTGCACTTCTTATCGTCGGTTCGGCAAGTCAAGTCGCCGCGCAAAACGCAATGAGCTCCCACACGATGGATATGCGCGAGGAAGTCCCCCCCGAAAAACTGCCGCCTCCAGAGAAACTCGCCGGCATCGGAAACGCCCACATTCGCATCACCGCCAGCCCCGAGGCGCAGATGTGGTTCGACCAGGGCTTAAACCTATTGCACGACTTTTGGGACTACGAATCTGTCCGCGCATTCGAACAGAGCGTTCGCGTCGATCCCGATTGCGCTATGTGCTACTGGGGAATTCATCAGGCGGAGAAATTCCGCCACAGCAACGCCAAATACTATTCCAATCAGGCTTTGGCCATGGCCGCGAGCCTCAAAGGCCACGCCAGCAAGGCGGAACGTCTTTACATCGAAGCGAGCGCCGCCGCCGAAGCTGCCGAAAATTCTGAAGGAAAAGAAAAGGGCAAGGGAGAGTCCAAGGAAGTGCAACTCTACCGAAAGCTGGTGAAGAGCAATCCCAAAGACATGCAGGCGCGAATTCTTCTCGCGGAGGCCCTCTCCGATGGCTATGACGATGACGATCAGCCGCGCGAGGGCCAAAAAGAAGCCTTGGCGATATTGCAGACCGTGCTTAAGGAAGATCCCGACAACTCCGCAGCGAATCACTACTGGATTCACGCCGTCGAGCCGAGCCAGCATCCCGAGCAGGCTCTTCACAGCGCAGAAATTCTTGGCCGCCTGGCCCCTACCTCGGGGCACATGGTTCACATGCCCGGCCACATCTTCTATCGCACCGGCGATTACACCCGCGCGAAAGAATCCTTTGCTGTCTCCCTGAAAGCCGATGAAGCATATATGCAGGCGCAGCACGTGCAGGTCGACGACGATTGGAATTACGTGCACAACCTGATGTACGCCATCGCGAACTTGATGGAACTCGGTCAACTTATTGACGCCACCGCATTGTCCGCCAAACTTAAGGGAGCGCGTGGCGAACTCGAGAACACGCTGTATCCCTGGTCGCCACGCGACGCCATGTCGCGTCTCGATCCGCGCCTCCCTGTTGCGCTGCGCTCCGCGGACTGGGCCTCGGCTCTCGATTTGCTGAAAACCAGCGATCCCCCGGCCGCGCTTCCAAATCTTCAATTTCTCGCGCGCCAGCTCACTCAATTCTCGCGCGGTATGCAGGCACTCGATCAGCATGATCTGTCCCGTGCGGAGGAGGCGTCGTCAGAGTTCGATGCTGGACTGTGGCGAATTTCTCAACGCTTGAAAGACGAAGAGGCCGCCAAGGCCGAGGAAAAAGACAAAGACAAAAAGAAGCCGGACTCCGGCCCTCCAAAGCTGCAGGTGATGCCAGATGCCATGCCCAAGCCGTTGGTGAGCAACCTTTCCATCATGTCCCTGGAACTCCGTGCAGGCTTGCTGGTGGCAAAGAAGCAGCCCGACGAAGCGAAAAAGCTCTATACACAAGCCGCGCAAGAAGAAAAATCCCTCGGTTACCGCGAGCCTCCGGCCTTCATTCAACCTGTTGGTGAGGCAGAAGCGGCGGCGTTCATGGCCGATTCGGACTGGACGGATGCAAAGGCCGCTTACAAAGGCGCACTCCTCGACCGGCCCCGCTCTGGCTTCCCGCTCTACGGTATCGCGCTGGCAAGCGAGCAAGCCGGCGACACGACTGCCGCAACGGCAGAGTACGCGGAGTTTTTGGCGGCGTGGAAATCCGCCGACTCCAGTCTTCCGCAACTCGCCCATGCCCGCGCCTACGTCACCGCACACGGGACGGTCGCAGCCAGCAAATAGCGCCTGGGTCGAGCGCCACAAGGAGGAAGTTCGCCTCCGACCACCCCCTGTTTTTTCCCGGATTTTTCGTTGACAATAAGTTGCTCGTCGAGTACTATATGTCTTGGGTAATACTACCCACTGATTCCGTAGCGCCAGCATCCTTGCTGGCGTTTTTGCTTTGGTGCACAGGCTTCAGCATGTGTGCTTTTCCCCGCCGCGCCAATGCCGCCCGCCCGCAGTCTAGGCCGCGTCAGCGGCAACGCACTCACTCTGTCAGTCGGAAATCCTCCTGTTCTGCCCAGTTTTGGTGCAAATCTAAGCCATTTAGAATCAACATTTACAGAACTGCCACTAACTATTCATTCTAAAAGAGTTACACGAAAGCTAAATTCTTTAGAATCAACATTTATGAAAAAAAGGGGAAGCGTAGGTCCCGCCAGGGGTACGGACCGGGCACATCCGCGACAGGTCTCCTGCCGCCGGTCGCCCAGGAACGCTCCAAATATGCGTTAGTGCAAACCGGCAATCGTTACAGAGCGCGTGGGGTATCGCCGATAACAGAACTCATTACCAACCGCTGGCAACAAATTCTAATTAACGCGGAAATAGGAAACTGAGTTCCCGCGCAAAATCCGGAAGATTTGACCCGCGGCGCATTTCGCGAGACGATGCAGAGTTTGAACGAGGTGAAATATTGGATCTGGGGCTACAGGGACGCGTAGCCATCGTAGCCGCCGCTAGCAAGGGCCTTGGTCGCGCCGTCGCGGAAGAACTGGCGCGCGAAGGCGCCAGCGTGGCCATTTGCGCCCGCAACGCATCGGAGCTCGCGCAGACGGCAGCCCAAATCCACAATTCCACTGGCCGGGAAGTCTTCCATCAAGCAGTCGATGTTACAAATCCCCCCGCGGTCTCTCATTTCGTTGCCGCTGTTGAAGAACGCTTCGGCCGTCTCGACATTTGTGTTACCAACTCTGGTGGCCCTCCGTCTAAATTGTTCGTGGAGACAGACCCGGAGGATTGGCGCGCGGCCGTCGACCTCCTTCTGATGAGCGCCGTTTTCTTCGCCAAGGAATCTCTTCCGCGTATGCAAAAAAATAAATGGGGCCGCTTCATCACCATTACTTCCTCCGCCGTGAAGCAACCCGTTGACGGGCTCCTGCTTTCTAATTCCATTCGCGCCGCCGTCACAGGCTTGGCGCGAACTCTCGCCAATGAATACGCAGCTTACGGTATCACCGTCAACAACGTTTGCCCCGGTTACACGCGTACGGCGCGTCTCGACAATCTTGCCGCGGCCATTTCCGCTCGCACAGGAACTCAGCAGGATGCCGTGTTTGCCGATTGGACTCGCCAGATTCCCGCAGGCCGCATCGGCACGCCCGAAGAGTTCGCGGCTGTCGTCGCCTTCCTCGCATCCGAGCGGGCCAGCTACGTGAACGGCGTTTCCCTCGCGGTCGATGGCGGCATGGTCAGGAGTCTCCTCTAACGCAATGTCACTTTCTCTGCGGCGCTTTCAACTTTCGCTTCTGCCAGAAAAGTTTGCCATTGTCGGACTCTCGTCCCGCGCGGATATTCCCGCGTGGGCCACGCAAGGCCCATTTTTCTCAGTGACGCGCACGAGCGATGAGCTCTCTATCATGGTCGAAGAATCGCGCGTTCCCGCAGGCGTGGAGTTTCAAGGCGGCTGGCGCGTCATCAAGGTCCAGGGCCCATTCATGCTGTCGGAAGTTGGCGTGTTGGCCGCTCTCGTGGGACCTCTTGCTGCTGCAAGAGTCAGTGTGATGACGATAGCGACATTCGACACCGATTACCTGCTGGTGGCCTCGGAGAGTTTGGCCGCAGCTGTCTCCGCACTTGAACGAGCCGGACATTCATTCCAAAGGAGCCAATCCCAATGATCAACCCCTCCTGCGCAACTACTCGCCCGCAGCGGCGTCGCCTGGCATTCCTTGCCTCGACCAGCATGCTTGCTGCACTCCTCCTCGCGCTGCACATCCACGCTGACGAACCCTACGCTCGCAGCCGCGATTACGACCTGCAACACTCGCGGATCGCGCTGCGCTTCGATCTCGATCAGAAAAAAGTCATGGGCGACGTCACTCATACGCTCACGATTCTGCGGGACGGGACGCCGAATATCGTATTTGACTCCGCTGGCCTTGCGATCCAAAGCGTGACTGTCAACAAATCCGCCGCCAAGTTCGAGACCAAGGACGATAAGCTCATCATCCCGCTCGCTACCGCGGCTCACGCCGGAGAAAAATTCGACGTCGCCATTCGTTACGAAGCCAAGCCGACCAAGGGCCTCTACTTCATCCTGCCCGACAAAGATTATCCGGACCGGCCCAAGCAAGTCTGGACCCAAGGCGAATCCGAAGACACGCGTTACTACCTCCCGACCTACGACTACCCGAACGATCGCCTCACCACGGAAACCATTCTCACCGTGCCCGCTTCCTGGATTACCGTTGCCAACGGGAAGCTCATCAACGTCTCAAACGCCGTCAATGGAATGAAGACCTGGACATGGAAAGAGTCCCTGCCCAGCTCCACCTACTTGATCACCGTGGTCGCCGGCGAATTCGATGAAGCGAAGGAATCCTGGCGCGGCATTCCCGTCACTTATTACGCCCCGAAGGGCCGCGGCGATCGTCTTTCCATCAATTACGGCCGCACTCCTCAGATGATCGAACTCTTTAGCACAAGACTCGGTGTTAACTATCCGTGGGAAAAGTACGCGCAATCCATGGTCGATGATTTCGTCGCCGGCGGAATGGAAAACTCCAGCGCCACAACCAACACAAGCTCTTCGCTCCGGCATCCCAAACTTGATCCCGAATTTCCCACCGGTGAGGACGACCTTATCTCTCACGAGCTGGGCCATCAGTGGTTTGGCGATCTGGTCACCTGCAAGGATTGGGGCGACATCTGGCTCAACGAAGGTTTTGCCACTTTCATGGAAACAATTTGGAGCGAAGCGCACTTCGGCAAGGACCAAGCCGACTACGAAAGGTGGGAAGGCGCTCGCCAGTGGTTCGGGCAGACCAATCTTTACAGCAAACCTATCGTTCGCCACGACTTCAACGATTCCGGAGAATTCGACGGCAACGCCTACACCAAAGGCGGCTGGGTTCTCTACATGCTCCGCCACCAGCTCGGCGAAGATGCCTTTTATCGCGGCCTCAAGCACTACCTCGAAGTGAATCGCGGCAAAAACGTCGTCACCGCCGATCTTTCCAAAGCCATTGAAGAAGCCACGCACACCAACGTCGACCAGTTCTTCAGCCAATGGGTCTACGGCGCGGGCGCTCCCAAGTTCGACCTGAGCTACAAGTACGACGATGCAAAACACGAAGTCGCGCTCACCGTTAAGCAAACGCAAAAAGTCGAGGGCCACGTCGGCCTCTTCCGCATTCCCTCCGAAGTTGAAATCACCACGGCTTCCGGACCAAAACTTTTTCCTATCACAGTTTCTAAAGACTCCGAGGTCTTCACGTTTCCCATGAACTCCGCTCCGCTCATGGTACTTTTCGACAAAGGCGGCCACGTCCTCAAATCAGCGGATTTCCACAAAGAAAAAAAGGAGTGGCTCTATCAGTTGAAGAACGCCAGCGAACTCGCCGATCGCGCGGATGCCGTCACAGCTCTCAGTAAACTCAAGAGCGATGACGATGTCGTCCCCGCCCTCGGCGACACACTTCGCGGAGACAAAGCCTGGGGCGTTCGCGCCAATGCCGCAGACGCTCTCGGCCAATTAGGCAGTTCTACCGCATCCAAGCAACTTCTCGACGCACTGGACACCGATAAGGAGCCGTGGGTTCGCAATCGTATCGTCTCCGCTCTCGGCAATTTCAAGGACAACGCTGCCATCGTGGCCAAGCTGAACTCCATCGCGGGCGATGATAGTTCCTTCCGGGCGCGCGCCGCCGCTTTACAAGCCCTTGGCCGCCTCAAAGCACCCAGCGCGCTGGCCACTCTCGACGCCGCGGTTGCCGCTGATTCTCCTGACGGTTTCCTGCGTAACGCTGCGCTCCGCTCCATGGGTCCCCTCGGTGACGACAAAGCTGTGCCGCTCCTTCTGCAATGGTCTGCTCCAGGCAAGCCCATCGATTCGCGAACCGCTGCTATCTCGAGCCTTGCCCACCTTCAAAAAGACAACAAGGACATCACCAAGCAAATCGCCTCCTATCTCAGTGAGCCTCACTTTCCCGTCCGCTTCGCGAGCATCTTCGCGCTCGGCGCTCGCGGCGACGCCTCGGCCATCCCCGCTCTCGAAGTACTCCTCAAGAGCGACGACCTCAGCATCGAAATGGCTCCCATGATCAAACGGCAGATCGCAAGTCTGAAAAAGCCGTCGGGCGGTAAGGGCGCTGCTGTCGGGGAAGAAGGAGAAGAAGGTGCAGGAGGCGAGGAAGCTTCAGCGGCGGCAGCGGGCAACGATCAGAGCGCGGTCGCGAAACGGCTGGATAGACTCGAACACCTTATGCAAGAAGTGAACGACCGCCTCAAAACCATTGAGACACGCGTCCCGCCGCCAAAGTAGCGGGCAGACCTCTCGACCGTTGACATCTCACAACGATCTCAAAAACTTGGGGCGCACAAATATTCGCAGCGTTCCTCGACCACGATCCATGGCGTTCAGCTTCGAGTTTCGGATTTCGATCCTCACGGTTCCGCCAACAAAATGCGCAAATCCCGCAAATTATTCCCCGTCGGCCCCGTAACGATCGTATCCCCCAGCCTCGCAAAATAACTATACGAGTCGCTCTCCCGGAACATGTACCTGGCATTCAATCCAATCGCGCGCCCACGCTCGATAGTCTCCCCATCGGCCACCGCTCCCGCCGCCGGACTGTTTCCATCCACTCCGTCCGTCCCCGCGCTGAGCACCGCAATCTTCCTACCGGCAATTTTTTTCACGCAAGCCAGAACAAACGCAGCGTTCCTCCCGCCGATTCCTTTCCCCTTAACCGGCGAGCTCACCTCGCCATCGGCGATCACTGCCACGCGCTGCCCGGGATTCGTTTTGCGCATCTCTTCCAGTTGTTCCAATAAATATTCCGCTGCTTTCTCCACCGGCCAATCGTCCGTCGTGTTGTCACAACACGCAAGAAAACCCTTTGTCTCCGTCGCGTAATGCGCGGGATGAAACAGATCATCAAGGCCAAGCAGCAGCGAAAAATGCGAATTGCAGAATGCCGCGTCGCCTTCTTTGGGCGTCTCAGGCATTTTCGGATTGCCCAGCCATCGCGAGAGTGCGGGCGGAAGCTTCTTTTCCAATGAATATTCCTCAACTATGCGCCGCACATCCGCAATTGTCGTTGGGTCGGGCAGCGTCGGCCCGGAAGCCAGCGCCGATTCTTTTCCAACGGGCACATCGCTCACAGCCAGCGTAATCTTCGTCGCACGCCCTGCGGCCGCCGCCAATCTTCCGCCTTTCACTGCGGAAACATGCTTTCGGACCGCGTTCATCGCGTCGATCGGCGCACCACAGGTCACAAGCTCACGATGCAATTGCCGCACATCTTCGAGCGTCTGCTGCGAATCGAGTGGCAACTCCACCAATGCCGAGCCTCCGCCCGACAACAGAAAAAACACCACGGTCTTCTCGTCGCAATCTTTTAGCAATGCCAGAATCGCTTCCGCCGCTCTCCAACTCTGTTCATCCGGCGTCGGATGTCCCCCAACGAAATATTTCATTCCTTCCGAGGCCCGTGTCGGCGGCGTTGGCGCGGAAACGATTCCTTCAAATCGAAACTCTCCGCCAAGCAAACCTCCGAAGCCCTCCAGCATGGCGTGCGCCGCCTTGCCGATGGCGATCACGCGCACTTTCGCAAATGCACGCAGATCCACCGCCGTATCGTTCAGACGCAAGACCGTTCCCTCGCGCCGCAGTTTCCTCTGCATCGCCTCGGGAATATCGATCGCCGAGATTGTTTCCTGGAAAATCCGGCGGGCAAGTTGCTTCAGTTCCGCCATAGGGGAGTCGCCGCGCTACCTCAGCTCGCTTTCAGTGCTTCTGGATTCAGCATATTCGGAGGCCGCTGCCCTTTGAACAGCGCCACCACATTTTCCGCCGCCATGCACGCCATCTTCGTGCGCGTTTCGATGGATGCCGACGCGATGTGCGGCGCCAGCACAACGTTTGGCCTCTTCAGCCCCTGATGAATGATCGGCTCGTTCTCAAACACATCCAGGGCTGCCCCTGCGATTTTACCGGTTTCCAGAGCGTGCACCAGCGCGGCTTCATCCACTACCGCCCCGCGCGACGTGTTGATCAGGTGGCCCGTCGGTTTCATTTTGGCGAATTTCGCTAAATCAAAAAGTCCCTGAGTTTCCGGCAGCAGCGGCACATGCACACTCACGAAGTCCGCTTCCGCAAGTAAACTATTCATCTCGCGATGCTCCGCGTGCAGTTCTTTCTCCACCGCTCCGGACGCCCGCACGGCATCCGCGTAAATCACTTTCATCTGAAATCCGATCGCTCGCCTCGCCATCGCTCTTCCGATTCGCCCAAATCCCACAATTCCCAGCGTCTTGCCCCACACGTCCGTCCCCACCAGCTGATCCAGGTCCCAGCCCTTCCAGTTCCCAGAACGCGCCAGGGCCTCTCCTTCGCCGAGCCGCCTCGCAACGGCCATCATCAAAGTCCACGCAAAATCCGCCGTGGTTTCATCCAGCACGCCGGGCGTATTGGTCGCCACTACACCTCGTTTCGTGCATGCCGCCACGTCAATATTGTCGAAGCCCACGGCCACATTTGCCGCAATCCGCAGCTTCGGCGCGGCGTTCAACAATTCGAGGTTCACTTTTTCCGTCAGCAGACATACCAATCCTTCTTTATCCTTCACCCTGCTGAACAACTCCTCTTTCGAAATACGTTCCGGCTTGGTCCAATACTCCGCGTCGCAGCCTGCGTTCAAAATCTCCTGCGCCGCGGGAAACAGCGGCCGCGTCGCCAGCACTTTCGGTTTTGCCATCGTGCTCCTCTTCCTGCTCGCTCTAAATTTCGAAAAATTACACTAACACACTCCGCAGGCATCGTCCCACCTCACCATTTGCCGTAAGAAGCTGATCTTCAGCCTCTGCGCCCTCAAAAACGTTTTTCCGTTCGGTACGTCTATGAACACAACGGAGGGCTTTCATGAAACGCCTGTTCTTGTGCACCCTGCTTGCATCGTGCTTACCAGTATTCGCGCAAGATGCGACGTTTCGCGGCAACCCGCAACACACGGGCGTTTACGCTGGCCCCGCCGTCCCGCAATTCACAAGAATAAAGTGGCAGTTTCACACAAACGGCCAGGTCCTCTCATCACCCGCGATCTCGGACGGCACACTCTATGTCGGCAGCAGCGACCATTTTCTCTATGCGCTCGAGGCGGCCACCGGCGCTCTCAAATGGAAGTTCAAGACCGGTGGACGCATCACTTCATCGCCTGGCGTCGCGGCTGGCCTTGTCTACTTCGGCAGCCTCGATAGTAATTTCTACGCCATTGACGCCATCACTGGCCAGTTGAGGTGGAAGTTTCAGACTGGTGGAGAGCGCCGCTTCGCCGCCACACATCTCCACGGCTCCGAGCCTGCCGCAGAAATCATGCCGGACCCTTTCGATTTTTACCTTTCATCTCCTGTCGTTGCAGATGGCGCCGTTTATTTCGGCAGCGGTGACACGAATATCTACGCGCTTGATGCCTCGTCCGGCGCGCTCAAGTGGAAATTCAAAACCGGCGACGTAGTTCATTCTTCGCCTGCCGTTTCCGGCGCCACATTATTCGTCGGCAGTTGGGACAGCTATTTCTATGCACTCGATTCCGCGACCGGAAAAGAGAAATGGCGCTTCAAGACCGGGGAAGACCCTAACATTCACAATCAAGTCGGCATTCAGTCTTCCCCGGCGGTGGCCGCGGGTGTGGTTTACTTCGGTTGCCGCGACTCCAAGTTTTACGCCGTCGACGCCGCCACAGGAAAACAACTCTGGTTCTTTCCCAACAAGGGTTCCTGGGTCATCGCTTCGCCAGCCGTCCTCAATGGTAAGGTCTATTTCGCGACGTCAGACTCCGGCCTTCTCCATGCTCTCGACGCCAAATCCGGCGCTCCTCTTTTCTCACTCGATAACAAGCATTGGCCAATGTTTTCTTCGCCTGCCATCTCTGGGGATACCCTCTACATTGGCTCCCATGAAGGCAAGCTTCTCGCCGTCGATCTCAAGAGTCAGAAATTCGCGTGGACTTTTGAAACGGAGGCTTCGAGGACTAACGGCCCGATCTACACAAAGCCCGATGGCTCGCCAAATTATGAAGCCGCCTTCTTCGATTTCTTTTACGATGATATGGTCTCCGGCGTCCAAAAAATGATGTCGGTCGGCGCCATTCTTTCCTCGCCTGCTATCGCCAACGGCATCATCTACGTCGGAAGCACCGACGGCAACATCTACGCACTGAACTAGATCGATGAGTCGCCAGGATCGGTTGGCCAGGGGCGACGGGTGCGCTCGACTAGAAGCGGCCTGCTACCCACGTCCGCACACAACTTCTTACAAAGAATTAACTTACGAACTATCGGAGAAGCTTTTCGATGGCGTCACAACTCATCGCTCGCCGATTAGGTAACGGCAGCCTTGGGGCCCGATTTTGGCCGAATGCGCGGCCCCAGCTGGAATATCGCAACGTGCGCCCGCACGGTATGTCTCGGACCGGCCGTCCATGGTCATTGTCAGCTCGCCGCTCAGAATAATGTGTGCGGTTTCCGTTTCATGCGAATGCTCGGGATAAAACGCGTCCGGCCCATCCTGCCAAACGTATGAGTGGCAAAATCCTTCACGCTCCAATTGTTTCGCCAATTCTTTCTCGTCCATTCCCGCATTGTACCGCGCGGCTTGTGCCGCACGCCGCTTCAAGTCTTCTTCTCTACCTGTTTTCTTCCTCTTCCCCTACGCAAACACGGCAACGCCCCTTCCGCATCGATGGGGGCAGATGCGGAAAGGGCGCGTCGTCTTCAGGAGAGAAGATCGCTACTTTGTTGGCGTTGACTTCGGCTAGAACTGCCGGCGCACTGGTTCGTTCCTTAGTCGACGGGCGGCGGAGCCATCGGCCTGCGGCCTGCGGGACCCCCTCGGCCTCCTCTGCCTGTCTGCACCGTGTAATCGGCAGGGACGGTAAACAACGTAGCCGCCGGCTCCGTCCTTTGAATGTTGGTTACCGTATACGTGGTGGTCCCAAATCGCGGATCTGTCCGCGTGCTCTTCACCACGATCTGCAGGTCATTGGAATACCAATGCTCGGACACAGCGACGATCGGTTTTTCGTTGCCAATCTGCCCGGCCGGAATCGTATGCGTATAGCGCGTTCCTGTCGCCATCACGCCGTTAATCGTCTGTGTGCCGAGATCTTCCTGCTTCAAACTTCCATCTGCCAATTCCTTCTGAAGACGATTGTTCATTCTATCGGTTGGTTTCCCGTTCGATCGTGGCACGCGACCTGCAAACGACATCTTCCGCGCAATTTTCTGGTCCGGCTCGAGCGAATATCCCACCTGCGCTACAGGGTCCTGGATCACGACGAAGGACCGCGGCTGTCCCGAACCAGCGAGCAATCCAGCCGCTGAGAAGCTCACCTCTTTCCGGAACCGGCCCTGGCTGTCGCGATAAAGTGTGGTCTGTGTCTTCCGGGTGATGTTATTTCCATCGGGCAGACTTTGCGTGGACTCCGAGACGGCCACCGCGCTAAACGGCGCGCCCGTCACGACCTTTCCTCCATGCAATCCCTCGAAACCCAGCAACTCCATCCGCTGGCCGAACGGCCCGCCTTCACCCGGCGCGCCTCCTTGCGTGATCATTTTCATCTTTTCAGGTGGAGGCGGTGCTCCTTCCTGAGCCCGCGAAACTCCGGCGGCCAGCAACAATGCTGCACACAGGGCAGTACCCGTCCATGCATTCCGACTCATTATTCCTTCTCCTCTTCTCTCCCGAACCGCGATGCGTTGTTCGCCGCGGCAATCTCGATTCAGTCTTCTTCCTGTGCCAGCCGGACAGCTTGCGGCAATCCGTCGTTTCCAACCAGCAGATCCACCTGGATCCATTCGCCAGCGCGCTCCTCATTCACCGGCAATCCGAACGCGGCAAGCGAACTGCGCTGCATCCTCACGCGCAATATCGCGGCCTCTTCTGTTTCGTCGAGAGTCGTCCCGGGCAACGGGGTAAAATCTGCCGAATCATCTCCGCTCGAAATTCCAGAAGAGAAATCACTCGGCGAATCGTTCTGCCGGCCAGCTGCTCCGCTAGCCACCAACGCATTCTGTGCGGCCATTCGCTGTTTGGCGGCTTCTAAGTTTCGCGTCTGCTGCCAATTCCTCCAGCCTACCGCTCCCACAAGAACCGCAGCAGCAGCCAAAGCCCATGCCGCCACAATGGCTCCACGCCGCACCACAAGCGTGCGATGCCGCGTGCGAAACTCCTGCCGCAGCCGCATCTCCACGCGAGAAGGTGCACGAGCTTCGAGCGTTTCTTCACCGAGGGCCCGCAACTCTTCCCTCGCTGCCTGCCAGGACTCTTGTAAGGCCGCGCAGCGCGAGCAATGGCTGAGATGCGCGGCGGCGGCCGCCCTCTCGAGCGAGTCCAGAGCGTCATCACGCTCCAGATCCAGAACGATCGCTTCCACTTGCTCGCAATTCATTTCGCGTTTCCCAAATGTTTCCAAGATTTATTCACCTCGCCACTTTCATGCGTCGAGGAACATCCCGCAACATTTCCAGTTTTGCGAGCAGCAGAGCGCGTCCGCGGTGCAGTCTGGAACGGATCGTTCCAATCGGGCAGCCGGTCATCTGTGCCGCTTCCTCGTAGCTCATCTCTTCCAGTTCGCACATCACCACGGCCTCGCGAAATTCAGCCGGAAGATCCAGTACTGCTGCTCTCACCTGGCGCACGCGTTCCCGTTTCTCAGTCCAAATAGCCGGCGTGAAGTTGTCCTTCAGTACGATTCCCGTTCCGGTGCCGTCTTCGTTCTTCTCTTCCAGCGAAACTTCTCGAGGAATCCTTTCCAGGTGTTTCATCACGCGGTTCCGCGCGATCCCAAACAGTAGTCCGCCCACCGATCCACGCTCTGGATCGTACTTTTTCGGAGCGCGGATCAATGTCATGAACACGTCCTGCACAATCTCTTCAGCACCCCATGCGCTGCCCGTCATTCGCAGGGCAAACCGGTAGAGCCCGCCCTGATGCCGCCGGTAGAGGAGCGCAAACGCCTCCTCATCACCCTTCGCGGCGCGCCGCAACAGAAGGTCGTCTGTATCTTGCGCTGCGATCCTCGTCTCCCGTGCTACGGCGTCTCGGCCTGTTCGAGGTGCGTTTTCTGCTTTCACTGTTATTTCCTGCCCTGCCTGCAAAAAGTTCCCATGGCGAGTGAGCGCCTGACCCCGGTCAAAGGGAAGGCTCGGTAACACTGTAGATTGGACGTGCAGGGAACCCACCCCGTGTCGGTTAAGGGTAACGCCGAGGAACCGCAAGGCTCAATGGAAAAGGAATGGGGTGAACAGCTGGCCTTAGTCGAAGGCCGGCTATCCTGGAGATTGCTGACGGGGCCTAGGAAATCTTCTTAGGCTTGAACATGCGCGCTGCAATGCGCGCCACCATACGCCGGGAGACAAGTCTCTGTCCGAGCACGCCCAGATAATTTCCCAGCCCTGAAATTACATAGCTTTTGCCGGCTGCGAGCGCACGCAAACCAGTTCGCGCCACTTTCGCGGCAGACTCTCGATTCACCATCGTAGCGGCCAGGTGCGCTTGTCCGGCGATTTCGGAGAATTCGGACTCCGTCGAGCCTGGACATAGAGCGCAGACTCGCACACCGTAGGGTTTCATCTCTTCCGCCAAGCCTTCCGCAAACAGCAGGTCGAAAGCTTTGGTCGCGGCGTATGTCGAAATGTACGGCACGCTTTGAAAAGACGCGGTGGACGCAAGAATCAGGACGTAGCCGTGGCGCCGCGCCGCCATTTCCGGCAGGTAGAGGCGCGTCAAGTGAACCACGGCGCCGCAATTTACCTGCACCATGTCCATGAGCCGGCGCGTCCCGATCGTCTGAAATTCGCCGTACGCGCCAAATCCGGCATTATTGATCAGCAGCTCGATTTCGATTCCTTGCTCTTTTGTGAATTGAAATATCTTTTCCGGCGCGTCTTCCTGGGTCAGATCTGCCACAAATGCTTTCGTTTGGATCTTGTGGGCGGCCGCAAGTTTCTGGGCCAACTCTTCCAATCGCTCTCTTCGCCGCGCTGTCAGAACCAGATTTGTTCCGCCACGCGCCAGCTCCTCGGCCAGCGCCGTGCCGATTCCAGCGCTCGCGCCCGTCACCAGTGCCCATTTCCCCGACCAAGGCGTCATCGCGTGCCTCTCCCGAAAAGACATTCAGCGTATCACGGAGTTGTTGATGAACTGTTTTTACAGAGAAGACGCTGGCGGATGAAACGGCTTTATTGGATTTCCGGACCACTCCAGGAGCCGGCGAGTCGCGCGAAAACATTCTGGACCACTCGATCACAGCGCACGCCCATAAAAGGAAACGCATCCTTTGCATTTGCGCCTACGCGGGCGAGGAGCCACGAACGAACCATTCCGTGGCCGCGGTGCAAGCGAACCTTCACATTTTCTTCGGTGAGACTGAGGGCGTCCGCGGTCTCCGCGGTGCTCAATTCTTCAACGTCTCGGAGCATCAGCACGGCGCGGTACTGTTCAGGAAGGTCGAAGATGGCCTCCTCTAGTAGCTGGCGGAGTTCCGCCCGAGTGGTTACCTGTTCGGGGTCTGCAGAAGTTTCAGCCATGTTTGCTCCGGGTCCATCGCCATTCTCGGGATCATCCAATTGATCAAGGCGGCCTCGCTTGCGGAGGCGCTGCAAGGCCTCATGTACGGCAATTCGTGTTAACCATGTCGAAAAGGGCGCGCGGCCGGCAAATTGTCCGAGGTGCTCGTACGCACTGACGTAGGCCGCTTGCATAACATCTTCCGCTTCGCCATCATCGCGAACGATGGCCCGCGCGACCCTGTAGAGGCGCTGGTTGTACCGCCGCATGATGATTTCATACAAGGCAGTGTCTCCCGCCCTCACGCGGTCAACGACCTCCTCGTCGGTCCACCTTTCAGCGCCGGCCTTTTCCAGGATTCCAGTGGTTACCATGGCTCTCTTAATATAGAGCAGCCGCGAAGAAAAAGGTTACAACGGGGCCTCCCGAGGGAGCCGATTCAGCGCAGACAATCACGCACGCGTATTGCGGTCGAGGGTGGTCTTAGGAAAGAAATTTTGTAACCGAACTTACCCTCAAAGCTCACTTAGGTAGGGGCCAGTCATGCAAAACTTCGATAGTCGCCTCAATGCCAGCTGGTGGGCGCTGAGAATCGGCGTAGGACTCGGGCCAATCATCGCGGGCGTGGACAAATATTTCAACAAGCTGACCGATTGGGGCATGTACCTCAGCCCTCTCGTCACAAAAGTTGCGCCGGTCAGCGCGACAACGTTCATGCACGTGGTTGGCATTATCGAGGTCATTGCTGGCCTTATTGTCTTGAGCCGGTGGACAAAGATAGGCAGTTACATCGTCATGCTGTGGCTGCTTGCCATTGCCGCAAATCTGCTTACTACAGGAATGTTCTACGACCTGGCCGTGCGGGACGTAGAGATTGCTGTGGGGGCGTTCGCCTTGTCTCAACTCACGGCGGTGCGCGAGGGACAACTTAAGACAACCGATGGGGGAAAGCAGCAAGAAGCACGCAGTTCGCTGTAAAACTGGTCGACGGTTAAAAACAAAGACTTACATGGAGGAAACTGTGCGAAAAATCAGCTATCTCGTAATCCTGGGTTTGTTTGCCTTGCCGGCGTTGGCTGCTGCTGAAACTTACAAGAACGTTCCGGTCGTTGACGTGAATTGCTCAGCGAAAGCGGCTGACGCCCCGGACACGCATACGCGCGCGTGCGCCCTGAAGTGCTCGGCCAGCGGGTATGGCATCATCACGCAAGACAAGAAGTTCATTAAGTTCAACGCGGAAGGTAACACGAAGATCACGGAAGCTCTCAAAGCGTCCGACAAGAAGGACCATCTGCGAGTGGACGTCAGCGGAGACGTGGAGGGAGACACGCTGAAAGTCACTTCCATCAAGTTATTGTAGGCTGCCGTCAAGCGGGCCGCGTACGCAGCGCGATTCTCTCACCGCGCTGCGTGCGCGGTTTGCGTTAATCCTGCATCCTCGGCAGCAACGCGCCCGATGACAGACCAATCCTTATCCTGATTGCCGCGTGCCATGGCGGTGATGAAGCGATCGCGTACTACGCTCGCAATCGGCATGGGAACACTGGCCGCTTCCGCGGCTTGCAGCACGAGGCGAACATCCTTTAGCCCCAGCGGAAGCAAAAAACCGGCTGGCTCATGCTTGCCTTGAACGATCAAGTCGCCGTAAGTCTTGTAGATTGGCGCAGTGAACAGAGTAGTCGTCAAAAACTCGAGAAGCGCGGCCGCTTCCATGCCGGATTTTCGCGCGAACGTCAAAGCTTCAGCCAGCGATTCGAGCACCGTAGCAATCAGAAAATTACCGGAGAGCTTGACTACGTTTGCCAGGGACGGACGCTCGCCAGCCACAAACAACTTCGGCCCCATGGCTTCAAAGAGTGGCTTGCATTTTTGGATCAGGGCTTCCGGCCCGGCAACGACCACCGCAAGCCGGCCCGCTTCCGCCGCCTCTGGGCGCCCAAAAACTGGCGCCGCCAAATAGACCTGCCCGGCCTTCGCATGTGCCGCTGCAAGCCTATCACTCAAGGCTACGCTAATCGTGCTGAGCGAAACGTGCACTGCACCGCGCGGGAGCGATGCCAAAATTCCATCCTCACTGAACACAAGACCTTCCAGCGCCGCATCATCCGCGACCATGGTAAATAGAATCTCGCTCCGGCACGCCTCAGCTACACTAGCCGCGACAATCACGCCGTCCCTGTGCAGCGCTTCGGCTCGATCCCGCGTGCGGTTGTACACCGTGACTCGGTGCCCGGCGCGCAGCAAACTCTTGGCGATTCCAGAGCCCATTCTTCCAAGACCAATCAAGCCAGCTTCCATGTGCGATGCCTCCAAGATTTGATCTGCAAATCGGGGTATTCACGCGCAGTCTGCGCATTGTCGCATTCACGTCCCCGCTCTTTCATTGGATTCCGTGGAGTCCTTGGCGGGTGCATTTTTTGTGGCTGGCCAGACGGCGTCGCGAACGCGTCCGCCCTCTCGCTTGATGCGGTCCATGAGCCGCCGAGCCCAAACGAATTCTGCCGCCAGCAAGCCCAACCCGAGAAAAATTACAACCCACCCCGGCCCAGGGGTCACCAGCATGACAATGCCAATCAGTAAAAGCGTGAACCCGCCTACGATTCGAAAGACGCGGCGGACTTGTTCGACGGTGCGAAGGATCATGGGACTCTGTGGATCCGAGCTTTCGGGTGGAGGGTGGTCTAATCACCGATGAGCTTCCCTTTCATGTTCACCTTTTCCCGGGTTCTGCGCAAGACCACATAGCCATCTGGCACACGAGATTGGCTCAGCGATTATCGCGACAGGAAAAGGGCAAGGGGATGCGAGACGAGGCAATATCTGGCGGAGAGGGTGGGATTCGAACCCACGGTAGGGGTTAACCTACACACGCTTTCCAAGCGTGCGCCTTAAACCGCTCGGCCACCTCTCCCGCGACGGACGCAACCTTAACAATTTAGCAGAAACTTGCGCGTCGCGCACAGTTCCCGGCTTCGCACATTCTTTTGCCTCTGCTAAACTGTTGGCAGCGGTTCCGGGATCGTCTAATCGGTAGGACATCAGCCTTTGGAGCTGAGTATCGTGGTTCGAGTCCACGTCCCGGAACCAGATTCTTCCCCGCCTCGGCGCAGTTACGCGCGGATCCAAAAACGGCAGAGAACAATACCCATGTATGGCGATGCATTCAGGCAATCAATCGCCGGTGGCGGCACTATGGATGATCGTCCGGATGAACTCAGCTTCGTCTTGGCGGTAGGGCTCGCCGTTCGAACGGAAAATCTCATGGAACCACATTGGCGGTTCGCGATTCGTGTAAGGATTTTTCCAGGAGTCCCACGGCAAATAGGTTTGGGTTTTGCCGGCGACGAGCCCCCAATTAATGGCGGCGACGTGGTATTTCTTTGCAATGGGCAACGTGCCTTGAAACGTGCTGCCATTTCCACGGGCCATGTATTCCGTACAAAGAATGGGGCGATGATACTGCTGCAACGAAAGCATCCGTCTTTCAAATACCTCCGGCTTGTCATAGCTGTGGAAGGAGATGACATCGGAAAGCGCTAACTGAATTTTCTCCATCGGTCCGAGCTTGTCGGGCACCGACCAGTCCCCGGTCCAAACACCGCTGGTAAGCGGCTGCGACGCGCCTGCCTCGCGAGCCCAACCGTAAACTCTTGGCAAGAGGGCGAGCACGAGTTCAACTTTATTGGGCGGCTCCGAATTCGCATAGCTTCCTCCGTTGGTATTGTCCGGCTCGTTCCAGACGTCCCATCCGAGGATCCTTTTGTCGCTGGCGAAGGCCCCGACCGCGCCCTTAACATAGGCCTCGAGTCGCGGATATTGGCTAGGATCTTTCAGCGCGTTGGCTCCTGGGCTTTGCAACCAACCTGAATTATGCACGCCAGGTCTCGGCGCCCGCTGCTTCCCGGGCTTGGGATTTGGATCCCAGACGGAATCGAAGAGTACAAAAAGCGGCCTGATTTTATGTTTCTGCGCGATGGTCAGGAAAATGTCGAGGCGCTTTTTGAATCCCTCGGGGTCCTGCTGCCAGAGCAAGTCGTGCAAAAAGACGCGCATGGTGTTCAAGCCCAGGGATTGCGCCCAGCCGAGCTCCTGGTCTATGCGCTTGGGATCGAAAGTATCCGCCTGCCACATTTCAAGTTCGTTTATGGCGGTGGATGGAATGTAGTTGCTGCCGACGAGCCAGGGCTGATGTGCGTACCAATCGTTCGCAGTCTCTTCAGTCCAACGGGAGGTCTGCGCTTGCGAAGACAGTGCGAATCCCAGAATGAACACAATGCCGGACAGGAGGCGTTTCATCAGAATTTTTTGTCCCCGTTTCCAGTAGCGATGCCAAGCTAGCGAGACTACTGCTTTCATTGAATTCAAGCCATCGTTTACGAAGGCAGGCTTGCAGCGCTTCAGAGCGCTCCCGCCTTTTGCAACTCTGCCTTCATTCCGGCCCAGCTCTGCCGAGTGGATTCTTCCGCAGTGGCAGCACCGCGCCAGTGGGTTTCCAGGCTGACCGCAAAATGGTAGCCGTCTCGCTTTAACGCGGCAAACTGGCCTGTCCAGTCAATGAGGCCGCGACCCATCGCGGCCCACTGGTAACCTTTGCCGTCCGGCTTCTTCGCAACGTCTTTGCAATGGCAGTGCCCAATCCGTTCTTTCGGCAGCAAAGCGTATCCGTCCGGAAATGCTGTCTCGCCTCTCGAAGCGGCATTTCCCGGATCCCAGTTCAGCATGAGAGAGGGAGTCTTCACCTCGGCAAGGACTTTGACCGACTCCGCCGCCGTTGCGGTATTGCATGCGGGTTCATTTTCGAGAAGCAGAATTATCCCCTTCTTCCCCGCCACGCCCGCGGCTGCAAGCAGTTTCTCATTAATCGCCGCACGATACGGCGTCTGATCTGCGAGACGCCAAAAATCGAAGCAGCGAACGCGGTCGGTCTGAAACGCTTTCGCAAGCTCGATGCTGCGTTCAAGGACTTCGTCCTGCTGCTCGTAGGTGAAATCGGCGCCGAATTGCCCGCCCTTTGGACTGAATTCTGATTTCGGCGCGCCAGGCCAATCCGTTTTGAAAAGCGGGCTGGCGATGTCCGTGACGCGCAATTTGTATTTCTCGAGGATGCTGCGTGCTTCGGCAACTTCTTTGGCGTCGAGTCTGAGCAGGTTCTTGTTCCACATGCCGCGTAGCTCAATCCATTCCAAGCCAAACTCGCGTGAAGTGACTTCGCACGCGCGGCCGAAGTCCTGGTTCACTTCGTCGTTGATAGCGGAAATGCGAAAGGGTGAGTTCATACCTTCAACCCCAGCTTTTCTTTTCGACGTATCAAGGTCGGAGACGCCAGGCGGCGGATAGAGCTGCTCTCGGGCAGTCAGTGCGAGGTCGGGAAAAGCCGCTGCGGCAGCTACAGCCCCCATACCCGCGAGAAACTCGCGACGGTGCTTTCGAGAGTTCATGGAAGTTCCTTTCTGCTTTTTGCGTGGAGACAAGATACCGCAAGCGGTAAGCCGTGGAAAGTGTTCTCGGAAGAAAATTGGCGGTTGGACACCAACGGCGGTACGAAAGTTTGCCAGCGCCGAGTCCAGACCTTATGATTTTATTGAAACAGCGCTGAACGTTAGAAACGGGCGGGTCGAGATCTTGGTGCCTCAGGAAACGACACAAAACCCTAAGCACATCAACCCCTGGGTCATCGCTGTCGCGGTGATGCTCAGCACGTTCATGGAAGTGCTGGACACCACGGTCGTCAACGTCTCGCTCCCGCACATTGCCGGCAGCCTCTCCGCAACGGTTGAAGAAGCCACATGGACCTTGACTTCCTATCTCGTGGCCAACGCCGTCATTTTGCCGTTGACGGGCTGGCTCTCCAATTTTTTTGGCCGCAAGCGCATGTTGATGCTCTCGGTAACCGGTTTTACGATCGCCTCTTTCTTCTGCGGCCTCGCTCCCAGCCTTCCCTTCTTGGTTGTCTGCCGCATCATTCAGGGCGCATGCGGGGGAGGTTTGCAGCCCATCTCGCAAGCGATCCTGCTGGAATCCTTTCCGCCGGAAGATCGCGGAAAGGCTATGGGATTCTGGGGACTCGGCATCGTGGTCGCGCCCATGCTCGGACCCGTGCTCGGCGGCTGGCTCACCGATAGCCATTCCTGGCGCTGGGTTTTTTACATCAACGTGCCGATCGGCATCGCCTCGATCGTGATGACGTCGCTGTTCATCTTTGACCCGTCCTACATCCGCCGTGCTTCGCAAAAAATTGACTATTGGGGCATAGGGCTGCTCGCCATTGGAATTGCCGCGCTGCAAATCGTCCTCGATAAAGGCCAGGAAAAAGACTGGTTTGGCACCGATTGGATCACGACAGTCACAATCGTCGCCGGTGTTACCCTCCTCGCCTTTCTCATCTACGAACTGCGCATCAAGGACCCGGTCGTCAATCTACGCGTCTTTAAGGATCCCACATACTCGACCGGGGTATTCCTGATGTCGCTCCTCGGCGTCGGTCTTTACGGCACCACCGTACTGATCCCGCTCATCCTTCAAACGCTCCTCGGCTATCCCGCCATACGCGCCGGCATTGCCATGGCGCCTCGCGGGCTGGGCTCCTTCATCGCCATGCCCGTTGCCGGCATCATCATGGCCAAGCTCGATCCGCGCAAGATGCTAGCCGTGGGATTAGTCGTTTGTGGCTGGACGCTATTCCAATTCTCGCGACTTAGTCTCAGCGCCGGCTTTTGGGATTTCTTTTGGCCGCAACTGATCATGGGCCTCTCACTAGGTCTTATTTTCGTTCCCCTCACGACCATCAGCATGGCCCCCATTCGTAAAGAAAACATGGGCAACGCCACGAGCCTGTTCAATCTGGTGCGAAATTTGGGCGGCAGTATCGGTATTTCCGCCGTGAGCACCATGCAGACGCGTTTTCAACAGCGGAATATCGAGCAACTCGGCTCGCATGTGACACCGTACAGCATTGCCGCGCGGAACATGATGAATTCGATGGAGGCAATGTTTCGGTCAACGGGCTCGGACACCGTCACCGCAGCTCACCAAGCCCGCGCCGGACTGTTCGGAATGGTCGAGCGGCAAGCCAGCATGCTGGCGTACAACAGCATTTTCCTGATTCTGGCAGGATTGTTTGTCTTGATGCTTCCCTTTATTTTCTTGATGCGCCGCCCGCAAGCCAGGGGTGGCCCGCTCGCCATGCATTAACGCGAGGCGACACTCGCGCTGCGCGCCCAAATCCGCCGGGCCGGCACCGGGAAGCTTTGTTCGATTGGAACTACAGTGATACTACGAGATGGTACGGCCCGTGCTTCGGGGATTTCCTGCTACTGCTCTGGATCATAGGGAATGGGCCCCGTCAGAGGCTCCATGATTTCCTCGGGTGTGTTTCCTGATTCTCTTTCGGCGGTCTTATCCAGCTTCCGTTGCACGCGCTTTTCTTCCTTCATTTTGCGCTTTTCCATTCGCTTCATCTCTTTTTGGCGCTTCTGGAATGTCGTCGTCATTGCGTCTCCTCGCAAGCGTTGCACGGCTTGGCGCAGACCGTCGCCGCCAAGTCACATGGTGTTCCCTTACCAGCGCGGTTCGCGGGGCTGCCGCGCAGATTCGCGGTAATCCTCATTGGAAAACCGGTCGCGTCCGCCGCCTCCGCCCTTGCCGCGGCCACCACTGCCGCCGCCCGGCCCGCCAAAATTTCTGGGGCCGCGTGGAGGCCCGCCTTCGCCCTTCGGCCGCGCTTCGTTCACTTTCAAATTGCGCCCGCCCAATTCTTTGCCATCGAGACCGGCCATGGCCTTGGCGGCTTCTTCGTCGTTGGGCATTTCCACAAACGCAAACCCCCGCGCACGCCCGGTTTCCCGGTCCATGGCCATGTGCACACGCGTCACTTGTCCGAACGGCGTGAACAAGTCGCGAAGTTCACCTTCCGTGGTTTGAAAACTCATGTTGCCGACAAACAAACTCTTCATCTTGACTCTCCCTGTACTCTTCGAAGCACCATGAGTGCAGGATCCCGGCAAGCTGCGGCTCCCGGGACACTACGATACACTGGCCTAAAATTGGCTGAAATCAGTGGAGGGAGGGCCGCAAAGCGCGCCCTTCAAGGAGTTCAGGCAACCCTACTTCGGGAGTCTACACAAGGACAATATCACATCTAGCCGCGAAAGCCTTCACGCTCATTTGGAGTGGGAGCAGCGCGTGAGCGGGCAACACTTCCCAAGTGCGCGATCTGTGAGCTCCGAAGAATCGATTCACTATCGCAGTTGAATCTGCGCGGCTACAGTTCTCTTAAAGCTGTAGCCACGGGGAGGCGTGCGGCGCGAATAGCAGGAAAAATCCCGCCAAAGACTCCCATCGCCAGCGCGAACACCACGCCCATCAAGAGAAGGTCCGGAGTGATCTTGAAGGCAAACGCGAGGTTGGAAAAGGTCTGAAAATTGATGGTGCTCGTGGTCAAACCGTTCAACCGTAGAACGGCAAGGCAACCCAGGACACCGCCAACAAACGAAATCAAGAGTGCCTCAATAAGAAAAGAGAACACGACGGAAGGGCCGCCAAAACCGAGAGCGCGCATGGTGGCAATTTCCCGGCCGCGATCCGCGACGGCGGAATACATGGTATTGAGAGCCCCGAAAACTGCTCCGATAGCCATAATCGCAGCGACGAAACCGCCGAGACGCGTGATAAGGGTGGTCATCGTCGTGGATTGCTTGGCGTAGTAGTCGATTTCCCGCGTTACGTCCACATTAAGTCGAGGGTCGGTTGTAACGGAGTCCTTCAGCTGTCCCAGCGCGTCCGAAGAAGTGAGGTGCACCGTGACGGACTGAAAATTCGTGTCGGGCCGGTTGTAGGCCGCGGAAAGCAGATGCGCGTCGCCCCACACTTCCGAATCGAAAGAACTTCCACCAGCGTCAAAGACCCCCACAACTTGCCAGCGTACCGTGCCGAGCGCAATGGTCTTACCGAGCGTCAAGCCGGAATACGTGGTGTTTGCGTTCTTGCCCACGATGATTTCGGCGAGACCTGCCTTGAACATGCGTCCTTGTACGATTTTGACTTGCTTGCGAATATCCAGGACATTCGGCGAAACGCCCCGGACCTCCACATTTGCGTCGGTGCCTGTGGAAAGCAATGGGATCGGAGCCATTAGAACGGCTTCCGAAGTCACCAGGGGGCCATCGGCTCCGCGAGCAATTCCGGGAGCATCTTGAATGATTTTAACGGAGTCCAGCGGAACCCCGCTGGTCATTTCCGAGGTTGCGCCCGCGCGAAGAATGAGCGCGTTGTCCTTTGAACCGGAGGACACGAGCGTGGCCTGAAAACCGCGCGCCAGGGAAAGCATCGCCACAAACACGCCCACAGTTCCGGCAATCCCCAGCACGGCGACAATGGTGGATGTCCAACGCGCACGCACGCTGCGAAAGTTGTAGACAATGGGAATCGCCATTTCAAACCCTCCGTAGCGCGTTGACAACACGCATGCGCATGGCGCCGACGCCAGGAATCAGCCCGCTCGCCACACCCACGAAAACAGCGAACACCAGCCCCAGCATCAGCATTGCTTTCGACAGAAGGAGCGGAGGTAGCAATCCGGTAAGCGCAACGCTAATCACCGGAATGGCTGCCCACGCGAGCAACAGGCCCAGCACGCCCCCGAAGACGGCAATCATCACGGATTCAGCAAGAACAAGGAAAAGAACGGAACGGTCGGTGACCCCGATCGCTTTCAAGACCGCTAGTTCAGAGGTACGTTCACGGACAGAAATGGCCATGGTATTTCCCGTAACCAGAAGCAGAGTAAAGAAAACAACGCTCCCGACGGACAGGATCAGGAACTCAATGTTTCCAAACTGTTTCGCAAAGCCTGCAGCAAAGGCAGACTCGGTTTCCGTCTTGGTTTCGTAAGAGGAGTTGGCAAACTTCGTGTCAATCGCCTTCGCGACGCGCACCGCGTCGTCCGGGCTATCGAGCTTGAGGATGTACCACCCCGCCGTACTCTTCATCCGATCCTTAATGGAATCGGGAATATTCTCGTCAAAGTTCTTCCATTGAAGCCAGAATTGCCCTTCATCGCCATCCGGCTTTTCGGTATGGTAGATGGCGTCGAGATTGAACTCCCAAGTTTTCGTGGGCCCGTACAGAGTGTTCTTGATGGGAATGCGGTCGCCGACCTTCCATCCGAAGCGCTTCGCTGTCTTGGCTCCAACTACCGCTCCTTGCTGGTCCTTCACGAAAGTATTCCACTGATCATCAGGCACGATGAACTCCGGATATACCTTGCGGTGGTTTTCCGGGTCAATCACGAACTGAGGAAAGAAGTTTTTCTCATCCTGGTAAACCCCGCCGAACCAGTGGTCGTGGGTCACATACTTCACGCCGGGAATTGCCCGCACTTGGTCCGCGTACGATATAGGCATCACCTGCATCAACCCGATTCGGCTGACGATCACCAGCCGGTCTGCTCCAGCAATGTCAATGCCTCGGTTGAAAGCGCTGTTCACCACTGCTAGGAACGTAAAAAGCACCAGCGCAATGGCGAAAGATCCAATCGTTAGAATCAAACGAACTTTTTTGCGAAAGAGATTGGCGAAGATCAGCGAGCGGAATTTCACCGAACACCTCCTGCGACCACTCCTTGTTGAGGCTTGGAAGCTTCGACCAGCACGCCTTTCTCGAGATGCAGCGTGGTTTGGGCGCGGGCCGCCACCAGCGGATCGTGCGTCACCATCAAAACGGTCTTGCCATGTTTCGCGACCAGCTCCTCAATCAGGGCCATAATATCGTCCGCGCTTTTCCGGTCCAGGTCCCCGGTGGGCTCGTCGCAGAGCAGGAACGTTGGATCAGAAACAATCGCGCGCGCAATGGTGACGCGCTGCTCCTGTCCGCCCGAGAGTTGCCGGGGGTAATGATTCATCCGGTCGGTCAGTCCTACGACGCTCAGTGCCGTCTCCACGTGCTTTCGCCGTTCGGACTTCGAAAGCTTCGTCAGCAGCAGAGGCAGCTCGACGTTCTGGAACGCCGTCAACACCGGAATCAGGTTGTACATTTGAAAGATGAATCCCACGTGCCGCGCGCGCCACTGCGTGAGTTTACTGCTGGACATGTGCGTGATCTCGTCGCCCGCAACGGTAATGCTCCCATGCGTCGGCACGTCCAGCCCGCCAAGCAGATTCAGGAGCGTGGTCTTCCCGGAGCCGCTCGGCCCCATGAACCCCACGAAATCGCCCTTGTCCACATCCAGATTAAGCCGCTGCAGCACCTGAATCTCTTCTCCGCCGCGGCGGTATGTCTTGGAGAGTCCGCGCACCTGAATCAGACTGTTTCCGTTTCCCTGGCCATCCACTCGAATCATCTTTGGCGCTCCTATTTCTTGATCTGGACTGCCAGCCCGTCTTGCAGATTGGCAGGCCCTCTCAAAACCACTATGTCTCCCGCAACGAGCCCAGACATTATTTCCGTTTGATCGCCCTTACTGCTTCCTATGGCTACAGCGCGCCGCTCCAGCTTGCCGTTCTTCACCAGGAACACGATTTTTTTGCCGTTCTCGTCGTGTACCGCGTCATTCGGGAGCAGCACTGCCACAACCGGCGCCGCCGCGTCGCTCTTCTTTACCGGCTCGTCGCTCAAAAACGTGACCTTGATTCCCATGTCCGGCAAAATTCGCGGATCCAATTTGTCGAATGAAATGCGCACCTTCACGGTCGCTTTCTGTCGGTCTGCCGTCGGAATCACCGTACGCACGTGGCTCGGAATCTCCCAATTGGGATACGCGTCCAGAATCGCCGTCACCTTCTGTTTATCTTTCACTCGCGCGATGTAGGACTCATTCACATCCACTTCAATCTCATTCGAATTCATATCCACAATCGTTGCAATTCCAGTGCGCGTGAATCCTCCGCCTGCCGAAACCGGAGACACCATCTCGCCCACCTGCGCATCCTTCGAAACCACAATCCCGTCGTACGGCGCGTTGATCACGCAATTATCCACCGCTTGCTGCGCCTCGCGAATCCGCATTTCGGAGCCTTGCACTTGCTGCTTGGCCAGATTGATTTTAGCCTTCAGGCTGTCCACGTTCGTGCTCGCAGTGTCCAATTGCTCCTGCGTCTGCACGCCGGCCTGCTGCAATTGTTCGGCGCGGCGCAGTTCGATCTGCGAAAACTTAAGTTGTACCTGAAAATCCGCGATCGCCGCCTGCGAAGAATCCCGGTCCGCCTTCGCGGAATCCAGCGCCTTCTTCACGTCGGAGTCGTCCAGCGTGGCCAGCAACTGCCCCGCGTGCACGTGCGTCCCTTCGTCGAAAAACACTCCCGTAACCCGCCCCGTAATTTTCGCCGCAATCGTCGCCCGCCGCCGTGGCGTAACATATCCGCTCGCGTTCAAAATCGCCGAGCGCCCTCCGGCGTCCGGTTTCTGCGCTGTCACAACTTCCACGGTCGGCGTCTGATTTCGGAAGGCAAACGCAATACCGGCGAGCAAAACAATCACGCCGAGCGCCGCGGACGCGTATCCCAGCCGCTTCCCCGCCCGGCCGCCCGAGCGGTGACTGTCGTGGATGCGCAGCGAACCGAGATCCGCCTTTGCGTGAATTTCTGTCGTCGCCATTACTTCCCTGCTCTCCGTTCGAAAAGCCCCACACTTGCGTTTACGTCGCTGCCGTTGGAAAGATTACGGAAAGAGTTGCCTTTTCTGCTTTTCATTCTAACCCGCTTCAGCCCCCGTGTGTGACTCGGACGCACTCTCCCTAAGTTTTTCGTCCGTTTTTGCTCTTGTGGCCGAATTTGTCGTCCGCCGCTTTGCGGGGCAACGGCTCTCGGGTATACTCTTTCTGTCGCTAATTATCTTATGC
>Ga0210402_10000965_pt1 | contig 30776 bp, 55 predicted proteins | sample IncBWC7MmetaG_FD_161055 | JGI IMG/M metagenome (GOLD analysis project Ga0210402, IMG submission 161055) | Forest soil microbial communities from Barre Woods Harvard Forest LTER site, Petersham, Massachusetts, United States - Inc-BW-C-7-M | ecosystem: Environmental > Terrestrial > Soil >...
CAGCGGAGCGCCCAACGCCCGCGCTGTAACGCCCTGGACTAGAGGCTGGCTGACTCGTTTTCCGTTTGACCGTGGACCACATAAGCTTATCGGCGGTCAGCAATTTTACGAGAATTTGTCTGCGAGAACGATGAGAACTTTCAGCTTGGACACCGAGATTTGGTATGACGCCCCTGTCCAGATCGGCCCTGGAAACGGGACTGGACATGGGGATTTCGAGTTCGATTACAATTACTACTGGAACTTTTTCACTACAAGCGATTACGGCGTCGGTCTGGTCCGGCCCCATTTTTACATGGTGAATCAGATCAGCGTTATCAACGCCCAGAGCATGTGGGGCTGGCCTACAGTTCCGCAGATGACGCTGAACCTATTAAACGGAACCAATCCAGCCATGACGGCTGGATTGTACAACGATTTGTTTACCCCGGCAGCGGAGGAAGGGGAGGTTTTTGGGCAGATCGGGCAACTATGGGCCACGATGTTTGCCACCGGGAGCACTGCTGACTGGCAGGCGGCGGTCAACATCGGCAGTTGCCATACGACAGATTACACGGCGGTCAATGCTAGTGTTGGTTTTCTCTCAGGAAGTTGCCTTGCCGACGGGCAAGCCTACTTCCTGTCGGTGCTCGCGTATTATGGTGTATCTAGCACAATCCTGAATGCAATAACTACCAAGCTGGATGCCGTTTGGACTGCCTACGTAAGCGGCGGAGGGACGTTCACGAAGTACACCAACCCGACGAATATAGCGACATGCTCGTTGATTAACGCCGGCGGGCACCCACCAGCTACTGTAGCGTGTACGTTTTGGCCGTGATGAGCGATAACGTGGTGAGCCAGACAATCTTCGTCCACACCGAACACCCGCTGCCGGGAGCGATCGCGCAACTTGGATAATATATGAGTTTTGATCCTTCACTCTGCCTATCGACGACTTTGCCTCTGGCGAAGGCCGCATACGACAAAAGCCTTCTCCCGACCGGCTGGGAGATCGTCGCCGCAATTGAGCCTGATGATTTTGGCTTTGTCTTTCGCAAGATAGATCCGGCCACGGGCGATATCATCGTCGCCATCGGTATTCCAGGCACTCGCAATCTTGAGCAGTGGCTATGGGACTTCGACAATCTACCTGTCGGCGGGCTTTACGGAGTCCTTGGGCATGTCCACAAAGGTTTCCAAGATGCCTACAGCCGGATTCGAACAAGCCTATTTGCAGGGCTCGCTGGCCTCGATTACGATGAATTGTGGGTGATCGGGCATTCCTTAGGTGGCGCACTGGCCCAATTATTAGCTCGGGAACTGGCAATGCGGTTCAAACTCGCTATGACCGATGGGCCAAAGATCCTTTGCGATCCGGTTCTCTGGACATTCGAGAGCCCTCGACCATGGTGTGTCGATGCCGTGGCTTGCTTCAACCAGACGGTTTCGACCGCTTGGCTGATCGAAAATCATGCCGACATCGTGCCACGGCTCCCCCCGGAAGCTGAAGGCTTCAAGACGGGCAATACGGTCATACTCCTTCAGCCGCCTATGTCTACCGATGCCCATGTCAACCACGCTCTTGCCACCTGCGCGCAGGGCTTGCAAAAGCTGATTGCGGCTACATCTTGATCAAGACGTGAGATACTGGAAACCATGGAAGCCGCCATTGAAGCCGCCGCTCAGCAATCCGAGAGCGCTTCACCTCCAAAACGTAAGGCTCGGCGAGTACGCTCCAAAGAAGCCCTGGTCAAGTTTGCTGAAAAGCAGATGATCGACCAGGGGCCAGAGATCCTACAGGAGTTCGCCGCACAACTCCTGAGCGGCGTCAAAGCGCGCGATAAAGTATCCATGGAAATGGTAGCCCGTCTTTTCTATGGCGATCGTGGTCCCGGCGCTACCAGCGTTTTCAACCAGACTGTAAACATCAAGGCCGAGCAGGGCTATAAGCCGCGTGGCACCGAAGCCATCATTCGAGACTTCGAAGAACGTGATCGACTGAACCGAGCCTTGCCGGAACCGACACCTATTCGAACAGCCTCACAGATCATAGACGCCGAGGAGGTCTGAGCCTTGGCGGATTACACGCCAATCCCAATAGTCGGCACTCCGAAGGCTACCCCTCCGTTGGTCATGCCGGCGATCAGGCTTCCGCGCCAAACATGGCAGCGCGACCCTGGCGTCTCCGAATTCATCGACCACCTGAACCAACCGGCACTACTCAAGATCAAGAAGATCCCCGAGCGCTGGGCTATGCTCGATAAGTCGGATGTAGGCGAAATCGGAAAAATTCTAGGCCGCTGTCGGGGAGAGTTTCAGTTCGCGGCTCGCAATTTCTTTTGGATCACGACCAAAGATCGCGGTGACAAACTGTTTTCCCTCTGGGAAGCCCAGGAGCTAATTTTAGAATACTGGCTACGCCTGAAGCTACGCGGAGTTGCCCAACGCCTCCAGATAATCAAGAGTCGCCAGCTCGGCTGTAGCACAGTCATCGAGGCCCTGATCGCTTGGCGCACGATGTTCTTCAACAACGTTATGGCCTTTGTGATTGCTGACACCGCAGAAAGAGCCGCAAAGTTATTCGGCATAATGCAGTATATCTACGATAGAATTCCGTGGTGGCTGAAGCCCATGATCGCCTCGCGAGAATACAAGGACGGCCTATTATTTCAAAATCCAGAGGAGAGTGAGCGCGAACAAAACCCCGGCCTTAATAGCCAAATCGTCGTTAATTATGCTACCAAACTGAGCGGCATCGGACAGGGATATTCCGTAAATTGCTGCCACTGCTCAGAGTATCCATCGTACGATCCCAGGAAAGCGCGCGAGATTATTGAAGAGGATCTTGGCAACGCGCTCGCCGACAATGCAGAGACTTTTGCATTCCTGGAAGGAACGGCCAAAGGAGCCGGAACTTTCGCTCACAAGCTTTGGATCAAGAATGTCAATCTAGGCGAAGATGCCCAGTGGGTTCCCGTCTTCCTACCATCGTTCTTCGACATGGGCCACCGTTTGCCGGTACAAGAAGGCTGGACTCCTGATCAGGCAGAAATAGAATTGCGCGAACGGGCTGCTAAAGACTGGCTCCGGTGTAACAACCAAGAGTGTCGCCAGTATCATGAACGGTACTTCTGTGGGCGTGATCGCGAGACGGAACAATGCCCAACCTGCAAGACTGGCCTCTTAGACACGCACATTGTTAGCGATGAATTCCTGGCGTGGATGGCGCATCAGCGCAAGAATACTCAGGACGATTTGGAGTCGCAAAAGGCTTTGCAACAGGAACAATGTTGCACGGCCGAGGCCGCTTTCGTGGCTAGCGGTCACAAGACTTTCAGTGATCAGGCTCAGAACTGGGCTCACAAACACATCGAAGAGCCGACTATGGGGATGATCGACAAGGCCATTCGCTTCCATGGTTGCTGCATGGTTAAGAAGCGCCAAGCTGCGATCCCTGGCGAGTTCTGGTACGCATGCTTTCAGCCAGATTGTGATGCGAATCACCAGTTCGATAAGTCGCCGATTGCAGTTTACCGCTGGCCGCAACGTGGTGCTAGGTACGTCATTGGCGTGGACGTCTCAGAAGGCCTCGGCGGCGATAACAACTACAGTGTCGCGTCTGTTCTCAGGGTAGACAATATCCATGAGCCAGATGAGCAAGTCGCTGTCTTTCGGAGCAATTCGATTGACCGGCTAGGCCTTGCCGAAATCGTGATTTGGCTGGGCTATTGGTATAACACAGCTCTGATTGCCGTCGAGAGTAACCGCTACGATACTGTTGCCAATGCAGTCCAGAACACGTATCTGTACCCGAATTGCTATCGATCAACGCTGGCATCTGGCAACATCTCTAACAAGCTTGGCTGGGAGACAACGGAGAAGAGCAAGGGCGCGCTTTACGACACGATGTACCGCTGGCTGGAGTATAAGCAATTAATCATTCACTCTCGCAATCTGGCCGAAGAGATGAAGACCTTCAAGCGCCATGACAGCCTGAAGGGCGGCGGTCGCGGAACGTATTCGGCCGCGAAAGGCTTCAGTGATGACGAATTGATGGCAACGGCCATTGGGCTCTTCGTGGCCCATAAAGGCGACTACGATGAGAACCTAGGATATGTCGTAATGCGTGCCGAATTGAGCCTGGAGAACGCCCTGTGGCACATGCAGTGCTTGGCCTGCAATACACGCTGGCCGGCGAATAGCCTTCAAGGTACAGGCAACTGTCCACGATGCCGATCACTTCAGATCACGGGAACGAAGAACGCCAACTATATCGCGCCACTGAAAGAAGATCCGCAGCTTGACCTGATGCAAGTCGAAGCCGAGCCGCCGCAGGAACCACCCGATTACGATATGCTATGAGTTACGTCCGGATCAAGATGTTGACTTCTCAAACGCAGCTATGTTAGAATCTGAATATGGACCGCTTTAAGCTATCCTCTATCCCGTTGCTCCTCTGTAGTTCGTACCTCTTGCACTCATCGTTATCTTATTCCCTGTAAAGTTTTGGAAGGGCTGGGCATTGTGGTGAGCCCAATCGCCTGCTAAGCGATAGCGGTAACACGCTTGTGGATTCGAATTCCACCCTTTCCGCCAAAGTTATTTTGATCTTTGACATGCCCGGCTAGGAAAATTGGCAAACCGCCTGACTTAGGATCAGGACTTCTCCGAGTTCGAATCTCGGGCCGGGTACCATTTTGTATGGAAGGGATGGGCAAGCTGGTAGCCCACCAGTCTCGAAAACTGGCGTCCTCGGACATAGGAGTTCGAATCTCCTCCCTTCCGCCATGTACGCGTAGCCAAGACGGTAAGGCGTGCGATTGCAGATCGCATCATACGGGAGTTCGATTCTCCCCGCGTACTCCATGGGCATCAGGCGGATACGGTTAGCCGCGCCTGTCTGTAAAACAGAGTTCCCCTCGCGGGAGTGCTGGTTCGAATCCAGCGATGCCCACCAACTTTTTAGGCCGGTAGAGGAATTGGCAAACTCGGCGTCCTCAAAAGACGTTATTCATTGTGGGTTCAAATCCCACCCGGCCCACCACTTTTTCCGCTTGACAGCAGATGAGTAAAAGCATACAATTATTTCTGACATGATACGCGGATTCCAACACGGTAGAAATACATGGGCCATCGATACGGTCATGCCGACCGCGCAGGAAGGTCCATGAATCCCGCCTGAGAATCTGTTTGGTTTTTCAGGCCGGGATCGAAAGATTCCGGCCTTTTTGTTTTTACGGGGTATAGCTCAGTCTGGAAGAGCGCTCGGCCTGGGACCGAGAGGCCGCAGGGTCGGTGCCTGCTACCCCGACCACTTTTTCTGGCGATGGCTGTTGGTAGAGTTCATTGGTTTTGATGGTGTGAACAGTGGTTTTTCCAATTTTATATTCGGCGGCGATTGCACGCTCGGGAATTCCAGCCGCGAGCTTGTCGCGGATTTCGGATACGGTTGAATTGTCCAGTTTTCGACAAGCTAAATTTGGCTTTCCGGTCATCAATTCTTTGCAGTACAAAATACTTTTTTGCTTGTGGCACTCATGGCAAAGAATTTGGCACTTTTTGATTTCATCGAGACGCTTTGTTAGAGCCCATGTCCAGATTGAACTGGCTACTTTTAGGGCAGGGTCGATATGGTCAAGCTCCAGGCGCTCGACACTGCCACATCGTACGCATGATTTACCGGCAAAGAATTGTTTACGCCGGTTAGCTACCCAGACGCGAGCGTAAGTTCGCATATAAAGCTTGCGGGATTCAGTCATAGGTGTTAGTATAAGTGAGTCCCCGACCAAAGTCTAGTTCTTTGACATCGGAATAGCTTCAAACGCGGGTGTCGTCCAATGGAAGGGCCTCAGTCTTCCAAACTGAAGACGCCGGATCGTTACCGGCCACCCGCTCCATTTTTCCAATGGGCCGAATGCTCTGAGGGAGTACATCAAACTTCTAATTTGACCGGTTCTCTCTCTAATTTTTGTCGGCCCGTCATTCTCTGCAAGCATTGCCGGCGATGCACAGGTTTCGTAAGCCTGGGAATTCGGTTCAACTCCGAAGCGGAGATCCAGTCGAGCAAGCATTGACGGCGATGCGCGTGGCTTGTACCCATGATAAGCCGGTTCAACTCCGGCGCTCGGCTCCATTCTGGGCAAGGATAGATGGCGATCCGCAGCTTTGGTAAGGCTGATAGAGGCGTTCAAGTCGCCTGCCCAGATCCATCCCGATCTAGTTCAACGGCTCAGAACCCACGCCTGATGAGCGTGTGACGATTGTTCGACTCAATCGATCGGGACCAAAACGTTTCTAGCGGGCACGCAAGGTGCGAGCGAGGTCTCATAAGCCTACGCGCGGTTCGGTTCAATTCCGAAGCCCGCAACCATGGGTGACTAGTGATAACGGGAGCACTGATGGCCTGCAACCATCAAGTCGGGGTTCGACTCCCCGGTCATCCACCACTTTTCACGTCTTGATCGAGACGTATGGTGTCCGTAGCCGAGTGGCTTCAGGCGGCTGGCTGTGAACCAGTCCTACGAGTGTTCGATTCACTCCGGGCACCCCAAGCTTTATGGCCCGTTGGTCCAATGGATCACGACGCAACTCTACGAAAGTTGAAATTTGGGTTCGAGTCCCAAGCGGGCTTCCATCAGCCTTTGGTCTATTAGGAAAAGGCGCAGGCCTCCGAAGCCTGAGAGTCGGGTTCGAACCCCGAGAGGCTGACTATAGTTTTTCTGCCTTTGGTCCAACAGAATCGGGCGCAACTCTCCTAAAGTTGAGATTCCGGTTTGAGTCCGGAGAGGCAGACCAAGGGGATGAAGACGAAGCGGTCGAGTCGCCGGCCCGTCACGCCGGAAATCAGCGGGTTCGAGTCCCGTCATCCTCGCCAAGTTTATGTCCACATACGCAAGAGGCTTAAGCGGCCTGACCCTCAATCAGGAGATACGCCGGTTCGAATCCGGCTGTGGACGCCGGGTCCAAAGCTTTTCAGGTGAAGCAGTCGGCTCTTAACCGACAGAACAGAGTTCGATTCTCTGTGGACCCACCAAGATTTATTCCCGGCTAGCTCAAGGGAAGAGCGTTCGGCTGTTAACCGAATGATCGGGGTTCGATTCCCTGGCTGGGAGCCAAGTTTGGTCGTGAGATGTATGGTGCATGGCGCGTCTTATAAACGCGATAATCCCTAGATCGGGGTACTGGCTGAGTTCGAATCTCAGCACGACCACCAAGTTTTAGCCCGTTAGTTCAATGGTAGAACCGATGGCTTACATCCATCTGACGAGGTTTCGATTACTTCACGGGCTACCAAAGTTATGGGATCTAGGGCGAGATGGCGCGCCACCTGACTTTTAATCAGACAAAGCGGAGTTCGAATCTCCGAGGTCCCACCACTTTATGCCACTGAACGTGCCCGTCCTGAACAGGCTAGTCTTGCAACTGAATGCGGCGTATGAACCGGTCGCGATTATCTCCGCGAAGCGGGCGCTGACACTCGTGTTCGGCGGGAAGGCCGTCGTGGAAGAAGTGTCGGCGCACGTCGTTAGGACTTCGAAGATAACGATTCCGCTTCCGAATGTGATCCGGCTAATCCGGTACCGGCGTGTGCCACGGATAAACCGAAGCGTCTCTCGAAAAGGCATTATCCTGAGGGACCTGAGCACCTGTCAGTACTGCGGCCAGAAGTTCCCGGTTGGCGAATTAACGATGGATCATGTGATTCCGCGATCGCGCGGCGGCGGATCGACATGGGAGAATCTGGTCGCGGCTTGCTTTGAGTGCAACAATCGCAAGTCGCAACGCACACCGGCCGAAGCTGGGATGCCGCTGTTGAAGCAGCCAAGCAGGATTGGAATTCACGCGAAGCATAGGCTTATGGCCGGAGATTCTGTGGTATGGGACAAGTATCTCTTCGTGTAGTGGGCGCGTCGTCTAAGAGGATAAGGCCTCGGTCTTCTAAATCGAGAATGGCAGTTCGAGTCTGCCCGCGCCTACCAACGTCTGGATCAAGATGTAAAAATGCAGGAGCGTTGCCGATGGTGAGGCTAGCGGCCTCCAAAACCGCGATTCGGGGTTCGAATCCTCGCGCTCCTGCCAAAAAGTTATGCAACCGAAGCTGATCACAGATCGCGTAACAGTTGAACCGTGCAATATCGGCATGGGATACTTCTACCGTGGTGAATGCTTTGCTTATGTGTGGGCGTGCAAGGCGTTTTCCAGCCAGTGGTGGAAGAACCTTCTGGTCCATGCCGGAAGGTCAACGCAGGATCTGTTGAAAGCTGGGGCTATTGCGAGAAAGGTAAAACGATGATTATATTCCCTTGTCGTTCAATTTGGCAGGACGCCTCACTCTGGATGAGGAGATCGGAGTTCAAGCCTTCGCGAGGGAGCCAATTTCATTATGCCGTATCGAGATAAAGATCGACAACTCGCAGCCCAACGCGAATGGATGGCCAAACGTAGAGCCGAATGGTTTGCAGCGAACGGACCATGTCGGGACTGCGGAAGTACTGATGACCTAGAGATTCATCATCGTAATCAGGCCGATAAGATCTCCAACCGCGTTTGGTCCTGGACGGCAAGCAAACGTATTGTAGAGCTTTCCAAGTGTGATGTTCTCTGTTCGCCTTGCCACAAGAAGGAGACTGCCCGCCAATATCGGGAGAAACGGCCCGAGCACGGAGCAACTGAATACAGAAACGGTTGCCGATGTGATATATGCATACGGGAAGCCGTTGAACGAGTTCGCCAATGGAGACAACGCACTAAGGGCCAACAATCGTCCACAGCGCCAAGAATAATCCCCTACTCCGGGGTCCGTCAACTGGCAGGCGAGCGGCCTTTGAAGTCGCGAATCTAGGTTCAAATCCTAGCCCCGGAGCCATGGACTGTTAGCTGAGATGGTGTAGCGTCTGGTTGAAGCCCAGAAGACGCGGATTCGAGCGCCGCACAGTCCACCAATTTTGTGAGGGCGTCTTCTAACGGTAGGAAGAGAGATTTTCAATCTTTTAATGCGAGTTCAATTCTCGCCGCCCTTACCAACATCTTGATCCAGACGTAAACTTGCGCTTGACACACGGCTACTTTGTGCGTACACTTATTAATGTCACTTTGGGGCGAAAAGGGAAACCTGAGTAGCTCCACCACTATTTAAAGCTAAACCGCACAAGAGAGGATTACCGCTATGTCCAAATTGCACGAATTGCTTGCCGTTGACAGCAATATGAAGAAACAGGCCGAATCTACCAGAGCCGACCTGATGAACACGTTTGACAAAAAGAAGAACCACTTCACCGAGCGCATCGTTACATTCGAGCCTATCGGCGACGGCGCACCGCCTCCGTCTACCGAAGAGCAGCTCGATTTGCAAACCACAGTTGCAAAGGAACTGGCCTGGATTAGCGACCATCTGGCTCGATCCATTGACGTGTCTTATCAGGTGGCTGAAGCCAACACGTCTGCGCGGGCCGATGTCGTCCTGGAAACCGGTGAGATTCTCCTGAAGTCGATGCCGGCAACTTCTCTGCTGGAACTGGAGAAGCGCGCCGCCGAAGTCCGCGAGTTCGTTGGCGCTATTCCGACGCTAGATCCGGCCAAGGGATTCCAGCCGGATGCCTCTCGTGGCGCTAACATCTACGTGGCGCGCGATTCCGTTCGCGTACGTACCGCTAAGATCCAGGAACCATTGACGCTGGCACCGGCAACCGATAAGCATCCGGCACAGGTCCAGCTTGTTTCGAAAGATGTTCCGACTGGCAACGTCAAGACCCGCGAGTGGTCTGGAATGCTGACGACGGCGCAAAAGGGCGACATGATAGACCGCGTAGAGGCGCTGGCAAGGGCTATCAAGAAAGCGCGGGCGCGGGCTAACGAAGCCGAGATTGATCCGGCTTCCTACAAGATTGGGAAGACGCTGTTGAGCTACGTGTTCGACGCAAAACTTCCCTGACGACTCGGGTAGGCCGGCGCAAGCCGGTCGATCCAGGCTTACGGCTGATGCTAAAGCTGATTAACATGCTCAGGCTTTCACCCGATAGGCTCACACGCGGCGAAGGACGTTTACAGTGCATGGTTACCACAAATAGGAGTTGCCTGTTCGATGCAGGTCGGCCCCCCATAATAAATCTGGGGCCGTGGGCAAACGGTAAGCCGCCTAGATTAAGCTCACTAACCGTGGGACTGGTAAATGCCGCAGTAAAGCCGCAACAATGGTCTCGAAAACCATACTAGGGGGCGTTCTCAGGAACGAGGGCGCTCCCGCTTAAACTACCACTTGAACTTTTGTTTTCTATCGTGTAGAATTACGACACGATGCAAAAAGATCCACCACGCGACGTTCTAGTTTCCATAACGGTCCCCCTGAATGCTCAGGAATACGAATACCTGAAGCGCTCTGCCACGGATCGCCCACCCGCTGACAAGCTGGCTTCGTTCACTAAATGGTTTTTCTCCAGGCAAGTGCGTGGCGGCTTGATGATCGAGCCCGAAGACGTGGACTATCTGGCCGGCCTGAACAAGAACCAGCGGTTCCAGGGTTCCAAAGATGTTGTCAAAGCCGTCGAGATCGCTCTGAAGCGCGAGCAAGGGCAGTACTCGTTGACTGTTGGCATCGATCCCACCGTTATAGGCCAGTTGAAAGAAACGGCCGAGTGGATGGGAACCGACACAGAACAGCTTCTGAACGCCGTCGTCAATCAGGTTCTCAGCAACGGCTGGTGCTACGAGTTCACGCCGGCAATGGGCCGGTTGATTCCGATGGACGAAGCCCATGTGGAAATCGCCAAGCGAGTGACAGGCAAGTTCGATTTCAACGGCGCAGATATAGCTGCGGCGCTCGAACGGCTGGCGGTTCTCGAAGCGGCTCAACCAAAGGTCGCGGCGATCGACAAAGGAAAGGCGGCGTAACGTGCCGCTCTTCGACTACCAGTGCAAATCTTGTGGCGTTCGCTTCGAGGCCTATCTGCATCGCCGTGAGAATCCAGACCCAGCGTGCGAGTGCGGCGGGGAAACGCAGAGGATGATCAGCCGATTCGCCGCTATCTGGACGAAGAGCCTTTCGGATTATGGCGACAAGACCAAGGAAACTTGGAACGCCGATCAGAAGGCCGGCGGCCACTGGGTAGCCTGCAAGCGCAGCTTTGGAGGAACTCCCGAGAAGCCTATCCGCCGCTTCCTCCGAACGACTCAAGAGCAACGCGAATACTGCAAAGCCGAGGGGCTTTATGACCCATCAGAGTTAGGGGCGATGGAAATGTCGAAAGATGGTCAGACTTTTTCTAGTCGGTCTTTGCCGGGGTGCTGGTGATGGCCTGCAACCAATCCATAGAACTGCCGCGAGAGATGTGGGTTTACATCTGGGAAAGGCTTGGGCCAGTGAACCGCTTTTCTGTGAGAGCCAGCGGCGATCCGCGCTTTGCCTTTTACCTGAAGAGTCCTGAGGGCAACGAGATCTATTTCGTAGACAAGGACGACGCCTACTTCAAGAAGCAGTTGGAAAGAGCAGAGGCGAAAGCGCTATGAGCCTACACTGCCAGAAATGCCTCTGTGGCCGAACAGGCGATGTCCTAGGTGAGCCATGCAAGACCCCTGGATGCGGCGGTATCATCGAAGAAGAACCGGAGTTCAGCGCACTTGTCGATGAATTACCCGAGCCGATGACGTGTGGCCGACGCGCAGAGTCGCTCGTGGCTCATACTTTTCCAGGACCAGATCACTGGCAGAAATTCAAGTCCAACGGCAATCGGGTTTGCAGCTATTGCGGCTCGCTCCATCCTGATGATTTTTTGGCACTCGTCAAAGCCAGCGCGAACGCACCGGAAGATGCTACCTATCGGTCGGTTGTGGACATCGAACCGAGCGACAAGAGCTACAAAATCTACGTCAGCCAGCCTGGAGTAAGGAATGCCATGGAAGGCGGCATAAAGTTTTATGTCCAGCATCTACCCCGAGATCCGGACGGAAAGTTCGCTGTGACCGATGAGCAGAATGGGGAATATGCGACGGCTGTGCGTAAGACGCGGACGCGCTTTGACCGCTACATGGGAATTTTAAGGAGCACGACAGCAAATGTTCAATAGACGCAAATTCGTAACTGGCCTTTTGGCTCTGCCTGGATTGGCATTCGCCAAGTTCGCTCCAAAGTTGCAACAGCGCGAGGGAATCGGCATCCCCAATCTTGGGTCCTGGAATGGCATGATTGATCGGATCATGGATCAGACCAAAGGCGGCGTCAAGATTCAGTTTGGGAACTGGCTCGTGATGTGGACTGGTTGGAAGGAACAGCTTCAGACAATCGACATCGCCGGACAGTGGGCTGCGTTTCCCATTGACAATCAGCTGCTCTTCAATAGTCGCTCTGTCGTCTACGTATCGACGCCTGGAAGCTTTGGGGTAATGAACCTTGGGGATCAAATCAACTTGTCATGGCATTGGCCTCAGCCAACATCCGAGATCTACCTCAGCGCGCCGACTCGCGCGGCCGGCCTCGAAGCTATGGAGCCCTACCGCCGAATCAGTCTTGAGTCACTCTTGCAGCTACTCCACAATGTGGGTAGCAAAGAGGGCATAGGGCAGGCTACCGGCGATCAGGTCTTCAATGCCTGGAACTCGCTTTCTCCACGCTGCCAGTTCTGGCTCGCCCCTGAGCGTTACATGAAGGCAAACTTTTTCGACCCACGCTCTCTTCCAGATACACACGGCGAATTGGCGCTGCGTTTACATCGCGAGTTACTAGGCCCTGCCAACATCTTGATCAAGACGTAACTCGGAGACTTTCTTGGAATACGCTCCACGCGGCCCTGTCTATCGCGAAAAATCCGGCACCGCCGATTTTTCTGACCGGTACGACCAAAAATGTTCGGAATATCGCGTAGCTATGCGCGAGAAGGCCGAGCACATGCAGCGGCTTAATGCCGAGATGAGCCGGGTCGGAAAGTACATCGAGGCTCTTCAGGGGCATCACTGGTCTCCAGGCATCGGCGGCGTGCGCCGACCGAGGTATAAATCGCACTTCGTCGATAACCGCGTAGCAAAGACCCGCTACGACGATCTGGCGCAGTTGACTGATGCCCGCCCGACGATCGATATCACGACTTCCGTTGACGCCTACCAGGACATCGCCAAGACGCTGGACTTTCTGATCCACCATGAGTGGGTTCGGAACAACATCGATTTGACACTGGTGACGGCGGCGGATATCTGTAAAGCCTACGGTACGGCGTTTTGGAAAATGGGCGCTGCGAAACCGGGCATCACTCGGATTCTGCCATGTGGGCCAGATCAAGTCTTGCCTATCAATCCAGATTTCAGCATCCAGGGCTCTTCTGCGGTCCTCTACCGCACGTGGAAAGACCCGATCAAGCTGAAGCGCCAGTTCCCCCTGTGCGCAGCCTATATCGAACAGGAAGCCGATCAGGCTCCCGTCTTCGGGCTCTCGGCCGGCGACTCGACGTACCTGAGGCCGGCGCACATCGACCAGTACACCTGGAACGCGCTTAATCCAGGCTTGCAGCTCAGTCTGAGTCGCGGCGTTCGCAGTGCTTCCGTGCAACCCGGCCCCATGGGGACGATGTTCAACAGCCTGGAGTGCGAAGAGTACTGGATTGACGATCCAACTGAGAACAATTCCCTCAATAGTGTCATTGTTCGAGATCCCTATCTTAACATTGACGCCCATAACTGGTGGTACGAGGTCTCTCCCGGAAAGCCGCTCTACCCCCGTAAACGACTGATGACATTCGTGGGCAAGCGGGTGGTCTACGACGGGCCTTCGCCGTTTTGGCACGGTCTCTATCCGTTTCCGTGCTTGCGCCTTAACCCGGTGTTTTATAGCTTTTGGGGGCTTTCGAAGTATCGTGACCTGATGCCCATAAATCAGGCCATAAACGAGATAGTTGCTGGCATTTTGGACCTAATCAAGCGTGTTTTGAACCCGACTTCTGTATCGAAAGAAGGCGCAATCCACAGCGCTGCGTGGAAGGAATTCTTCCCAGATATTCCAGGCATGAAGCTGAAGGTCACTGCAAACACGAATCCAGCAGATGCGGTAAAATTTATGGATTCGCCAGTTATACCCCCGTTCGTTGCGCAATTGCTGATCGAGTTTCTTGGTCCAGAGTACGATCGGATCGCCGGCAATGTCGATGTCCAGGCCCTGATGAAGAAAGCACAGGTCCCTGGCGGCGACACGATCGATCAAATGCGCGATGCCATGCAGACAGGACTCCGCCTGGAAGGCCGCATGACTGAGGTATTTCTTCGGGACGCCGGCGTTCAGGCCATGTCTAACTTTTTGCAGTTCTACACGCCCGAGACAATGTTGGCGCTCATGGGTGAAGCGGGAATCACCGCCGCGACGTTTAACGGCAATTGGGACTCTGCTATACCTGGACCAGACCATACACGCCCTGATTTCTTTAAGAACTTCGCCCTTGGAATAGAACCAGGCAGCTTGCACGCTGGAGCGCACGATAAAGCGAAGATGGTAGCAATTACGCTTGCCCAGTCAGGCTTAATTTCTCGCCAGCAGCTTTACCGTACCCTTGGATTTACCAACGGCCCACAAATTTTGAGTGAGATAGCACAGGAGAACCAGCCCCATCCAAACGCCGATCCTAATGATCCCGACCCGCCGCCGTTTGTGCCCCCTGCTAGCGGGCGCAATGCGCGGCAAACGCGTTCGGCGAGAAACGGCGCTCCGGTTTAGTCTATCCGTGACGGTAGGATACAGCCTGTCGTGGGATGCCAAGACGCTCGAAACGGATTGCGCGAGTAGGTCCAGCGCAATCCAAGTTTTTCATCCGGCCACAAATGCGCGAGATACCAACCATTGGCGTAGGCTTCTTTGGGGGCTTTCGAGATTCGCCATGCCAACTTGCGAATGCCCACCGCCATTTCCCTGCATAGCATCAGTCGCCTATCTGACTGACGGTGATGAATGAACGCTTTGGGTGCCTGCGGCATACCCATGAAATCACTGCGCCACATAAAATCTTTGCGGTCCCCATGGGAAGTTCAGAACCATGCTCTGGCCCTGCTGACGCATCCTGGCATCCAAGAAGAAATCGTCGCCTGTGGGCAGCGGCTTTCCTAGTTGCCGATACTCGGCTGCAAGAGCTTTCCTGTATTCAGCTTCGCTTAGAAGGGTCATCTTTGCTCAAATAAGCCTCAGGGTGATGCTGGAAGTTGTTCCGACCATCGTTGGCCGCGAAGGTCTCGTGGGGGCAGTAGCAGAGACGGTATTCGTCTTCAAACAACGTCTGGCAGTTTGGGCATTGGACGATCATGGCTTCAGCAGGCTCCTTACGCCCATCCACCCTCCAGAGTAAAAGTGCCGATAATCGGAGTCTTTTAGCCTGAAGAACAACGGGCTTGTTTGGAAGATAGTATCGACACAAACAGGCGTGATACCTTCGACCATGTAAGCAGATAATTCTGGCAGTGTGATCGGTCCAACCGGCGCTTGCTTCGCCACCGCCGCCATCAAGCCGCCGAATGCCACGCCAAAGAAGAAGCGCCGGCTCATCTTGCGCTCGCAGGCTTTCTCGTCGTGCTCAGGGCCGAGCGGTTTCTCGCAGCGGGGGCACAGTAGTTCACTCATAGACTTTAACCGATGGATGACAAAAGCATTCGATGCGGCCTTTCCACTCGCAGCCCTCGCTGGCGCAAATATTCCGAACACGCACGGAAAATCTGTGGCTCCCCTGGCACTGGAACGTGAATATCCGGCAATTGTCGTCATGTAGATGGCCCTCTACTGTAGGCAAATATCCAACGAGTGTTGTCTTGTAGCCTTGGGCGCTACATCCGTCGCCACAAATCGGACAATAAAAGTTGAACTCGTCAGCGCCAACATAAAGCTCTAGAGGTTCAGGCATGACGCTCACGTCTTGATCCAGATGTTACTAGCTCACGCCGCCTCGGCCTCGACGAAAGCCTTGACGATATGCCGAAACAAAAAGTCTTTGGCTTTCTGCTCGGCCGGCAAGTCGGCGAACGCGACCAAGCATGGGTGAGTCTTGGCGACTGGATCTTTGATAGGGCCAAGCTTCCAGCCTTCGCGCAGCTTATGTTGCGACCAAGCCTCGTGCTGCGCCAACGGGCCGACATTTGGGTGCGCGATTGCGAACTCCACCCCTTTCAGGGCCGAGTCTCTTTGCCATTGTTCGGCCTCTTCCCATGACTTCTGGGAGTGATCTCCGATTGATTCACAATAGGCCAAGTTGGCGGCGTGACATACGCGAGCGATTTGTTCTATGTTCATAGCAGTAGTTTACACCATTTCTGGAACTTCACTTTACGTTCGTTCCTTCCACGCCGCGTTTGATTCGCGCGACTGTTCTCCGCTGGAGCCACATAAGGGCTTCTTCTATGTGAGTCAGCGCGATGGCATTCTCGCGGCAGCGAAACTCGCCTTCCTGGAAAGACCGCAACCGATCAATCACGATCGCCAACAGCGCTTCCTGCGTGATACCATTGACGCCGAATTCCTTGATTGGGCCGTTCTGAAATACGACCCCGAGCACGCCGCGCGGCATTCCAGTCACGCCGCTAGGATTCTTGGTTAGATCCATTCCAGTGATCTGATAGGCGTGATTCGCGCCGCCCTGGCCGGGTTCGTCAGTTACAGAAATCTCCAACTGGACGGCCTGATCTCCAGAGACGATATGGTCTGACAGCTGCCTCACTTATCGCTCCTTTTCAGCTTTCTCCAGCGCTTCTTTTGCGCTAAGCTTTGCCGACGCCGGCGCTCGGGCGTCCATTCGCCAGATCGACTTCGCGTCGGAATGTCGTCATCTTTGCCGCCGCCGCTCGCGTCATTGAGACGCAGCGTCAGTTCGTCGGACAGTTTTGATAGCCGCAGTGATTCCGAGACATAGTGGTTTCGTGCGGCGATAAGTACTTCAGTTTCGTTCAGTGGCATTGTTATTTTCCTTCTTCACTGCAAATTTCCTTGGCGCGCTGACAGGTTGCCAAGCACTTTCGGTAACGCTGCTTCACTGCCTCTTCATCTTCACCGGCTGACAGCCCTTGAGTCAATATCAGGAAACAGTGCGAGCAACAGGTTTTGTAATCGGCTTCGCACAAATCTCTGGACACGATGGCCATGTTTATTCATTCCCCTGCTGGCGGGATAGGTTTTTTCTAGAACCTACCCCCTTACTTAGCCGATCACTTAGCCAAAGATGCTAATGAACAGCAAAGTGAAATCAACCCACAGGTCGCCGATTGGATATGTATCGGTAGGGTCTACCATTGTTTTTACCTCCTTTCTAGCGAAGTCTTCCCGCTAGTGTCTGCCGGTTTTTCGTCTTCCGGCTCTTCTTTCTTCCTTGGCGGAAACGCCCAAGTCGCTAGCGCATTGGCAACTGGCGAGATCAATATCAGCACATTCGTCAGCCCGTAGCTACTCTTCTCCTCTACGTGGCCAAGGGCAAAGATCGCCGCGAGAGCTAGCAAGCCCACCACTAGCACTATGCCGAGGATGAACCTATAGCGATCCATTTCACGTCTTCGCCGCAGGTATCGGGGATGCTTCCAGGGCGCTGATTGCGTTCAGTGCCTTGACCGACTTGTCTACTGAATCTGCACTCGCAGTCGGGTCAATCGTGACCGTAGACATCTCACCCATTATTTTCAGCGCCGCCTGCTTCTTTGAGTCACCAGGAGCCGTTGCGGCCAACTGCTCGACCGTAGCGATTGCATGCAGCCCAGGACCGCCAGCGCCGCCGATAGGTGCAGATGACCCCAGTAGCTCCAGAATGGACGCCTCCAGGGCTTTTGGGTCCACAGTTGGATGGTTGGCGATCGTCAGTGCCGCCGCCAGGGACGCCTTGGTCGCGTCCGACGAAGTCGGAATGACCTTGCCAAGCGCCGTGAGGACATTTAGTACCGTGACAGCGATCTGACCACCGGGCAGCGCTGAGAGCACTGGCTCGTAAGGAGTCAGTAGACGAACACCTACCTGGACATCGCGCCAGAGTGTGCCGAAAAAGGAGGACACTGACATTAGCCAACCTTCTCCGCTTTCGACCGCTCAAGCTCTTTGTCATTTTGGGTCATTAGCGCCTCAATGGGAGCCATCCGCGCCGCACATTGCTTACGAAGCGGCAGATCCAATGCCTCCAACGCCTCAGCGTTCATCGCCACAATGCGCGCATCGGACCTGCGTGGGCCGCGCTTAGTCAGCGTTAGACAATCGGAGAAGTAATGGCGAGGCCCGAGGCGTGTGCCGCCAGTGGGAACTGCCAAGGTATGCCTCTCAATCCAGGCTTTCTGTAACTTATTAAGTTGATGGTGCTCCTGCGTCGAATGCTTGCTCAGTACAGCACTGCGCTCTGGGGAGCACAAGGGAATGCCGGCGAGTTCTTGAAAGTCCGGTCGATGGCATTGCCTTATGGCACAATCTGGGCAGTTTTTCCATGTATGTTGATGAGTTTTACTGACGAGAACGTATCCTATTACTGTTTCCATAGTCATTTCGAACCCCTATTACAGCACTATCTCTAAATGCCCAGGATCGAAGGACGACCGCGTCTCTCCCACTGGCGGCAAGCCGATGTCATGCCAATCCATCCCGCTGCGCATCCCAAGCGCCACGCCAGCCTGCGCGATCTGCCACCAGAGCGGCCCGGTCGGATTCCAGTTCTTCATCGTCAAGTACTCGGTCGGACACAGGTCAATCGCGAGAGACTTACCGTCCGGTGGTTGCGGCAAGTGCTTGGAGTTCTGTGTCCAACTTACACCGTTAGCAATGTTCTGGGCTTGCTCGACAGGCGTGCGCAGCGTGTCAATCACAACCACCTTAACGCCTGCGTCAGAGAGGTTGGATAGTAACTGGTCCACAAGTGGTCTGAATCTGGAATCGAGATCATCTAGTGATTTGCTTGCCATGGCTTTCTTTTCTATTCTCCCCTTCTCGCCCGTCTCTTTCTCCACCAGTCCATGAATGAGCTAAATATGAAAGAGGTGAGAAGCCACCACAGAAGCCAAGGCCAGCTAGCCCAGCGCCCCTCGAAGAGCCGGAATGATCCATAGCATAATCCGGCTACTAAGATGGCTACGATCCCGTTGGCGATTACCCTCCCGGCAGCTTCCCCACTCACTTTCGTTTCCTTTTCACGTCTTGATCCAGACGTGGCAACCCGTTTTTCCAGAACGGACTGCGGCATCCCGTTTTCGGGCAACGCTTCGGATCAGTGCCTCCGTTACGGACGGTCCATTCGTGGGCACAGATATGGCAACGCCGATAGGCAGAGGTCACGCCGCTGACTCCGCGTCGTATTGCTTGCCATCAATGGTCGCTAGGAGACGGCCGCAGAAGGCCCGCACGGCTTTATTCTCTGTCGTGTCATCGGCGGCGGTCTGGATAGTCGCACGCAGGGTTTTAACGCTGACTCGCTTAGGCGCGTTGGGATCGCGGAGACTTGCGGCGGTAAGCGGTTTTCCGCTGGCTAGTTTCTCGCGCTGGATAGCGGCAGACAACTTGGCTAGGCGGCGAGCCGCAGGAGCTTTCAGCGATCCAGCGACCAAGGCTTCGCGGCCCTCCTTACTGAGTCCTACCAGTTCGCGTGTCTTTTTTACCCAAGCGACATCCTCGCCGAATTCTTTGGCAATTTGCTCGTCATCCATGCCAAATCTGCCCATTTTTACGATATTGTGGGCATCATCTACAGGATTCTTGCCAGTCCGAAATCGATTGGCGCGAACGGCGGCCAGAAATGCTTCCTGCTCATTACCGTCAAATGGAACACACTCCAGCCGGAACGTGCTGGGCAAGACGCCGCGCTTCATCCCTTCCTGGACCATCTCCCAGCGGCGGTTTCCGTCAACAATCACAGGCCACCCGCCATCGGATTTGAACTTTATGGGAGTGTCCTGACCGTAGGCAACGATACTGGCCAACAGGTCTTCATTGTCTTTTTGGGTGGCGCGAACAAAACGCCCGTTGTACTCCGGGTTAGGTTTTAGATCTTTGGGGGCAATCAGGTACGTCGCGCGGCGCGATGATTCGACTTTCAGGGTGATAGCCATATTACTTTTCCGCCTTGTTGGCAGATTCAACGGACTTGACTTCGGCCTTCGCCAAGCGGCTTTGCAATTCTCCAGAAATGAACATATCGAAGTCGATAGCGGCTTCAACCATGGCCTGCATTGTCGCCGGTTGAATAACAGGGCCGTTATGACGCTCGCGATCATGACTGATCGCATTGTACATTTCGGCGTCTTTAATGATTAGTTTGTCGTACGCCTGGATTGCCAGTAGCAAAGCGGTCGTGCGGCGTTTTTCCTCTTTGGTGAGATCGAGCGTGGCTTTAGTTGGGTCAAACGCAACATTCTGGTCTTCCAGTATTTGCATATCGGCCACTTTGCCGTCCTTGCCAACCGCTACAATCTGAGGATATGGTTCCGGTAGTTGCTTTGTCATCTTGTCAGTTTCCGCCTGCATAAATCTTTCCATAGTACGGATTGGTTGTCAAGAACTTTTTGCAGACATCCTAACAACCTTCATCACTCAACGTCCAGTATTGTGATCGGCCCCTCATCTGTTTCTCGCCAGAGCAGACTCTTGGCCAGCTTCAGCTTTTCTTCGAACTTGGCGATGCGCGCCACCAGCCTGCGCTCTGTGGCCTCGTAGTGGTCCACGATCCCCTCCAGCCGCGCGGTGGTCTCCTGTTGGGTCGCAAGTAATGCTTTCGTCAGTCTATGCGCCTCTTGATAGCCATCTCGCACGCCCTTGACCTCCAATAGTTCGGCTTCAGCTTTCTCGGCGCGGACTTTCCAGTTTGGGCGTGTTGTATGGCTTGCCACCGCATCTGCCCGGCTGAATGATTTACCCATTCTTCCCCTCCGTTCCAGTGGCGATCGCCTGTTCACATACCCCACAAAGTTCGTTGTCACGACCATCCCGGCAAGATCCAAACCCAGCGCCACCAGAACACTTTCCAATTCCAGCAGCGAGCGCGGCGTCAATGATTGCCTGTATTTCTTGCACGATCGCTATTTGATGTGCAACGCATGGAAATAGTATCTGCACTCCATTTTTTGCCTTTTCCAGCGCCTTCCTGAGCGCGTCCCGCTCCTCTACATCCAGTTTCCACATCGTTACTTTGCAGAGTAATTCATGCTTGAGCGCGTCACACTCGACGATCAATTCTGAAAGTTCTGTGTCTGAATCGACTTGGCGCTGCCCAACTGAGCGTTTGTATTCATCGAACTCGGCGATCAGTTGCACTGTCCGCTTACCTGTTCCTTTGCAGGCTGCACAATCCTCGCTAGCGTCACGGTAGCACTCTTTCTCGCCAGATCCCTTACAGCGAGTGCAGGCGTTCTCGGCGATCAGTGTGTCGATGTCATCGCAGAGGAGTGGCGCGAGCCTTGCGCACCCCGCTATGTCACTATTGAGCGGAAACAACTTCTCCCCTACGGCCTTGATTTCTTCCCGCTGTTCGGGCGTGGTTTTCATCGCCACAATAATCCCCGGCCCAGAATAACCGCAGCAATCACTGCGAGAAAGCAGGAAATCACAAGTAATTGAACGCGAATGCCGCGCAATTCTTGACCCAGTAGCATGCCCTTGTCCTCGGCTATCAAGGCTTTAATCATGTCGCGGACTTCTTGCATGTCCTCGTCGGTGAGGCTCATGCCCTCGATTTTATCGTCGTTCATCGTCGCCTCCCAATCCAATCCAAATTACCAACAAATAGGGCCACCACGAGTAATAGAAAGAACGTTCCCGGCTCCGGCGCATTCGTCGGCGGATCGACCACCGCAAACTGCGCCGTAAACGATCCATACCCAGGTGGACATGTCGGGCAGGGCGACCCGCTTAGATGCTGCAAGTACGTCACATCCGTAACCTGGATAGCCGTGTTGACGATGTGCGCCTCGGCTAGAAGCGCACCCCCCGGCTGCGAGTAGACCTGGACTAATCCTTGCGGTCCGCCGATGCTACTGAACATGGCAAACCCGCTGATACCGTCGATCACAACGTTGCATATCGGAACAGGCGGGATAGCCATCCAGAACGTACAGCCGCCGCCAGAATCTAAGATCAACGGACCGGCCGTGCCTAGGTAAAAATCTTGGCCGGTGTCCGGTCCCCATTGCTCAATGTCGGGCGTGTCGATCTGCACTGTGTCTCTGCCGTGGGAGCCGCTAGCGTGCAGTACAAACCCTAGGCCGCCCAGGCCTTCCCCTCCGAGCGGGCTACCATCTGGATTCGTGATGGTGCCGTAGCCGACTAGCGAGATAGGCCCCACTTCCAAGGGCGAGGCCGCCAGTTGCAGCGCGAAGAGAATAGCAGTCAAGAACTTCATAAAATTCACTTGCTTTCACACTGAGGCATCTTCGGAAACGGATGAGCGCGCTCATAATTGCGAACTTTTCTCTCTGTTTCCCGCCGCTCGCGCTCCCACTTGTCCTGCTCATTTTCAGCAGTACCGGACTTCAGGGCATCACGGTCGTATTTGATCTGGCCTTCATAGTGTTCCAACCAGCCCAACATGGCTTCTTTTTGACACTCATCAGTAAGCGCTTCTGCCCAAGGACGAAGGCAGGCAATAGACTTCTCTGCCGCCGTAAGTGAGCTAGCCGAAGTCGCATCAATATGCCCTAGCGTTGGGTAGACCACATTCAGCGCTGCCAAACTTGCTTCATTTGGGCATGGCTTCAGGCTCTCTGCCATCTTGATGATGGCCGATGACTCGCCACCTGATGTCAGCGTGGGAACGTTCTCGGGATGAGTAGTCGTATCTGGCGGCGTAGGCCGGTTCGACTTACAGCCAGACAAAAGTAAGAGCGCGAAGAGAAAGCAGGCGAGTCTCATAGGCCGCGCGTGATCCCCGGTTGCTTCATGCGCTCAAAGTGCTCACGGCGAAACTGTTCGAATGCCGCCATGCGATTCTCGATTCCTGCCATTTGAAAATCGGTGCAGTCGTCATCTGCGCAGATCGCCCGGTAATACCTCAGAGTTTCCAGCGCGTGCCGGTCGCGTGCGCGAAATAGCATCTTCGGCTCATCGTCGGGGATTGGTTCGCCGTTGGAAGTCTTCACGATGCTGATAACTGAATCTTCGTCTTCAATGTGGAATTTTGGATCGATTGCTTTTGTGATTTTCATAAAAGTCACGTCTGGATCAAGATGTGGGACCTTTTGAACCCCCAATAGGCTGGAGAAACGCCGTGCACGGATGGGACGCGGCAGTCCCATTCCCAGTGCTTCGCCAGCCTATTCGAACCTCATGGCCGCCGCCACAGCCTGTACCACCCATAACACACCAGCACAAATGCCATCACAAAACCTATCCCTAACCAGTATGGCCGCGTCATGTTGATTCTCCCGCCTTGGCCCGCGCGGCGTCTATGGCGGGCCTAATTCGGTAGTCAACACAGTTCGATGTACGCCATCCAGCAATGTCCCATTCAATATCAACTGGATGCTTGTCCAGCCAATCCAGCCGCTCAGTGTCCCGCTGCGCCTCCGCAAGGGCGGCGTCAATGCGCTCGGCGAGGGCTTCCGCTACACTCCGATCATCAGGATCAGCGCACCACTCCCGCACGATGCGGTGGCCGGTGGTTTCAGGCGTCATTCCGGGTCCCTTTTTATCTCGTCCAACAACTCGCCCTCTAACCTCCACCCGCCGTCTTGTGTATCTGAGTGTTTCGAAAGCCGGTTTAGCCGATACATCACCCAGAACATAAACCGCCACACAAGCCTTAATTGCCAAGGCGTCATACTCGGCTCACCTTCACCACTTTCCCCGCCCCAGGCCGATCCCCGCGCCGCCTCTTGATCTCAAATTGTAGCTCCCGCCTCAAAGAATCCGTGATCCAGGCCTGTTCTTCTAACCACGCCAGATATGTCACCGGCACATCTGGATCGTCCGTCTCCAGGCCTTTAGATTTCCCAAATTCCAGCCTCACTTGCCGCCCCTCATCCCGCCTACAAAGCTCACTACCGACACCAAGACCAGCAGCACCAGCAATACTTTCACTCCCCAAACGGCTATTGCCACATAAAAGACGTACGCTGCCAGAGCCACAAGGCATAGTATAGCCCACATCCCGAGCATACTCTCAAGACCGGCTTTGAAAGCCTTAGATGTCATTCACCGGCTCCGATCTTATCGTGCCCCCTCGGTCAACTTCCGAAACCCGCGTTACCGGCTTCCCCTGCTCCGGCGTAACGGCGTATCCCGCGCTGCCGATCGGAATTTTCACCACGCCGCCCCCCGATTCACACGCAGCCGCTCTCTTTGTGCGCCACCTCTTACTCCGACACCCCACCTTCGGACACCTCTCCGGCCCATCCCCGCCTGTCTCTCTTAATGTCCACTCCCACCCGCATTGCCCACACTTGCAAACCCTTGTCCCTGTGTCCATTGTAAGGATACTATCCATAGTCAGGATATCCGTTGTGCGGATCTTTGTCAAGGCGTTGTATCCACTTTCGCGATTTTTATTTTCTCAGCCCACGCCTCCCGGTCCCACTCCGGTTGCTTACACTTCGGACACTGATCCGGCCGCCCCTCTTTCCTTGTCGTCCAGACCTTCCCACACCGCAAGCACTTACAAACTTTCCCCTTGGTCATTCCTCAAACGCCTTCCGCGCCTTGTCCGCCCGCAAGATCCAAGCATCCAATCCCCGCGCCGTCTTCAGAAAACTCCGCAACCCGGCTTCGTACTTCTCCATGTAAGCCCGTCCCAAATGCTCGTAAAAGACTCTAATAAAAGCATCATCCCCGTACCCAGCCATGGCCCCTAGCGCCCCCGCCTCCTCTTCCGTCAGCCTGATCGCGATGTCCAGCTTAACTGTTGGTATTCCCTGTATCTTCATAATCGTCATCGTAATCATATTAGTATTAATCTTGACTCTGGTCAAGTTTTATGTTTTTTTGGGAACAAGGCGGATTGGCGCTAATCGCCTGCGCCACCTACCTCTCCGCAGAGGCCCTACCCGCTGTGCCACCTGTTTGCCGTCGCGCCGGGCCGCAAATCCGCTGATGACAAAGCGGAAACCGCCTGGAGCGCGAAACCCGGCTCGGCGAGAACCAGCCGGCCAACCGTCAATATCCTGACAGGGCCTTGCCTTTTCCCTCGTCGCGCCTTATAGTCAGCATTATGACACCTCGCGTCAAACCGACATCTATCCGGATTCCCCCTGAACTGCGGGCCAAGATTGATCTGTGTCGGGGGCGGCGCGTGTCCTTCTCCACCTGGGTATGCATGGCGCTGTCTCATGCTGCCGAACATGCGGCATCCTCCGGTTGCTTCCCCGCGTTACCATCTGCCGATACGTTCCTAAACCTCTCACAACAAAGCGCAAATAATCTGTAACCTTGCGGGATATATCCGCGTCCATATACTCTCACCACTCGCGCCTATTGCTTTGATGCTGGCGGGCAGGATGGAAGGCGGGAGATAACGACTGTAGTCAATATGACTACAGTGTGTGTGGCGAGAATGAGACGTAGCGCAGATGCTACAGAGTGTGGCTCCAATGAGACAAACGGGATTGGCTAACTTTGGCGAGGGATGGATGACGAAAGCGGCGGCGGACCTGTGTCGGGTTCTATTAGTATTCGGGAATGTTGAGCCGATTACTCTTATCAAGGCGCTACCATCCGGCAACCGTCGCAAGCTGAATATCCGCTCAGTAGAGCACGCTTTGATGAAGCTTCGCGGTTACTGATTCTGCGGACGATAAGTCCGTGAAACGGCTATGATTCGCCTAAGGGCTGTAATTGGCTCTTGCATTTGGCTTATCTACGTGGTATAAAGTGTTTCGCGTGAAACGAGCGCAGCAACATAGATCGAGGTGGGTTGGTCCGGTGGCTGGGTGTCCGATTGAAGCTCGGCATAGGAGCCGCGATTGTAGGGGGTGTAATGCGGCGCGCAATCGGGTGTGGCGGGCTGATAAGGCTCAGCAGTTAAAGACCCTGGCAGAGTTGATCTTAGATGGTGACAACGTGCTTAACAATGCTGAGGCGTTGGCAAAGCTGGTATTTGGGATTGAGTAGTAAGCCTCTGGGGAGGGGGCTAAACGATGGTGGTAAGTACAGAAGTTTTCGGGATTCGCAAGTTTCGGGCGACTCCTGGTTATCAGGCTGACGTGATGGTGGTTTATGCGATTCCGGCCACTGAAGACTGGCTCATACCTGTGGGGGCTGAGGGATTAGGGGATGGCTCCTGGCGGTTCGTCGTGCGGGTTGGCTATGCCTTTGGTGATGTCAGCTTTGCGCGCCAACATGCGCTAGCAGTGCTCGCCGATCATCCCACCTGGACAGCTCATTTGTACCGCGTTACCGGCGAGTACATCGGGGCTCTCTTACAGGAGGTTCCCGCCAATGGCTAGCCCTTTCAAGACTTTCCCCAGCCGTTTCGATGGCAAATGCGCCTCTCCGACGTGTGAGCGTGGCGGTAAAGTGCGGCGCGGTCAATTGATCCAGTGGAATCCGGACGTTAAGGGCTGTGTGTGGCATATCGAATGCCCGGTTCCCGATGCGAATCAACAAGCTAAAGCGGCTGCGGATGAGCGGACATCACGCGATCAAGGGCCGTTGCATGAAGCTGCGGCAGAAGCCCAAGAAATCACTCCTGCGGTTCCTGTCAATCGTGGCGATGCTTCTAACCCTCTGGGGGCCTTCGCAGAGGCTCTCTTGCCGTTCCTGGAGTCGAAGCTACAGGGTCTTGTGAATGAGGCACAGGTTGAAGCAATCCTCAACCGGGCTCTGGGTGGGATGGTTCTAACCAAAGTCAATCGGGTTGAACTTCAAGACCATCAAACCGGGACTATTCGGGATATGGGCCTACAGCATGAACTGTTTCCACTGTTGCTTGGGGCCTGTAATGCCCGTACCTCAGACGGCTTTCGGCTCAATATCTGGCTAACAGGTCCGGCCGGATCTGGCAAAACGACGGCCGCGCAGCGGGTTGCCGAGGCTCTCGGTATACCGTTCTATTTCACTGGATCTATCGACACCGAATACAAGCTGATGGGGTTCATTGATGCCCAAGGGCGCATTGTGAATACGCAATTCAGGACAGCTTATGAGCACGGCGGGGTCTTTCTCTTTGACGAAGTAGATTCCAGTCTTCCTGGCGCCCTGTTGGCCTTCAATGCGGCGCTAGCAAACGGGCACGCGGCATTCCCAGACGGTATGGTAGCGCGGCATAAAGACTTTGTTTGCATCGCTGCGGCTAACACGTGGGGCATGGGTGCAACTTCAGAGTATGTCGGACGGCTCAAGTTAGATGCGGCGTTTCTCGACCGCTTTGTACAAATCGCTTGGACGGTTGACGAGGGTTTAGAGCTCGCGACAGCTGGTAATCCGGCCTGGGTGCAGCGCGTTCAAGTGCTCAGAACTAACGCCAAAGTTAAAGGCCTGAAGGTCATCATATCCCCACGTGCGAGCTACTACGGAGCGGCGCTGCTGGCGTCCGGTATGGCTCAATCACAAGTTGAGATTCTGGCAGTTCGTAAAGCCATGAGTGACGATCAATGGCGGTCGATTCAGGACGGTGCAAAGTGATCGCCCGATTCGATTCTCTTGGGGATTTCGCGCGGCGCTGTGAAGGCGTCGCGCGGGTCCATCGGCATGATAGCGCCGGGTCTTCCTGGTACGGCGGAATTAGCTATCAAACCGCGCTGGATCTGGCTACATCTGGAGACGATACGCTCGTCTCTCAAGCACAGCTTTTATTCGATGCCCTGGAAGCGCAGCTAGACACACCACAGGGCGAATGGACGGCTAGCCCTATCGGGGCATACCCCATCGTTCCTGAAGCGCTGGCGGGGTTGCCTGACTGTATGCGGCGGCGCGTCGAAGTCTCAAACGACCATGCGCCGGTTACGGTCTATGTTTCTACGACGTGTAGCGCCTCTGTTGATGCCGAAGCCATGCTCAAAAGAGGCGTTGCGATTCTGGCTCTTGTGATGAAGCTTCAAGCCATCAGGCCGGTTAAACTCGTGTTGCTGGCTGAATTGCACGGTTCAAGCGATGGTCAGTGCATCCAAGCGATCGAGGTTAATTCTCAGCCGCTAGATTTGGCGACTGCTTGCTATGCTCTCACGGCTGTAGGATTCGCCCGGCATTTGACTTATTCACTTGCGCGAGAGTTGGACGGGTTTAATGGTTCATGGCCGAATAGTTACCACGGTGGGGGCTCTCGGTGGGAGCGGCATATTCGAGAGTATCTGGACATGCAAGAGCAAGACTTATACATCGGGGCGGCGCGTTCATGGGATGAAGCGCTATCAAACCCGGTCGCGTGGGTGAATGCCCACATTCAACGATTTACAAACAGCGCTTTGGAGGCGCTATAAAAGATGCCGAATGAAACGGAAGTAACAGCAGTACCCACGGAAGCCGACCGCAAAGAAGCGGCTATCCACATACGCGAGGCGATTTCCTACATGGTCATGATGTGGGATGCCCTACGCGAAGCTGAGACGATCCTAGGCGATGACCTAGAAGAAAGTCAGATCAGCGGCCTAGCTTCCACCTGCGATAGCTCGTGTGACGCCTTCAACATCACCGATGAGAACATCTGGGAGGTGCTAGATGCCAAAGATTAACCGCCGATTTCTACCGGATCGTCCCCCGCGCAATACCCAGCGTCAGCTTACGTTATCTGAAGTCGCTACAATCCTGCATGGCCTTCGCATGATCCAGTGTGAAGGCCGGATCGAAGGGTGTGCGGCTGGCGATTGCGAGCATTTCGAGGAAGGTGCGGCAGCCTTGACGAATGACGAAATAGACGAACTGTGCGAGGCAATCAACTGCGGGCAGGTGCGGCTATGAAACTGCCAATTATCAGGGGTATGTACCGGACTCGCAACGGCAAAACCGCTAGCGCCTATTGGGTGTGGGGCTCGAATGGTTGCTACATCCGTGGAGTAATTCAGCTAAAAACGAAGACGGTTGAACGCACCTGGAATACAAACGACGGTACAAAAGTGTGCTACAGCAACCACGGCAATAACGGCGACGATCTAATCGAGGGGCCGCTATGACCGGCGAACGCTACATCACCGATAGTCTGGACCGATATCCCATCGGCCTATGTCCGAAATGCGCGGGCTCGATTGGGCATGCAGATCTCACACGTAGGGAAGATTGGGCAAGCTGGCCCGGTGGGGATGCTGATGTAGCATTCCTGTGGACTGCCGAAGGGGAATTAGTCTGCGCGAGCTGTGAGGCTTCCAGGCCCGTTACTGCCGATGTTCAGAGCGGATCGGTTCAACAAGTTTTTGCGTCGATGGTGCAAATAAATGCCAATCTGTGACCGCTGCGGGTTCACTTTCGGAGAAGTACCGCGCCGCTGGTATACCGGCATTCCGCCAATAGACGATGTTGCGGCGCATGAGCGGGATAACCCTGGACCCGTCACTAGAACAGACGGCATCAGGCTAGGACGCATCACGGTTAGCAGGGAAGAAAACCCCGGTGGCGAATACGTAAACGTTGACAACCAAGGAAAGTTATGCTTGTTGGATCGCGATAGATCGCTATTCGCCTTACTTTTGGAGCTGTCCCAAGCATCATACGCTTGCGGGTGGTCAATGGCGAGATTCTAATGGCACAAGGCTTTACGTCCTGGCTAACTCTTGCTAGTTGCAAATGGGCTGACCGGGCGAGTTATTATCCGGTGGGGCCGAAGGGGTTGCCGATATGAGCCTAGGCCACAAAACCCCCAAACGGCCTACGTCTGAATCCAGACGTAGCAGCGTGCGCGTCTTGGACCTGGACGCCATAGAGCGCCTAGCGCAATCGGCGCTCGTGTTCTCAGGTGATGAGTTTCCCGGCTGCGCCTGTCCCATTGGGGCGCGGTGTCGATGCTGGCAGCGATGGGAACGGCAGCGCCAAACGCGGGGGATGCTATGAAGCAACCGACGCGATACGTCTTCCGCAACGGTGCAGCCATGAAAGACACAGACTTAGCTTATTTTCGGAGACTTGCAAAACGTCATGAACTGGCCGAAGAAACATGTAGGGCCTTTCGGCGCGCAGCGACTAAGCGTGTTTGCGAGGGCACACAGCAGGAATGGAGCGAGGCGCTAAGGCTGCTAAGGCGCTGGATGGATCTAGCGGGCAAATCGGGCTATGCCGACCCCAAAAGAAAATCACCTGGGGCGAATGTTTTCGCTTGACAGGTGGTTGAATTGTGGGATATAATTGTAGACAGCAAAACGCCGTTTAAGGAGCGGCGAACAAAATGCAATCTGGCGACAAATTCAGATTCGATCAAGAGGAGTATCGAATTATCTCCTACGATGCGCGTAAGAACCGTTCCAATGTCGCGATTGATCGCGGCTGTGATTCGAATGGCAACGAGCGAAGAATTGAGGCCGAGAGAATCGGCGGGAGTTTCACACGACGATTTTCCGAAGCTGAAATTGGCGAGACTGCCACGGTCGAAGGCCCTCAGCCTTTGACCATTCCTTAGTGGCGTGTGAGGAGCTTTGGTTCTCAAATCTCGGGGGAGGTGGAGACCAGAGCCTCTTGCAAGGCATTAAGGAGGCCGAGTACATGAGATACACATTCAGTTGTGCCGAGCATGAGGAGTTCGGCAATTTAGGCTGGCGGCTGATGAGTCAGCCCGATTTCGATCCGCTTTCGGGCATGGCCGTGGCCCACGATATTTTAGAGCATTTCCCGAATGGTGACGGCTCGCCCAAAGATGAAGTGTTAGCCTTGGGCGCGTCAATCTGGGTGCGTGATGGCTGGCACACGAACGGCACAGCAGGCGATAACATAGCTCCTGACCTGCAAGAAGTCTTACGGCATGTGACCTACGAAGACATGAGCCTGC
>Ga0210402_10000966_pt1 | contig 30734 bp, 29 predicted proteins | sample IncBWC7MmetaG_FD_161055 | JGI IMG/M metagenome (GOLD analysis project Ga0210402, IMG submission 161055) | Forest soil microbial communities from Barre Woods Harvard Forest LTER site, Petersham, Massachusetts, United States - Inc-BW-C-7-M | ecosystem: Environmental > Terrestrial > Soil >...
GCCCGTCGAGCAGAAGCGCGCCGTTCCGCCTGACCACAAGCTTGTCGGCCGCGATGGCGGTCATGTGCGCAGCCTGCGGGCCAGCAGCAGGATGAAGAACGGACCGCCCGCGACCGCGGTCACCAGTCCCAACGGGATTTCTGCCGGCGGCAGGGCGGCGCGGGCGATGGCATCGGCCAAGGTGACGACGATGGCGCCGACCAGCGCCGAGGCCGGCAGCAGCGGCCGGTGCAAGGGTCCCACCAGCCAGCGCGCGATGTGCGGCGAGGCGAGTCCGACGAAGGCGACCAGGCCACCGAAGGCGACCGCGGCTGCCACGACGACGGAGCCCGCCAGAACGGCGAGCGCGACGAAGCGGTTCACGTTGAGGCCAAAGGCGATCGCCATCGTCTCGCCCAACCCCAGTAGGTCGAGGCGGCCGGCCAGCCGCATCGTCAGGGCGAGACACGCGGCGGAGATCACGGCGAGCAGGCCGAGGACCGGCCAGCTCGGCGTCTGCACGCCGCCCAGCACCCAGCTCAGCACGATCTGCAGGCTCACCGTCTCGTCCGACAAAGCGAGCATAAGGAAGGAGCGCAGCGCGCCCAGGATCGCCGCCACCGCGACGCCGGCCAGCAGCATGCCGGCGGCATCGACCGCGCCCGACACGCGCGAGATGCCGATCACCAGCATCGTGGCGCCCCAGGCGCCGGCAAAGGCCAGCACCGGCAGGATGAAGGATTGCGGCGCCGCGAGCGGCACCAGCAGCGCGACCGTGGCGCCCAGCGCCGCACCGCCCGCCGAGCCCAACAGATAAGGCTCGGCCAGGGGATTGCGGAACACGCCCTGGAAGACCGTGCCGCCCAGGCCGAGCAGCGCGCCGACCAGCGCAGCCGCCAGCACCCGCGGGATGCGCCATTCGACCAGCAGGCGGCTGCGCAGGTCGGCGGCGCCGGCGATGGCGCGCAAAAGATCGGCCGGCGTCGCCCAATCGTGGCCGGCGCAGGCGGCGATCACGATGGAAAAGGCCAGGGCCAGGACCAGGATCGGCCACGCCCTCATTGGCTGGGCGTCGCCGGATGAAAGATCGCCGCCAGATGCTCGATGCCGTCGATGGTGCGCGGCCCGGGGATCAGGAGCTCGACGCGGCTGACCGCATGCGCGCGCCTGGCCTTGACCGCGCGCATGTCGCTCCAGCCGGGACGGTCGATCAGCTCTTTCATGTCCTTCTCAGGTCCGGCGAACAGCAGCAGGTCGGGATCGCTGTTGAAGACCGCTTCGGGCGAAACCTGGGCGATGACACCGCCATCGAAGGCAAGGCGGCCGCCGGCACGGACGATGGCGTCTCCGGTATAGGTGCCCGGTCGCGTCACCAGCAGCAGACCGTTGCCGAGCCGCCCGGTGATCATCACCACGCTGGGCGGCTTCAGGCCGGCGACACGCTGCTCGACCCGGTCGAGACGGGCCTGCAGTCTTGCCACCAGTTCCTCGCCGCGCTCGGCGACGCCGCAGAGCCGCGCCAGCAGGCGGATATTCGACAGGATCTCTTCGACGTTCCGCTGCAGCAGGACGACGATGGGAATGCCCAGCCGTTCCATGGGATCGATCAGCTGGTTGGCCGCCTGGCGCGACGGCGTCACCACGACGAGGTCGGGCTTCTGCGCCACCACCTCGTCGACCGAGAAGCCCAGACGCCCGCCGACCAGCGGCTTGCCCAGCACTTCCGGCGGATAGCGCGTAAAGGCCTCGATGCCGACGATCCGGTCGGCAAGGCCCAGGGCGGCCAGCATTTCGACATTGGAGGCGAAGATCGCCACGATGCGCTGCGGCGGCGCCGGCACGGTCACGTTGCGGTCGAAGGCATCGTGCACCGTGACAGGAGCGGCGGCAGCCGGCTGCAGCGCGACAGCGAGCGCCAGGATCGCCCAAAGCGGAGCGCGCGGCATCAGAAGCGAGCCTGGAAGCCAATCACGAGTTCGCGACCGGGCATGGAATTGCCGCACGAGCCGTTCTGCGCCGCCAGATTGGCGCCGCAGGGGTTTTGATCGAGGGCGATGAAGATCGGACTCTGGTTGACGTCCAGGATGTTGTTGACCATGCCGAACAGCTTGATGCCCCGATACACCTCGATCTCGGAGCGCATGTTCCAGACCCAGAAGGCGCTCTTTTGGTAGACGGTGACGTTGCGCACCTGGCCGGGAAAGTACACTGGCGAGAGCGCCTCCTCGGTGTTGTACCACATCGGCCCGCGCAGGATGCCGGTGAGCTGCACGTTCCACGGCATCCGGACGTCGGCCAGCTGACCGAAGCGCGTGCCGATATTTGTCCCGTACTGATTAACGCGAATCGCCTGGCTGGTGTTGAAGCCCTGCGCGGCTGCGCCGAAGTCGGTCATGGTGAAGTTGTAGTAGCCGTTGCCGAAGACAGTCCATTGCCAGGAAGGCGCAGCGTTGAGCTTGAGGGTGCGGATGACGTCGGCCTCGGCCTGAAACTCCAGACCCTGCATCCACAGGTCGCCTTGCGAGTTCTGGTTCTGCTGGACGACCACGCCGCCGACCGACGAGAGCGTCACGGTCTGGATGCGATTGTGGATCACGTTCTGGAAGAGGGCGAGGTCGAGGCGGCCGGCGCCCCAGGTGAAGGTGCTGCCGACCTCGAGCTGCTGGCTGGTTTCCGGCTGCAGGCTGGGATTGCCGAAGATCGTGGTGCCGATCGGCGTGACTGTGAAGTTGGCACCGAGTTCAGTGGCCGTCGGCGCACGAAAGCCGCTCGAGGCCCCGAATCGCATGTTCAGCCAGTCGGTGGCTTGGTATGTGGCGCCCGCCGAATAGGTCGTTGCCTGGTAGTTGAGGTTGCCGGGGACCAGCGTCGGGGCGTTGGGAGTGGCGAGCAGGCCCTGCCTGCCGAATGTCTGACGAACGCCGCCGCGCACGGTCACTCGATCGTCGAACAGCTGCTGAGTGTCCTCGGCATAGAATCCCCAGAAACTGTCCAGCTCGTTGTTGTCCTGCGGCGAAAGCTGGGTGACGGCGGTGCCGCCGGCGCGAAAGCGCGTGGAGCTCAGGTAAGTCTGCTCCCAGTCGATGCCGACGAGCAGCTCGTTGCTCGGGATGACGTTGAAGCGTGGCTGCATGCGGAAGCCCGCGATGTTGAGCTGGCGGCGGTTTTCGTCGATCGTGGTCCGCGAGGCGAGCGCATTCAGGTTGCTCAACGGCGAGGGATTGCTGAGATCGTCGACGTCATAGACGTAGTAGCCCTGGAACATGAAATGAGCGCGATCGCTGGGCGTCTTGCCGTGCCAGGTGAAGTCGATCGAATCGTTGTAGCGATTGTCGTTGGCGAAGATGTTGGCGCTCGAGCCGCGAAAGCCGGTGCCATAGACGCCGTCGGATCGCGCGGTCACGTCGATGCGATTGTTCGGGTCGATCTGCCAGCCGAACGCGCCGGTGCCGCCGTAGCGGTTCCAGGCCGTGTTCAACTCGACCTGTCCGCCACCCACCTGATAGTTGTCCTGCCGGGCGCCGTTACCGCCGGCGTACCAGTCGTAGGTGCCGGTGTTGCCGGCGTTCTGTAGCTTGCCTTCGAGGTAGTTCCACGAGCCGCCGGCGCCCTCGATGAAGGTCCCAGGCTCGGCGGTGCGCCCGGTCTTCAGGATGATGTTGATCACGCCGCCCATGTTCTGGCTGCCATAGACGACGGAGGCAGGGCCGCGGACGATCTCGACGCGCTCGACGTCGGCGATCGACAGCTTGGAGATGTTGGCGGTGCCGGCACGATGGCTGTTGATCAGGATCAGCACTTCGCTCTTGAAATCGCGGCCCTGGCCTTCGGTGGCACCGCCGCGGATGTTGATCGAGGTCTGGCCGGCGGTCCACTGGGACATGAAGCCGACGGAGTTTTCCGCCAGCAGCTCGGTGACGGACTTGGCGTTGGAGTGAGCGATGCGGTCCTGGTTGATCACCTGCACGGTGCCGGCGATCTTGGAGACCTCCTCGGGATAACCAGTCGCCGTAACGACGACCTCCGGCATGAAGGCCGGCTTCTCAGGCGGTGCCGGCGGTGGTTTCGGCTGCGCTGGCAGCGGCGACGGTTGCGGCGGTTGTTGCGCGACGGCAGGCGAGAGCCAGGCGAGGCCTGAAAGCAGCGCGATGGCGGCCGCGCCTCGAATGCGTGGATTGTTCATCGGCTCCCCCAAACAAGAACGGCTGATTTCCTGGCAATGTCGAGGCGCGCGCCGGCGGCGTCGGGCCTGGCCTGGACGACGAGATGGCGCTTGAGGTCGGCGCGGCGCGGGTCGCGCGCGGCCCAGCCAAGGCGATCGGCGAGATAAAAGGCGAGTTCGTCGAGATCGGGCACGATTGCCGAGAACGTCCAGTCGGCGAACGCGATGTGATGAGGTCGTGAAGACGGCGCGAGCCCTTGCATCACGATGTCGATGCCGCGAGTCTCGTCTTCGCGGTGCCATTCGCTCGGCAGGCAGCCTGCGAAGCAAAGACCGCGCGGTCCTGAATGCGCCGGCACGACCCAGACGACGCGGCGCCGCGCCCAGGCGAGGCAGCGCGCGAGAAAGGTCTCGGGTTGTTCGAAGAAGGCCGGCATGGTCGCCGCCAGGACCGTGTCGTGGCCGCGCGCCGGCACATCGGCCGCTTGCCAGCCGGCGGCGATCACGGGCGGCGGACGGGCCAGTCGCCCGAGGCGGGCGCGCAGAGTCGCCGAGGGTTCGATGGCGGTCCAGGGCAGCGCCGGATCGCGGAGCGCCGCGCCGAGCTGGCCGCCACCGGCGCCGACGTCGAGCAGCCGGCCGATCTCGGGCACGGCGCGACGGACCAGCGGCGCCAGCGCGGCGACATAGTCCGACGTCTCGATGGCCGAGGCATAGAGCTCGAGCGCATCGATGTCGCGCCGCCGGGCGGCAGAAGCACAAAAAGACGTCACAGACAGACTCGCGGCGCGTCAAACGTCACCGCGAACTGTAGTCACCTCCGCCGCCCGCAGATTGCGGGCGACACAGGCCAGTTTCTACATCAGGACACCCCGCCCAATGCGTTCGCGCGTGACCGCTGCCGGTGGCAGGTCTCCTGGCTCGCGGGTCGCCGCTCTTGACCGCCTTCCCAGGCACCTTTCGGCGCCCAGTGGCATTTCGGTCGCAAGCTCGCCGCTTACAGTTGCGGGGGCAGCCGCGGCATTGTCACCGCGTTCCCTTTTGATCCCCTTTCGGGGAACCACCATCGTCATGCTGACAGTCGGTGTGAATCACGTCAAGCATTCGCGAGCGACTAGCGTGTGAACACAACGTCCTCGAGGTCGGAGCGGACTTCCCAGTGATGACGCTCGAGCTCCGGATCGAGATGTTCCTCGGCCGGCAAGCCGAGATTGAGATAGGCAACGAGACTCCACGACTTGGGGACGTCGAGCACGCGCGTCACCGCCTTGGGATCGAGGATCGAGACCCAGCCCATGCCGATTCCGTCGGCGCGGGCGGCGAGCCACAGCGTCTGGATGGCGGCGACCACCGAATAATGCAGGGTCTCCGGCATGGTCTGCTGGCCGAGCCCGCTGCCGGTATGCGTCGCGTCATCGGAGAACACGGCGAGATGCACCGGCGCCTCCTTGAGTCCGGCAAGCTTCAGTCCGGCATAGATCGTCTGCTTCTCGCCGGCATAGCCGGCCAGCGCCCGCTCGTTGGCATCGGTGAAGCTTTTCACGACCGCAAGGCGTCGTTCGGCCGAGTCCACGTGCACGAAGCGCCAGGGCTGACTCAATCCCACCGACGGTGCATGGCTCGCGATTTCAAGCAGCGCATCGATTCGCTCGCGCGCGATGGGATCGCGGCGAAAGCGCCGCACGTCTCGCCGCCACAGCACGAGATCGCGGAACCGCGCGCGGAACGCGGCATCGAACGTCGCTGTCATGACTGTCGCCTGTCGATGAAATGAAAGAACGTGCCGCTCACCGAGCCGCGCCACCCGCCGCCCTCTGCCACAGGGGCGCCCGTCGCGTCGCGGCATTCCACCAGCGGCTCGTCGCCGTTCGAGAGCGTGCTGGCATAGTGGAACTCATGACCCAGAACCTCCGTACCCGCCGCGCCCAGCGGGCATGCGACTTTCAGGCGGGCGCGGCGGTAGCCTAGATGCATCCGACGCTGGGCGAACGACGTTTCCAGCGCCAGCAGGCCCGCCATCGCATGGCGCTGTCCGGCTGCATCCTCGATCCCCGCCCCTAGCACCATGTAGCCCCCGCATTCGCCGTGAATGGGAACGGCGCGACCGGCCAACGCGCGCAGCCCGGCGTGAAAACGAAGCGCCGCCGCCAATGTTCCAGCGTGGAGCTCGGGATAGCCGCCGGGCAGCCATACCGCATCGGCAGCGGGATCGGGCGCCTGGTCGGCCAGCGGCGAAAAGGCCAGGATCTCGGCGCCGGCCGAGCGCCAACGATCGAGCAGATGCGGATAGATGAAGGAGAAGGCACGATCCTGGGCGAGCGCGATGCGCTGGCCGGGTGGATCGAGGCGCGCCGCGCGGCGGTCTGCGGACCCCGTGGCCCGCGCGCTGTGGCGGAGCGCGTCGAGATCGATCGAGGCTTCGATCAGCTCGGCGAGCGCATCGAGGCGTCGGTCGATATCTGGCGTCTCGCTTGCCTGGACGAGACCGAGATGCCGCTCCGGCAAGGTGAAATGTGCGTCTTGCGTGAGCGCGCCGAACAGCGGAATGCCGATGCGCTCGAATCCAGGCGCGATCAACGCGGCATGGCGCGGGCTTGCCACGCGATTGAGGATCACCCCGGCGATCGAAACATCGTCGCGGTAGCGCGCGCAGCCGCTGGCCACCGCGGCAGCCGTTTCGGTCTGCCCCGCAACGTCGAGCACCAGCACGACCGGCCAGCCGAGAAACGCCGCCAGGTCCGCCGTCGAAGCGCGCGCCGTCTGGCCACGTTCAGCCACGCCATCGAACAGGCCCATGACGCCTTCGACGATCGCGAGGTCGGCCGTCGCCGCGTGGCGCGTCACCAGATCGGCAAGCGTGCCGGGCGCCATCGCCCATGTGTCGAGATTGAAACTCGGACGCCCGGCGGCCACGCAATGAAATGCGGGATCGATATAGTCCGGTCCGCACTTGAAGGGTTGTACGCCAAGGCCGCGCCGTGTGAGGGCACGCAGCAGACCGACTGTCACCGTCGTCTTGCCGGCGCCCGAGTGCGGCGCGGCCACCACGAGCCCGCGCGGACCGATGCCCGGGGTCATCGCCAGGGCACCAGCGCTGAGAGCAGCTCGCGGCGCAACCCCGCGATGGCGCCGATCACGACGATGGCCGGCGAGCCAATGCCCTGCCGGACCGCATCGTCGGCCAACGTGCCCAGCCGGCTCTCGACCACGCGCTCCTCGCCTGTCGTCGCCGACTGGATGAGGGCGGCCGGTGTATCGGGCGACAGGCCGCCCTGCTCCAGCGCGGCGGCGATCTCCGCCAGCTGCGCCATCGGCATGTAGAGCACGAGCGGCTGTCCGAGCTTGGCCAGCGCCGCCCAGTCTGCCGCCGAGCGGCCATCCTCGGCGCGATGGCCGGCCGCCAGCACCACGGCATGGTTGGTGTCGCGCGACGTGGCGGGAATACCGGCCAGCGCCGCCGCTGCCAGGCCCGAGGTCAGGCCGGGGATGATGCGAAAGCGCACGCCGGCCGCGGTCAGTGCCTGGGCCTCGTCCCAGCCGCGACCGAACACGAAGGGGTCGCCGCCCTTCAGGCGCAGCACCCTTCGGCCGAGACGCGCGCGCTCGATCAACACTTCGTTGATGTCGCGCTGGTGCGGCGAGGGCTTGCCGCCGCGCTTGCCGGCCGGGATCAGCTCGGCGCCGTCGCGGGCCAGTCGCAGGGTGCGCGGGTCGACCAGGGCGTCGTAGACGACGTCGTCCGCGTTGATAAGGGCGTGCAGCGCCAGCACGGTCAACAGACGCGGATCGCCGGGGCCGGCGCCCGCCAGCCACACTTCGCCGGGCGGGAAGTCGGGCAGCTCCGGGAAATTGGCGGGGATCACGGGCCACGCCCGCGGAAGCGCCGCTGGTAGGCGGCGTCGTAGAGCGCGCTGTTGCGGAAATCCCGCGCGCCCAGCACCTTGCCGACGACAATCAGCGCCGTGCGCTCGATCGGACTCTTGGCGACCTCGGCTGAGATGGTGCCCAGGGTGGCGCGGATCACGCGCTCGTCGGGCCAGCTCGCGCGATAGACCACGGCCGCCGGACAATCGACGCCATAGTGAGGCACCAGCGAGGCCACGACCTTGTCGAGGACATGGATCGACAGGTGAACGACAAGCGTCGCGCCGGTCGCGGCAAAGGCTTCGAGCGTCTCGCCGGACGGCATCGCCGAGGCGCGACCCGAGGTGCGCGTCAGCACCACCGACTGCGCCAGCTCGGGAAGCGTCAGCTCCTGGCCGAGTGCGGCGGCAGCGGCGGCAAAGGACGGCACGCCGGGCGTGATCGTGTAGGCGATGCCGGCTTCATCGAGGCGGCGCAGCTGCTCACCCATCGCGCTCCAGACTGAAAGATCGCCCGAGTGCAGGCGGGCCACATCGTGGCCCTGCGCGGCCGCGCGTCGGCATTCCTCGACGATCTCGTCGAGCGACATCGGTGCGGTGTCGACGATGCGAGCGCCGGCGGGGCAGTGATCGAGCAGCGCCTTCGGCACCAGCGAGCCGGCATAGAGACAGACGGCACACCGCGCGATCAGCTCGCGACCGCGCACGGTGATGAGGTCGGGCGCGCCCGGGCCGGCGCCGATGAAATGCACCGTCATCGGCCTTCTCCGGTGGCGATGGCGCAGGTCGCGCGCTCCGTCGCCACCCGCGTGCCGAGCAGCCGGCCATTGCGGCCGGCCACGACCAGCGCCGACGCCTCGGCGATCGACGGCAGGCCCTTGGCCTCGAGCACCAGCTTGGAGCGCGTCAGGACCTGGCCAGCGACACGATCGAGATCGGCCACGGTGCAGGCCATGAGGCGGACGGACAATCGCCGCGCAGCCTCGGGGAAGCCGGCTTCGGTCGCCTTCTCCGATTCCGTCGCCAGCGCCTCGAGGCGCTCGGCCGGCAGATCGAACATACCCAGCGCCAGGCGCACCACGCGTTCGATCTCGTCGGCCGAGGTGCCGCGCCGGAATCCCACGCCCGCCACGATCATGGCTTCCTCGCGCGCCACTGCACGATCGGCGCGGCCGGTCGCCAGACGAAGACGCCGCCGGTGCCGGCCTTGCCGGCCTTGGCGACTTCCAGGCGCACCAGCTCGCCGCCGTGGCGCTGGAAGAATTCGATCAGGCGCGCCTCGGACTGCAGCGATACGGCATTGGCGACCAGGCGGCCGCCGGATTTGAGCGCCGACCAGGCGGCCTCGAACACGCCGGGATCGGAAAGCCCCCCGCCAATGAAGACGGCGTCGGGACGCGGCAAGTCCGCGAACGCCTCGGGCGCGCGTTTCTGCACGATCAAAAGATCGGGCGTGCCGAGGGCGGCGGCGTTGCGCACCGCCCGCGCGGCGCGCTCCGGCTGGTCTTCGATGCCGATCGCTTTCAGCGAGGGATGGCGCAGCAGCCATTCGATGGCGACCGAGCCCGCCCCCAGGCCGACGTCCCACAGCAACTCGCCCTGTCGCGGCGCCAACGCCGACAAGGTGACGGCGCGCACCTCACGCTTGGTGAGCTGACCGTCATGCGCGAACAGGGCATCGTCGAGACCGGGGGCGAGCGCGAGCACGGTGGCATCGGGCGACGGCGTTACTTCAAGGGCGATGGTGTTGAGCGATGCGATGCCCTGGAGATCGAAGCCCTGCGCCGTGGCGCGACGCACGCGTTCGCGCGGGCCGCCCATGGCTTCCAGCACGGTGATCGGCGAGTCCCCCATGCCGCGCTCGCTCAAGAGCTTCGCCAGCTTGGCCGGCGTCTCGCCATCCCACGACAAAGCGAGGATGCGCGCGCCGGGCTGCAGGTGGCGCACGATGCCCTCGAGCGCACGGCCATGCAGGCTCGTCAGCGCCACGTCCTGCAGCGACCAGCCGAGCCGCGACGCCGCCAGGCTGAACGCGGAGGAGTGCGGCAAGCAGAGCGTCTCGGCGGCCGGAATCGAGCGCAGCAGCAGGTCGCCGACGCCATAGTGGAAGGGATCGCCGCTGGCCAGCACGACGACCGGACGGCCGCGATGCTTCTCGATTTCCGGCACCGCCTCGCCGATCGGACTGGGCCAGGCGAGCGTGCGGCCGCGGATCAGACCGCCGGCCAAAGCGAGATGGCGCTGGCCGCCGACGACCAGCTCGGCCGAGGCGATCAGTCTTTGCGCGACCGGCGTGAGGCCGTCGGCGCCATCCTCGCCGATGCCGACAATGGACAGCCAGCGCGTGGCCGTGCAGGTTGCCCGCCCGCTTGTCATCGACCGATCCTGCCATGCGCGTTCTCATCCTCGGCGGCACCACGGAAGCTTCTGCCTTGGCTCGCCTTCTCGCCGGCGATGCGCGTTTCGAGGCGACGCTGTCGCTGGCCGGCCGCACCTCCGCGCCCGGTGAGCAGCCGATTGCCACGCGCGTCGGCGGGTTCGGCGGCGCAGAGGGTCTGGCCCGCTTCCTTAGCGAGCAGCAGATCGATGCGATGATCGACGCCACGCATCCCTATGCCGCGCGGATTTCCGCCAACGCCGTCACGGCCTGCCGCAAAGCCGGCACACCGCTCGCCTCTCTCGTGCGGCCGGCGTGGGCGCCGCAGCCGGGCGACAAATGGCAAACCGTCCCCACCGCCATCGACGCGGCCCTCGCGCTCGGCAAGACGCCGCGCCGCGTGTTCCTGAGCCTGGGGCGGCAGGAGCTGCATTGCTTCGCCGCGTTCCCGCGGCATCGCTACATCGCCCGCCTCATCGAACCGCCGCAACAGACTACCCTGCCGCACGACCTGGTCCTGCTGCAGCAGCGCGGACCCTTCGACATCGACGCGGAGCTCCGCCTGCTCCGAGAACGCAAGATCGAAGTGATCGTGTCGCGGAATTCGGGCGGCGACGCGACCTACCCCAAGATCGAGGCGGCGCGCGTGCTCGGCCTGCCGGTGATCATGATCGCGCGGCGCGCCAAGCCGGTCGGCCATGTCGTGATGAGCCCCGAAGCGGCGGTGACCTGGCTGGCTCACGGCGCCCCCCGTTCGCTGCGCGGCGTATAGACCCAGCGGCCGACCTGCCGCGTCGTGCTGGCGCCGATGATGACCAGCGTGCGCATATCGGCGCGCGACGGATCGGCGGCGCCGAGCGTGGTCGTGATGACCTCTGCCTCGGCGGTGCCGGCGGCGCGCACGAACAGCACCGGCGTGCCGGCCGCCTTGACCGTGCGCAACAGCGCGAACGCCTGGCCGAGCTGATGCGGCCGCGCCCTGGAGGCGGGATTGTAGAGCGCGATCACGAAATCGGCTTCGGCGGCGGCCTTCAGCCGGCGCTCGACCGTGGTCCAGGCTTTCAGATTGTCGGAGAGCGAGATGGCGCAGAAATCGCCACCGAGCGGCGCCCCGACCTCGGCTGCCGCCGCCAGCATCGCCGTGACGCCGGGCTCGACCCGGATGTCGAGGCCGCGCCAGGCCGGATCGCCCGCTTCGACGGCCTCGAAGATCGCCGCCGCCATGGCGAACACGCCGGGATCGCCGCCCGACACGACGGCGACCTGGCGGCCCGCGGCGGCGAGCGACAGCGCAAGACGCGCGCGATCGAGTTCGACGCGATTGTCGGATGCATGACGGCATTGGCCGCTGCGCGCGGGAATGCGATCGAGATAGGGGCCGTAACCCACGAGATCGGTGGCGCAGGCGAGCGCCGCCCGGGTCGCCGGCGTCATCAGCTCGGCCTTGCCCGGCCCGGTGCCGACCACCACGAGTGAGCCGCTCATAGCCGCCTGCCCTCGCCCGCGATCAGCACCATGGCGAAATAGGCGCCGACGGGCTCGCAACACTGGGCGAGCGGCAGGATGCGCTCATCGTCCATGGTGCCGCGCTCGACATAGACGGCGCGTGACAGCAGCCCGGCCGCCTCGACGGCGCGGCGCACTTTGCCGAGGTTGCGGCCGACCTTCATGATCACCGCCGCATCGGTAAGACGCAGGCGCTCGACGAGCTGGCTTTCGTCCAGGGTGCCGGGCAGCACGGCCAGCGTGTCGTTGCCCCAGGTGATGGGCAGATTGGCGCGCGTCCAGCAGCCCGACATGCCGGTGACGCCGGGCACGACCTCGACCGGGAATGCGGCCGAAAGCCGGCGCCACATATGCATGAAGGAGCCATAGAAGAAGGGATCACCCTCGGCCAGCAGCCCGACCGACTGGCCCTGCCGCAGCAGCGCGGCCAACGCCTCGGCGGTCGCGCGATAGAACGCGCCCATCCGAAGCTGGTAGTCCGCGCTCTCCGCCGGCATCTCGTCGGTCATGGGATATTCGAAGCGCCGTTCCGCCCGGCCCTCGACGATCAGCGGCGCCACGATGCGCCGTGCATTGCCGGGCCGGCCCTTCTTGGCGAAGTAGGCCAAAACATCGACGGCCCGCACCAGGCCGGCGGCGCGCAGGGTGAGATAGCGCACGTCGCCCGGCCCCACGCCGACACCATAGAGCGTGCCGCCCACGGCCGTTCCCGCCAAGGCGTCGAGGTCGGTCATTCCTGCTCGCTCGCCAGCGCGTTCACCGCCGCCACGGCCATGGCGCTGCCGCCCAGTCGGCCGCGCACGATCAGAAACGGCAGGCGTCCGTCGGCGGCCAGCGCCTCCTTGGATTCCAGCGCGCCGACGAAGCCCACCGGCAGGCCGATCACGGCGGCGGGTGCGGGCGCGCCGGCGTCGAGCATCTCGAGCAGACGGAACAGGGCGGTCGGCGCATTGCCGATGGCGACGACGGCGCCGGCGAGTCGGTCGCCCCACAATTCCATGGCGGCCGCCGTGCGGGTGTTGGCGATCTTGCGCGCGAGGCCGGGGACCGCGGGATCGTCGAGCGTGCAGATCACGGCATTATCGGCCGGCAGCCGCGCCCGCGTGATGCCGTTCACGACCATCTTCGAATCGCACAGGACCGGCGCGCCGCTCCGAAGTGCCTCGCGCGCGCACTCAGCGAAACCCGGCGACATGACGATGTCACGCGCGATCCCGATCATGCCGCAGGCATGGATAATGCGCACGGCGACGCGCTCCTCCGCTGCGTTGAAGCGAGCGAGATCCGCTTCGGCGCGGATGATGGCGAAGGACCGCCGATAGATTTCCGCCCCGTCGCGGATATAGGCGCGCGCCTCAGCCATCGCGCGATCCCTCGAACAGGGCCGGAAATTCATCCGTGCCGATGATGCGTTCGACCGCACCGCGCGTCGTGGCGTTGCGCATCAGGCGGTAGCGTCCCGCCTCGCCGACCAGCACCAGCTCCGACGGCGCGGAACGCGCGCAGCCCTTGGCGCAGCCCGAGACATGGATGCTGCCGCCATGGCCTTGCGCCGCGGCCAGTGCCGCCAGCCGCCGCGCGTCGCCGCGCGCATCGACGCTGCTCGATTTGCAGTCCGGGGCCCCGGGACAGGCTTCGATCTTCAGCAGCGGATCGCCCGGATCGACGATCAGGCCAATGCAGCGTGCGACATCGATTGCCCGTCGCGCAGCAGCATCGTCACGCGCGCCGAAATAGACCATTCGCCAGGGCGACAGCCGCAGCTCGGCCGAACCGGCTTCTTCCGCCAGCGCCGCCAGGCCGTGCAACTGTTCTGCTTCGAGACGGCCGAAGGGCGCCGCCATGCCGACGGCGCCGCCGAATGCCCCTAGTCTGCGTCCTATCGTCGGCAACGCGACCTGACAAGGCTGCAGCATCGGCGTCAGCGCCGAGCGCACATGCGCCACGTCGCCGGCCGACAGGCTGCGCATGCGGAGGCGCGTTGCAGGGCCTGCTGCTTCGAGAAAGGCGCGCGCCGCGGCGAGCGCCGCCGTTGCCGCCGCATCGGGCGAGGTGGCGCCGAGCCAGTGCGTGCCGGCCGGCGTGTCGAGGCCCAGAGCAATTCCGGCATCGACCGCCAGCAGCGCGATGTCGGCGCGTTCGGCGGCAATCGAGGCGGTGCCACCGCCATCGATCAGCAGGCCGAACTTCGCCGGCAGGCCGCGCAGCCGTCGATCGGCGGCAAGGCCCTCGGCAATCACGCGCGCTATGGGTCGGACGTCGAGCTTCTCCGAAGGATCCAGCCCCGCCAGCGGCGCGACCATGAGGTTGCGCGTGGCTTCGGTCTCGGCGTCGAGATCGATCAGGCTGAGCTCGCCGAGTTCGGCCTGCAGCTCGGGCATGTGCTCGTCCAGAAGACCGCGCAGCTGCAGATTGGCGCGGCGCGTGAGATCGATATGGCCATTGCCCAGCCGCCGGGCGAGATCGGCCAGGCCGCGCGCCTGCGCCAGGCTGAAGGCGCCGCAGAACGGCCGCAGGCGCACGATCAGCCCGTCGCCGCTCGGCATCGGTCGCAGGGCGCCCGGGCACCAGCCCTTCACCTCGATGGAGGCGGCCACGCTCATGATCCAGCCTTCTTCATCGCGCGCTCGAGCTCATGATCGACAGCGTTGCGCCGGGTCGTCCAGAGCCCGCGCGCCAAGGCGTCGCGCAGCCGGGCGGCGATTGCCACAGTGGCGGCCGCGTTCTTTTCCGCCATCGCCGAGCGCACGGCCTCGTCGGCGATCAGCGCCGCGTGCGTCGCATCGAACAGATGATCGGGCACCGCGCCGGTGGTCGCGGCGAAGGCATAGAGCGCATCGACGCCCTGGGCGATCTCGGCCACGCCGCGATGGCCGTGCGCCAGCATGCCGGCGAGCCAGCGCGGATTGGTGAGCCGGCCGCGCACGATGCGGGCGATCTCCTCGGCCAGCCGGCGCGCCTTGGGCGCATCGGTCCGGCTTGTGTCGAGATGGTAGAGCTCGGGCTGGTTGCCGAGCAGGGCCGCCGCCGCGGCGAAGCCGCCGGCAAAATCGGCGACGCCGTCGCCGTCCAGAAGGTCGCGCTCGCGGTCGTCCTGCGGATGGACCAGCGCGTCTGCCTCGGACACGCGATCGCGAAAGCCCTCGCCCGCCGCGCGCACCGGCTCGGCGCCGCCATAGGCGTGGGTGACGGCGGCAAGATAGACCTCGCCCAGCTCGTCGCGGCTGCGCCAGTCGCCGTCGAGCGCCGTGTCGGCCGCCTGCGCGCCGTAGCTGCCGGGGGCGCCGCCGAACACGCGCGCCAGGTCGGCGCCGCGGCGGCGCGCCTCGGCCAGCGGATTGTCGTCGGCCGGCTCGTCGAGCAGGGCGATGCGCCGCACCGCCATGTCGAACAGGGCGATCTGGGTCTCGAAGATGTCGCGGAACAGGCCGGAGATGCGCAAGGTCACGTCGATGCGCGGCCGGTCGAGCACGGCCAGCGGCAGGATCTCGATGCCGGTGACGCGGTTCGACGCCTTGTCCCAGGTCGGCTGCACGCCGAGATAGCACAGCGCTTGCGCCAGATCGTCGCCGCCGGTGCGCAGCGACGCCGAGGCCCAGAGATCGATGACCAGCGCGCGCGGCGGCTCGCCGTGATCCTGCAGGTAGCGGCGCACGACCTCGTTGGCCGCGCGCGTGCCGATGACGGCGGCGGTGCGGGTCGGGATGGCGCGCGGATCGATCGAGGTGAGGTTGCGGCCGGTCGGCAGCACGTCGGCGCGGCCGCGCGACGGCGCACCGGCAGGGCCGGGCGCCACGCGACGTCCGTCGAGGGCGGCGACGAGCGATGCACGCTCGCTGTCGGCGCAGGCGCGCACCGCCGCCTCGCGGCCTGTTACCATTGCCAGCGCCTGTATCGTCGCCTCGTCGGGCGTGCAGCCGAAGATGTGCAGGCCGTCGCGGATGCTGAGCTCCTTGATGTCGCAGAGCTGGGCGTCGAGCTTGGCGATGGCCTGCCGACTGGGTTCGCCTTTTAGCAGCCCGCAATCGGCCGCAAGGCCGCTGGTCCAGGCGCGCTCGACGATCTCGTCCTCGAGGAAGCTGAGCCGCCGCCGGTCGAGCCCATCGGCCGCGGCATATTCCTCGATGATGCCCTCGAGCTCGGCCAACGGCCCGTGCAGGCCGGCGGCGCTGAGCGGCGGCGTCAGATGGCCGATGGTGACGGCGGCCAGTCGCCGCTTGGCCTGCACCGCCTCGCCGGGATTGTTGACGATGAAGGGGTAGACCACCGGCAGCGCACCCAGCACGGCCTCGGGCCAGCAGTCGCCCGACAGCGCCAGCGCCTTGCCGGGCAGCCATTCCAGGGTGCCATGCGTGCCGAGATGGATCAGGGCGTCGATCCTTGCGGTCTCGCGCAGCCAGGCATAGAGCGCGACATAGGCGTGGCTCGGCGGACAAGTGGTGTCGTGATAGCCCGACTTGCGATCGCCCAGCGTCCCACGATCGGGCTGCAGCAGCACGACGACATTGCCGCAGCGAAGCACCGGCAGACGGAAAGCATCGCCCTTGGGGTCACCCCATGTCTCGGTGAGCGTGCGCTGCAGGGCCGGCGGCAGTTCGTTCAGCCCGGCGCGATAGGCCGACATCGGAATCTCGATCTCATCGGCCGCGCCTTGCAGCAGGCGCTCGATGTCGGCTGCCTGCCAGTCGCGTGCACCGACGTCGTAGCCGTCGGCGTGCAGCAGCTTCAGGATCTCGGCCGCGCTCGCCGCCGTGTCGAGGCCGACCGCGTAGCCCGTGCGCCCACCGCGCGCCGGATAGTCCGACAGGACCAGCGCCAGCCTGCGTTCGTTGCGGGGCGTCATGCCCAGCCGGGCCCACGCCGCCGCGAGGCGGACGACATAGTCGATGCGCTCGAGGTCGGGCGCGTGGCGCACGCTGGCGAATTCCAGCCGGGGATCGATCGGCGCTTCGGCCTTGAAGGAGATGGCCCGCGTCAGCAGGCGGCCGTCCAGTTCGGGCAGCACCACGTTCATAGCGAGATCGGCGGGCGAGAGGCCGCGCGCCGAACCCTGCCACGCTTCGCGCGTGCTGCCCGACAGCACGGCCTGCAGCACCGGGGCGTCGGCGGCATCGAGCACGGTGGTGTCGTCGCCGCGCATGGCCGAGAAGGCCGTGGTGTTGACGATGACCGCGGGCCTGTGCGCCGCGATCAGCCCTTCGAGCTGCGGCCGAATCGCCGGGTCCTTCAGGCTGCTCACCGCCACGGCCAGCGGCGCCAGGCCCTGTCGGTCAAGCGCTTCCATCAGGGCGGTAACCGGCGCGATATCCGCCGCCATCAGGTTGGCGCGATAGAAGACGACCAGCGCGACGGGCCGGCCATCCGGTGCCTCGCCCAGGATCGAGAGCGGGCCGACCGGCGCCGGCGGGCGCCAGGAAAGGTCGCGGCCCAGCAAGGTCGCGAGGTAGCGCAACGCCTGCCGCAGATTCCCGGCGCCGCCCTCACGGAAGAAGCGATCGAGGCGGCCCAGCGGCTCGGCGGCCAGGGTCGACACCGCGGCCAGCCGGGGATCGGCCCGGTCGTCGCCGGGCAGGGCGGCGAACAGCACGCCGTTATCGCGCGCGGTATCGGCGATGCGCTCGAAGCCATAGCGCCAGTAATCGAGGCCACCCAGGCAACGCACGATGACGATCTTCGCTCGCGCCACGACGTTCTCGACATAGAGGTCGACCGACATTGGATGTTTCAGCCGCTTGAGGCTGGCCAGCCGCATCGTCGGCAGCAGCTGGGCGTCCTGCTGCCAGGCCGCGGCCAGCGCCGAGAGGTCGCTGTCGGAAAAGGACAGCACCACGATCTCGGCCGGCGACTGGCCGAGATCGATGGCGACATCGGCCTCCTCCAGGGTCGCCAGTTCGGTCGCGAGCACGTGCATGTGGTTACCGCCTAGCTAAGTCATCGGTGGGGCTTTCCCCCTCCCTACCCTCCCCCGTCAGACGGGGGAGGAGACTAATTAAGAATCAGGGCGCGGATCGCGTCCCTGTCGAAGCCGGTCTCGCCGATCACCACCAGGCGGCCGCGGCGCGGCGCGTCCGACGGCCACTTGCGGTCGAACTGGTGCTGGATGCGCGCACCCACGCCCTGCACCAGGAGCCGCATCGGCTTGCCCGCGATCTCGACGAAGCCCTTCATGCGCAGCACATCGTGCGCCTCGGCCGCCTTGACCATGCGGTCGACCAGCGCCTGCGGCGAGGCGAAGGCCGGCAGCTCGATGATGAAGGTGTCGAAATCGTCGTGATCGTGCTCGCCCTCGAGGTCGTGGTGCGACGGCCGGTTGGCGAGGTCGGATTCGGCCTTGGCGCCCAGCCCCAGCAGGATGGCGACCGGCACCTGGCCGTTCTCGGCCGCCACGACCTTGACGGCGCGCGGCAGGGTCTTGCCGATCTCGCCGGTCACGCTGTGGCGTTCCGCGCTCGACATGAGATCGGCCTTGTTCAGGATCACGAGGTCGGCGCACAGCAGCTGGTCCTCGTAGACTTCCTCGAGCGGATTGTCGTGGTCGAGCGAGGGGTCTGCGGCGCGTTGCTTGGCAATGGCCGCGGGATCGTCGGCAAAGCGGCCGGCCGCGACGGCGGCGCCGTCGACCACGGCCACCACGCCGTCGACGGTGACCCGCGAGGCGATCTCCGGCCAGTTGAAGGCCTTCACCAGCGGCTTGGGCAGCGCCAGGCCCGAGGTCTCGATGACGATGTGCTCGGGCGGCGAAGGCCGGTCGAGCAGCGCCTTCAGCGCCGGCACGAAATCGTCGGCCACGGTGCAGCAGATGCAGCCGTTGGCCAGCTCGACGATGCTGTCCTCGGGGCAGCTTTCGATGCCGCAGCTCTTCAGGATCTCGCCGTCGATGCCGACATCGCCGAACTCGTTCACGATCACCGCGAGGCGCCGCCCGCCGGCATTCTCGAGCACGTGCCGCACCAGGGTCGTCTTGCCGGCGCCGAGAAAGCCGGTGACGATCGTGCAGGGAACCTTGGCCAACGCGCTCATAGCGACTCCTTATGATTGATCGGCGGCACGCGGGCGATCACGCCCCTGCGGAACGACGCCGGCCGCTCGCGCCAGGGAACGATGCCGCTTTCCGACGCCGCGAAACTTTTGGCCGCCGACACGATCTCGTCGACATGCGACTCCGGGTCGAGATCGCCGATCAGGTACGTCCACTTGTCGGCGCCGGAAAAGGCAACCGTGCACGGACGCTTGCACACCGCCAGACAGTCGACGGCCGTGACGGCCAGGCGTGACGGCCCGTCGCCTTGCAGGCGAGCCTCGATCGCCTGCGCCAGGCCGCGGCCGGGCTGATCGAACGACTCGTCATCCTCGCCCAGACGGCGCCGGCACGAGACGCAGACGAAGATCGTGACCGCCGTCATGACGGCATGGGCTGGTTCGAAGGCTTCGGCGCGAATCTGGGCCACAGAAGACCGACGGCGATCCCGGCCAGCGCCCACAGCAGGCCCTGCACGACGAGCGACAGGGCGGCGAACTCGGCGGCGATCTCGGCCGGCACCTTGCTCTCGAACGCAGGGGGATGCGGGGCGCCGATGACATGCGGCGCCAGCAGCACGACGACGGCGACCAGCCGCGCCAGCGGACTTTCCGTGCGCAGGAACGCCCACAAGGCAAAGGCCGTGGCGACGGCGGTCGCGATCCACCAGGCCTGGCGGGCGATCAATGCGCCGGCGCCGCTGCCCGGCAGCTCGGGGGCAAGGCCGGCGGCGGGGGCAAGGCCGGTCGCGACGAAGCCCGCGATCGCCCAGGCCAGCGCACGACGTTCGTCGATCGGGTCGGCCGCGAAGATCATGCCGGCCAGCAGCAGGAAGGACATCCCGATGGCCGTCGCGACGGTGGCGACGCTGGTGTAGAAAAAGCGCGGCAGGCCATCGGCCGGTTTCCAACCGTGGTCATGCGCCGCATGGTCGTGCTCCTTGGCCGCGCCAGGCGCAGGCGATGCAGCCGCTGCATCGCCTTGTTTCTCGTAGGTCTCGGCCAGGAGGATGAGAGGCGTGGTGGTGACCTGCTGGAGAACTGCGATCAGCAGCCCAGCCAGAAGCCCGGCCAAAAGGCCGACCGACAGCACCCGCGCGAGCATCGTCCCAGCCTCAGTGGCCAAGCGTCAGTGGCAAGGAAAGCTCAGGCCGTGACGGGTGTCGTGTGCCGCGTTGTGAATGAACTCGGGATAGGCAAAGCCGGTCAGGAAAATCAGGCCGAGCCCCAGGAGCAGGGCGATGCCTGCCGCGCGCAACGCTTCGCTTCGTTCTGTCGTCCGGACGACGGGAGCAGTCGTACTGGCCATGTCAAATCTCCTTGGCTGCCCCTCCGGCAGCCCGATTGCACGATACGACGGCAGGTCTCCTGGCTCTCGGGTCTTCGCCTTTGGCCACCTTCCCGGTTTCCCAGTGGTGTCTCGGCCATCGGCTTGCCGACTACAGTTGCGGGGGCAGCCGCGGATTGGGGGCGCAAGAACCCCTTACCGCATTCCCTTTTGATCCCCGTGAGGGGCACCGTCGCCCGCTTGATACGAGCCGCGATGAAGCCCCGTCAACGGGATTCAGCCGGCCGTTGCCCCGCCTTGCTGGCCGGTGCATAGGCAACCATTGTGCACGCCCCAACCGGAAAGCAGGCATGGATGCCGCCCGAGTCCGACGAAACCGCACACCACAAGGCCAAAATGGCCCATCGCAAGGCCGTCCAGGACGCCGAAGTCGCCGGCAAGACCGTCGAGAAGGGCCTGCTGATCATCCATACCGGCAAGGGCAAGGGCAAGTCGACGGCGGCGTGGGGCCTGCTGCTGCGCGCCGTGGGCCGCGGCTTTCGCTGCGGCGTCGTGCAGTTCGGCAAGGGCGCCTGGCAGAGCGGCGAGCGCACCGCGATCGAGCGCCTCGGCGCCCAGGTCGAGTGGCACACGCTGGGCGAGGGCTTCACCTGGGAGACCCAGGACCGCGACCGCGACGTCGAGGCGGCCCGGCGCGCCTGGGCCAAGGCGCGCGAGTTGATGGCCAATCCCGCGATCCGCCTGATCGTGCTCGACGAGCTCAACATCGCCCTGCGCTATGATCATCTCGACATCAAGGAAGTGGTCGAGGCGCTGAAAGCGCGCCGCGGCGACCAGCACATCGTGGTCACCGGCCGCAACGCCAAGCCCGAGCTGATCGCGGCGGCCGACCTGGTGACCGAGATGATGCCGGTGAAGCACCACTTCGCCGCCGGCGTGAAGGCGCAGGAGGGCATCGAATTCTGATGAGCGCCCGCGCCCTCATGATCCAAGGCACGGGCTCCGATGTCGGCAAGTCGCTGCTGGTGGCGGGCCTCGCCCGCGTCTTCACGCGGCGCGGCCTGAAAGTGCGGCCGTTCAAGCCGCAGAACATGTCGAACAATGCCGCGGTCACGGCCGACGGCGGCGAGATCGGCCGCGCCCAGGCCTTGCAGGCGCGCGCCGCCCGGATCGCGCCCAGCGTGCACATGAACCCGGTGCTGCTGAAGCCCCAGAGCGAGATCGGCGCGCAGGTCGTCGTGCAGGGCAAGGTCCTGGGCACTGCCAAGGCGCGCGATTACCAGGCGATGAAGCCCAAGCTTCTGGGGGCTGTGCTCGAAAGCTTCGGACGGCTGGCAGCGGAGGCAGACCTCGTCCTGGTCGAGGGCGCGGGCTCTGCCTCGGAGGTCAACCTGCGCGCAGCCGACATCGCCAATATGGGCTTTGCGCGCGCCGCTGACGTTCCCGTCGTGCTGGTGGGCGACATCGACCGCGGCGGCGTGATCGCCAGCCTGGTCGGCACCAAGGCCGTGATCGATCCGGCCGACGCGGCGATGATCGTCGGCTTCATCGCCAACCGTTTCCGCGGCGATCCGTCGTTGTTCGACGACGGCATGAAGACCATCGCCCGTCATACCGGCTGGCGCGCGCTGGGTCTGGTGCCGTTCTTCGAGGCAGCGCACCGATTACCGGCGGAAGATGCGCTGGGGCTTCCGGGCCGAAGCGTTGGCACCGCGGATCGTACGCGCATCGTCGTGCTGGCCTATCCGCGTATCGCCAATTTCGACGATTTCGATCCGCTGCGGCTGGAGCCCGATGTCGATCTCGTCTTCGTGCGACCCGGCGAACCGCTTCCCGGCGACGTGTCACTGGTCGTCCTGCCCGGTTCGAAAGCCACCATCGCCGACCTTGCCGCTCTGAGGCAGGCCGGATGGGACATCGATTTGCGGGCGCATCTTCGGCGCGGCGGACACGTGCTGGGCATCTGCGGCGGCTACCAGATGCTGGGAAGGAAGATCTCCGATCCCCACGGCATCGAGGGTCCCCCGGCCACGGTCGAGGGGCTGGGCCTGCTCGACATCGAGACGGTGCTGGAAGGCGACAAGGTGCTGGTCGAGATCACCGGCGAGACCGTCTCCGAAGGCGTGCCCTTCAAGGGCTACGAGATGCATATTGGACGGACGACCGACTCGCCGCGCCCGCTGCTGAGGCTGTGCAACGGCCAGCATGATGGCGCGGTGAGCGCCGACGGCCACATCGCCGGTTGCTATATCCATGGCCTCCTCGCCGACGACCGCCAGCGTCGTCACTGGCTGCAGCGCATCGGGACGCAGGCCTCGACGTTTTCCTACGAGTCGGAGATCGACACGACACTCGATCTGCTGGCCGACCACGTCGAACGGCACGTCGATTGCGACCTGCTGCTCGAGCTGGCCCGCGAACCGAGATTACGCGGGTGAGGGCTTCCGGGCCGAACATGGTCGCGCGTCTCGCGATGCACAGCGGCTTTGTCCTTGCCAGTCTGATCTGCATCCTGCTGGCGCACTATGCCGCCGTGCTTCCCCATGAATACGCGCATTCCTTCATGGCTTTTGCGCTCGGCTACAAGAGCGATCCGCTGGTCATTCATTTCGGCGGCACAAGCGTCGGCAACCGGATCTCGCTGATCAACATCGACGAGCGGGTCGACTACGTCCCCATGTTCGCGCGGGGCGACGGATGGGCGGCGGCCCTTGTGGGCTTTGCCGGCCCGGGATTGGCCAACGGCACGATGTATCTCGTGTCGCTCTTCCTGCTGCGTTGGCCGATCGTGCGCCGCAGTGTCTGGCTCTTCACGCTGGTCTTCTGGTTCAACTTCATGAATGTCGCGAACTTCTTTTGCTACGTGCCGATCCGCACGTTCGCCTCCCATGGCGACATAGGCCACATCACGCAGGGGCTCGGCCTACCGCCCTGGTTGGCTCTGGTCGTCCTGGGCACTCCCACCGCCCTCGCCATGTGGTTCCTCTACACGCGCACCCTGCCCCAGGCGCTTGGCCGAATTGCGCCGGATTCTTCCTTCCGACGGGGTTTCATCGTCAGCCTGAGCGTCGTGATCATGTTCGGCTATTTCGGCCTCGCCGGATTTGTCGCCTATGGCGAGCCGTCGCACACGCTGTCGGCGCTGTCGCTGGGCCTCATCCCGATCCTGTTGATCCTTTGTCGGCCGTCGCGTCGCTGGATGCGAACCCGCGTCGAAGCCTCCCGCGATCCGATAGGACTCAAAGCCTGAGGCCGAGCGCGATCACGGCCAGCACGGCGATCTGCAACCCGCAGGCCGTGCGATAGAGTCTCAGCGCCAACCGGATATCGCGCGCGCCAAGCTCGCTGTTTCCCTCGCCGACCCAGCGCTCCTCGACCGCCACGCCGTGGTAGATTCGCGGGCCGGACAGCCGGATGCCGAGCGCGCCGGCCACAGCCGCTTCCGGCCAGCCGGCATTGGGCGAGCGATGATAGCGGGCGTCGCGGCGCACCGTCGCCAGGGCGCCACCCGGCGACAGCCCAAGCAGCGCCGCTGCCAGCACCAGCCACAGCGCCGAGAGGCGCGACGCCGGCAGGTTCACGAGATCATCGCAGCGCGCCGCCGCCCAGCCGAAGGCGAGATGGCGTTCCGACTTGTGTCCGATCATGCTGTCGGCGGTATTGATCGCCTTGTAGGCGAGCCCGCCCGGCAGGCCGGCGAAGATCATCCAGAAGAGCGGCGCCACCACGCCATCGGAGAAATTCTCGGCCAGGCTCTCGATCGCCGCACGGCAGACCGCGGCCTCATCGAGATTTTTCGTCTCTCGGCCGACGATCCGCGACACGGCCTGCCGGCCGGCTTCGATACCGTCGCGCTCCAGCGCGGTCGCCACCGCCGCCACATGCGCCGCGAGGCTGCGCTGCGCCAGCAGGCTGCTGCCCAGCACGCCGCAGATCAGCAGGGAGACGAATTCGGGAAAGAGCGATGCCACGACATCCGTGACGATGAAGCCCGACAGTATCGCGACGGCCAGCAGCAGCAGCAGGGCTGCAACACCCCGCGATCGCCGGGTCTCGAACGAAAGCGTCGGCGAATTCCACGCCTCGTCACACCATGCTATGAGCCGGCCCATCCACGTCACCGGGTGACCGACAAGGCGGTAGACGGCGTCCGGATATCCGATGATCGCTTCGGTCGCGACGGCAATGAGGGCGAGGTCGGCGAACATGGCAGATGTGCCTATCACGGGGCCTGCGGCATCGGAACCGGTGGTGCACGGCGGCGATTTGAGCGCGGTACGGCGCCGCTTCGCCCAGGCACCCCGACCCTGGATCGATCTTTCGACCGGCATCAACCCCGTCGCCTATCCGGTGGGCCGGTTGCCGCCGGAAACCTGGTCGCGCCTGCCGACGCGCGAGGCGGAGCAGGAGCTGCTCGCGGCGGCCGCGCGCCGCTACGGCATCGCCGATCGCGCAACGATCGTCGCCGCGCCCGGGACCCAGGCGCTGATCCAGCTCGTGCCGCGGCTGATGCCGAGATCGCGGGTCGCCATCGTCGGGCCAACCTACGCCGAGCATGAACTCTGCTGGCGGCGCGCCGGTCACGACGTGATCGCCGTCCTCGATATCGCCGACGCATCAAGTGCCGACATCGTCGTGGTCGTCAATCCGGACAATCCCACCGGGCGGCTGATCGCTCCGCCAGCGCTGCGTGCCGTCGACGCGGCATTGCTGGTCGTCGACGAGGCCTTCATCGATTTCCTTCCAACCGCGGCGAGCCTTGCCGGCGATCTGCCCAACAACACCGTCGTCCTGCGATCCTTCGGCAAGACCTACGGCCTGGCGGGCGTACGCCTGGGCTTCGCCGTCGCCCCCGCACGCTTTGCGCGGCGGCTGCGGGACGAGCTCGGTCCGTGGGCGGTGTCCGGCCCCGCCTTGGAGATAGGCCGGATGGCGCTTGGCGACGAGGCGTGGTTGCAAGCGGCGGCGAAGCGCTTGGCGGCGGATCAAGAGAGACTCGATGCGCTGCTGATCGAGGCGGGATTCACGATCCTGGGTGGAACGACATTGTTCCGGCTGGGCGAGCATCCACAGGCAACACGCCTCGCCGACGTGCTGGGCCAGCAAGGAATTCACGTCCGCGCTTTTGCCGACCGGCCGACCTGGCTGAGGTTTGGATTACCCGCAAACCAAGAAGGATTCCGCCGCCTGACAACGGCCCTAAGCCGTCAGGTGCCGCAGAAGGTCTGGCAGACGCGCTGATCTTCCGGCGGCGGCTCGGCGTAGGCGGCGAATTCGGCGCGGTCCTCGAAAGGAAGCGCGAGCACCTTCAGCAATTCCTCGAACGGCGCCAAGTCGTCGCGCTCGACCGCGGCGGCGAGCGCCGCCTCGACGCGATGGTTGCGCGGAATGTAGGCGGGATTGGCCGAGCGCATCGCCGCCCGGTGGCTCGCCGTGTCCTGCGGCTCGCGCGCCAGCCGCTCGCGCCAGCGCGCGGCCCAGGCATCGTAGGCATCGGGGTTCTTGAACAGGGGCAGGACCCCGGCGTCCAGTTCGGGATCGAGCCGGCGGAAGGTCAGGGTGAAGTCGGCCTCGCCCTCGGCCATGGCGTTCAGCAGGTCCTGCGCCAGGGCGCCGTCGCCCGCCTCGGCCGTGAACAGGCCGAGCTTGCGCCGCATGCCGTCGATCAGCGCCCCCGCGTAGCGCGCCTGGAAGGCGCCCAGCGATTCGTTGGCGATGGCCAGCGCCGCATCGGTGTCGCCGGCCAGCAAGGGCAGCAGGGTCTCGCCGAAGCGCGCCAGGTTCCAGTGGGCGATGCGCGGCTGGTGGCCGTAGGCGTAGCGGCCGCCGTGATCGATGGAGCTGAACACGGTCTCGGGATTGTAGGCGTCCATGAAGGCGCAGGGACCGTAATCGATGGTCTCGCCGGCGATCGAGCAATTGTCGGTGTTCATGACGCCGTGGATGAAGCCCACCAGCATCCAGCGGGCGATCAGCTCGGCCTGGCGCGCGATCACGCGATCGAACAACGCCCGATAGGGCTCGGCCGCGCCGCGGGCGTCGGGATAGTGGCGGGCGATGACATGGTCGGCCAGCAAGCGCAGCGCCTCGGCGTCGCCGCGCGCGGCGAAGAACTGGAAGGTGCCGACGCGGATGTGGCTCGACGCCACGCGCGTCAGCACCGCGCCGGGCAGCGCCGTCTCGCGCATCACCGGCTCGCCGGTCGCCACGGCGGCCAGCGACCGCGTGGTGGGGATGCCGAGCGCCGCCATGGCCTCGCTGACGATGTATTCGCGCAGCACCGGACCCAAGGCCGCCCGCCCGTCGCCGCGGCGCGAGAACGGCGTCGGCCCCGAGCCTTTGAGCTGGAGGTCGCGACGGAGGCCGTCGGGGCCCACGATCTCGCCCAGCAGGACGGCGCGTCCATCGCCCAGCTGCGGCACGAAGTTGCCGAACTGGTGGCCGGCATAGGCCAACGAGATCGGCTCGGAGCCCGGCGCGATGCGATTGCCCGCCAGGACCGCCACGCCCTGCGGCGACGCCAGCGCCTCGGCATCGAGGCCGAGCTGGGCGGCGAGAGCCGTGTTGAGCTTGATCAGGCGCGGCGCCGCGACCGGTGTCGGCGGCAGGCGCGCGTAAAAACGCTCCGGCAGGCGAGCATAGCTGTTGTCGAACGGCAAGCCGACGGGCTCACCGATGGCCGGGGCGAAACCCGATGCCGGCGCGTCGTGCAGGAAGGGCAGGCCCGTGTCGTTTGCCATTCATTCTATGTAGGCGCCGCAGTCAGGTGCCGCAACCACACTCGGTGTCATCCCGAGCAAGCCCTGTGCGATGTCTAATCGTCGTAGCTCGCCGTGGTGATGCCGCTCACGCGATCATACCGCAGCTTGATCTTGGTGAGGGTGCAGAGGTTCAGGTTCTGCCAGACGGCGGGGGCGCCTTCGTCGGCAAATCCGATCTTCATGTCGGCCTGGCAGTAGGTCGTCGGGGCATTGAAGGTGACCTGGCGGCGCTCGCCCGCCTTGATCACCGGCGGACGGAGGACATTGGGCGTCCACATGTTGAAATCGCTCTCCGACACGAACATCTGGCTGATCGGATAGCCGGTGGCATTGATCAGCAGGAAGCTCGTCTCCTGGGCAAGCGCGTCGCCCGCGCCCAGCGAAAGAGCGGCGACCAACAATGAACGCAACATCTGAAGAATTCTCCTGTGTCGGGGGTCCATCCTATCGCCGCCACGCGAGCGCCCTCAAGCACTGCACCTTGTCTCGAATCGCCGAGACGCGCTACAGGTAAGACGATGCCGACGGTCCGCCCCGCGCCGCAGTATCTTGCAATCGCCGCGCTGCTCGCGGCGCTGCAACTTGCCACGCCGGCAAGAGCTGACGATGTCCGTGGGCGCAGCGGCTTCTATGTCGGCGGCCATGTCGGCTACATGTTCGGCAACGCCAACGCCACGCTCGCCGATCCGATCGGTGTCGCCGCGGCAGGCGGCATCACACCCTACGGCGCTTTCATCGGCGGCGTGCAGGGGGGCTACGAGCATTTCTTCGCCTCGCGACTGATGCTGGGCATCGAGCTCGACGCCTCCTTCGCCGACTACCTGGATCCGAATCAGGTGCTTTCCTACCGCGCCACCGGCACGGGCACGGCCACCGAGCAGCTCGAATACCTGGCGAGCCTGCGCGGCAGGGTCGGATACGACATGGCAGGCTGGACGCCTTTCCTCACCGGCGGCGTCGCCTGGGCGAGCACGCGCTTCTCGCGCATCGACCTCACCACCGGCAACGAGGATGCCAATCCCAGCAGAATACGCGCGGGTTATGTGCTGGGCGGCGGCGTCGACTACCGGCTCGACCAGCGCTGGTCGGCGCGCGCCGAATATCTCTACACCAATCTCGGATTGACCGGCTTCCTCTTCGGTTCCGCCCCGGCGCGCTACGATTCGCAGTACGACCTGCACCGCTTTCGAGTCGGGCTGAACTACAAGTTCGGCGAGGTCGACGATCCGAAGAAAAAGAGAGACGACCGCGGCCCCGGCAGCTGGGAAATCCACGGCCAGACCGCCTTCGTCTACCAGGGCTATCCGCCGTTCGCCGCGCCTTACGACGGCGCCCAAAGCCTGCCGTCCAGTGGCCAGAGCCGCCAGACCTGGGCCGTGTCGGCCTATCTCGGCGTGCGCCTGTGGCAGGGCGGCGAATTATACTACAACCCCGAGCTGCTGCAGGGCTTTGGCCTTGCCCAGACCCAGGGCGCCGCCGGCTTCCCCAACGGCGAAGCGCAGCGCGCCTTTCCCTACCCGCGCTACAGCACGTCGCGCCTGTTCCTGCGCCAGACCTTCGGGCTGGGGGGCGAGCGCGAGAAGGTCGAAAGCGACATCGACCAGCTGTTCGGCGAGCGCGACGTATCGCGCGTCACGATCACGGCCGGTCGCTACGCCGTGCAGGATATTTTCGACAACAACGCCTACGCCAACGATCCCCGCGTCGACTTCCTCAACTACTCGATCTGGGCGGCGGGCGCGTTCGACTATGCCGCCGACAGCGTCGGCTACACCTGGGGCGTCACCGGCGAGCTCAACGGGCCGTACTGGACGGCGAGGCTGGGCTACTTCCTGGAGCCGGCTTTCAGCGATACCAACGTCTTCGATCTCGCCCTGTTCTCGCGCGGCGGCTATGTCGGCGAGCTGGAGCTGCGCTACGCGCCCTACGGCCGGCCCGGTGCGGTCCGCCTCGGTACCTGGCTCAACTCCGCCTTCGCCGGCTCCTACAACGCTGCGGTGGCGCTCGCCGCCGTCAGCCCCGGCCTCAGCCCCAACGACACGATCGCGTTCACCCACCAGGGCCGCACCAAATACGGCTTCTATGTCAACCTCGACCAGGAGCTCAGCGACAATGTCGGCGCCTTCGCCCGTTTCAGCTGGAACGACGGCCGCACCGAGATCATGTCCTTCACCGACATCACGTCCAGCGTGTCGGGCGGTCTTTCGATCAAGGGCGGGCCATGGGGTCGGCCGAACGACACGATCGGCATTGCGGGCGCCGTGAACTGGATCTCGGCCGACCTCGCCAACTACCTGGCCGCCGGCGGGCTGGGCATCATGATCGGCGACGGCGCGCTCACCTACGCCTCGGAGGTCGTGACCGAGACCTATTACTCCCTGCGTGTCGCCAAGGGCCTCTACGTCACCGCCGACTACCAGTTCCTCGCCAATCCCGCCTACAACGCCGTGCGCGGCCCGGTGCACGTGTTCAGCGGACGGTTGATGGCGAAGTTCTGATCCGTACGTTAGAGAGAAGAGGCGTTTTAGAGAGAAGATATGGCGACGCTGCTGATCAGCCATCCGTCGTTCCTCGAGCACGACACCGGCCCTTACCATCCGGAGCGGCCCGACCGGCTGCGCGCCATCCTGTCGGTCCTCGAGGATCCGGCCTTCGACGGCCTGGTCCGCCTCGCCGCCCCCGCCGCCTCGATGGAAGAGATGACGCGTGTCCATCCGCGGGACTATGTCGAGGCGATCCTCGGCATCCGGCCCGGCCCCGGCGAATACGTCCAGGTCGACGGTGACACCGTGATGAGCCAGGGCAGCGCCGAGGCCGTACGGCGCGCCGCGGGCGCGGTGGTGGCCGGCGTCGAGGCGGTGATGGAGGGCAAGGTGCGGACGGCCTTCGCAGCGGTCCGCCCGCCCGGCCACCACGCCGCCCCCAGCATTCCCGGCGGTTTCTGCCTGATCAACAACGTCGCCGTGGGCGCCCGCCACGCCCAGGCGAAATACGGCGTGGAGCGGGTGGCGATCCTCGATTTCGACGTCCACCACGGCCAGGGGACGCAGGCCGTCGTCGAGCCCGATCCCACTCTCTTCTATGGCTCGACGCATCAGTATCCGCTCTATCCCGGCACCGGCTCCGCGCGCGAAACCGGCACGGACAACAATGTCGTCAACGTGCCTCTGCGCGCCGGCTCGGGCAGCGCCGAGTTCCGCGCCGCCTGGAGCGAGCGCATCCTGCCCCTGCTCGACGATTTTGCGCCCGAGCTCGTCATCGTGTCGGCGGGCTTCGATGCGCATCGCGCCGACCCGCTGGCGCAGCTCGAGGTCGAGACCGAGGATTTCGTCTGGCTGACCGAGGAGCTGCTGGCGATCGCGGACCGTCACGCCCAGGGCCGGCTGGTCTCCGTCCTCGAAGGCGGTTACGACCTCAACGCGCTCGCGGAGTCGGCCGCCACGCACGTGCAGAGCCTTATGCGGGCCGGCGAAGGCGGCTGATCAGCTCGGATTGTCGAAGCTGAACACGCTGCTCGCCTCGTCATAGGCGGGGGGACGACTGAGTTTCCGCAATTCGCGCCAATCATTTTGGCCAGTCCGTCTGCACAGGAGCGGGAACGCGAGGTGGTACATCGATCTGACGAGATGATTCCGTTTGGCAGGAGCGACCCACCTCACCCTCCGCGCGCCCTTCGACTGCGCTCAGGGCAGGCAAGCGCGGGGCCTCTCCTTCTGCCACTGACTCAGGCGAGGTTTTCTTTTCCGCAATTTGCGCAGCGGGTTTGGCGAGCAGGGCGGGA
>Ga0210402_10000967_pt1 | contig 30727 bp, 19 predicted proteins | sample IncBWC7MmetaG_FD_161055 | JGI IMG/M metagenome (GOLD analysis project Ga0210402, IMG submission 161055) | Forest soil microbial communities from Barre Woods Harvard Forest LTER site, Petersham, Massachusetts, United States - Inc-BW-C-7-M | ecosystem: Environmental > Terrestrial > Soil >...
GTGTCGGGCGCATCCGGCTTACCCGCGGAAAGCTTCCGTCTCGCGCCTGAAAAGATCGGCGGCAAGCAGGCCGTGCGCGCCTCCGCCTCCGATGGCCGCGGCCTTGTGTACGCCATCACCGAGCTTGCCGACCGCGTACGTCACGCGACCAATACCGTGGTTGCACTCACGCTCGCCGCGCCTCTCGAGGAAGAACCCGCTAACCGCGTCCGCAGCATCAACCGCGCATTCGTCAGCGATGTCGAGGATAAGGGCTGGTTCTACGATCGCGGCTATTGGCGCGATTACCTTTCGTACCTCGTCACGAACCGCTTCAATCGCTTCAGCCTCGCCTTCGGCTGGGGCTACGATTTTCCGCGGGGCGTCACCGGCGATTATCTGCATTTCCCTTACCCGTATCTGGTCGAAGTTCCCGGATACAAGGTCCGCGCCGTCCCGCTTGACGACGCCGAACGGGACCGCAACCTGGAGGCGCTCCGCTTCATCGTCGAGCAGACGGCGGCGCGCGGCCTGGATTTCCAGCTTGCTCTCTGGACTCACGCTTACCAGTGGACCGACAGCCCGCGCGCGCATCACCACATCGAAGGACTGACGCCGGAAACCCATGCGCCGTATTGCCGCGAAGCCCTCGCGCTGCTTTTGAAGACCTGTCCCGGCATTCGCGGCCTCACCTTGCGGGTACACGGCGAGAGCGGCGTTCCCGAAGGCAGCTACGATTTCTGGCGGACGCTGTTTCAAGGGATCAGCGGCGCGGGCCGGCCTATCGAGATCGACATGCACGCCAAGGGGATCGATCAGAAGATGATCGATGTCGCCATGGAAACCGGCATGCCGGTCAAGATTTCGCCGAAATACTGGGCGGAACATCAGGGACTGGGTTACCACCAGGCGGCAATCCGCGAGCTCGAAATGCCGCGCGAGAGCGACAGGATCGATCCCGTTTTCAGCCTTTCGAACGGCTCGCGCCGCTTTCTGCGCTATGGCTACGGCGATCTGTATCAACAAGGGCGCCGCTACGGATTGCTCTACCGCATGTGGGCCGGAACTCAGCGCATGCTGCTTTGGGGAGATCCCGCGTCCGCCGCGGCATTCGGCGAGGCGTCGCACTTTCTCGGCGCGGACGGCGTGGAACTCTGCGAGCCTCTCTTCTTCAAGGGCCGCCAGGGCACCGGCCGCCTCGGAGGACGCTGCGGTTACGCGGACGCTTCGTTGAATCCCGCGGGCGGCGACTGGCGCAAATACGAATACACCTACCGCGTTTGGGGCCGTTTGCTCTACAATCCCAAGGCGGATCCCGATCAGTGGCGGCGCTATTTGCGCTCCACCTTCGGGCCGGCAGCCTCTCACGCTGAGACCGCGCTCGCCAATGCGAGCCGCGTGCTGCCGCTGCTCACTACGGCGCATCAGCCGTCCGCGTCGAATCTGGAGTATTGGGTGGAGGTTCCACCGAACATGCCGATGGCGGATGGGGGCCGAGTGCCTTACAACGATACTCCGTCGCCCAAGCGGTTCGGCACCGTGAGCCCGCTCGATCCCGAGATGTTTTCCTCGGTTGAGGAGCACGCCGCTGACCTGCTGTCCGGCAATGCGAGCGGGAAGTATTCGCCGGTGGAGGTGGCGCAGTTCTTCGAAGACTCGTGCGCAAAATCTGCGCGGGCTGTTGAAGCGGCCGCCGGCGCCGCACCGTCGCGCGCCGATCCGGCGTTTCGCAGATGGGAAGAAGACATTCTGATTCAGGTGAGTTTAGGGCGCTTCTATGCGGCCAAACTGCGCGCCGGCGTATTGTTCGATCTATACCGCCACACAGGCGACCCCACTGCGCACGAACCCGCGGTGGCCGCATACCGCGACGCTCGCATCACCTGGGCGGCCATGGCGGAACGCGCGGGACGCGTCTATGTCGCGGACCTGACTTACGGCGAGCCGCCCGCCCGCCGCGGCCATTGGCTGGACCGGTTGCCGGCAATCGACCGCGACCTTGCGGCAGTCGAAAGCGCGAAATTCGATCCCAAACCGGAAATGCAAGGGCGCCTCAAAGAAGCGATGGCACGCGCTTTGGGACGCCCCGCGCGCCTGGCGTTTTCTTGCACGCACACCCCGCCGCGCGCCTTCCAGCCAGGCCAGGCCGTTACCGTAACTCTCAAGGTAAGCGGCGCCGCTTCGCCGGCGGTTACTCTCCGATACCGGCGCGTGAATCAGGCGGATCGGTGGCAATCCGCCGCGATGCAGAACGAGGGACAGACTTATCGCGCGGCAATACCGGCGGCCTACACGCAGTCGCCGTTTGCGCTTCAATACTACTTCCATCTCGCGCGGGATGGCTCGGCGGGATTATATCCGGGATTCAACGAGGTCTTCGCAAACCAGCCGTATTTTGTCGTAACGCGGGGATGAGAAGAAGCCATTATCGCTGCGGTATGTAGTCGAGCCAGACGTATTCCAGCGCCTGCGGGAGACTATCGTCGATCACCTTCCGCTGCGTGTGGCCCGCACCCTTGGAATAGACGAACTGGTAAGCGTAGCCTTTGTCCTTGAGTACTTTCGCCAGCCGGGAGTTGGCGATGACCCAATTGCGGCGACCTTCGGAAGGCGTCTTGGAGCCGTTATCGTTCTCGGAAACCTGGATCCACAATCGAAACGGCTTCTTCTCGCTTGAGGGGAAGAGGTGCTCGATGTATTCATAGGCGCCGAGCGGGGCTTCGGGACCGTTGCGAAGGTTTACGAAAGTTCCGGAATAGGTGAGGATGCGGTGATAGAGGTCCGGCTGGAACCAGGCCATTGTCAGCGCGACCGCTCCGCCCGAACTGCCACCCAGCGTCATCCGGGCATCGGGATTCCTGGAGAGTTTTACGTTCGCCTCCCGCTCGGCGCGCGGCAGCACTTCAGCTTCCACGAATTCCACGTACTTGGATGAAACTGTGTCGTATTCCAGGCTCCGTTCGGCGCCACCGTTATCGATCATCACGGCAGCCATGGCGGGCAGGCGCTGGTCATAGATCATATTGTCGAGAATGGTCGGCAGGTTATAGCGCATGCCGTAAGCGTCGGCGGAAACGATCACCGGAAGTTCGGCGCCCGCATATCCCGCCGGAACATAGACGCAGACATGACGCTGAAACGCGCCGTTGGCGCCCGGGTAGAACTTGCTTTCAGAGGAGTTCATTACGAACTCGATCACCTTGCCCTCGGGAACCCCGACCCGTTTAGCGAGTTCGGGCGCCGTGGGATAGGCGGGTCCATTGGAATAGTCGCCCTCCGCGAGGTTCTGTCCCCATGCGGGGAGGGACATCAGCCTGGCGATTTCGGCCACATCCGCTGCAGATTGCTGTGGGGGAGTCCGAGGCGTCCCTGGACCCCGGCCCCGCCCTTGGCCTGCCGCATTTGCAGGGGGCGGAGGCGCCGGCGGCGGCACGCAGGGAAGGTTTGTCATCTGGGTAAACGCAGAGGGAATCAGGAGAAGAGCTAAGGTAAAGAACTTCATTGTCTAAAGGACGCCTCCAGGCTTTAACAACTTTACAGCACTTTTCAGTTCGGCTGAACGCCAGGCGATCCGACCGCAAAAAGGACAACGACGCTGCACAAGAGCGTTGTAGCTGGCTTAATAAAACAGCGGCCGTTTGCCGCCGGCCGTGACCGGTCCCGGGCGTTAAGATTCACAAGATCAAGACCTCTCATGGCTGGAAACAGATTGCTCAAGATTAATGCCAGGCTGCCCGAGAGCTCGGCAAGGGGTGAGATCCAGCGATGTTTCAGGCGCTTCTGGCGGAAAGGTCCGCGCGGACACCCGACCTGCCGGCAGCCGTTGCGCCCGTACGGCTGCGTCGGCATCATCATAAACGGCAACACTGGAATCAACAGAACTGGTTTGGACATGTTTCATCGCTCCAGGGCTCGAGGCCGATTGATAAACAGATTAAATAACTGAAATTCGATAATTTAAGTTGTGCGAGAAGGCAATCTGGCGGTAGCATCAACCCAGTACAGGCGTCATGCTGCTCCTGGGGAGAGGCTTGCGCAATGGCAGGATCAAGGGGCACGTGAAGACGAGAGGTGCGGTGTCATGAAGATAACGTTTGGAGTTATGTCGCTCATGCTGACGCTGGCGGTCTTCGCTCAGCCGCCGGCTTCCACGCCGAGTCAGGCGCCCGGCAGAGGAATGAGGGGGGGCCGGGGGCCGGCCTTGCGCTCGCCGGAGATTTTGGACGACCAGAAAGTCACGTTCCGGCTGCGAGCCCCCAACGCCAGCGATGTTCTACTGAATGGCGATTGGCCGGAAGGGCGCGGCGTCAAGATGGCCAAAGACGACGCGGGAATCTGGTCGGCAACGGTTGGGCCGTTGACGCCCGAGCTGTGGGCCTACACCTTCAACGTGGATGGCGTGAGCCTTCTCGACTCGGCGAATGCGAACATCCTGCGCGACGGGACCCGGTACTCCAATTTCCTGATCGTCGACGGCGCGCTCTCCGACGCGTACAAGATCAAGGACGTGCCGCACGGGAACGTGAGCCTGGTATGGTACGATTCGCCCACGCTGGGGAGCGCCTCGCCGCGCCGCATGTACGTCTACACGCCCCCGGGGTACGACCGTAGCACGGCCCGGTATCCGGTTCTCTATCTCCTGCACGGCGCCGGCGGCGACGAAGATGCGTGGAACAACATGGGGCGCGCCAACATGATTATGGACAACCTAATTGCGGCTAATAAGGTGAAGCCGATGCTGGTGGTCATGACCAATGGCAACGCGAATCAGAAAATGGGGCCGGGCTACGGAATCGTTCCAGGCCAAGTCAGCGGCCCTACCGGGAACCCCGGCGAGGTGGGCGTGGTGGGCGCGTTCAACGGCGGCCGGGGCGCGGCTCCGGGCCCGGCGCCCACTCCGGCGGCGCCGGCTTCCGGCGGCGCTACTGCTCCGGCCGCGGGCCGCGGCGGTGGCCGCGGAATGTCCAACTCCTTGTTCCCGGAGAGCCTGGTCAATGACGTAGTGCCCTATATCGAGAAAAACTTCCGCGCGATCCCGAACAAGGATAGCCGCGCGATCGCCGGACTCTCCATGGGCGGCGGCCACACCCTCACGGCCACGAACGCGCACCCTGACGTCTTCAGCTACGTCGGCGTGTTCAGCATGGGAACCGCGGCCGACGTCAGCGACAAGCTGGAAGCTCTCAAGAAGGCCGGCGTGAAGTTTTACTATGTCGGCCACGGCAAGGACGATCCGGTGGTGAAGGTGGCGCAGGGCCAAAACCTTGCCGCTCAACTGCAGAAGGTTGGCATCAACTCCCATTACACCGAGAGTAGCGGCGGCCACACGTGGTCGAACTGGCGCATCTACTTAAGCGAATTCACGCCGTCCCTGTTTAAATAGGGCGGGCGATGCATTCATCGATATTGGCGGCCGCGGAGCTAGCGGTATGTTGCTCTGTGGTGCACGCCGGAATGTGCGAGAGCCTGAGGGCTCTCACCATTCCGGAGACGGCAATCGCTTCAGCGGTGCCGGTGCCCGCCGGACCGTTCTCACCCGGAGGGCCGCAGCGCGCCGGCGCGCCCGTGTTTCCCGCATTCTGCCGCGTCACGGCGGTGGCCAGACCGGTAGCCGATTCAGAAATCCGCCTGGAGGTTTGGCTTCCCGCCGCTGAAAGCTGGAACGGAAAGTTCCTCGGTACCGGCAACGGGGGCCACTCCGGAGCTCTCAGTTATTCGGAGATGGAGACCGCGCTCCGCCAGGGTTACGCCGTGGCGGGTTCCGATACCGGCCACCCGGGCGGCAATTTGAAGTTCGGCATGGGGCACCCGGAAAAGATCGCCGATTGGGCTTTCCGCGCCGTGCATATGATGACCGGCACCGCCAACGCGTCTGTGCTTGCTAACAAATGCTAGCCAAAAATATTTGAGATTTTGATTCCACCGGCCGCCTGTCCGAAGATCAAGTTGTCAAGACAGATCGGAGGACCGACGACCGATGGAACTTTTTGCGAAGCTGTTTTCCAGCCTGCTGGTCTTTGTATACCACTGCTTCGACCGCATAGTCATCCACGGATATCTGAGCGGACTGTCGCGCCCGGAACAAGTCGTCTACTTTTTTCGCAACGTGATCGGGGTTCCCGTGGTGGACAAGGAGGTGTTGAGCAAACGGACCGGTGAGTATCGGAGCTGGGTGGAGGCGTTCGCCCGCAATCACCACACCCCGATGGAATGGGCACAGAAGGGTGTCCGCAAGGAGGACTACGTGCGCCCCTGGTTGCGCCGTATGGAGCAGGCCGGCAAGTTTGGCGTCTATTTCATCTTCCAAAGCATGGAGCAAGGGCCGACCTTTCGCTGTTCTATGCCCAAGTTCCCCACCCAGGACCCCAATCACCGCATTCTGGGAGCGCAGCGGACCGCTTCATGCACTACTATTTCTACCTGCGGGATGAAACGCTGGGGCCGATGGTGATGCGGGTGGCGTCGTTCTTCCCTTTCCAGACTACCTACTATCTCAACGGCCACTCCTTCATCGAACAGGAATTGAACCGGAACAAAATCGGCTTCCGCAAGAATGACAATGCGTTCCTGGCCGTTGATGATGTCGCGGCCCTGCAAGGGGCTGCTGATCGTCTCACCGGTGAGGTGATCGGCGAGCGCCTGGACTACTGGACGCTGCTGCTGGGACCGAAGTTCTCCAAGCGCGAGCGGGGCGCGATGAATCTGCACCGGTTCTACGCCGTCAACCAGATCGAGTACTGCCGCAATTTCATCTTCAAGCGCCATTTCCCCATCCACCGCATCTTCGAACGCTCCTGCGAGATTGGGTTGTGGCGGTTGACCGCGCACAAGATCAGCGAGAACTTCGGTGTCCGCGTCACCAAGAAACTGAAGGGGAAACTCAACACCACGCTGGAGCAGATCGAGCACGGGCATCACCTCTTCCGCGCCTACTTTAAACATGCCTTCGTGAAGCAGTACGAGAAGTTCTCCACCTTCTTGCGTAATGAGATCTGCTCCAATAATCTGTCCGATTTCGGGCTGAAGAAGGGCTTGGACCATCTGGCCGCCGTGCGCGAGAAGTTCCTGGCGATCACCGACCGCTTCGCCACCTTCCAGGCGCAGTCCTTGAACGTTCACGTCGAGTTTCCGCTCTTGCAGCGGCTGGCGTTATCCATCACGGTGGGAACGGCGAAGTTTCCCGGCATCAAGATCCACGACACGCGCATGATCCGGCTCATGGAGGTTCTGCTGCACGGCGGCACTACGGTCGGCGGGTGGACTGCCAAGCAGATCCACGACGCCATCCTGACCGCCTTTGAACTCTCCGCTACGCGCTACGGATTGAATCAACTCCGCTATGATCTGCGCAAAATGAAGGCGCATGGTCTGATCGAGCGGGACGGCAAACGCTACGCCTATCGGCTGACCGGCAAGGGAACCAAGGTCGCCCTTACATTTGTGCTTTTCCACCAGCGGTTATGTGGCCCCCTTGCAAACAGCCTCTTTCATCACCAACCCAACGGCGGCGCCCGGCCCAACAGTAAACTGGAAGCCGCCTACCACAAAGCCGACGCATCCATCAGGAACATTATTCAACTGCTGCGCACCGCGGCGGCTCTCCCAGCCCAGAAGGCACGCGAGTTTACAGGCAATTCTTGCCGGAGCACACGTTCTTGCTAAAAAACGGTAAGACAAAGTTCTGGAACCGGACAGCGACTGCGCTGGTATGGGTGCCCGGATAGACGTCGAACGTGTTCGGGATCGCATAGTTGTCCAGAATCTCGTGCAGCTTGGCTGCGCCGACCCGCAAGCCGTCCTGATCTCCCACATCGATGGCGATCGCCCGGTATTGGCGCAGGTTGCCAATGTACTGGTCGACGAAGGCGAGCGGCGCGTTAGCGGCCCATCTCGCGAGCACGTCCTGCTGCACCGCTCCATCTTTGGACGGCAGATCCAGATATAGCGGCGGGTTCTTCGGATTGGGCGACCATGCGGCGGCGGAGGCCAGTTGTGCTCGCAACCCGAATGGCAGTTTCGCGGAATCCTCGGGGGTTTTGACCGCGGCCAGAGCTTTCTCGTTCTCCGGATTGACCGGTCCTGCCGCGCGGGCGGACATACAGCAGGGGCTCATGATGTACAGGCTCCCGAACACATCGGAGTGCTTCATGCCGATCCGGCTCGCGCCATAACCGCCCATCGAATGGCCCACCAGCCCACGGCTCGTCCGTTTGGGTATGGTGCGGTAATGCGCGTCGATAAAGGCGACTACATCGCGCGCGATGAAGCGCTCGAAATCGCCCGTCGTCACGGAACTGGAATACATCGATCCGTTGTGCACAGTCTTCGAATCGGGTAGGACGACAATCATGTCTTGAGCGCCCTGGGCAAAAGCGCCTTCGACGGTCTGCGGCACGTGAATTTCCAGTGACCACTGAGCCGCTCCGATGGAATAGCCGTGAAGCGCGTAGACCACTGGAAAACGCCGGGATTTCTCGGTGGCGTAGCTGGGCGGCAGGAAGACCATTACGTCGCGGTCGACGGCGTCGTTCTCCAGATTGCCTTCCAGCGCAGCCCCATGTATTTTGATGCGCTCCACCGCGACCGGCTTGGCACTGGGGATCACCGGCGGAACTTCGGTCTTGACTTGCGCCATGACGGATAGCGCGAACCACATCAACATTGCTACAATTTGGTGATTTTTCATTTTGCAACCTTCCACTGAGAACAAGAGCCGTCCTTCCGGTCGGGCGCCGGTCCCGGATGATCGGCGCTGACTGGCCCGGGAGTCTTTGGAATTACCACGTAGCGATGCTTGGCCAAAGACAGCAGCAACGCGTCGCCACGCTGTAGGTCCACACATTGGAACGTCTCGGAGTCACCCGGCTGCGCAGACGTTACCCCAATTCCGGCTCCTGAGACGGAAAGGTAGTGCCCGGATGTGGTCTGCAAGGCGATGCGGCCTCGCCCTCGGTCCACAACCTTGAAAGCCGTTGGAGCGCTTGCGACCGAGTGCAACCTTCCATCCACCAACACCAGTACGTTCCCATCTGCCAGATCCTCGAACCCGATGCGCTGGCCGATCGGGATCGGCTTGGTCAATCCGCGCGGACGAGGCTCGTCGACGAGGAAGTTGTCGAAATCCGCCTGCCCGCCAGGACTGCCGCCGGCGTTGTAGTGGAACAGCGGGTAGCGGACGCCCTGAAAAGTCTTGAGCTGGAATGGCATCTGCAATTCGCCGCCCATCGTCTTGAAAGCGCGGATCATGTCGGGATCCGAGAACTCATCGTAGAACAGCGGGTTCGAGTAGGTTCCGTTTCGGTTGTCGGACGCCCAGGATCGGCGCGTGTCGGCTGCGTACGAGACGGCAACAGCGGCGAGAATCAGCGCGAGGCGGGTCATCTTATTTGAGCTCGATCTGCATCACCTGAATCGTGTAGGCGGGCATCGAATGCTGCATCCGCTCGCCCTTGATTGTGGTTGTCGACTTCACCGGCACGATGCGTTCGGGCTGCGTGATCGTGTTGGTGGCCCACGGCGTGTTTGCCTTCATGGTTTGAATGTGGGCAGCGTGTGTTCCCGCGCCCGTTCCGTTGAGCGCAATGTTCACCGACTGCGGCGCGGAACTGGCGTTGACCAGTTTGAGGCAGAGCTTGCCCGGCGTCGCGGTCACCGAATAGAAGAACTTGTCGCTGGCGCCCGAGACCGATGAGTTGGCCGTGCGATCGCCCAGGCAAGAAGAGAACATCACCTGCGCATAATAGCTCGGCGAGCCGTAGCTATTCAGAGCGTCGTACCCGATCAGGTCAGAAGTCCACTGCATTCCGCCGGGGTTGACGTTCACGAACAGCGGCGCGTAGGCCGACATGATGACCACGTCGCTGTTTCGCTCCATGCCAGTCATGAACGCCGCATCGCCCAGCGCGGCGCCGAAGTTCGGTGTCGGCGACCCTTCGCGCGTGGCCCACTCGCCCACGAAGATCTTCGGGCCGTTGCGATCGGTCTTGTCATAGTGGCGTGCTTCCTCGAACATGGCCTGCTCGCGCCTGTAATAATGGTCGTCGATGATGTCGGGCGTCATGGCTTTCACCGGCATGGTGGCGATGATCTGCATGTTTGGATACTTGGCCTTGATCGCCTTGTAGAACTGCGCGTAGCGGCCGTCGTATGTTCTCTGGCGGTCGAAATTGTCCTCGTTGCCGATCTCGGCATAGCGCAGCTTGAACGGCTCCGGATGCCCGTTCTTCGCGCGCACCGCACCCCACTTGGTATCGGCGCCGCCGTTGACGTATTCGATCTCTTCGAGCCCTTCCTGCACGTACGGATCCAGATCCGGACCGGGCTTCGCCAACTGGCCGCCCAGCGAGTATCCCGCATAGATGCCGAGCACCGGCTCCATGTGCAGGTCTTCGCACCATTGCAGGAATTCCAGCAGGCCCATGCCGTCCGAGGAATGGTAGCTCCACGTGGTGGGATGCGTCGGCCGATCCACCAGCGGGCCGATCATCTTCTTCCAATCGAAGCGCGTCTCAATGCTACCGCCTTCCAGGTAGTTGCCGCCGGGAAAGCGCAGGAACCCCGGCTTCATCGCGGCCAGTTTCTCCATGATGTCAATGCGATTGCCGTTGGTCCGGCTGTGGTAGGTCGGCGGGAAGAGCGATACCAACTGCAGCCACAGTGTCGTCGGCCGGTCGAGGGTCATCTCGAAGTGGTTCTCGGAGGATGCGGCCGCATTCCCCGACTGCATCTCGAACGTGTACTGCTTCCACACCGTCCCACCCACGGGGACCGACGTCTTCGCGAGCACCAGTCCCGAGTGGTCCGCGACGAGCGCGATTGTCACGGGCAGTGCGACGTCCGACGTCGTCTTGGCGAAAAACGATCCCGCGTAGCGCGTGTTCGGACGAACGGCGATACCCCAGTAGCCTTCGTTCAGAATTCCCGCGGGGCTGTTTGCATCCGCCTTCGTGACTTCGAGCTTCGCGCTGCCGGTGAGGGCAGAAGAGGGCCCTTCCTTGGAATCGACGCCGATCTTCGCCGCGGCCGATCCCTTCTCCACCAGGAACCAGTTGAGGACGCCGGTCCAGTCGGAGCGGAAGGTGCGGTTGCGGATCAGCTCCGCATACAGGCCGCCGTCATACGAGTAGTTGATCTCTTCCGTCATCAGACCATAAAGGGTCGGGCTCACTGCCGACTTTGTCTGGTTCACCTCGATATTGAGCGTGGCGGATGTCTGGGCGTGCAGAGCGAGGGCGCCTAAGAGGAGTGGCATGGAAATACTGACGGAACGAATCATGATGTCCTTTTTCGGGGAAGTACGCAGGCCTGCTTGAGGGTGGGCGCGGGCTGGGCGTGCGGCCGCCCAGGAGGATGAGGGGAAGAAATTCATGGGATCAGTTTCCTTCAAACGGCGCTTCAGGCGTCCGAAAGCGGACGCTACTGGAACAGGAGCGGGGAGTACTTCGAGAGATAGACTTGCCAGTTGGGCCAGCTATGACCGCCGCCAGACTGATTCCAGATGTGCTTCACGCTCTTTTTGGTGAGCAGGTCGTCCATGCCTTTGACGCCGTTGTAGCCGGGGTCTTCGGTCCCGCAGCCTATCCAGAGGACTTTGAGTTTCTGATTCAGCATGGCGGGATCGGCCTTCTCCCATTCGGTACGATTGCCGCCGCCACTGTAGGCGGCGATATAGGCGAACTGATCGAGGTTGTGAAGGCCGATCGACATCGATTGACCCGCGCCCATGGAGAGGCCGCCGATGGCGCGGTGAAGTCGGTCGGTGAGCGCACGGTATTTGGCTTCGACCATGGGCTTCACGGCGGTGAGGAACTCCTTCTCGATGGCACCGGGGTTATTGGCGGGCGGCGGCGACGCGGTCGTGATTTCGCGCGGGACGTGACCGTAGGGCATGACGACGATCATCGGTTTGGCCTTGCCCTCGGCGATCAGGTTATCGAGGATGACGTTGGCGCGGCCGGTCCAGGTCCAGGAAGCTTCAATCTGGCCGTTGCCGTGAAGCAGATAGAGGACCGGGTACTTGGCCTTGCTGGTCTCGTATCCGGGCGGCGTGTAGACGTAGACCATGCGCTCGGTATCGAGGTTTTTGGCGTCGTAGAACTCGACGTGGACGGTCCCGTGGGGGACGCGGCGTTCTTCGATGACGGATTTCTCGCCGCTGGGCACGATGACGGAACTCGTGGGGCCCCAGCGGCGCAACTCGAGATTGGGGTTGGAGGGATCGGGCATACGGAGGCCGCCATCGATGGCGTAGCCGTAGGTATAGAAGCCGGGAGGCAGCGGGCCGACTGTCAGACTCCAGACACCCTTATCGTCCTTCTGTAACGGCATGGGCTTTTTAGTGAATTCCAGGATGCCGGGAGATCCCATGAGAACGACTTCGCTCGCCTTCGGGGCGAAGAGACGGAAAGTGACTTTGCGATCAGCCTGGATTTCGGGCGAGACCGGAACGTTGTTGGTGTCCTCGTAATAGGGCGCGCCGCCTCGCTGGGCGTAGAGCGTAGCTGCGAGCAGCGCTAAGGCGAAGAACATTCGCATGGGGTGCCTCCTTAGTTTCATTAACGGGTGCCAGTGGGATGAAATTCTCCGCCCTTCACCAGGATGTCGAGCAGCTCTTTGGTACGTGCGGGGCAGGCGCGGCCCTTCTGCGGCGTGAGGTTGTCGTGCTCGGATTCGATCATAGGCAGAGGCTCTTTGGGGCTCGCGAGTTGGTTGAGTGCGGTCCATACGCCGGCGGGTGGGGAGATGGTGTCGATGAAACCCATGCCGGCCATCACCGGAGCTTTGATGCGCGAGGCGAAGTTCACGGTGTCGAAGTAGAGCGCAGTCTTCATCACGTCCGGATTGTCGGAAGGCCAATTCGGATACCCGGCCTTGCGGCCGTACAGGTCGCCGTTCGCATCGGCGCCGGCGGGCACGCAGACCAGGACAGCCGTGATCTTCTCGGTTCGGAGGCCGGCGAGTACGAGGCTCTGCTGGCCGCCCATGCTGCCGCCGGTGAGCACGACGGTCTCGCCGTCCCAATCGGGGCGGGTGAGCAGGTAATCGAGAACCCGGGAGTCGCGCAGGTACATGTTGAGGAAGTACGACTTCTCGCGATCGGTGTTGCCGACGGCCTGATAGCTGCGGGGGATGTTGCCGGAGGGATCGGACGGGAGCTTGTTGTGCGAATCGACGTTGAGGAACAGCCAGCCTTCGGCGGCACGCTGTGCTGCGCCGCGTGCGTTTAAGGCGTACACGCCGGCGTACTGGAGTTGGATTAGGGCAGGGAACATGCCTTCCCTGGCAGGCTTGGCGATGTAGCCATAAGCTTTGGAGCCAAGCGCGTCCATGACGAACATGCTGAGCTCGACACCCGGCACGTCGGTTTCGACTGGCGTGGGTTCGGCGTTAATCGGGGCCTTGGCCTGGGCAGCAAGTTTGCCGTCCCAGAAGGCGTCGAAGTCCGCGGGGCGCGGCGTGGAGAGGCCGAGTTTCTGCGGGGCAACGGCGGCGCCGACGGCGTAAAGTCCGTTGTTGCGGCCGGTGTTGCCGCCGATGTAAGCGGACTCGCCGCCCCGGCCAGCGGCGGGGGCCGCGGCTTCGCCGGCCGCCGCAGGCGTGTCTGTGGCCAGCTTGGCATACGGCTCTACCGCGACATAGATCATTTCGGGCTGATCGCCCGTGATTTCGATTTTGTCGGAGCCTGAGGAGAGATCGAGCCTGCCTTCTTTGAGAACGGCGGCGTTATTACGGCGAATGGTCCACTTGAAGCTGTACTTGGGTGTGACGGGGCCGGGTATGACCGTCCAGCCGACGGCTTCGCCGACGTCGTAGATGCCGCTGGCGCGATAAGGCGCAAAGGTGAGTTGCTGCTCGATCGGCGCCCCGCGCTGAGCCAAGACGACAGGCGCGGCGTCCAGGAGGACGAAGGCGAGACGTATCGGAATGCGAGTCATGACAGATTCAACCGAAACAGCGCTATCCATATCATTTGCCCGCAACGCCCAGGCTCACGGTGTAGCCTTTGAGTGGCTTGTCGTCCTGGTCTAGGAAGCGGGCGCAGAAATCGGTGGCGCCGCCGCCGTTGACAATGACGGCGCGGATGATGTTCTGCCCCTTCTTCAACGTGAGGCGTTTGGAGACGCCGTCGTCGATGACCGTCTGGCGATCGCCGTAGATGCCGATGACCTCCTGGCCATTCACCCACCAGACCGAAGCGGCGTTCGATCCGATGGCCAGGCGGACGTCGCGCATTTCGCGCGGGCAGTTGACCAGAGTGAACGCCCAGAACAGAACGTTGGTGGTCGGCTTGTCCAACGCGTGCGCGAAGTGATAGAGGTTCAGGTTGTATAGCTTGGTGTCTTCGGCGTGCCAGGTGAGTTGCGTGTCGCCGACCGTCACCTTGTCGCCATCGTGCGGAATCAGGGTGAACTGGTTGGAGAAATACTCCTTCTTCACGATTGCCTGGACGGCGCTGTCGGTGAGGCCGTTGGCGGGGATGGGTTCCAGCACGAGCCAGCGCTGGATGAAACCATCGGGGGCGGGCGCTTTGTCGAGTGTGGTGGGGCGCATCAGCGTGACCGGGGCCACCTGGGCGGCCGCGACCGCGCCGATTGCCAGCAGGAACGCGAACGATTGGGGATGAATGGTCATGGGATCTTGATCAACCAGCCCTGCTTGTCGCTCGTCGGATCGAACTTGGAGAGCGTTGCGAAACTGCTGCCGACTGCCGAGAGCGCGACGGGTTGCCTGGAATTCGGTACCGACTTGGGCGTGATACGCCACGCACCGTCGGGAAGCTGTTCAATGCGCCAGAGTTGTTCGGGCCCGCCGGTGAAGGCGGGCAGCACGACAAGTTCGGCGTCGGCCGTGGCGGCGAGTGCGCGGCCGGTGCCGGCGATGGTGATCTTGAAGTACGGTGAGCCGGGATAGCCGCCGGCATTGGGCGCGGCCGCGATGGTCCACTTCTGCTGCGCCTGGCACATGTAGTTTGCCATGCGGACGTCGATCTGGCCGGTGGGCCAATTCTTGGAAACATCGGCTCCGTCCTGCGGGGGAATGGGAGCGCCGCCGCCGGGTCCGCTTCCTGCCGGCGGGCCACCAGTGGGCGATACGCCGGGCGCTGGAGCACCGGGTGCTGCCGCACCGCCGCGTCCGCCGCCGTGTCCCGCGGGTCCACCGCCTCGACCGCCTCGGGCGCGCAGTCCACCGACGGGCATGCCTTCGACCTTCAGCTCGAGCGCGGTTCCGGTGCGGACGGACTCGATCTCATAGGTGCCGGGATTCAGGTTCTCGCCGGCGACCGGCCAGCCGTCCTTCCACAGCAGCGGACGGATATCGAGCACGCTGGCGCCGCCGCGATCGAGATCGGCCTCCCAGTGCATGGAGAATTTCTGCACGCCGTCGCCGAGATCAAGGAGACCGAAATGTCCGGGGCCGATGACGCGACCACCGGAGCCCACGAACAACTTCCCGCCGCCCTGGATCATGCCGATGCCTTCTTGATCGAGGAAGGGGCCGGTAACCTTCTTTGCGCGGCCCATGCGGATGTTGTAGCCGGAGTCTGCGCCGCGGCAGCAGCTCCCGTGGGTGGCCAGCAGGTAATACCAGCCATCGTGGTAGATCATGTCGGAGGCTTCGCAGTTGATTGCGAGGTCGCGCGGCTTATCGTTCGGGTCTTTGCGCTTGCCGGTTTTAGGATCGAGTTCGACGAGCCGGATGTAGCCGAAGTACGAGCCGTAGACGAGCCAGAGCCGGTCGTCGTTGGGATCGAGAAATACTCCTGGGTCGATAGCGTTGGAGTCTTCGACGCCATCGGACGATGCGACCACGCCACCTTCTTCCCACTTGTAGTCGGGCGAGTCGGGGTCAAGGGTCTTGCTCCAGATCATGTTGACCGCAGCTTTGGGCTGCGCGCCGATGTTTGCGGCTACATAGATGTAGTAGCGGTCGCCGATGTGAATGACGTCGGGGGCCAACCCGCGGCGCGGGAGAGTTGTTCCGCGCCGCCAGGTCCAGCCGTCATCGGAGACAAGCGAACCGCCGCCGGTGCCGTAGGTGTAGAATTTGCCGTTGCACAGGGCGATGGTGGAGGGGTCGTGAATGCCGGCCTGGCCATCGAGCGCCAGGGCGATCGACCCCAAAACCAGAGCTGTTGCCAGAATAGCGCATTTCATAGGTTCAGAACCGAGCCGGAGCCACCGTCTCGAAAACCGATGATCCTTCAATGCATGCCTCCGTGGAACGCATACTGTACCAGCATAGGCTTGTGTGCCCACTCGCGCTCAGCGATCAAGTACAGGCTACACGAAACGACCGCCTGTCCTACTTAAAGAGCCGCGGGGCGAAGTCGTTTAGACAACGGCGCCAGGTCAACCATTCGTGGGCCGTGCCGGGCGATTCGAAATACACATTGTGAATGCCGGCTTGGGTGAGCGCCTCGCTGAAAGTCTTGGTCCCGGGGCCTTCTACGGAGCCGATTCCCAGGAACAGCACCCTCATCTTCTTGTTAAATGCCTCGGCATCGGCGAACACGCCGTTGTTAGACGTCTTCGGGTCGAATCCGCCGCGTCCGCCGCTGCTTCCGCTGAACCCGCCGAGATAGGCGAACTTGTCCATGTTGCCGAGCGCGGTCATGAAGGACTGCATGCCGCCCATCGAGAGTCCCGCCATGGCGCGATTCTCACGCCCGGGCAGTACACGATAGGTGTGCTCCACCATCGGGACGAGATCGGTGAACATCATCTCAGTGAACACCGCCCCCCAATTGCTCGGGAACCCGCCGCGGCCAGCGCCGGGGGCGCCGCGTCCTCCGCCCGCAGGTGCAGGATCCGGCACGGTCATTTTCGCTATAGTGCCTCGGGCTGCGAATAGCGACGCATCTTCGCCGGGCCTCACCGCGTTCAGATTGTCCATCACGACGATCATCGGCTTGGCCTTTTTCGCGCCGATCAGGTTGTCCATGATGAAATCCATGTGACCCTGTATGTGCACCTGCTCGTTCTCGCCCCAGCCGTGGAGCAGGTAGAGAACGGGATAGCGTGTGCGCGAATTGGCCTCGTACTCGGGCGGCGTGTAAACATAGCAGCGGCGCCATTTGCCGGTGACTTTGGAGTAATACCAGCGCTGGCTCACCTGGCCGTGCGGCACGTCCTTGGCCGCGTAATAGGCGGCATCGGCATCCGGCTCAGGAATTTCGATGCCGCTGTTCTCCCATCCCGAGCCGAAGAAGGTGCGCGTGGCTGGATCGGCGACCACCGCGCCATCCACGGTGATGGTGTAGTAATGGAATCCGACCACTTGCGGAGGGATCGTGACCATCCATAATCCATCCGTCCCTTTGGTCATGTCGTGCGCGCCACCCAAACGAACCTGCACCTTCTGAGCGTCTGGAGCAGCCACGCGGAAGGTCACCCGGCGATCCGCGTGTACGCAGGGGTACGGCGCCCCTGGAATATTCAGTGAGGACGGCTTGCAGTCATCGGTGCCTTGTCCCCAACACATCCCGCCGAGTATCAGCGGAAAGAGGAGGTATTTCATGAGGTCTCCTTTGCCTTAGACTTAGCTTAGAACGAATACTTGAGGCCCAACTGGAGCTGGCGCATCGCTCCCACGTGCCGGTTATCACTCCGAAGTTGGCATGAGCTGCCGTGCCGGGCAGGCCAGGCCGCACCGCTCCCGAAAGGATTTTCAGGCTCGGCATGTTCCACTTCGGGTGGTTCATGACATTAAACGCCTCAAACCGGAACTGCAGCGTGCGGTGCTCACTGTAGGGCATGCGGAACTGCTTATGTACTTCAGCGTCGAATCCAATGATACCCGGTCCCTGGATCGCCTTGCGTCCTACGTTGCCGAACTGTCCCGCGGGCGCTTCGGCGAATGCGTCCAGGTTCCAGTAACCGATGGCGCCCGGTTCTCGAGATACGGGGTGACGCCTGTGGCGTTCGGCCGATCGTAGCCGCCCGCGGCGGCGCTGGCGTTATCCGCGCCGCCGATCGTCAGGGTACCCGGCATGCCGCTCTGCAACGTCAGGATGCCGCCCAGTTTCCAGCCGCCGATGATGGTGTTCGCGAAGCGGTTGGTGATATCCAGCGTCTTGCCTTTGCCAACAGGCAGATCGTAGAGCACCGAGGTCACGATGCGCTGTCGCGTGTCGAACGCGGAGCGGCCGAGCTCGCAAGCCAGGCAGTAGCTGTTCTGCGGATACAACGTGTCGAAACCCTGATTGCGGATTCCGCTGGTGGTGTCGATGGATTTCGACCAGGTGTACGAACCGATCACACTAAAGCCATTGTGGAAACGCCGGGGTTGCTCCACCTGGATCTTGTAGATGCCGGGCGCCACGGCGGCGAAGGTATTGTCGCCGGAATCGGTAGAGATCGTTTCCCGGACCGCGTTGGTGGCTGTGTTGGTAAGGGAGATCCTTGCGGCCGGGACTGCGGCCCCGGTGGCGTCACTGATACGGCCGGTCACTTCGCCGGACGTCTGCGCGAAAGGGTCATGGTGGAAAGGCATGTCAGCACCCCCGAAACGCACAGTAAGCGCCTGATTGTCACGAATTGCCTCCTTGAATTTGGGCGGGCTAGTGCTGACCCGGGACCCACTCTGGCTTTGGCATAAGCTAGCACCGACATCCTGAGATGGAATAGGTTTGGTACGGTGAACGAGCTTAGATGCCTAATGGAATGTTGAGGTTGAGTGTACGCTCAGGAACACCGTTACGAAATGGCTAACGGTTAGTTCGGCAGGTTAGAAACCGCTTGCATACCCGCTGTGATATTATTCAGCGGGGCACCGTGATGTGCGAAGGCCAAGCGACAGGGCTGAGTGAATCACAGACACAAGAAATACGGGCCGAACTCAACAGCCTGCTGGAAAGTGCGGCTTTTCGCACCAGCAAGCGATGCCGGGAATTTCTGGACTAACTACTTCTTCTGCCGGTCCCATTCCTGGCGGAAGGCCTTCTCTCGTTCGGCTTTACATAGTCGCGATACCCATCGGTGTCTATGAAGACGCTCGGTCCCTCCTGTCCTCCGCAGAAATGTCGTCCGGCCCCAGGCCGGGTTGCATCGGATCCTTTTGTCCAGCGTGGCGGGTAACTGATATTTCAATCCTCTGAATCCGCCTTGCAGGGAAGCGGCCGGGTCGCGCAGGTTTGCGATCCGCTTCCTCTCGTGCCATTCCCCCTCGCCCGTTCCGTGCTACCTGGCCGGCAGCGCGTAGGCGACCCAACCGAGCGGTGCGAGCGGGGCCGGAGCGGCTGCCGGAGTGCCGCCTCGGCCGCGTCCACCAGCCGAACTCGCCGCGGGGACGAGGAGGTACTGCCGGCCATCCATCTCGTACATCACTAGTGAACCGAGGAAGCTGCCGCCGAACCGCGACGACCAGAGCTGCTTGCCCGTTTCGCTGTCCCATGCAAGAACCTGGCTATCGCCACCGGCCCCGAACACGAGGCCGGATTCGGTTACGACGAGACTATTGGTCGTCCCGGGCGTTCCGGTGCCGGTGATGCCTCGCGCAGCGAGCGCAGGATCGTTGCCGTAGGGAATCCGCCACTGGATACCCGGCTTGTTCAGGTCGTACTTGACGATTGAGGTGAACGGCGGTTTGACGCGGTTGCCGACTGTGTTGTATTCGTTGATGGTGGGCCGGTCGTACTGGGTCACGCCTTCCGGATAGGGTGGAGCGGCGCCGCGTCCACGCCCGCCCCCCGCAGCCTCGCGTCGGTTCCACGCCGAGCCCGATCCGGCGATCAGCTCGGGCGGTGCGCCCGAGGCAGCCGGGGCTCCGCCACGGCCGAATCCGCCAGGTCCACGGCCGCGTCCCGCCGGCGGTCCCGTCAGATAGGTGACGAGGTTTTCGAGGTCGGCGCCGGTGATGTGGGGCATCGCCGGCATCCTGCTTTTGCCGGTAGCCACGGTTGCGCGAATGGTTGACGCGTCGACCCGAGAAGTTCCGGCGACAATGTTGTTGGCCGGTGAGTCGGCGGCGTGAACGAGCGGCACGCCAGCCTCGGTTCCGAGCCGGTCCGCGCCGTGACACATCTGGCAGTTCTTTTGGTAGACGAGTTGCCCGGGCGACACGAAGGGGCCGCCACGGCCGGCATTCTCGCCTGGACGGACCAACTTGAGTATCCCCGGGTTGTCGTGCGAGATGATGTAGACGGCTCCGGTGCGCGGTTCGGCAGCCGTGCCGCCGAACAAAGTACCGCCGTTACTCGCCGGGACGTGTACCGTGTCGGAGAAGTTGATCGGAGTGAAGACGCCCTTGTTGGTTGCGGCCAGCAGACGCTGCTTAAGCGCGGCCGCCTCCTCGGCCGGCAGGTAAGGACTGATGTCCTCCACTGTGAATGTGTGCCTGATATACGGCTCGGGCCTGGTGGGCACGGGCTGCGTCGGCCAACTCTGTTCGCCCGGCACCTCGCTCTTCGGAAAGGGGCGCTCTTCGATCGGCCAGATGGGCTCGCCGGTGGCGCGGTCGAGCACGTAGAGCCAGCCGGTCTTGCTGGTCAGCGCCACAACATCACGGTTGCGTCCGTTGTGGCGGATGGTGGTGAGCGATGGAGCCGCGCTCGGGTCCATATCCCAGAGGTCGTGGTGCACAAACTGGAAATGCCAGCGGCGCTTGCCGGTACGCGCATCGAGCGCCACGACCGACGTGCCAAACAGATTGGCGCCGATACGGTCGAGGCCGTAAAAATCGTAGGTCGGGGAACCGAGCGGAATGTAGACGATGCCGCTCTGGGGATCGACCGTCATCTCACCCCAGTTGTTGACGCCGCCGATGTACTTGTAGGCGTCTTTGGGCCACGTGTCGTGGCCGTACTCGCCCGGACGCGGCACGGTGTGGAACGTCCAGGCCGGCTTGCCGGTCAGCACGTCGTAGGCGCGGATGTCACCGGGCGGTGACATGTAGCCCTCGCCGGTCGCGCTGCCGACGATCACCAGATTCTCGAAGACCTCGCCCGGCGTGTTCGACTGGATGTTCCCGATCGTAGCGGGATCACGGCCGTCGATGCCGACGCGCAGATCGACGACGCCGTTAGTACCGAACGCCATCACCGACTTGCCCGTCTTGGCGTCGATTTCCTGGAGCAGGCTGTTCATCGGGAAGATGAGCCGCTGGTCGCGGCCGTCGCGGCTCTCCCAGTACATGACGCCGCGGGTGCTCATGCCGTTCATGTTCTCGCGGATCCAGAGTTCCTTGCCGGTCTTCGCGTCGACGGCGACGAGCGAGCCGTTCCGGCCGCGGCCGTAGATGGCGCCGCGGGCTACGATCGGATAGCCGCCGGTATCGCTGTACGGGTACGTCCACGCCACCTGGAGCTGATTCACGTTGGACTTGTTGATTTGCTTCGACGCGAAGTAGCGCGAGTTATCCGGACCGTTGCCGTATCCGGGCCACCACTTATCGGGGGACGACTGCGCCCTGGTGGTCACAAACGCGGCGAAAGCCGCCGCCAGCCCAAAGGCCGTCTGGAAATAACGCCGCTTCCGCCATCTCGTCTGGGACATGCACGAACTCCCCGGCTTCGCACCGAAGCCTACGCCGCGATCGGCCGGAGCCTGAAACTCGGGGCTTCCGGGGCTCGTTCAGCCCGCGTCCCAACGTGCCGGTGACATTCGTCGACACGGGGATCGCGGCAGCGCCACCGCACCACATCAATCCGTTGATAGGCGAGGAAACTCCGCCCGGATCCCGGTTTACTGCGAGTGCCGCGGCAACGACTGCAAGGCGCAAAACAAGACTACATCAATCCGGTCATCGAGAACAACTTCAGAATGACCAAAAATCGATCTCGATGAGGCGATGGATCCCTCCGATTCGACCGTGTGAACGGCAGGCGTTCCGCCTGGTGTGGCGAGGCGGCGTGTCGCTCCCGATCAGAACTGAAGCCGCAGTGCCATCGACATCTGGCGGTAAATGACAAATTTACCGGGTTGTGGAATAAAGCAAAACGGCGGACACAGAAAAGAACCTGTGCCCGCCGCGATTGCTTCGGTGTGTCGATCCGGCCTAGAACCTGAACTTCGCGACCAGCTCCATTTGACGCGAGCCCACGCTGGTACCGCTGATGCGGCCGACATGACCCGCTCCGATCGCCTTATCCGGCAGGGCGAACGACGGGTGGTTGAACAGGTTGGTGGCGTTGGCGCTGAAGTCCAAGTTTGTACGCTCCGTGAACTTGAATACCTTATGGAGCGACATGTTGACGGCGGTCAATCCAGGGCCATACAGGGTATTTCTTCCCAGGTTCCCGAATGTTCCAGGAGTGGGAGACGCGAAGGCATTGACGTTGAACCACGAATCGATACTCTGCCCCCCGGCCACTGCCTTCGGATCACCCACCAGGTTCGGATACCACACGTTATTCGACGACAGAGAGTAGCTGTTGTTCACCTGCATGAAGGGCGTGAACGGACTGCCGCCTTGCTTGATGAAGTCGCCAAACAGCGTCCAGCCACCGATCGCGTAATCGAGTGCCCTACTGTTATTGACGAGCTGACGGCCCCTGCCAACGGGCAGATCGTAAGCCGCATGCGCCTTCAACATATGGCGAATGTCAAAGTTCGAGTTCCCATAGTTCGCCATCGGGTTGTAGGCGCGCTGGTAGGGGGTGGCACCCTGCAGCGAACCCCAGCCGGAGGAATCCTGATTCGATAGCATATGCGACCAGGTGTAGTTGACGTTGAACATCAATCCCTGGGCGAAGCGGCGCGTAAGCCCCGTCTGGAAAGCGTTGTAGTTGGCTATGCCATCGGTGGTGTTGCCGGTGACGCTCTGGAACTTATACGGACGGAACGCCGCATCGTTCGGCCCCAGAAGGTTTTCCGGTACCTGATTGAGATCCGTCGCGAACGGCAGGTGCGACTGGTTGCTGCCCACATAACCGATGTCGAAAACCATGCTCTGGGTAACTTGCCGCTGAATGGTCAAGTTCCAGGAGCGAAGTAGCGGGGACGGCGCCGTGTACGGGAAGAAGCCCACTGACTGCCCGTTGAGAGCATCCGGGGTGTTGGAAGCGCGTTTGTAAATCGAGTTAATTGCGGCGCCCTTCGCACCCTGGTAGTTGGTGTTTCCATCGGACGAGAGAATTACCACGGGGCTCACGTTCCCGGTGGAATCCGTTTGGTTGCCCGAGGTGGCCGAAGCCTGGCCCAAACCGCCGCCATAGGTGTCCACATTCCAGGGGAATGTGTAGAGGCCGATGCCGCCACGGATGACGGTTTTGTCGCCAAGCTGGTAGGCAAAGCCGAACCTCGGCAGGATGTTCTTATAGACGCCATTCTGCAGTCTGTCGCGGCCGTTGGCCTTGGTCGTGGCAAACCACAGCGCGCCGGCAGCATTGGTGGCGGGGTTGATCACGTTCGGATCGAACGAGCGCTCGTTGCCGTAGATTTCGGTCCAGCCCGTGTTGCCTTCCCACCGCAAACCGAGGTTCAGGGTGAGTTTGGGGGTTACTTTGAAGTCGTCCTGGATGAAGGCGCCGGGATTCTTCAGGCGGCCGCCGTATTCAGGCGAATTGAGAGCGTTCCAGTTCTGCACATAGCCCAACAGGAAGTCCGCATAGGAAGAGCCGGAACCGGAAGCGAGCGCGCCGCTGTTGCTGCCCGCGGTGTAGACGCCGGTGAACCCGACTTCCGCACCCTTGAGATTGCCCCAGGCAGTGGAGTCCGCACGGAAGATGATCGCCCCGCCTCCAAAATGGAGGAGGTGGCGTCCGTGGATCAGCGTCACCTGATCCGAAATATCGAACGTATTCTCTTTGTACTCGGTATTTGAAGGGGAACCCGGGCCGAGGCCGTAATAGTTGCTGATGCTAACGTTCGGGAAAATGTCTGCCGTGGAGAACTGCAGGCCGAGTTTCGCCGGATAGCCCTGTCCGATAGTGGCGGGGTGGAACACATCGTACTCGCCCATGAAGCCGATGCGAAGTTCGTTGATGACCTTCGGACTGATGGTCCAGTAATCCGAAAGCTGGCCGCTCATGTTCATTACGTCGCCGGGGTTCAGGTTGATCGGGGCGATCGGGCTGAAGGGTTTGGACGGGCCGTCGTTCCAGGCAGCCGAACCTGTGATCCGGTTGTTTCTGGTGATATCGGCATCGAACCTCCCGAAGTACTTGCGCTTCGGGCTGTCGCCCGGCGCCAGGTAACTATAGTTGTTGGTCGCGATGCCGTTCACCAGTTGCCCGTCCCGATTCGGTTGCGGGTAGTACGCCTGGATGTTTTTGGCTACCGAGTCCAGCATCGCGGCTGGAATCTGGTTGTTGGGGAATAACTGGCGGGTTACGACGCCGGTGGTGGGATTCACAGTCTGCGAGGTAGGATCGTAGATCGGGTTCAGCCCCACGAAGTTGCCCGCGCGTATGGCCGCTGTGGGCACCGTGGCGAAACTCACGGCCGGCGTTGTGTGGTTGATGGTGTGATCGACGCCGAAGAAGAAGAAGACCTTGTTCTTAATCACCGGTCCGCCGATGTTGCCGCCGAAATCGTTGAAGTGCTGCGGCGTCTTGAAGGAAACGCCGTTAAATCCAAAAGGCGCGGAATTCAAGGCGGTGTTCTTGAAATAGTCGTACGCCATGCCGTGGAACTGGTTCGATCCGCCCTTGCTGATCTGGTTATAAACCATGCCGCCGCCTCCGTACTGCGCGGAGAAGGCTGAACTGCTCATCTTCACTTCGCCCAGGGTGTCGAAGATCGGCGTGTTGATGACGTTATTGCTCATCGGTGAACTGGTGGACGCCCCGTCCAGGAGCGCATTGGAAAACGGCATACTTCCGTTGACCGACACGCCTCCCATTCCGGGGCTGTTGTTGTTGGTCCCGTTGCCGCGAGTGCCCGGGAGGAACGTCAGGAACGACTGCCAATCCGGAATTCCGCCGGTCTGCGGCAGGAGCTTCAGGGTTTCCTGCGGCACCGTCGAGGAGATTTCCGCGGTGGTCGTCTCCAGCAGGGGCGCCCCGGTTTCCACAATACTGATCTGTTGTGTGGCTTGCCCGATTGTCAATTGAACGTTTATTCCGGTGACACCGGATCTCAGAATTAAAGGCCCGCGCTGCAACGTCGCAAAGCCCTCCTTTGAAAACGTGATCAGGTACTGATCGGAAGGTACGAGCGGACCGGTGTCGTAAACGCCGGCATCGTTCGTGACGAAAGTGCGCTCCGTGTTCTTGTCAATATCTTTGACAAGTACCCTCACGCCGGGCACAACGGCGCCCGAAGGATCGGTCACGCTGCCGGTGACGTCTCCAGAATTGGTGGCTTGGCCCCACGCGATACCGGAATATCCGCAGAAAAGGCCGGTGCACAATGCGAGTACCCCACCCAGGGAAATCGTCTTCATGGTCCCCTCCCCGAAAGCGTTTGCAGTATATCGAAACCGCCTGGTCGAGTCAAGCAGTCGTTAGACTCGCCCCTAAAGGCAGGACGGGCCTTCGTGTCATGACAACGAGTAGAGAGCGTTTACAATGTTCATTACTTTTGCTTGCGCCCCTTGTCTTCACTTGGTCCAGAACCGGGTGTGGGGCGGATTGCGGCACAGGGGACGACGCCGTCACCCTCTTTGACGCAGTAGAAGCGGTCCGCCTCAAGGCCGGCCAAGGTTTCAGTTCTGCCCGACAACCAGAAGATTTCTACTTTGTCGGCACGACTGCGATCGGCGAGTCCGAAGTGAAGACGCAGATCGCTCTGCGACAGATAACTCCCCGAACTCCTCACTTCATCGGTCTGGACGAGTTCGCCGGCGGTGATCCTTACTCGCGTGTTCAAGGCCAGTCGATTGCTTTTCGTTCCGGCCATTTCGAGACTGATCCAGTGATGGCGCGGTCCGCCTTTGGGGCGAAAGATTACGGGCTCACCTTCGAGATTTTCGACCACAACTTCCTGGACGCCGTCGTTAAACAGGTCGCCGATCGCTAGGCCACGTCCCACGCGCGGGACCCTGAGCGCCGCGCCGGCTTGGTCGCTGACATCCCGGAAGGTGCCGTCACGTTGATTCAGGAACAACTGGGTTGGCTGGCGGTAGCGAACTCCGATGTCGGCCCGATCGACCTGCGGATACACATGACCGTTGACCGCGATGAGGTCAAGCCAGCCGTCGTTGTCGTAATCGAAGAAGGCGTCTCCCCAGCCCACGACGTACATGGTGGAACGTGCGATTCGTGAAATATCCGAAACGTCGGTGAAGGTCAACTGACCGTCATTGCGGAAGAGTTCCAGGTACTGCTCGCTGAAGTGCGTGATGGCGATCGACGGATGCCCGGTGTGCAAATAGTCTCCCAGCGCCACTCCCATATTGGCCAAGGCCCTGCCATTGGGATCCAGAGCCACACCGGCCGGGTAACTCACATCGGTAAAGTGGCCTTTGCCGTCGTTCTGGTAGAGGTAGTTTTGCGCGCCGTCATTGGCCACGAAAAGTTCGATCTTCCCATCGTTATTGAAGTCCGACCAGACGGCCGTGAGGCCGAGCAGGTTTTGAGGATCATCCACGCCAGCCTGTTTGGAAACATCGTTGAAGGTTCCGTTGCCGTTGTTGCGATAGAGGGAATCGGGCGACCCTTTCAGGCCGGCCGGCCCGCACTGGACCTTGATGCCGTGATACTGGCAGTTCACCATGGCGCCGAAGGCCGGCAGGTCGCGCAGATTGTAGGCGGCATAGTGAGACACGAACAGGTCCGGCAAGCCATCGCCGTCATAGTCGCCAAAAGCGGCGCCCATCGCCCAGAGGGAATCGGCCCCCAGCCCCGCCGCCTGCGTGACATCGCTAAACGTCCCGTTGCCGTTGTTGCGGTACAGAACCACGCCCCCAAAACAAGTCACGAATAAATCCGGCCAGCCATCATTGTTGTAGTCGCCTACCACGGCGCCATTCGCCCAACAGGGAAAACCGACGCCCGCCTTGTCGGTGACGTCGGTAAATGTGCCGTCACGATTGTTGTGGAACAGGGAGCTACGCGCCTTCTTGCCGGCCAGTTGCATGACCACGTCGGGCGCGTTGGTGAAGTAGATGTCCGGCCAGCCATCGCGATCGTAATCGATCATCGCCACGCCGCCGCTCATCGATTCCACGATGTATTTCTTATCCGGCGAAGCCAGATGATTGAAGCGAATTCCGGTGGAAGCAGTGATATCCACCATCTCGGGAACGCCCGCCTCCGGTTTGGCGCGGCTCTGTCCGGCGGGTTCAGGAGGCGGAGCGCCGCGCTTGCCAGACTGCGCCCGAAGACCGATTCCGAGGACAGCCGCTCCCAGGACGATCGCGATGGCCGGCCCGATGATGCGGGAACGGCGGCTCACATGGGCCTGCCTTGCCCCGCCAGTTGCTTGAAGACCTTCTCCAGTTTGTCTTTCACATCCTGGTAGTGACGGAAGGCATCCATCTCACGCTGCGCATCCGCGGTCCGGCCCGTACGCCGATAAAGGCCGCTCAGACGGAAGTGCGCCACGGTATTGGTCGGATCGTCCTTCACTGCGCTTTCCAAAAGCGAAATGGCTTCATTGGTCCGATTCAGCGAAATCAAGACGATCGCCAGACCGGTCTTTGCCTCCGCATCCTTGGGCTGGAGAGCAAGCGCTTTTCTGTAATGCGTCTCCGCCCCCTTGAGATCGCCCTTCAGCGACAGGACTCCACCGAGCTGGCGCCAGGACAACTCGTCGTACTCGTTCACCTGGATAGCGGCTTTGAATTCGACTTCCGCCTGGGCATTCATCGCGGCATCCGACGCCGTCCGGAGCTGCTCGGCCAGTTCAAAGTGCGCGCCGGGGAGCTTGGGATTCAAGCGGAGCGCCTCGCGATACTGCGCGATCGAATTGGCGCGATCGCCCTGCCGGCCAAGTTCGCCGGCCATGAGCATGTGCATCTCCGCGGAATCCGGCGCAGCCATCATCATGGCCAGCAGACTCTGGTACATCATCTGCCGCGAAAGCTGGTGCGTGGCGAACAGAATTTGCGGGTCTTGCGGCGACAGCTCTCCCATCCTGGCGGCCACGGACAGAGCCTTGTCGAGTTGCCCCGACGCCGAATAGAGTTCGACCAGTTCCAGACCAGCCTCAATCCGGATCTTCTTCTCATCTAGATTCGAGAATGCGCGTTCCAGGTGGTTCAGCGCTTCGCCGGGGTTCCCGGTCCGCTTCTCGGCGATACCCAACAGCGCCTCGATCCTCCAGACGCCTGGCTGCACCTGCAAGGCGGCCTGCATATGCGGGATCGCTTCCGCGTAGTTACCCTGAAAAAATACCAGTACGCCGAGGTTTGCCTGAGCGTTGAGGTTCTTCGGATCGAGCGAAATAATTTCCCGCAGTACGGGAATGGCGAGCTGCGGTTTCTGTTCCTGCAGATGCTTCTGCACCTGCTGTTCGAGCGCTGCGACTTTGTTTGGAACATCCGGCGTGCTCTGCGCCATTAGAACCGGCCAAGGCAGCCAGACGACCAGGGCGCAACATGTTCTTGAAACCAGATTTCTCACGTGCATGACGTATACCACGATTGGTGTCTCTCCGGCAGCCTTCTCGTGGCGAACGCGGTGGCCCGGTTCCGGCCGACGCCGCACGGCCGGAACCTGCGTATCCGATCGTGATGTGAAGTCCTCGGAGACGATGCGAGTCTACAGCCCTCCCCCGCGCCCCATGCCGTCAGCTCAGCCGGCCCGGATCACACTGGAGTTTTCCTTTCCGGCAAATCCCTCCAGGCCGATTCAGGGGGTCTGGCTGGAGGCGGCGATGTTCCGTACCGCCGCTTCCCCTAGCCGCTCACGAAGCTGGGTCAGATACAGGCTGCGCGGCGTCACGTGCCGGTCCAACGACTCGATGAATCCTCCCTCCTTCGCCGGGTCTTGCAGCGGAATGTTGAACACCACGGCGTCGACCCCGATGTGGCCGAACGAGAAGTTCTGTGCCGTCGGCGGCTTCTGAACCAGGAAGTATCCCTCGCAATTCCAGAACACCGTGTTCGCCCCCGCCCAACCGATGTTGATGTTCTTCCAGAAACGCGCAGTCAAGGGGGCTTGGATATTGTCGTAAAGGCCGCCTGTCGCCCACTGCTCGTGCGGTTCGCTCGAGGAGTATGGGTTCGTCGCTATGCAATCGAGGAATACATTGTTGCTCGCGCTCGGCTGGCCCATCATAAACGAGTGGCGCCCCTTGTCTGAGTAACAACGCTGCACCAGCGCGAGCTGTCCGCGCAACGCGAACGTAAACCTCCTTGCTCCCATCCTCCGGGAGATCGGTTCACGCGACACGCAGTCTTGCACCGTGACCCACTTGGACCCGCGCGAGGTGCCCACCATACTGTAAACAAAATGCAGCGCCGTGGCATTCCGCACCCAGCCGTTCTTCATGTTGTCGAAGGTAATGAAGTTGCTGTAGTGGTCCTCGTCGGCGTAGTACTCCTCGGCGATGTAGTTCGGGCGGTCCATATTGCCGTATTCCCTGGTGCGCTTCGCCGGGTCGAATTCCGACATGCCGCGAAGATTCTCCACGCCCACCCTCTGGATGCGTCCGGGGTCTTCATATTTGACCACTTCGCCTCCCCCCCAGCGCTTCTCGATGGCGCAACTGACAGGCGCATCGATGGTAATCGTGTTGCCCTGGACGTCTACCACCACGCGATCCCAATCCACGTTGAACGGGCGCCACCGGCTCTGTGGGTTCTCGCCGTTCATGCCTACCGCATCGATCCATTCCTGGTTTCCAATGCGCCGCACAATCACCGTATCGCCCGCCTTGAAGCCGCGCGCCGATGCCAATTTGAAGCTGCGCGCGCCCACCGGCACGTAATCGTCGGTGACAATCTGCTTGGTTTCATCCTTCGTTGTCACACCGGAAGCCCCGGCAATCTTGATGAGGGTGGGTTGACCGCCGCCGAAGCCACCCGGACCACCGCCGCGACCGCCACCCGGAGCGCCACCGGGGACACCGCCGCGGCCACCACCCGGAGCAGCTCCCTGTGCGCCTCCCTGGGCGGCGGCAGGAGCGCCGGCAGGAGCCGCGGGTGCGCCGGCCGGACCGCCGCCCGGAGCCCCGCCACCCACGCCCGCGACGCGTCCGGTCCCCGTGCCGATGAGAACCGTGCCCGTATCGCCCATACCCTCGCCGCGCAGCACCACGCCGCTGGCTTGAATCAGGATCGGCGTCGCCATCCTGTAATAACCCGCCCTCAGCAGCACAGTGCCGCGGAACCCGTACCTATCCAGCGGCAGCGCCGACACCTTGTCGATGGCCGCCTGAATGTTCGCCGTGTTGTCCCCGGCAACCGGCCAGACCGTCTCCTTCACCGGCACGGTCGGAATCGGCACTCCGCCGCCGCCATATCCCGCGTAAGAGGAATCAGGGATCGTGTTTCCCTGTTCATCGGGCACATAGACCAGTTTGCCGTCGGGTCCCGGATAGACTCTGGATACCATCGGGGCAAGGTCATTTACTTGCGCTCCGGCCAGAACCGCGGGTGCCATTGCTACCTGCAGCGCTCTGCGTCGTGATACGGCAGTCTTCATTCAAGCTCCCTCCAACGGTTCATACTACACCTTGCGGGATACGTCTCCACATCGTGCAAGCCCACTTCGATTTCCGCGCGATACCGGGAGGCGTACCGCGCACCCGGCCAACCCCGGGTTACGTTCAGCCTCTCGTTTCGACATAACATTAGTTTTGCCTAGGTCCACAAGTCGGTCGCCCGGAAGGGAGGGAATGTTGACGATGAACGGACGATGGCTTGTCTTGACGACCGCGGTTTACGTCTGCTTCATCGGCTGCTCCGCACCGAGATCGGCGAC
>Ga0210402_10000968_pt1 | contig 30720 bp, 23 predicted proteins | sample IncBWC7MmetaG_FD_161055 | JGI IMG/M metagenome (GOLD analysis project Ga0210402, IMG submission 161055) | Forest soil microbial communities from Barre Woods Harvard Forest LTER site, Petersham, Massachusetts, United States - Inc-BW-C-7-M | ecosystem: Environmental > Terrestrial > Soil >...
GCGCTCGCACGGATCTGTGCGGGGGGTGCCGGGCAGACCGGCATCCCTACCGCGACCGGCGGATTGTTAATCCGCCCGCTGCGATGCGGCAGCGAGCCAGCCCCGCGTTGGCGGCGTCGCCAGTCACGTCCGGCAGGCGGATTGCCAATCCGCCGGACCCATAGGGTGCCCCTAGCAGCCTGCCCCACAAGCCCGCTTCATCCTAACTTTGCCCCAAAACGGTTAGGCACCCCCAGATGTCTCGGAGGCAGGCAAGAGGATTCACGGAATTGCGGCCTCCAGTTTCCCCCTCCCGCGTTAGAACACCAGCCGCAGCGCGAATTGTATCTGGCGTGAGCTGGCGCGCGCGTCCTGCACCCCGGCGGAAGTGATTTTTCCGAATGTCGAACTGCTTACGGTCACGCTGGGGTTATCGAAGTTGGGGTGGTTGAAAATGTTGAAAATCTCTGATCGGAATTGCAGGTAGCGCTCTTCCTTGCCGAGCCCAAACTTTTTCAACATGGCGAAATCCAGGGCGTGAGTCGGCGGCCCGATGATGATGTCGCGTCCGGCAGTGCCGTAGCGGCCGATGAAATTGTTGTTGAAGCACGCCGTGTTGAACCACTTCGCCGGGTCGTGCGGAAAGTCGTTCGCATTGCACGTCACGTCGGGCCGTGTGCCGGTCTGCGTGCCGGAAAGCTGCAGGCCCGTCGATGGGTCAAGCGGATTACCGGACTGCATGCTCAGAATCCCGTTGGTCTGCCAGCCGCCCAGAAGCGCATTCACGACTCCGGAACTGGACGATCCGAAGGGGCGGCCCTGCCCATAAGGAAGGTCATACGTGTAGCTGGTAATCCAGCGATGACGGGTGTCAAACGTCGACAGGCCGCGCTCCAGGTGGAAGTTCGTGACCGCCACGGCGGAGCCGTTCCACAGCGACCCATCGTCAATCGACTTGGAGAAGGTGTAAGCACTCAGAAAACTCAGCCCCTTCGAAAAGCGCTTCTCGAAGCTGAGCTGCAGGGAATGGTACACCGATGACGCCCCCGGCGACCGGACATTGATGCTGGCGTACACCGGATACTTGCGGAGCGCTTGTGTGAACGAAGCCGTCGGCGCCGGTTCGTTGTAGTCGTAGGCCCTGTCCAGGTGCGTGCCCTTCGACCCCACATAGCCGACCGTCAGACCCATCGACGAAGTAACTTGCCGCTGGATATTGGCGCCCCACTGCTGCACATAGCCGTCGCGGAACGGGTTTTCGACCCACGACGCGCTGGGGATGGCCGGCGTTCCGGTCCCGCCGTACGGGTTGGCGAGGTTGAAGTTCGGAACACCATTGGTACTCTGATTGAAGCTGAAGCCGGTGAGGAAAGGCGCGGTGAGATTGGAATTCAGGATGACGTTGAGAATTTTGATGTCCCAGAAAATTCCATAGCCGCCGCGAATCACGGTCTTCGGGCCGAAAGGAGTGTAGGCGAAGCCAGCGCGCGGCGAGAACTCCTTCTTCGACGAATTATAGATGTTCTGCGTCTGGGGAGTGGAGATGCGGAGATACGGCAGCGGAGTGCTGTTCGGGAAGTTAGGGTCAAACGTCGCCAGGTGGTTGTACTTGTCGATGGCCGGGGCGTTGTACTCCCAGCGCAGGCCCAGGTTCAGCGTCAGGTTCGGCAGCACGCGAAAATCGTCCTGCGCGAAGAGATTGACCGAGGTCTGCCGCAGTCCGGCAACGGTGTTGGCGCTAATCCCCGCGAAAGAACGGCTGACGCTGGCCGTGTTCGGATCGCCCAGCAGCAGGTCGGCAATGGCGTTCCCCGTGCCGGTCACGGCGTTGACTACGCCCGCCGCCGTGGTGGAAACCTGTGCCGTGTAAAACGGTGTGAAGTTCAGGGTGCCGCGGGCGCTCGAATCGAAGAGGAAATTTTCCTGGAAGTGGCGGATTTCGGCGCCGAACTTGGTGGTGTGGCGGCCGGTGGTCCAGGAGAGCGATTCGGCCCACTCATAGGTGTTGTCGTGGCGGTCCTGCGGCAGGTTGGTGGCCTCGCCCAGGCGGTCGTACCCGGTTGTGGTGATCACCGGCACGCCGAAATCCAGCGAACTGCGGCCCGTGCCGGCAATCCCAAGCTGCGACGAAACATCGTTGCCGAGGTTCTGTTGGAAGATGCCGCCGCGAACCCGCGTGAACGACATTCGGGCTTCGTTCACTTTGTTGGCGCCCAGCAGCCGGATATAATCGGCTACCACTTGCTGGCCGCCGTTCAGCGTGTTGCAGCCGAAGCCCGGAACGTTATTGGCGCCGGCGCAGAAGGAATCGAACGTGTCGAAGCGGTTCTCCTTGCTGTAGCTATAGCGCCCGAAAAACGTGTTGTTGTCATTGAAGCGATGATCCAGCCGCAGCGTAAACTGGTCGAAGTCATCAGTCTTGGTGGGGCTGGAAGTGAACAAGCCGTTGGCCGTCGAGGTGCCTGGCCCATTGGGGTTCGGAAAGAGCCCCACCACGTTTTTCCCCACCGTGGTGAGTTGCCCGGCGGGGATGATGTTACCGGCGAAAGGATCGCGCACCAGAACGCCGTTCACGGTGTGAAGCGAAGCCGGATCGTAAATCAGCGTAGACAGCGCCGAAAAGTCACCGTTCTTCATGGCCGCGGTGGGCTCTGTCGCCACCTTGGTGATGCCCTGGCGCACGCGCGCGCCCTCGAAATTCCCGAAGTAGAACGTCTTGTTTTTCTTAATCGGGCCGCCCACCGACGTGCCGTACTGGTTGCGCTTGTAGCCGGGAATCGGTCCGGGCCGGTCGAAGAAGTTCTTGGCGTCCAGGTCGTTGTTGCGAAAATATTCGTACAGAACGCCGTGGATGGCGTTGGTGCCGGCTTTGGTGGCGATGTTGACCTGCGCCCCGGGACTGCGGCCGAACTCCGCCGAATAGGTGCTGGCCTGCACCTTGAATTCCTGCATGGCCTCGGTGGAGATGAGGACGGCGTACTGGTTGATCGCCAGGTCGTTGTTGTCCATGCCGTCAAGCAGGAAGTTATTGGCCTGCTCGCGCGCGCCGTTGACCGTGATGGAACCGCCCTGCGTCTGGTTCTGCGAACCCTTGACACCCTGGTTGGCGCCCGGCACCAACAGACCCAGTTGGAGGAAACTGCGCCCATTCAGCGGCAGTTCCGTGACCTTCTTGTTGTCCACCACGTTGCCGACAGTTGCGGAATCGGTCTGGATCACCGGGGCGGTCGCTTCCACAGCTACCGTCTCCGTGACTTGGCCGACCGCCAGCACGACATCCACGCGCAATTTGTCGTCTACGCGCAACTCGATGCCGGTTCGCTCAGACTTTTTGAAGTTGGCCTGCTCCACGATGAGCGCATACTGGCCCACCGGTAGCTGCGGAATGGAAAACTCGCCGTCAGCGTTTGAGACTTCCGTGCGCGTCAGGCCGGTAGCCGTTTGACGGGCGGTGATTTTCGCTCCAGGGATCACGGCTCCCGATGTGTCGGTCACCGTTCCAAGAATTGTGCCTCGGACGCTCTGGCCGTATCCGGTGGCTGCTATAGACAGAACTGCGCTGATCGCTAGAAAAAAGTGGCTTTTGAAACGCATTCTCCCTCCATTAACTCAGACGGATGCCCTGCCCGGCAGCAACCCGTGGCGGCCGAGCTTCACCATGGCCTCAGAAGAGGAACGCAACCCCGTTTAGAAAATTATAGGGCGCACGCAATTCGGAGTCAATGTTTTAATGGGGGATAAACGAGGTAAACGGGGTAAACCGAAACCCCACAACTACAGAATCGCGTCAAACGGGATCTCAATTCCCGGAAGCAGTTCGCTGTGGATGGATCTGGTCTCGCCGCGTGCGACCGGCGACGAGCGATCATAGACCCGGGCATGCCGGGAATCCGGGTAGAGTACCCACACCTCCGCCGCCCCGTGCGCCAGATATTCGGCGACTTTGGCTTCCAAATGCCGCGCGGCGTCGTATTCCGAGACAATTTCAAATACCATCAGCGGGGCGCCTTCATAATAGCGATCACCAGGTTCCAGTGGATGGGTCAGGCTGACATCGGGCTGAAGCCACGACCGGGGATCGCTCGAGAGAAGGTAGCCCATCTCGATGTACACCTTGCCCAGATTGAGGTTGGGCTGGGTCTTCCGCAACAGATCGATCGCGGCTTTCAGCATGTCATAGAGCTGGTGACAGATCTCCATGTGATTGCGTTGCGGTGGAGGCACTCGGATCAGTTCTCCTCTCAGCAGTTCGATCTGGTCGGCGCCTTGGTCGATGCGCTCGAATTCCGCAAAGCTCATCAGTGTCGTAGTCGTCGTACCCACGACTGTCATAATACGCCATCCACACCGTTGACGGCTCTGCCCGGGGGCTTAATCGTATTGAGGGTCTATAGCAGGAGCCATGGCAGTAGACACCAACTACTAACGCGATCTGGCTCGCTGGCGCATCGCAGCAGGTGGATTAACAATCCGCCGCAGATTGGCAATCTGCCCCACAGGAGTTTACAGAATTTCGTCCAAAAGGATCTCGATTCCCGGGAGCAGTTCGCTGCGGATGGACTTGGTCTCGCGGCGCGCGGCCGGCGACGAGTGATCATAGACCCGGGCATGCCGGGAATCCGGGTAGAGTACCCACACCTCCGCCGCCCCGTGCGCCAGATACTCCGCCACCTTGGCTTCCAAATGCCGCGCGGCGTCGTATTCCGAGACAATTTCAAATACCATCAGCGGGGCGCCTTCATAATAGCGATCGCCAGGTTGCTCGGGATGGGTCAGGCTGACATCGGGCTGAAGCCACGACCGCGGATCGCTCGAGAGAAGGTAGCCCATCTCGATGTGCACCTTGCCCAGTTTGACGTTGGGCTGAGTCTTCCGGGACAGATCGACCGCCGCATCGAGTTGCTTAAAAAGCTGCTCAGAAGTTTCCATGTGAGGGCGTTGCGGTGGAGGCACTCGGATAAGTTCTCCTTTCAGGAGTTCGATCTGGTCGGGTCCTTGGTCAAAGCGCTCGAATTCCGCAAAGCTCATCAGTGTCGTCGTCGTGGTACCCATGACTGTCATAATACGCCCTCCACACCGTTCACGGGCCTGCCTGGTTCGTGGTCCGGTTGGTGGTCCGGTTCGCGGCCCGCTTCGCCGCCATTGACATTACCCGGCTCATCGGGCAACTCGCTCACCAGCAGGTCCAGGAAGGCCTGCGCGGCGCGGTTGAACTTCTTGCGCTTGCGGTGCACAATTCCGACGGGGCGGACCAGGTCGGGTGCGTCCAGTCTTACGGCGACGATTCGACCCTGAGCGATTTCGGCCTGCATGGTACGCGCCGGCAGAATGCTGATGCCGCGTCCCAGGCCGACCGCCTCCTTAACCATCTGGATGTTGTCGAAGTGCATCACGATCTTGACTTCGATCCCTTGCGCGCGCAGGTATCGGTCCAATTCGCGGCGGATCGACAGATCTTCATCGAAGGCGATGAAGTCCTGGCCGTTGAGGTCCGCGGGGTAGACCGTGTCGCGCTCGACAAACGGATGCGCGGGTGGGACGGCCACCTGCATCTCTTCGCTGCGCCAGGGGATGGCGGCGATTTCGCGGCTGGATTCGGGATAGCTTACCAAACCCAGGTCGGCGGCATCGCTGCGCACGGCCTCGTAGACCTTGTCGGGTCGCATGTACTCCACCTGCAGTTGCGCGGTGGGATAGCGTATAGAGAACTCTTCCTGCAAGCGGCCCATTTCGGAAAGGCCGGTGGAGTAGATGGATACCACACGCACGGCGCCTTCGACGTCGCCTTTCAGCGAGCCGGCCAACGAGGCTTTCAACAACTCCAGGGCGTGGGTGAATTCCTCTTCACGCCGCAGCATGTCCCGGCAGAATTCGGCGTAAAGCCGGCCGGCGGCGGTCAAATCCAGGGGACGCTTGCTGCGGTCAAACAGGGCCACACCCAGGCGGCGCTCCACCTCTTGCACATGCTGGCTGGCGGCTGACTGGCTAACGCCGCTGCGTTCGGCACCCCGGCTCATACTGCGGGTGGCTGCTATCTCTCTGAAAAGACTCAATTCCCAAAGGGCCACCAGGACAGTGTAGCATAAGTGTTTCTAATTCTAAGGGCCGAAATTTTTCCTGTTGTCTAATACTAGAATCGTTGGTACACTCATTTTCAAGCAACCACTTTTGGGGAAGAAAGCGCTGCCGGACTACCTGTCGGCAAGCGAATTCCCTCAGGACCTCCTTGTATGAGCGAAACGAATGTGAGTATCGGAGTACCTGAAGGCCACCCTACTGCCAATGGCTGTGCTGCCGCGGGGCTTTACGATCCGCGCATGGAGCACGATGCCTGCGGTATCGGTTTCGTGGCCAACATCAAGGGTCAGAAGTCGCACGACATTATTGTCAAGGGCATCCAGGTTCTGATCAACCTGACGCATCGGGGAGCGTGCGGTTGCGATCCGGAAACCGGCGATGGCGCCGGCGTGCTGATCCAGATCCCGCACAAGTTCTTTGCGCGCGAGTGCGCCAAGCTGGGGTTCACGCTTCCGGGCGCGGGCGAATACGGCATTGGCATGGCGTTTCTGCCGGTAGAGCCGCATCCGCGCCTGATGTGCGAGGGCATTGTGGAGCGCATCGTTCGCGAGGAAGGCCTCAGCGTGCTGGGGTGGCGCGATACGCCGATCGAAGGCGGCGCCATCGGGCGCGTGGCGCGCGCTTCGCAGCCGTACATCCAGCAGATCTTTGTAGGCCGCGCGCGTGGCATGACGGAAGATCAACTCGAACGCAAGTTGTACGTGATTCGTAAGCGCGCCGAACTGGAGGTTGCGAAATCCGACCTTCCGGACAAAGGCTTTTTCTACTTTCCCTCGTTTTCAGCCCGCACCATTGTATATAAGGGCCTGTTGCTGGCGCCGCAGATCGCCAACTTCTATCCGGAGCTGAGCGACCCCGACGTGGTGAGCGCGCTGTGCCTGGTGCACCAGCGCTTCTCCACCAACACGTTCCCCACCTGGCACCTGGCGCATCCGTACCGCTACGTGGCGCACAACGGCGAAATCAACACGGTGCGCGGCAACGTGAACTGGATGCACGCGCGGCAATCCGTGCTGGCTTCGCCGCTGTTCGGCGACGACATCAAGAAGTTGTTCCCCATCATCCAACCGGGCGGCAGCGATTCGGCATCGTTCGACAACGCCCTGGAACTGCTGGTGATGTCCGGGCGCGGCATTCCACATGCGATGGCCATGCTGGTGCCCGAGGCCTGGGACCACAACGCCGACATGAACCCCCAGAAGCGCGCGTTCTATGAATACCACGCCTCGCTGATGGAGCCTTGGGACGGGCCGGCGGCCATTGCGTTCACCGACGGCCGCTCAATCGGCGCCACGCTGGACCGCAACGGATTGCGGCCGGCGCGCTACCTGGTGACGCGCGACGACCTGGTGATCATGGCTTCAGAGAGCGGCGTGCTTCCGGTGAAGCCCGAAGACGTGAAGATGAAGGGCCGCCTGCAGCCGGGCAAGATGCTGCTGGTGGACACGGTAGAAGGCCGCATCGTTTCCGACCGGGAACTCAAGCGCAGCCTCTACGGACGCAACCCCTACCAACTCTGGCTTAAAGAGAACCAGATCACGCTCGACAAGCTGGCGGAACCGCCGCGCGAGCACGGCGCCGACGACACCACGCTGCGCAGCCGCCAGCGCGCCTTCGGCTATACCGACGAAGACATCCGGATGATCCTGGGTCCCATGGCCGAAAAGGGCGAGGAGCCCATCGGCTCCATGGGCACGGACACGCCGCTGGCCTGTCTTTCGGACAAACCGCAGCCGCTGTTCAACTATTTCAAGCAGCTCTTCGCGCAGGTTACGAATCCGCCGATCGACCCCATCCGGGAAGAGATGGTGATGTCTCTCACCAGCTACATCGGCACCGAGCGCAACATCCTGGCCGAAACGCCGCAGCACTGCCACACGCTCAAACTGCCGCACCCGATTTTGAGCAACCGGGATTTGGAAAAGCTGCGGCGCGTCTCGCAGGGCGATTTCCTGGCGAGCACGCTCAACATGCTGTTCGAAGTGGAGCAGGGGGCGAAAGGGCTGGAGCGCGCCTTGACGCAGCTCTGCCGGCGCGCGTCGCTGGCGATCAAATCCGGCTACACGCTATTGATTCTGTCCGACCGCGGGGTGGACGAGGATACGGCGCCGATTCCGAGCCTGTTGGCCCTCACCGCGGTACACAATCACCTGGTGCGGGAGGGGACGCGCACGCAGGTGGCGCTGATTATCGAATCCGGAGAACCGCGCGAGGTGATGCACTTCGCGCTGCTGATCGGTTATGGCGGGAGCGCGGTGAATCCATACCTCGCGCTCGAAACCGTGGCGCAGGGCCATCCGGGCGCCGATGGCCAGAAGGCCGTCTACAACTACGTCAAATCCATCAACAAAGGCCTGCTGAAGACCTTCTCGAAGATGGGCATCTCCACGCTGCAAAGCTATCGGGGCGCCCAGGTTTTCGAAGCCATCGGTTTGAATAAGGAGTTGGTGGAGAAGTATTTCACGGGCACGGTGTCGCGCATCGAAGGCATCGGTCTGGATGTGCTGGCGCAGGAAGCTATGCTGAAGCACGGCTACGCCTACGCGCCTGTCAAGGATTCCGACACCGAACTGACGGTGGGAGGCAACTACCAGTTCCGCACCCGCGGCGAGTATCATCTCTATAACCCGGATACCATCGCCAAACTGCAGCAGGCGGTTCGCCAGGAGAGTTTCGAGACCTTCCAGGAATACACCGACCTGCTGGACAGGCAAGGGCGCCAGCTTTGCACCCTCCGCGGGCTGCTGGAAATCAAACATGCCGAGGCGCCTGGGGCAAGCATCCCGCTGGAAGAAGTGGAGCCGGCGAAGGACATCGTCAAACGCTTCGCCACCGGCGCCATGTCGTTCGGTTCCATCTCGAAGGAGGCTCACGAGACGCTGGCCATCGCCATGAACCGGATCGGCGGCAAGTCCAATACCGGCGAGGGCGGGGAAGACGAGGAACGGTTCGGCACGGAGAGGCGCTCTGCCATCAAGCAGGTAGCCTCGGCTCGGTTCGGCGTGACGGCGAACTATCTGATCAACGCCGACGAGTTGCAGATCAAGATGGCGCAGGGCGCGAAACCCGGCGAAGGCGGCCAGCTTCCGGGATACAAGGTGGACGCGACCATCGCGCGGGTGCGGCATTCCATTCCCGGGGTGGGCCTGATTTCGCCGCCGCCGCATCACGACATTTACTCCATTGAGGACCTGGCGCAGCTTATCTACGATCTGAAGAACGTCAACCCGCGGGCGCGGATTTCGGTGAAGCTGGTGGCGGAGGTGGGGGTGGGAACGGTAGCGGCCGGGGTGGCGAAGGCGCACGCCGATGTGGTTCTGATTTCCGGCGATTCCGGCGGCACGGGCGCGTCGCCCCTGAGTTCCATTAAACACGCCGGCGTGCCGTGGGAACTGGGTCTGGCGGAAGCCCACCAGGTGCTGGTGATGAACGATCTGCGCGGCCGCATTCGCGTGCAGACCGACGGCAAGCTGCAAACCGGGCGGGACGTGACCATCGCCGCGCTGCTGGGCGCCGAGGAGTTTGGTTTTTCCACCGCGCCGCTGGTGGCGATGGGCTGCATCATGATGCGCAAATGCCATCTGAACACCTGCCCGGTGGGCATCGCCACGCAGGACCCGGCGCTACGCGCGAAGTTTCAGGGCACGCCGGAGAACGTCATCAACTTCTTCTTCTTCATCGCCGAACAGGTGCGGCGCAATATGGCCCAAATGGGCTTCCGCACCTTCGACGAAATGGTGGGCCGCGTGGACATGCTGGAGGCGCGCGACGCCCTGGACCACTGGAAGGCCAAGGGCATCGACCTTTCGGCCATCCTGTACAACCCGCAGATGCCCAGCCGCATTGCGCGGCGCTGCGTGCAGGCGCAGGACCACGGGCTTTCCGAAGCCTTGGACTACAAGCTGATCGAACATGCGGCCGAAGCGCTGGAGAGCGGCACGCCGATTGAGATCAAGCTGCCCATCCGCAATATTCACCGCACCGTGGGCGCCATGCTCTCCGGCGAAATCGCGCGGCGCTACGGGTCGGCCGGGTTGCCGGACGATACCATTCACTGCCAGTTCAAGGGCTCGGCAGGACAGAGCTTCGGCGCGTTTCTGGCCAACGGCGTGACGCTGGAATTGGAAGGCGATGCCAACGATTACGTGGGCAAGGGGCTTTCGGGCGGCCGGATCGTCGTATATCCGCCGCGCGGTTCCACGTTCCTGCCCGAGGAAAACATCCTCATCGGTAACGTGGCGCTCTACGGCGCCACCAGCGGGGAGGCCTATTTTAACGGCATGGGCGGCGAGCGCTTTGCCGTGCGCAACTCCGGCGCCAGGGCCGTGGTGGAAGGCCTGGGCGATCACGGGTGCGAGTATATGACCAATGGGACTGTGGTGGTGCTGGGGAAATGCGGCCGCAATTTCGCCGCGGGTATGTCGGGCGGCATCGCCTATGTGCTGGACGAAAAGGGCGACTTCGCCGAGAAACGGTGCAACACCGCCGCCGTGGATCTGGAACCGGTAACCGACGAGGATATTCCGCTGCTCCACGCCATGATCTGCCGGCACGTGGAATGCACCGGCAGCCCGCGCGGCAGGTGGATTCTGGAGTATTGGGACAACATGCTGCCTCAGTTCATCAAGATCTTCCCGCACGAATACCAGCGGGTGCTGGGTGTGCCGCGGCTTAGTGAAAGGATGAAGGCCACGGCGTAAGGGCGAGTCACAAGGGCGAGTAACCGTATTTGGATTAGACAAAAATGGGAAAAGTCACCGGTTTCCTGGAACACACCCGCGAACTTCCTCACCGCCGTCCGGCGGCGGAGCGCATTAAGGATTGGTTCGAAATCTACCAGCCGTTCCCCGAAACCAGCATCGCCACGCAAGCCGCGCGGTGTATGGATTGCGGGGTTCCGTTTTGCCATACCGGCTGCCCGCTGACCAACATCATCCCCGATTGGAACGACCTGGTGTATCGCGGGCGCTGGCGTGAAGCCATCCGCCAATTGCACGCCACCAACAATTTTCCCGAGTTCACGGGCCGCATCTGCCCGGCGCCGTGCGAGTCCGCCTGTGTGCTGGGCATCAGCGAGCCACCCGTCACCATCAAGCAAATCGAAAAGACTATCGTGGATCGCGGTTTCGACGAGGGCTACATCCGGCCGGAACCAGCGGCGGTGCGCACAGGCAAGCGCGTAGCCGTGGTTGGCTCCGGTCCTGCCGGAATGGCCGCGGCTCAGCAGTTGGCGCGTGCGGGGCACGACGTCACGTTGTTCGAGAAGAATGACCGTATCGGCGGTCTGCTGCGCTACGGCATTCCGAATTTCAAGATGGAGAAGCACCTGATCGACCGGCGCATGGAACAGATGCGCGGCGAAGGCGTGGAGTTCCAAACCAATGCCCACGTGGGCGGCAATGTGCCGGTGGCGGATCTGCGGCAGGATTTCGACGCGATTCTGTTGTCAGGCGGCGCCGAGCACCCGCGCAACCTCACCGTGCCGGGCCGCGAGCTGAACGGCATTCATTTCGCGATGGAGTTTCTGCCGCAACAGAACAAGGTATGCGAGGGCGACCGGGTGGCTAACCAGATTCTGGCCACCGGCAAGCGGGTAGTGATCATCGGCGGCGGCGACACCGGGGCCGATTGTCTGGGCACGAGCCACCGCCAGGGCGCGCGTTCGGTGACACAGTTCGAGCTGTTGCCCAAGCCGCCGGACCAGCGCTCGCCCGCCACACCGTGGCCGCTATGGCCCATGCAGTTGCGTGTGGAGAGCTCGCACGAAGAAGGCGGCACGCGCGATTGGAGCGTGAACACGTTGAAGTTCACCGGCGATGGCCACGGCAACGTGAAAGAGTTGCACGCCACGCGCGTGAGCCCTCCGCCTGCCTTCCGGCCGGAAGCGGGAACGGAATTCACGCTCGATGCGGACCTGGTGCTGCTGGCGATGGGCTTCACCGGCCCGGTGAAGAACGGGATGATCGAGCAGTTGGGCGTGGAACTGGACAAGCGCGGCAATGTGGCGACCGGCGCCGATTACATGTCGTCCGTGCCCGGCGTCTTCGCCGCGGGAGACATGCGGCGCGGCCAATCGCTGGTGGTGTGGGCGATTGCCGAGGGCCGCAAGGCAGCCCGTGGCGTGGACACATACCTGATGGGCGAATCCAAATTGCCCTAAGGTTTTATGTCGGGCAGGTTGCCAACCTGGTTGCCAACCTGCGGTGGATTGGTAATCCGCCTGGCGATGCGGCAGCGAGCCAGCCCGTCTCTGCTGTCCCTGCCGGTAAGGGTTACGTCGGGAGCCGTGCATGACACACTTGGGTAACATCGCCGCGCGCCAGGCCATTCTCCGCCGCCTGGCCGCACTGGCTCCGCAGAGCCCGGCGCAATGGGGCCGGATGAACGCGAGCCAGATGATTTGCCACTTGGCCGATTCGTATCGGGCTGTGATGGGCGAAGAACCGGTCAGCCCGGCCACCGGCGTGCTGCAACGAACCATCGTGAAATGGGTCGCCCTGTACGTGCCTGTCCGGTGGCCCAAAGGTGTGCCCACGCGGCCTGAAGTGGAGCAGGGCGTTGGCGGCACCCCGCCGGCAGGGTTTGCGCGCGACCGTGCCGATCTGGAATCCGTCATCCAGTCGTTTTCCAATCCGAATCGCCAGTTCCAATGGCACCCTCATCCGATCTTCGGAGGCATGAGCGAGACGGAGTGGATGCGTTGGGGTTACCTGCACGCCGACCACCATCTTCGGCAGTTCGGCGTCTAGGCAGCGCTGTCGAATCCCGTTATTGCAGGGCCTCTTCTATCTGTTGCCACTGGGTACCAGGTTCGCTGGCGAGTATAAGCCACGGACCTGTCGGAACCTTGCCCGTGGAAGCAGCATTGATCACCGTTTCAATCAGGCGCGCTTCCCTGTCAGATGGTGCGCTCAACGATTTGAGGAATGTCGCCAGGCGTGTTAGGTGCAACCTGAATGCGCCCGTGGTGAGCGTGTGACCCGCGGCCACAAACGTAAACAACGCCGCAATCGTTCGTCCGGCGCGCACGCCAAGGCTGTCTCCCGGCATTCCTCCATCGGGTTCCAGCATGGCGGCAAGGTCCATGAGGTCAGAATTGCTGGCTGAAACGTCACGGGCGCTAGAGGTTTGCCTCAGCGAGCGGCTGAATAAGGGAGCACGGCTGAATAGCGGGGTGGCACCTGGCCTTGCTTTAACCGCTGCCTCAACCGCGTTAAAGAAACGGTCCGACGGTGGCCTGTATGAATCCATCACTATCTGCTTGGCACCCCCACCGAAATATGCCCGAAATGCTGTGTCTTGCGCCATCCCAACCGGCACCACCCGCGTGTCCGGCAGTTCGCCCGGTCGATCCCCCTCGCGCTTGACCACCGCGACCAGCGACATCTCACGGCTGGCCAGCCCGTACATTTTGCTCAATTCGAATAGCTGTGCCGCAACCCGGCTTTGCTCGCGCTTCTCAAGCGGTGCGACGGCTTTTTCGCTCGGATAACGGCTTTCCCAATCCGTGATCAGCCGCGAGCCCCGCAGCAAACGCACCGCTTCGCCAGTTTCGCGATCACCCGATGGCACGTCAATGCTCATACTTCCGCCATCCCAGGTCAGTTCGACACGGTCGTCCGAATGGGTATCCACTTCGCCGTAGAGCAGAACCGGGGTCCCGGCGAACACTCTGCCTGGAGGCTCTGGCTGCACGTTGCCGCCGGCCTTCAACCCGGCAGCGACCGGCCGCCCCATCGACGCAAACAGGTCGACGGCCGACAAATCCACCCGCTCCCGTGCCGTCACGAAGCGGCTGACTCCTCCCGTCTCGCGAGCCAGCAGCCCAAGGAAGCGATCCTGGCTGGCGCTCCCGATACCGAGACAGGACAGGCGGATGCCAGTCGCACGCGCGTCCGCGAGTATCTTTTCCGTCCCTAATACCTGACCATCGGTGATGATCAGAATATCGCCCTCGCCACCGAGCATTTGCGCCGCCTGGCGGACACCTAAAGCCAGTTCGGTTCCGCCGCGTGCATCCGCGTTTTTCAGAAAAATGCGCGCGCACTCGCGCTGCTCCCGAGTCGCCGCTACCAGTGCCGGGTGCATCGCCTCGACGCGATCGTCGAAAGCCATCAGGCCGAACGAATCGTCTTCTGACAGCCCCGCCAGGCATGCCTCGATGGCTTTCCGCGCCTGCGCGATCGGCTCGCCCTCCATAGATCCGGAGCGGTCGAGCAGCATCACAATGCGGCGGGGCGATCCGGCAGTTTGTCCAAAGAGCGTGGAAGGGACCACAGCCGCAAAAGACCGCTTGCCGTCGCCGCTCGGACCGGCCAGCACCTGGAGTTTGCTTTCCTTGAACCGCACATCGAGTATCAGGTCGCGATTCGGGACGTCCTTCGCCGGTGCCAGCGCTACCCGCGCCGGCCCGGTGGTATCCTGCTTCACTTTGATGGCGTGCGATGGCGATCCGATCACATCAATTGGGAGTTGATGCAGCAGCGATAAATCGAAGCCGATCTCGTGAAGCGACGAGGCGTCCAGGCGGAATCGCGGCAAGATCAGATCGCCGAACTCGCCCGCGGGCAGTTCCATTTCGCCCTCGGCGTCGGCGGCCGAGGCGCGCATTTTCGAGTGATAGGCCGGCGCCAGAGCGAACGGGAATCGGAACCGGAATCCATCATCGCGCAGTTCCACTCCGGCCAGTATTTCGAGGAAAACTGTCACGGTTTCCGCCGGGCGGACGTTGCCGACCGTAAGATTCACCAAGCCGTCGCCGTATTGAAGCGCCAAGGCCGCCAGAGACCCGTCCGCCATGCCTTGCTCGTATGCCCTGACGGCGTCCTCCCTCTGCTTCAACTCCGAATGCGCTGTAAAGCCGGCGCCCGTTATACGGAATCCGCGCAGCGCCGCATCCCGCGGCAGAGGAAAGCAGTAAATCACTTCCAGCGGGCGATCTTCGTCCGACCGAAACACATGCTGCACAACCAGACGGCCGCCCGCCGGTAAGACTTGCCCGGTGAGCCACAACCGCTGCATCGCAAGGCGCAGGGGGTTTCCGGTAGACGCCGCAATGGGCGCAAAACTCGATTCTGTGACGCTCATGTGATTCCCTATTCCTTTTCACTGTTCTTGGCCTGCCCGATCCGGCGGGCGAATTCATCCACCGCCGCACGTACCTGCTTCGCTCGCCAGGGGCTGGCGCCGGCTCTCACCCACACGACCACGTCGTCGGCAACCGCATGCTGCCACCAGGCCGTCGCCGGTACCATTTCGGAATCGTCCTCGGATGGCCCGCTCAGAATGCGAGCGATGTCCGAAAGCGCGTGCCCCGTCGATTGGAGGCGCTTGATCCGTTCCAAACGCGCCAAATGCTCCGGTGTATAAGCCGCGCTCCGACCGCCCTTAACCGGACCGTTCAGCAGACCGCGCGCAATGTAAAACCGGATCGTCCGCGCTGCCAGCCCCGATGCTTCCGCGATCTCGGCAAGCGTCATAAATAGTCGCTCACAGGTACCCAAGCATAGATCGAAAATGTGACACTGTCAAGTAGTGTCGTAATAGCCTGGTTGTTGGAAGTGCCGCCGCCGCGCGAAAAACGCCTGACCGCCCCGGAAGAATAAAATACTGCCTTTAGGGTATTTGAATCCAAGTGCAAAAAGCGCGAAAATCAATACAGGAGGAATGTAAACTCACTATGACGAATTCCCGTAAACTGACGCTCCCGCTGGTCCTGGCCACGATTTCGGTATTCGGAGCCGCCTGCGCCAAGAAAAAAGTGGCCGCCGCGCCGCCGCCCGCCCCTCAACCGGCCGCCGAAGCACCCAGGTCCAACCAGGTACAGCAGCAGCCCACGCGCGCCGAAGCCACCCCGACGCCCGCTACGTCTGTCGCCCCGTCATCGCGAACCCCGAATGCCGCTACTCGTGCCCGAATCGACGAACTGCTGGCCAAGATCGAAGATGCTTATTTCGACTACAACCAGCACACTCTGCGTCCCGACGCCGTGAAAGCGCTGCAGGCCGATTCCAGCGAATTGCGCGACATCCTGAAGGATTTTCCGGACTACAAGCTGACCATCGAAGGCCACGCCGACGAACGCGGCTCGGCCGAGTACAACATGGCGCTGGGCGATGAGCGCGCGCACGCCGCCAAGGACTACCTGGTGCAGGTAGGCATCCCCGGCGACCAACTCCACGTGATGAGCTACGGAAAAGAAAGGCCGGTTTGTGAGGAGCACGACGAGAATTGCTGGCAGAAGAACCGCCGCATTCACATCGTCGCCGGCGCAACTCAGTAGACTGGAAGGGTGGCGAATTCCCCGGAGCAGCCGGCGAAGAGGCTTGCCGGGTGGGCCGAATCCATCCGGCTGCGCGAGCACGAAGACCAAGTCCTGCTGGTTTTGACCATCATCATCGGGGCCGTGGTGGGCCTCGTGGTGGTCGCCTTCATTCTGCTCACTGAGAACCTGGGTGGCCGGCTGTATCCGGCGGGAGGCGCAGCCTGGCGGCGGCTGCTGATCCCTCTGGTGGGTTCGCTGGCCACCGGCTTCCTGCTGTTTCGCTACTTCCCCAATGCCCGCGGCAGCGGCATTCCACAAACTAAGATCGCGCTGTTTCTCCGCGATGGATACATCAGTTTCCGCACGGTGGCCGGCAAGTTCAGCCTCTGTTCGGTATCGCTGGCGAGCGGCATTGCGCTGGGCCGCGAAGGTCCCGCCGTGCAGGTTGGGGCGGGCCTGGCCTCGGTGCTTGGCCGCAAGCTGGGGCTGAGCGCCGCCAGCGTGAAGGCGCTGGTTCCGTCGGGCGCGTCGGCGGCGCTGGCCGCGGCCTTCAACACGCCTATATCGGCGGTCCTGTTTTCGCTTGAGGAAGTCATGGGCGATATGCAGGCGCCGGTGCTCGGGTCCGTCGTCCTGGCCTCGGCCACTTCGTGGATCATGTTGCATCTGGTGCTGGGCGATGAGCCGCTGTTCCATGTGCCGGCTTATCAACTGGTCCACCCGGTGGAGTTCCTGTGGTATGCCGTGCTCGGCCTGGTGGGCGGGCTGGTCTCGGTCTGCTTCGTGAAGCTCCTGTTGTGGCAGCGGAGGCATTTCCAGGCGATGCCGAAGTCCACACAATGGCTGCTGCCGGCTGTCGGCGGACTGACCGTTGGAATCCTTGGATGGTTCTTCCCGAATGTGCTGGGTGTGGGTTATGGGGTAGTGGGCCAGGCGCTGAATGGGCAGATGGTGTTGGGGACCATGGCGCTGCTGGTTCTGTTGAAGATCGTGGCCACGGCCACCTGTTATGCGTCCGGCAACGCCGGCGGCATTTTCGGCCCCAGCCTGTTCATCGGCGCCATGATGGGCGGCACGGTGGGGGGTGTGGGGCACTGGCTCATGCCCGACTACACCGGCAGCGTCGGCGCCTACGCCCTGGTGGGGATGGGCGCCGCTTTTGCCGGAATCGTCCGGGTGCCGCTGACTTCGGTGATCATGATCTTCGAAATCACGCGCGATTACTCCATCATCGTGCCGTTGATGATCGCCAACCTCATCAGCTACTTTATTGCCAGCCGCCTGCAGGAGGAGCCGATTTATGAGGCCCTGATGCATCAGGACGGCGTCAGTCTCCCTTCGCACTCGCGCGCCCGCGAAGCGCTGCTCACCGTGGGCCAGGCTTTCCGTCCGGATTCGCAGGCTCTGCCGGCTGACGAACCGGTCGGCCGGGCCGCCGCCACAGTGGACCGCGCTGCGGGCGCCTGGCCGGTGGTGGACCGGAACGGACTGCGCGGCATGGTGACTGTGGAGCAGCTCGATCAAGCCATGCAGGCGGGCCTGGAAGCCGAGCCTCTCGGTCAACTCGTGCCGGAGCCGGGTTCCCCCGCCACGGTGGACGAAGAGAATTTCCCCCACGTTCACACGGACCACGCGCTGGACGTAGCCATGCGGCGCATCGCCGCCAGCGGCCTGGCGGTTTTGCCCGTGGTGAGCCGTGACAATGTGCGGGCGCTGTGTGGCACGATTTCGGTGCCGGATATCCTGGCAGCTTACGGCCACGGACCAGTGAGGCGGGAGCCGGTTCCGGGCGGTGGCGCCATCGAGAGCCCTAACCGGCTTCTGGCCGGCATGCTGGCAGCCATGATGGCGTTGGTGATTCTCGCCGGTTTTCTCAACTACTACTACCGCGCCGAACGCAGCGTCCGCGGCCTCCGCGCCTATCGCGCCGGCAACGAGTTCATGCAAAAGGAGCGCTACGACGAAGCCATCGGGCAGTATCGCAGCGCGCTCTCGATTTCCCACAGCGCCGAAAACCGGCTGGCGCTCGGGCTGGCACTGATCAAGACGGGCAGCCTGAACGAAGCGGAGATTTACTTGAACGAGGCCCTGGCCGAGATGCCGAACAGCGGTCCGGCCCATCGCGGGCTGGCGCGGATTTATGCGCAACAGGGCCGGACCGATAGAGCGGTGCTGCACTATCAGCGGGCGATTGATAGCGTGTGGCCGGACCGGGCGGAAGAGAACCGGGCACAGACAAGAACGGAGCTGGCGCGATTGCAGAAGTAGCGGGTGACTGAGGCCGAGGCCTTCACTGGTCTGAGCGACCTACGCCAGTTCGCCAACGATGCCCCGTCAAGCCGTGGACTTTACCGGCCGGTGATTCGCAACGGCCAGCCCGTCTACGCGATGACCACGGCGATGTTGGATGCAGCGGCTGCATCGAGGAGGGCTTCTCCGTGGCGCCCGCGAGGGCCGGCCTGCCCATACGGATCTTCACCGGGGGCGCAACGCCGGCGAACCCGTACCTGGTGGCGCAATCGGGGCGGCGAAGGCAGCGGCCGAATCGCATGGTTACCGGGGCATTTCTCGAGCCTGCTGCAGCCCACAAGGTCCTGACGAATTCGGGAATATTCCTTCTTGACAATAGTTGTTGTCAACGAGTAACATCAACTTGTGGCGGGGAAACTGGAACTGGAGATTCGGCAGACCAAGGCCATCCGGTTGTTGGAAGAGGAAGCCTCGCTAAACATCGTGCGCACCGCCGATGTGCTGATGGCCAAGCTCGTGGATGTGCTGAAGCCCTACGGCCTGTCGGCGACGCAGTACAATGTGCTGCGAATCCTGCGTGGCGCGGGCGCGTCGGGTGCCTGCTGTAAAGACGTGGCCAACCGCATGCTGACCCGCGATCCGGATATTACCCGGTTGATGGATCGCCTTGAGAAGCGCGGCCTGCTGACTCGCGATCGCGCCAAGGAAGACCGGCGCTTTGTGACCACCCGGCTGACCGGCGCCGGGCTGGACGTGGTCAATGAATTGGACGGCCCCGTGGAGCGGTTGCACCGGAAGCAGATGAAGCACATGGCGGCGGACCAGTTGCGCTGCCTGGTCGGACTCCTGGAAGAAGTCCGGTCCGGCGGCTGATTATTCAGGCGATGTATTTTGCAAACGACTAGTTGGAAAGGAGAACTTGTAATGAGCGACACAACGACGGCAGTTACCTACACTATCGATCCCATCCATTCCACGGCGGGTTTCAAAGTCCGGCACCTGATGGTGACGAATGTCCGGGGCGAATTCTCCGGCGTGACCGGCACCGTGGTCTTCGATCCCGCCAAACCGGCCAACTCCAGGGTGGAAGCCACCATCGACGCCACCACCTTGAACACGCGTGACGAGCAGCGGGACGCGCACCTGAAGAGCGCCGATTTCTTCGACGTCGAGAAGTTTCCCAAGATCACGTTTGTCTCGAAAAAGGTGGTGCTCGCGGGCAGCGGCGAGTACGAGGTTTCGGGTGACCTGACCCTTCACGGCGTAACCGGGGAAGTGACCTTGAAAGTGGAAGGCCCGCACCCGGAAGTCCGCGACCCTTGGGGCAATGTGAAGACCGGCGCTTCCGCCACTACCAAGGTGAACCGGCGGGATTTCGGGCTGGTGTGGAATGTGTCCCTGGAAACCGGCGGTGTGCTGGTGGGAGACGACGTGACCATCAACCTGGAGTTGGAGATGGCCCGCGCACAGTCCGCGACCACCACTCCCTGACGGTCGAGTGATAAGTCGTGGCTCCGTCAGCGCCGCACGAGTCGGCCAGCGCCGTGTACACGGTCGATTCCACCGTTCGATTCGGCGGCGACGTTCCGGGCCCCGGTGCGCCCCAATGAGTCCGGCGTCATAATACGGACTGTGGCACTCGAAGAACCCGAAGATTGCGCGCGGCGAAGTTTCCTGGGCGCCTGCGTGGCGGGCGCGGCAACTAGTGCGCTTGCCGTACCCGGTTTGGCTCTAACAGGTTTAGCCCAGAACCAGCCCGCGCGGCCCAACATCCTCTACATTCATTCGCACGACACCGGCCGCTACCTGCAGCCATACGGCCACGCCGTGCCCGCCCCCAACCTCCAGCGGCTGGCCGAAGGTGGGGTCATCTTCCGGAAGGCCTTCAACGCCGCGCCCACATGTTCGCCCAGCCGCGCCAGCCTGCTCACCGGCATGTGCCCGCACAGTAACGGCATGCTCGGCCTGGCGCACCGCGGCTTCGCGCTCGCCGATTACAAACAGCACATCCTCCACACGCTGCGGGGCGCGGGCTACCGTTCCGCGCTCGTCGGTCTCCAGCATATCGCCAGAGATCCCAAGACCATCGGCTACGACGAAGTGCGGTCCTTTCAAGGAAACCGCACCGAAGAAGTCGCTCCCGCGGCGGCGGAGTTTCTCGGCCGGGCTCCCAAAACGCCGTTCTTCCTGGACGTGGGCTTCTTTGAGACGCACCGCGAGTTTCGCCAGGCTGGCCCCAAGGAAGATCCGCGATTCTGCCAGCCCCCCGCGCCCATTCCGGACACTCCCGAAACCCGCGCCGACATCGCCGCCTTCAAAGCCAGCGCCCGCGTGATGGATGAAGGCGTCGGCGTGGTGCTCCAGGCGCTTCAGGCCAACGGCTTGGCTGAGAACACGCTGGTCATCTCCACCACCGACCACGGCATCGCCTTCCCGGCGATGAAATGCAACCTCACCGATCACGGCATGGGCGTATCGTTGATCATGCGCGGCCCAGGCGGTTTCACGGGCGGCAAGGTCAACGACGCCATGGTCTCCCAACTCGACATTTTTCCGACCGTCTGCGATCTGCTGGACATCGCCAGCCCTGCGTGGCTGCAAGGCGCCTCCATGATGCCGCTGGTCGCACCCGGGCTGGCCGGCGCCACCGCCGCAGGCATGGAGATCCACGATGAGATCTTTGCCGAAGTCAACTACCACGCCGCCTACGAACCTAAGCGCGCCGTGCGAACGCCCCGCTGGAAATACATCCGCCAGTACGATGGCCGCACGCACCCGAACCTGCCGAATTGCGACGACGGTTTCAGCAAAGCCTACTGGCTGCGGAATGGATGGCGCCGGCGCACGGTAGAAACCGAACAGCTTTACGATCTGGTCTTCGACCCCAACGAGACCCGCAACGCCGCGGGCGACCCCTCGGCCAAAGCTGCGCTCCAAGAAATGCGCGGAAGGCTGAACCGCTGGATGCAGGCCACCAACGACCCGATCCTGCGCGGCCCGATTCCAGCGCCGCCCGGCGCCCTCGCCAATGATCCGGAAGGCACATCGCCAAACGAGCCAACGAAGGTGGCGGGTAAGTAGCTGACGACTGACACCTCCTCACTGCGATGCCGCCCCAATCAAAATCAGGCCGAAACTGTAGCCGCCCAGCATCAGCGCCAGATACTTGTTGGTGCCTGCAGGGGCGGCTCGGAACTCGCGCCAGATGAAGAGGCCCCAGAGGGCGGCCACCAGGGTTGCGCCCTGGCCGAGAGCGTAGGAAATCGCCGGGCCGGCCACCCCCGATGCGATTACGTTGAATGTCAGCGCCACCATCCAGATGGCTCCGCCCAAGATCCCGATCCCATGCAGTCTGGCGCTGCCGCGGAAATAATCGGTGTACGTCACGTGGCCCGCCCGCATGAACACGGTGTTCCAGATCGGATTGCTGGCCAGCACTCCGGCGCCGAAGCACGCCAGCGCGACGTAGGGCGTGAGCATGCCGGGGACGATCGGCGCCGAGTTGAAGTTGGGGGAGATGGCACGCATCAACTGCGGATAGAACAGGCCCATGACGCACCCGGCCACGGCCGAAAAGATCAGCCCGCGCAGGGGGCTCCGCGCGCCGGCGTGAGGCAGCCTGCGGTGCGCGGCGCCAGACATGATCATGGCGAACACGATCAGCGCCACGCCGGTGAACAGCAATGCCGGGTTGCCCTTCGGGGCTGCAAGGAAGCTCTCCACCGTGCCGATGACCAGGGCCAGCCCCACGCCAACCGGAAAGGCCACAGCCATTCCAGCCGCGTCGATTCCCACCACCAGCAGCAGGTTCGAAAGGTTGAAAATGGCGCCGCTGATCAGCGCGGGCAGCACAAAATCGAATTGCGCGCCGTGCAGGTTCTCGCGCGCCCCCGGACCCGACGGCCCGAAGGTGCCAAGCGTGTACGCGAACACCAGGCTGCACAGGAAAACGCCGATGGCGTAGTCCCAATAGAACAGCTCAAACGGCCATTTCTCTTTGCCGGCCAATTTCTGAGTATTGGCCCAGGAACCCCACCCCAGCATGGTGATGACGCAGAACGCGATGGCGACCGGCAAGCTGTTCACGGTAAACATCAGTCAGCCTCCTGGCATGAACCGGTGGTGCCCGGAACGCCAGTGTAACTGATTTTCCGGCGGGGGTTCGCGCCCTCTCAACCCGCCGCCCGCCCGCGCCCTCATCCCGCGCCCTCAACCCGCACCATCTGAGGCTATGCGGCCTTTTGTCACGCCCTCTGTGCCATCATATTCAGACATGCCATACGCCGCCGAACTGCCGCGCAGGCTGGGACTGGGCGACTCGGCCGCCATCGTGGTGGGGACCATCATCGGGTCGGGCATCTTTCTGGTGCCCAACCTGGTGGCGCGCAACCTGCCGTCGCCGGGGTGGATCATCGGGGTCTGGATCTTCACCGGCGTGCTCTCGTTCTTCGGCGCGCTGGCGTACGCCGAATTGGGCGCCATGATGCCGGCCACCGGCGGCCAGTACGTCTACCTGCGCGAAGCCTACGGACCGCTTTGCGCCTTTCTCTGCGGCTGGACCTATTTCTTCGTTATCATTTCGGCTGCCATCGGCTGGCTGGCCATCAGCTTCGCCAACTACCTGGGGTACTTCGTTCCGCTAACACCGGCGCTTTCGAAAGTGGTGGCCGTCGGGTTGATCGCCGCGGTGACCCTGGTGAACTATCGCGGCGTGACGGCCGGGGCAGCCGTACAGAATCTGTTCACGCTGATGAAGGTGGGCGGCCTGGTGGTCCTTATCGCCAGCGCCTTCCTGGCCGGGCGTCCGCCGGCCGTGGCAACTCCGCCCGCCGCCGGTCAATTCTCGATCGGCCATTTCGGCGTGGCCATGATTTCCTGCCTGCTCGCCTACGATGGCTGGGTGGCCGTCGGCTTTGTCGCCGGCGAAGTTAAGAATCCGCAGCGCAACCTGCTGCTGGCGGCGGCCCTGGGGCTGGGGCTGGCGGTGGGAATCTACGTGCTGGCCAACGCGGCATATCTGCGGGTGCTCAGCGTGGGCGAAATCGCCGCCACCGGTCGCGTGGGCGCACTGGCGGCGGAGCGCGCCATGGGGCCGTGGGGCGGGTCGTTCGTGTCGCTGACCATCCTCATTTCCATCGTCGGCGCCATCAACGGATGGGCCATGACCGCGCCGCGCATCTACTTCGCCCAGGCGCGGGACGGGTTGTTCTTCCGCCGCTTTGCCGAAATCCATCCGCGCTACCAGACGCCGGGCTTTTCCATTCTGGTCTTCGGCGCCTGGTCCGCGCTGCTGGCGCTCACCGGCACCTACGAAAACCTGGCCAGCTACGCCATGTTCGCCGCCTGGATTTTCTACGGGCTCACTTCGGCCGGCGTGCTGGTGCTGCGCCGCAAGTTTCCGGACCGGCCGCGCCCCTACCGCATGTCCGGTTATCCCGTCACGCTGTTCCTGTTCGTAGCCGTGGCGGTCGGCTTCGTGATCAACACCTTCATAGCGACGCCCGGACCGGCGGTCGTGGGCACCCTGTTGATCGCGGCCGGCGTGCCGGCATACTGGGTTTGGAAAGGTTCGGCGCGGGAACTGCGCCAGGCAGGCACAACGAAATGACACGTCCCCAGCCCACCACCCCGCAGCGAACCACACTCGAAGGGAGCTATGTGCAACTGGTTCCGCTCCACCCCGCGGCTCACGCCGAAGCGCTATACCAGGCTGCCCACGGCCCCGGACACGAGGCGCTGTGGCGCTACCTGTTCGATGGCCCTTATCCCACGGCCGAGGCGTTCCGTGCCGCTCTGGAAAAGAAGGCCGGCACGGATGACCCGCTGTTTTTCGCCATCCTTGATTGCCCCAAGGGCGATTGCCCCAACGCCGATGGCCCCAACGGCCGTGCCGTGGGCTACGCTTCCTTCATGCGGATCGAACCGGCGCACCGCTGCATTGAGGTGGGAAGCATTCTGTACACACCGCGCTTGCAGCGCACGGCGGGCGCCACCGAGGCCATGTACCTGATGGCGCGCCACGTCTTTGAGGACCTGGGCTACCGCCGCTACGAGTGGAAGTGCGATTCCCGCAACGAGCCCTCGCGCCGCGCCGCCCTGCGGTTCGGGTTCACGTTCGAAGGCATTTTCCGCCAGCATATGATCGTGAAGGGCCAGAACCGCGACACGGCCTGGTATGCCATGCTCGACATCGAATGGCCGGAGCGCAAAGCCCGATTTGAACGCTGGCTGGCGCCGTCAAACTTTGACGCCGATGGGAAGCAGTTGACGCCGCTTTTTCCGGGTTGAAGCCCGCGCTTCGCTCAGCGGCAGGCTGAAAGTAAGAACTGGCTGTCGATGTCATTCACCACCACTCCAATCGGTTTCCCCGTTGCCTCGGCAACCATCCGCTGAAAGCCCTATTGCCTGTCCTCCGGGACCACTTCGGTTCGCACGGCGGAGAGCATCTGGCGCGAGAGGTCATGAGCGCCGAGGCCGATATCTTCAATTATCCCGGTGAGGCGCCGGTCAGGATGTCTTGCGGCTAATTGCTTCGCTGGACAGCGGCGGAGTTGGGCGATGGCTCTTTGCCCACTCGCGGAAAGCACGGGCGCAGTCCTCGGGATTCAACGGTGGGTGGTTGAGTACCGACTGGGCATAAGGGGCCAGAAGATCCTTCAAGACTGCATCGACCGAGACGCCTGTGGCCTGCGCCTCGGCCAGCAGGCCAGCTTCAATCTCAGGCGGGAGTGTGATGGTCATAAGGGCTTCTTCCCAATTCGGATGGTACCAATCTGCCTGGCCCCGCGGCCTCGTGACGGTAGTATCCTTAAAGCTGCGTGGATTTGCAGTATTGGGGGCGAAGGAAAAGCGGTCACAAGTGATCTGAGGAAATTTACCATATGTTTTCAATGGGATAGCGGAAAGTCACCTTAACTGTGGCAGTATACTCTTGGATAGGGATGTCTGACGTGCCGAATACTCTTCACTCCGCTTTACGTGTGCGGTACGAGGCAGTATACTTGCGCGAAGGGGCGTTCCGCATGTTTGGTCAAAAAAGGAGCCTCCTTCGAGCAACTCCACTGCAATGCCAAATGAGAAGCCGACAACTGTCCGAGAACACTTTAGCCTCAGATTTCGAGCGTTCGTTTTCTTTCTCATTGATTTCGGGTTTGACGTTGTGGTTGGGGCAGCTATCTTCGGTGCATTCTTGCTGTTTGCTTGGATCTTCAGCCTTGCCCGCGCGGCTGGTTTTGCGAAAACGGAGCACTTGGACGCATTTGAACTCCTTCACTTTTGGCTCAACTACGCACTGTACCTTTCAATCGGAGCGGCTCTGTTGTTCAGAACGATCAAGCGGATATTCCGTGAAGAGTAATTTACCATGCTGAGATACCTCGAAGAGTTCTTCGGGTCGAACCGAAAGTCGCGTTGGCGAGTCATTGTCGTTTCCTCCATAGCCGTCGCTCTGTGGGGCGTGGTGAGAGAGATGTCGGGGAAGTCGGTTCGCGATGTGCAGGTGGAGGCTACTGTTATCGGCGTACTGGCGTTTCTCGCTCAACTGTTTATATATTGCCTGAGACGAGCTAAGAGCCATCCGAGCGTTAGAATTAAATTGATCAGTCCCCGTTTCCCGCGTCGGATTGCACTCGCCGCTGGCACGTTGGTGTTCTTGGGTTTGATACCAGCGCCGCTACTCGAGGCCGAAATTCTACGGCGCAGGCTTAAGGCGCTGGCCAGACAAACGCCTGTGCCTACCAGTGAAGAGATTGCAACGATACTGAATTCTCGATCATCATTGAATCGCCCTCCTTCGGACCTCAATAAGGCGGAGCCATCCCCGGGGATCACCCCACCTAGGGCGCGAAGTGAGGACAACGAAGACTGGGTGTATTCTCTTTTCGGAGGTCCTGGCTCGCTTAGAGGTTTCTCAATGCTTCAATTCCGCGTCGATCGGGGAATTAATCCTGTCAGATCAATGCCTAAAATCCAGTTCGTTGGTTTGACTGCTTCTGAGGCTGAAGGTGCAATTGTCGGACTCATTCGTCGAAAGAATATGCCGGAAATACCAAAGGCACCCCTCTTCGCCCGAACTTTCGTTGTGTCCACACCCCCTGGATCTGCGATCTATTTGGATTATAGTCATTTCAAGAACTTGATCTTCGTCGATTCGAGCATTAGGTATGACGGCGGCCCCGCTTTTTTGGAAAATGTCAGATTCATAAACTGTTCCTTTTCCCTGAAGCAAGCACAGCCGACTATTCGTTTCGCAGAAGCTGTTATGTCGCACGGTTCGACAGACTTTACTCAGCCCCTACCAGATCAGGGCTAGTCTCAACGAAGCGCTCGGCGGCGTCGCTGCCTCGCCCCCCAGGCCCGTCCTACGCCCTCGTCACCGCTCCCTCTGACGCCGAAGACACCAGCTTGCAGTACTTGGCGATCACGCCCGTCCGGTAGCGCAGCGCCGGTTGCTTCCAGCCGGACAGGCGGCGCTGCAGTTCCTCCGCCGCGATGTCCAGGCTCAAAACTCCCTGGTCGGCGTCCACCGTGATCGCGTCGCCTTCGTGCACCGCCGCAATGGGGCCGCCGTTGAAGGCTTCCGGCGCCACGTGGGCGATCATGAAGCCGTGCGTCGCGCCGCTGAAACGGCCGTCCGTGACCAGGGCCACCGAGTCCGAGAGGCCCGCGCCCACAATCGCGCCCGTCACGCCCAGCATCTCCCGCATGCCCGGTCCGCCGCGCGGGCCTTCGTAACGGATCACCACCACGTCATTGGCTTGGATCTTGCCGTCGGTGACGGCTTGCATGGCGTCTTCTTCGCGGTCGAAAACGCGGGCCGGTCCGTGGTGGATGGTCTTTTCGTGGCCGGCCAACTTGATGACGCAGCCTTCCGGGGCCAGGTTCCCACGCAGAATGGCGATGCCGCCGCGCGGCTTGAGCGTCTTATTCAGCGGCAGAATCACTTCCTGGCCCGGCGTTTCATGCGCCTCGGACGCCTCTTCGGCGAAACTGCGGCCGGTCACCGTGAGCGCCGATCCATCCACGAATTTGCCTTCCATCAGACGGTGCGCGATCACGGGAATGCCGCCGGCCTTGTCCACGTCGGCAGCCAGGAAGCGGCCGCCGGGTTTGATGTCCACGAAGATGGGCGTGCGCGCCAGCACCGCTTCGAAATCGTCGATGGACAGCGGCAACTCGGCTTCGCGGGCCATGGCCAGCAGGTGCAGTACGGCGTTGGTGGATCCGGCGGTGGCAGCCACGCCCGCGATGGCATTGTCGAAAGCTTTCCGGGTGCAGATATCGCGCGGCAGGATGCCGTTCAGGACGGCGTTGAGGATGACCTTGCCGCAACTGTAGGCCACAGCATCCTTGCGCTTGTCCACCTGCGGCACCGCAGCCGTGCCCATGGGCGAAAGCCCGATCAGTTCCATTACGGTGGCCATGGTGTTGGCGGTGAACTGCCCGCCGCAAGCGCCGGCGCCGGGGCAGGCGTGGTTCTCGATATCCAGCAGTTCCTCATCCGACATGCGGCCGCGGGCGTTGGCGCCGACGGCTTCAAAAACATCCTGAATGCTGATGTCGTGGCCATTGTGCCTGCCCGGCATGATGGAGCCGCCATACAGCACCACGCCCGGAACGTTCAGCCGCAGCAGCGCCATGGCGGCGCCGGGGATGGTTTTGTCGCAGGCCACCAGTGCCACAATGCCGTCGAACATATGGCCGCGCACCATGAGTTCGATGGAGTCGGCAATCACCTCCCGGCTGATCAGCGACGCCTTCATGCCCTCCGTACCCATGGTGACGCCGTCAGAAATGGCGATGGTGTTGAACTCCATCGGTGTGCCTCCGGCGGCGCGGATGCCCTCCTTCACCTTGACGGCCAGTTCCCGCAGGTTGTAATTGCAGGGCATGGTTTCGATCCAGGTATTGGCGACGCCGATAATCGGCTTGGCCAGATCCGCATCGGTAAAGCCGATGGCCTTCAGCATGGAGCGGGCGGGCGCGCGGTCGCGGCCTTGGGTGATGGTGTAGCTGTTCAGTTTCATGGGAAGTTCCCAGTTTACCGCCCTTCACTCTTTGTGGGGCAGGTTGGCAACCTGCGGCGGATTGCTAATCCGCCTGCTTCCTCTAATCGGTTTTTCACCTTGATTGTCCGGAGGACTCGCGGCCGTCCGACTTGGGGTCTTACACTTGCAGCCGAAACCGGATCTTGAATTTGTAAAATGGATCGATGCGTTTCCTGCTCTGGATCGTACCGTCGCTGCTGGCGGCGCAAGCCTACGACGTTGTGTTACAACGGGGCCGCGTGCTCGATCCCGAGTCGGGTCTTGATGCAGTCCGCAGCGTCGGAATCAACGGCAAGAGGATTGTCGCGATCTCCAGCCGCCCCCTTCGCGGCAAGATCGAGGTGGATGCCGCCGGACTCGTGGTTGCGCCCGGATTCATTGACCTGCACTCGCATGGACAGACTCCTGAGAACTACCGTTATAAGGCGATGGACGGCGTCACCACCGCGCTCGAACTGGAAGTCGGCGTCTCGCCCGTCAGCGAGTGGTACGTAGCGCGGGAAGGGAAAGCGCTCGTCAACTTCGGCGCCAGCGCGGGCCACATTCCAGCCCGCATGGCCGTGATGAAGGATACGGGCGACTTCCTTCCGCGAGATGCAGCCATGAATCGACGGGCGACTCTGGAAGAACAGAAGGCAATCGCTGCCGCGGTCCGGAAGGGACTGGATGAAGGCGCACTGGGTATGGGGCTGGGTTTGGCCTACACCCCCACCGCCACTCACGAGGAAATTCTTGACCTTTTCTACCTGGCGGCGACGTGGAAGCGCCCCGTTTTCGTCCACATGCGCGATGCCGGAAGCGCTGTGCCAGGCATCTTCGAGGGGTTGCAGGAGGTGATTGGGGATGCTGCGGCCTCCGGTGCAGCGCTCCACATCGTACACATCAACAGCATGGCTCAGAAGAAGACGCCTGAGGCGTTGCGTATGATTGAGGGCGTCCGCGCCCGCGGATTGGACGTCACTACCGAAGCGTACCCGTACATCGCCGGCGCCTCACGTCTTGAGTCCGCGCTGTTTGAACCTGGCTGGCAGGAGAAGCTAGGGGGGAGCTATTCCGAGTTACTCTGGGTTGCCACGGGCGAGCGGCTTACCGCGGAATCTTTCGAACGCTACCGCAAGCAGGGTGGCCGCGTCGTGATTTTTATGAACACCGAGGAAATGGTGCGGATAGCCATCGCCAACCCGCTGGTGATGATTGCCAGCGACGGCGGTCTCGCCAACGGTCAGGGCCACCCACGCAGCGCGGGAACCTACGCCCGCGTGCTTGGCAAGTATGTCCGGGAGGAGAAAGCACTCTCTTTGATGGACGCGATTCGCAAGTCTTCGCTAATGCCCGCCCAGCGTTTAGAATCGATGTCGCCGCAAATGCGCCAAAAAGGCCGTCTCAGAGTCGGCGCCGACGCAGACATCTCGGTCTTCGACCCTTTACGCGTCATCGACAAGGCCACCTTCGAAAACCCGGCGCAGTATTCCGAGGGCTTTCGTCACGTTATGGTCGAAGGTACTTTCGTAGTCCGCGACGGCAAACTGCAGGAAGGCGTAGCGCCGGGCCAGGCAGTTCGCGCTCGATAGGCTGGAAGAAAAGCCTCACCTTAACCCACCACCCCTCCACCTTCCGAGATTGGCCGGTAAACGGTCACACGAAATTTATTTTTTTATCTTTCTCATTCTTCGGTAGTTACCGCTTTGGCAGTGCACCATCGGCTGGCCCGCCCGCTACTATGCGGTCGTGGAACGTCTTACCAATGCCGACCGGGCCTGCGCCGTTGCCGCCGCAGCCGCTCACGATATTAACGACGAACTGACCATAATCGTCAACAGCGCCTCCGAGTCAATTCTTCACCTGGAGCCGGGACACCCGGCGCGCCCCTACATTGCCGACATCGAAAGTGCGGTCCAGCGCTGTATCTGGAAAGCATCCGGCCTCTTAACCTACACCACCCGCCAAGGGGTGCGGCCCGTCAGCGCCACGATGGAGCGCATCGTGGCGGAGGTGGACCCCGAGGTGGAACGGCACCGCAGTTGAGCGGGTGTGCGACTTAAAAGTGAGAAGCAAGGGGTGATCAGGCGGCCCGATGCTGCTCCCAGTAATCCTCGAACCTCC
>Ga0210402_10000969_pt1 | contig 30690 bp, 21 predicted proteins | sample IncBWC7MmetaG_FD_161055 | JGI IMG/M metagenome (GOLD analysis project Ga0210402, IMG submission 161055) | Forest soil microbial communities from Barre Woods Harvard Forest LTER site, Petersham, Massachusetts, United States - Inc-BW-C-7-M | ecosystem: Environmental > Terrestrial > Soil >...
GTGTGGCATCAGCGTACGGGCGAACTGGGGCGACTCGGAAACACTGGCCCGCATGACCCACGTGCAGTCGCATCGCGGACCTGACGACTCCGGGCTGTGGGAGCGCCGTTTCCCGGACGGCGGCTACGTTGGGCTCGGCAGCCGGAGGCTCGCCATTCTCGATCTCTCTCCCGGCGGCCACATGCCGATGAGCAATGAAGATGGCTCGGTGTGGATCACCTACAACGGCGAAATTTACAACTTTGCCGATCTACGCCGCGAACTGGAGGGCAAGGGCCACCTCTTTCGCTCGCATACGGACACCGAAGCTGTCGTTCATCTTTACGAAGAATATGGCGTCGATTGCCTGAACCGGCTCGATGGGATGTTCGCGTTCGCTATCTGCGATCTGCGCGGCGGTTCTCCTAAGCTGTTTCTGGCGCGCGACCATTTTGGGGTGAAGCCTTTTTATTACTGCGAGCGAGATGGCAAACTTGCGTTCGCATCCGAAGTGAAAGGTCTGCTTGAAGTGCCGGGGATCGAAGCGCGGATGAGCCGCGAGGCGCTGGATCAGTATCTGACGTTTCTTTGGGTGCCCGATCCGATGACGATGTTCGAGGGGATTCGGAAGCTGCCATCGGCACACTATGCGACCTGGCAGAGTGGGAAATTAGAAATCAAACAGTACTGGGATCTGACGTTTCCTCCAGCAGGGCACCACTTTGAAGGCAGGGAAAGCGAACTCGCGCAGGAAATCCGCGAGCGCTTTTGTGCTTCGGTGGAGCGGCAGATGGTCAGCGATGTTCCGATTGGAGCCTTTCTCAGCGCGGGGTTGGACTCTTCGAGTATTGTGGCGGCGATGGCGCGTAAGCAGCCCGTGCGGACCTATACCATCACGTTTCCGAAGAAGTATCGCGTGGGCGAGACCACGATCGACGATCCGGCAGTACCGCAACGCCTGGCGAGAAAGCTAGGGTGCGAGCATCGCGAGATTGTGGTCGAGCCCGATGTGGCCGGACTGCTGCCGGAATTGACCTGGCATATGGATGAGCCCACGGCTGACCCGGCGATCATCACGGCGTATCTGGTGTGCCGGGAGGCGCGGAAGCAGGCGACAGTCCTGCTGTCTGGAGTCGGCGGAGACGAGTTGTTTGCCGGCTATCGCAAGCACGTGGCCCATGCCTGGGCGGAGGAGTACCGGCGTGTGCCAGGATTTGTCCGATCGGCGGGGGAGAGCGCGATGTTAGGATTGCCGGGCTTTCGCGGGTCGTGGCTGAAAGGTCCGGTGCGCCTGGGGAAGAAAATGGCGCGCAGTGCGGCGATGAATCCCGCCGATGCGTTCATACGAAATTGTACGTATCTGGATGGAGAGCAGCGGTCAAGCCTTTACGCCGACATTTCACAGTGGCAGTCTGCCGCTAATCCTGCACGCGAGCACTTGGCCGCATTCGATCGCGTACGGCACGCTGATTTTCTCAACCAGATGCTCTATCTCGACAGCAAGATCTTCATGACCGCGCTGAACCTCACTTATAACGACAAGATGAGTATGGCCTCGTCGGTGGAGGTGCGCGTACCGTTTCTGGATCGCGGTCTCGCAGAATTTGTTGCATGGAATGTTCGTCCGGAGTGGAAGCTGAAAGGAAAATGGCGTCCGGTGACGAAGTACATTTTCCGCGAAGCGATGCGTAGTATGCTGCCAGAAGAGGTCTTGCAGCAGCCGAAAGCGGGCTTCGCGGCGCCGGTGGACTACTGGCTGGCGAATGATCTGCGGCCGATGGTGGACGATCTATTGTCGGAGAGCCAGGTACGGCGGCGCGGGTTGTTTCGTCCGGAGGTGGTGCGGCGGTTTGTAGACGAACATCGCCGCGGCGAAGAAGACTGGTCCATGCAGGTCTGGCAACTGTTGACGCTGGAAATCTGGATGCAGTTATTTATCGACGGCAACGCGCGGCCGTTTGCACAAAAACAAATCGACGCAGCACAACTTACGATCGCATGAAGCAACTCTTACAGGACGCTCGCACGGGCGAGTTATCGGTCACCGAAGTTCCTCCTCCGCAGTTGTTGCCGGGGTGTGTGCTGGTGCGGGTGGCAGCGTCGCTGGTGTCGGCGGGAACGGAGCGGGCGTCAGCGGAGTTTGCGAGCAAGAATCTGGCGGCCAAAGCGAAGGCGCGGCCTGACCTGGTACGCGATGTGCTCGCCAAGTTGCGTCGCGATGGATTGCTTTCCACCATGCAGGCCGTGCGGTCGCGGTTGGATCAGCCACAGTCCGTTGGGTACAGCAGTTCCGGCGTGGTGATGGCGGTAGGCGACGGCGTGGTGGATATCAACGTCGGTGATCGCGTGGCCTGCGCGGGCGCCGGATATGCGGTGCATGCGGAGTTAGCCTGCGTGCCGCGAATGCTGGTCGCGAAAATTCCCGCCGGTTCGGAAGTTCCTTTTGAGGAAGCGGCGTTCGGAACTGTGGGCGCCATATGCCTGCATGGAATCCGGACGGCCGGTGTTTCGCTCGGTGACACGGTGGCGGTGATTGGCCTAGGGCTCCTCGGACAAATTACCGTGCAACAACTAAAGGCCGCCGGGTGTCGCGTTCTGGGCATGGATCTGGTACGAACAAGGACGCTACTTGCGATGGAAGGGGGAGCGGAGAGCGCCTGCTCTTCTGCTGCGGAGTTTCGCGATCTATGCTTTCAGAAAACTGGCGGCGCGGGCGTGGACTCCGTGCTCATCACCGCCGAGACGGCGAGCAGTGAGCCAGTCAACCTGGCCGCCGAGGTGGCGCGCGATCGCGCGGTGGTGGTTGCGGTGGGCACGGTGGGCATGAACATCGAACGCAAGCTGTACTACGGAAAAGAACTCGACTTCCGAGTTTCACGCTCGTATGGGCCCGGGCGTTACGACACTGCTTACGAACAAAAAGGGCGGGATTATCCGATCGGGCATGTGCGTTGGACGGAGACACGCAATCTGGAAGCATTTTTGCAGATGGTCGCGGATGGGAAGCTGAATCTTGCTCCGCTGATTACGCACCGTTTCCCGAGGCACGATGCCACGCGAGCTTATGACTTGATCACAGGACGCAGCGCTGAACCGTTTCTTGGAGTGGTGCTTACTTATCCCGAAGCGGAGGAGCCTGCCGGGTTTCCCGGAAAGATTGCGGTCGGCGCGTCTGCGCCGCGAAGTGGCTCGCTTGGCGTTGGAGTGCTGGGCGCGGGAAATTTTGCGCAGGCGACGCTGCTGCCGGCGTTGAAATCGAATACACACGTTTCGTTTGCAGGTGTGTGCAATGCCACGGGGCCACGCAGTCGCAGCGCCGCGGAAAAATTTGGATTTCAGTACTGCGCGGCTTCGGAAGAAGAAATTCTCCGCGATCCGAATGTTCACGCGGTCGTCATCGCAACCCGGCATCATCTCCATGCCGCGCAGGTGCAGGCGGCTACTGAAGCAGGAAAGGCTGTTTTCTGCGAGAAGCCGATATGTCTCACAGAGGAAGAGTTAGCGGCCATTGTTCGTGCGCGCGCCCGCCAGGAGGCTCCTCTACTGATGGTGGGATTCAACCGGCGGTTCGCTCCAATGGCGGTTCGACTGAAGGAGTTCGTTTCCGAAATCAATGAGCCGCTGGCGATTCAGTATCGGGTCAATGCGGGCTACATTCCTGCCGATCACTGGGTTAACGATCTCGAACAGGGAGGCGGGCGGATTCTCGGCGAAGTTTGTCACTTTGTGGATCTGGTCTGCTTTCTTGCTGGCTCCTGCCCGGTCGAAGTCCAGGCCCGCACGCTCGGTAACGCCGGGCAGTATAGCGGCGACAATGTGATTGCCTCGCTCAGGTACGCAAACGGCACGCTGGGCACGATCACCTACCTGGCTAATGGAGACAAGGCTGCGTCCAAGGAGCGTGTGGAAGTGTTCGGTGGCGGATCGGTCGGGATCCTTGATGATTTTCGCACCCTTGAACTCGTGCGGCACGGACGCAGGCACGTGACGCGCTCTCGCTGGCGGCAGGATAAAGGACATCGGCAGGAAATGCAGGCGTTCATTGACGCGGCGCGCGGAATGATCGTGGCTCCGATTCCGTTTGAGCAGATTGTCGGTTCCACGCTGGCGACCCTGCGATTACAGAACTCTTGCCAGACTGGTGAGCCGCAGGTCGTTGCGTTAGGCGAATTCGTCGCATCCGCTCTTCATTCCAACTCCCTCCCACATGCTGATCGAGAAGGGGATCCTCAGTAAATGCTGATTTTGGGTTTGAACATGTTTCACGCCGATGCATCGGCGGCGATTCTGGTCGATGGCAAACTTGCTTTCGCGGTCGCCGAGGAGCGGCTGAACCGGCACAAACACTATGGCGGATTCCCGTCGATGGCGGTGAAGGCGTGTCTCGACGCGGTAGGGGCGAAGATTTCGGACGTGGCCCACGTCGCGGTTGGACAAGACAGCGACGCGCATCTTGCGAAGAAGGTGCAGTATGCGCTGGCAAATCCGGCGAAGGTACTGAACTTTATCAAAATGCGCCAGCGTAAAGAGGCGATGCGCGATGTTCGGTCGCTGCTTGCACAGGCCCTCGATGTCGACGAGACAACGCTGAAGTTCCGAGAGCACCATCTCGAGCATCACATCGCGCACATTGCAAGTTCGTATTACTGTTCGCCGTGGGAGAAGGCTGCGGGCTTTAGTTACGACGGCTCGGGCGATTTTGTCTCCACCATGAAGGCGATCTGTGAAGGAAGCGAAATCGAAGTACTCGAACGCGTGTTTCTGCCCCATTCGCTGGGCAGTTTCTACACCATGATCTGCGAGTTCATCGGATACAAGAAATATGGCGATGAAGGCAAGGTCATGGGCCTTGCGCCGTATGGGAAAGATACGTACGTGGAGCAGATCAAGAAAATCCTCGCGCTGAAGAATGGTACGTTTCAACTGGACCTGGGCTACTTCATGCCTCTGGGCAGTAATCAGGGAATGGAGGTTCTGCCTGACGGAACCGTACGTCTGGCGCGGCATTTCTCCGACAAAATGCAAGAGTTGTTCGGCGCACCCCGCGATCCTCAGGCGGAAATTACGCAGCGCGATACGGATCTTTCGTATGCCATGCAGCACTGTTTTGAGGAAGTCTTCTTCCACCTCCTGAACGACCTGCACAAGCGTGTACCGGAGGAGAAGCTTGCGATGGCGGGCGGGTGTGCGCTGAACAGTGTCGCGAACGGAAAATTGTTTTCGCGAACGCCGTTTCGGCAGACATGGATTCAGCCCGCGGCGGGAGACGAAGGGCTTGCCATCGGCGCTGCGCTTCATACCTATCATTCGGTCCTGAAACAGCCGCGGCGTGAACAGATGAATCACGCTTACCTGGGGCCGGAGTTCTCCGAAACGCAGATTGCAGCTGAATTGGCGAGCGCAGGTGTGAAGGTTCAGAAGCTTGAGCGGGAACCGCTGCTCGATGTCGTCACCGACGAAATGGTGAAGGGAAACGTGGTCGGATGGTTTCAGGGACGAATGGAGTGGGGGCCGCGGGCGTTAGGCAATCGTTCCATCGTCACACATCCCGGGCTGCCGAATATGAAGGACGTGCTCAACGCGCGCATCAAGCATCGCGAGTGGTTTCGTCCGTTTGCGCCAGCGATTCTGGCGGAAGCGCAGCATGAATATTTCGAGCACGATCATCCGTCGCCTTACATGATGCATGTGTACAAGATTCGTGCGGATAAGCGAAAGCATCTCTGCGCCGTGAACCATGTGGACGATACAGGACGCCTTCAGACGGTGACACGCGACGAGAATGCGCTCTACTACGACCTGATCCAGACATTCGGGAAGAAGACGGGCTTACCGGTCATCCTGAACACCAGCTTCAATGAAAATGAACCCATCGTGTGCACGCCGAAAGAGGCGATTGATTGCTTTCAACGCACGAAGATGGACGTCCTTGCGATTGGTCCGTTCGTCGCGAAGAAAAGCAGCAATTAGCACTTAGCAGTTAGCGTCTAGCACGGAGTTCGGTACTACATGGCGGACAGTGCTGCAAACTCGTATGGATTGCGGCTTCGACGACAAACTGCATATCGGGGAATTCGCGTTCTGGTTTGGGATGGCGACATTCTTTATGGCTGCCGGGGTTATGAGGTTGTTCGCCTGCCGGCCGGCGCCTCGAACTGGGACTCTGTCGCCGAATTTCATCCGATCTGGTGGCGGAGCATTACCTCTCGTATGAACCTGACCTACCGGCTGGTGCGCGATGGCTTTCACGCGCTCACAGTTCTTTCGGATGGCACGATGGTCGGTGCCGTGCCCGGAGCGATTGTTACACGCCGTCCGTGGGAGGAGATATTCCGGACCACTCATCGAATCCTGCGGGGCACGCGGCCGTTACACATCACCACTACTCCCTCGGGAAGAACCTACTGGGGCGAATACTTTGATAACCGCCAACGCGCGGACGTTCACATCTGCGCATCCGAAGATCAGGGCGAGACGTGGGAGGTCGCGTATACATTTCCCGCAGGCAGCGTGCGGCACGTACACAACATCGTGTACGACCGCTGGGGCGCTTGCCTGTGGATCCTTACCGGAGACGATGGCGCGGAGTGTCAGGTACTGCACGCCTCGCTGGATTTGCGTTCGGTTGAGACCGTTCTGGCGGGAAATCAGCAGGCACGGGCGGTCGCGGCGATCCCAACGAAGGATGCTTTGTATCTTTCGACCGACACTCCTTACGAACGCAATCACGTGTATCGACTGGAGCGGTCTGGGCGACTTGAACGCGTGGGTGATCTGAACAGTTCGTCGATTTACGGGTGTCGGGTTGGCGATGCGCTTTTCTTCTCCACCATGGTCGAGCCGAGCGCGGTGAACGTTGATAGCGAAGTCCACATTGCGGGTTCAAGAGAGGGAATCAGCTGGCACACGCTATCGCGTTGGAAAAAGGACCGCTTCCCACTACGCTACTTTCAATATGGCAACGCCATTCTTCCGGATGGCGAGAACACAACCAGAATTCTCGCTGCGACTACGGTGGCCGTCGAGCAGGATGATCTCACCACGATCTTGTGGGAAGTTGGGTAGCGGGCGAATGCTATAGTGCGAAGGCATTCAACCTCATGAGCCTGAGCACTCGCTGGGACTACTACCGGCGCATCTTCCGCGCGTATCTGGGTTCCGGACGAAGCCAGTTGACGTTCTGGCATGAAACGCCGGAGATCAATCCGCGGTCCCGCTGCGACCGGCTCGGCGAGTACTATATGCGGTTTCGCGAAAAGTCAGACTACGCAGGGCACCATGACGCGGCGGGTATTCCGATGCTCGACTATCACGGAAGCATCGGACTGCAGTACAACCCGATCGCGATCGCACAATGGGGACTGGCGAATTACAACCAGCTCTGCGAATCCGGCGAAGGAGGGCGCTCTGAGAAGACACTCAAGGCGGCGGACTGGCTGTGCGCGAACCTCGAGCAGAACTCGCACGGGGTGTGGGTCTGGAATCATCACTTTGATTGGGACTATCGCGATACGCTGAAGGCTCCCTGGTACTCGGGGCTCGCGCAGGGGCAGGGCATTTCCCTTCTCGTGCGTGCACACGCGCACACGGGAGACGCGAGGTATTTGCAGGCAGCAGAGCGCGCGTTTGTCCCGCTCACGCGATTGGTCGGCGATGGCGGAGTTCTCTTAGAAGACAAATACAAAAATATCTGGATCGAAGAATACCTGGTCGATCCGCCTACTCACATTCTCAATGGCTTCCTGTGGGCACTATGGGGAGTCTTTGACTACTGGCTGACATTTCAGGACGAAAATGCCAAAAAACTCTTCCAGCACGGGGCGGCTACGGTTCTGGGCAACCTCGCGCACTACGATGCCGGTTACTGGTCGCTCTATGAGCAATCCGGAACGCGGCTCAAGATGTTGGCCAGCCCGTTCTACCACAGGTTGCACATCGTCCAGTTGCGCATCATGACATTGCTGACCGGTAGTGATCTGTTTGCCAAGGTCGCGGACCGGTGGGAAGGTTATGCGCGGTCCTCGACCAATCGTGGGCGGGCATTGGCGGGCAAAGCGCTCTTTAAATTGCTGTACTACTAACTGCTGTACAACTTACCGTGAAGATTCTCTACGTTTCACAATATTTTCCTCCGGAGATGGGCGCGCCCGCGGCTCGCGCGTCGGAGTTGGCGGTGCACTGGAGCCGGATGGGGCACGACGTCACCTTGCTTACGGGATTTCCAAATCATCCGACGGGAGTTGTTCCGCCGGTATGGCGTCCGCGGTTACGGCGACTGGTTTACAGGGAGGACGTGGACGGAGTTCACGTCGTGCGGACCTGGCTCTGGCCGTTACCCAATCGCAAGGCGCACGAGAGGATTCGAAACTACGCTTCGTTCTGGCTGTCGGCATCGCTCACTGGCCTGGGCCTCAGCAGGCCGGACGTTGTGATTGGAAGTTCGCCGCAGTTGCTAGTCGCCCTTGCGGGATGGTGGTTGGCCTGGCGCAAACGCGTGCCGTTTGTGTTTGAAGTGCGCGACTTGTGGCCGGAGTCACTGGCGGCAGTGGGAGCAGGCGGCGAAGGCAGCTTGCTGCATCGCGTCCTGGGTGCGATCGCTGGGTTCCTGTACCGAAGAAGCAGTCATGTTGTGGTGGTGACGCCGGCGTTCAAGGATCATCTGATCCGGCACTGGTCAGTTCCTGCGGAGAAGATCTCGATCGTGGAAAACGGTGTGGAGACGGATCTCTTCCGACCCTGTCCCCCCGCGATTGTACCTGGCACGGAAGGGCGCTTTGTGATCTGCTACATCGGCACGATGGGTATGGCGCACGGTCTGGAAACGCTGATTGCCGCCGCCGAACGGCTCCGTCAGAGTTTTTCCTCAGCGATGTTTCTGATGATCGGAGAGGGCGCGGAAAAGGAGCGGATTGTGGAACTCGCCCGGACCCGCGGGCTTAACAATATAGTTTTTATTGACCAGCAACCACGCGAACGGATTCCTTCCCTTATCGCGAGCTCTGACGTGTGCCTGGTCACGCTTAAGAAGACCGAGCTCTTCAAGACCGTAATTCCGACCAAGTTATTGGAATACATGGCTTGCGGAAAGCCGGTGATCGTGGGGGTCGATGGGCAAGCACGCAAGGTGGTAGAGGAATCAGGCGGTGGCGTGTTTGTGGAACCAGATGATAGCCAGGCGCTCGCTGATGCGATTGTCGCACTGGCTCCTGATGGCGACTGGAGGATTCGGATGGGGATAAGCGGCCGGCGATATATCGTCGACCGGCTTTCGCGACACCAAACGGCGCGGACGTACGTCGACGTTCTGGAGAATTTGTAGGGCCAGCAGGAAGGCGGGGTGACCGCAGGCACTAATGAACGGCGACCACCGCCAGAGCCGTTGTCATCGACAAGGCGACGTCCACAGTGCGGTAGGCTGCGGTTTTTGCCGCGCTTCCGGGGACGAACAAAATGTCGCCCTTCACCATGGCTACATCGGGCGCCTGTGCGTGCAGGACTTTCTGAAGGGCGACCGGAATTTCTTTTACTCCATCGGGCGTCTGTCGAAGGATCTTGGCGCTCTTGAGCGACGCGGTGCGGGTGCCGCCTCCGGCCAACGCCAAGGCTTTCAGGACGGTCAGCGAGTTGTCCTCGATGAGGAAGCCGCTCGGACGAGCTACATCTCCCACCACGTAAATAATGCCCGCGCGGGAGACGACCACCGTGTCACCGGGTGCGATTTCTACATTGTTGGTCGAAGTATCTTCGGCAAGGCTTTCCGGCAAATGGAGTTGGATCTTCTCATCAGGGTTCTGACGGTGGATGATGGTGACGTTGCGCCCGGCCTTGTCGGACAGGCCGCCGGCAGCGGAAATCAGGTCAAAAAGCCGACGTTCTCCCACCAGGGGATATGCTCCGGGGTGCAATACTTCCCCTAGCATGTTGACAGCTTGAGAGGCCGATTCGTCGACGAAGATACTGACGTGCGGATTACGGACAAAACCTCCGTCTTCGAGACGCTTCTGGATCAGATCTTGGGCTTCATCCACGGTGAGATCGGCGATGTGCACATAATCGATCAGCGGAAGGTATATGTCTCCGCCATTTCCGATGCGTGCCTTGGTGTTGAGATCGGGTACGCCATAGACAGAGAGTTCAACCAAGTCGCCGGCAGCGAGTTTGGCGGTCGTGCTGATTTGGGGGCGAGTGATCGCAGGGCTAACTGGTTCGGCAACAGGTTTTTGCGGTGCAGGGTCGCCGGGGACCGGAGTCTGGGCAATAGCGCACAGACTCGACAAACTGAAACTGAAAATGAGCAGAGACAAGCTCTGCAAACTGGAACGGCGGGTCCGCCGGAACATACTGGGCTCCTGGGTCTGTTGCGTGCCATCGAGTCTAGCATAGACGCCCAGGGTGGTTTCCCCGGACGTCGATCCCTTATCAGCATTCATGCAGGCGAGAAGAGTTTTCCACAGGCATGAGGCGGGTAGGATTGCTGACTCGCAATGGGGAGTTGTATAGTGCAGAGATCGAAAAACGTTCCATTTTGGAATTGGATAAGGTTTCGCAACCGCTGTTGTGCGCTGAACCGTAACCGAACTCTGGCCGAAAGGGTTGCCGGATTTTGACTTTTTTATTTTTAGGGATATTTATCGTTTCCCTGCTAGTGTCGTTCGCCGCGACACGGCAAGTACGCGATATGGCCACGCGTCGCGGGTGGATTTCAGTTCCTCGAGAAGGACGCCACGTTCATGAAACGCCGCTGCCCCGGCTCGGTGGTGTTGCGATCTTCCTGGCGTTTTCCTTGAGCCTGATTTTGTGGCTCGGCCTTGCCACGGTCTTTCCCAAGTTGCTGGAGGGATTGGCGCCGGCTACGCTTCTCCGAATTTACATTCCAGCATGCCTGATTTTCTGTCTCGGCATCTACGACGATCTGCACGGGGCCGGCCCCTATCTCAAGTTCTCGGTACAAGCGATCGCGGCCACCATGTTGTTCATCGGTGGAATGCGCGTTCTTGATTTACCAGTGCTGTTTGGAGCCCACAGCCTGCCCTGGTTCCTCGGATTGCCGCTGACCGTGTTGTGGGTGGTTGCGATTACGAACGCATTTAATCTGATCGACGGGCTGGATGGTTTGGCCGCCGGTTCCGCTCTATTTTCCACGATGGTGTTTTTCGTGGTGGCGTTATTCAACCAATACTGGCTGGAGTCGCTGGTGAGCGTGGCGCTGGCAGGGGCGATTCTGGGATTTCTGCGCTTCAACTTTAATCCGGCGACAATTTTCTTGGGAGACTCGGGCAGCCTGTTCATCGGATTCGTGCTGAGCGCCCTGGCGCTCACCGGGGCGCAGAAAGCGCCGACCCTGGTGGCGGTTGCGATTCCGGTGGTGTCGTTCGGATTGCCGATTCTCGAAACCGCTCTTTCGGTTATTCGGCGACTGATCAGCGGCCGGCCGATTTTCACGGCGGATCGTGAACACATCCATCACAAGTTATTGCAGTTGGGCATGTCGCATCGTCAGGTCGTCATCGTGTTGTACGCGGTGTCGGCGCTGTTCGCGATGTTGAGTTTGTTCCTGCTCTGGCCGACCGGCAGCACGTTGGGATTGGTGTTGGCAGTAGTCGGGACGGGAATCTGGCTGGGCGTGCAGCATCTGAACTACCTGGAGTTCGGAGAACTCAGGCGTGTGGCGCTGCGCACAATTGAACAGCGGCAGATCGTGATTAACAATCTTTCGATCCGCCGCGCGATCGAGGAGTTGAAGGTCGCGTCCAGTTACGATCAAGTTCGCAATATTCTGCTGGCTGCGTTTGAGAGCAATGATTTCGACGCCTTTGAGTTGCAATTGAAATCTCTGTCCGGCGACCAGGAGGCTTCGGCGAACCGCAGAAACCCTTCCACTGGACGAAGATTCCACAGATCGTTTCGATCTCGAGCATGCCGTCGTGGAAGCTGACTCTGGAACTGGTGACGACTTCCAACCGTCGCCGCGGGGCGCTGACGGTATATCGCGTTTATACCCAGCGGGGGCTGCAACTGGACGTAAATCTCATCACCTCAGACTTTCCGGTTGCCCTGGCCGATGCCTTGGATCGGGTGCTGGCCACCGTGGAAGTGCTTGAAACGGCGGGCCAAACCGACGTGCAGTACCTGGCGGCCAATCTGTAGGTTCAAGCGTTTCAAGAAGATCGCTGCATCCCTTCCCGCCAGAGTTCCCGCTCGCCGAAGACGCTGCAAGCGGCGTCTATGCACACTTCTCGTTTCTCGCCCTCGAACATTGACGTTTGGGGTAAGATGAAGGGCGCATTTGGCCATGGTCCTGACCCATGGAATTGAGCTTTATCAACCTGCAGAATTCATCACCTGGGCGGTCTGTCGGGGAACGCCGGCGTCGCATTCGTCACAAACTCCACTCGCCTGTGTACGCCAGTTTCAGCCGGCCCAATACCGGCATGGTGCTTGATCTCAACGAGCTGCTAGATCTGAGCGAAGATGGTTTTGCGGTGCAGAGCAATACTCGACTCGAAGTAAACCAATCCGTCACATTCTCTCTCGATCTCACTGAAACCAAAGCTAAAATCCACGGCGCGGGCCGCGTCGTCTGGGGCGATAGCGCGGGCCGTGGAGGCATCCGATTTTCCGGGCTGACAGAACAATCGCAACGCGCGCTCAAGGAATGGCTGCTGATGAACCTTTTCATCGCCGCCATGAAGAACGCGCAACGAAAATCCCCCGGGCGAACGGCGGTTGAGAAGAAAGTAGTTGAACCAATCTCTGCCGAGCTTGCGCAGACAGCGTCCGCTCCGGTTCCCGATCCCAGCGCGATGTTTTCGGCCATTGATGCCGTGCGCCGCGAAGTTCGGGCCGCCACCGATTTCGATGCAGCGCTTCACCTCATTACCGAGCGCGCATTGAGTCTGACCGGAGCAAGCGGCACCGCGCTCGCTTTCGTTACCGAGGACAAAATGGTTTGCCGCGCCAGCGCTGGCGAGCCGGCCATGCCCCTGGGGACCGTGGTCGATGTGAAGCAGGGCATCACGGGGGAATGTGTCCGCAGCGGGCGCATGGTCACTTGCGAGGATACGGAAACCGATACGCGCGTGGATCACGAAATCTGCCGCATGCTGGGGATCGGATCGATCGTCGCATCGCCCATCGTCGCCGATTTTCGCGTGATGGGATTGCTTGAAGTGTTCTCACCTCTTCCACGGGCTTTCGCCCACACTCAACAAACCGCTCTCGACCGGTTGGTAGAGCTTGTTCCGAAAGCGGTGCCGCTGGCGATCCCCTGGCCTGATATGAACGTCCATCATGGGGTGTTGGCCGCAACGGAACCTGCTCCGGCGCCTGGCAGCGTTCGCGAGGCGGTGTGGGAGCAAGAGCGGGAGGCGCAGGAACCTTTGAGTGGGGTTCCCGTCCGGCTATCGCATATTGTGCTGCTGAGCTTGACCCTCGGCATCCTGTTCATGGCCGCGGGATATGTGTCGGCTCCGAAGATCGAGAAACTCTGGCTTGGTAAGTCGGTGGCCGCCGGCAGTCCGGCGATCCCAGCGGCGAGCGCTGCGGCACCCCTAAACCACATCACGCGTACCATGCCTTTCGACGATCTGCGCAAGCTCGCCGAGAAGGGGGATGCGGAGGCGCTGGCAGAGATGGGATCCCGCTATCGAAATGGAGATGGCGTCCCTCAAGATGATGCCCAGGCGGCGAAATGGCTTGAACGTGCGGCCGAACAGGGGCATCCAGGTGCCCAGAGGGCTTTGGGCAGTTTCTACTGGGCGGGGCGCGGGGTAGCGCGCGATCTCACGAAAGCTTACTTCTGGTCCGTGCTTGCGGCCAAACAAGGCGACGAAATTGCGGCAGGTCAAGTACAAGGCCTGGGGCTTCAAATGACCGCTGCCGAGGTTGCGGCGGCGCAGCAACAGGTTGACGATTGGCTGGGTCAGCACCGGGCGTCGCAATCTGTCACGAAGTAAGCAAGCTAGAACAATCCATCGGAGAGACACGGCAATCCGCGTCCCTACGCAGTGTTCATTTCAAGATTCAAGTAAGGCTTAGAATGAACCGTGGCCACCCTCCGCGACATTCTCGATGAGCGCGTCCGAGAGGCCGAACCCACTCTGGTCGAAGCGCTCGACCGCAATCGCATCCGCTGCTATGCCTGCGGACATTGTTGCCCAATCGCAGAAGGGCAGCCGGGCGTCTGCAAAGTTCGCTACAACCGCGGAGGCCAGCTTTATGTGCCGTGGGGATACGTCGGCGGAGTGCAGTGCGATCCGATTGAGAAGAAGCCTTTCTTTCATGCGTATCCTGGAGCGCTCGCCTACAGTTTTGGAATGTTGGGCTGCGATCTGCATTGTTCCTATTGCCAGAATTGGGTGACCTCGCAGGCGCTGCGCGATCCGAATGCGGTTTCTCCGCCGCTAGAGGCGACGCCGGAATTGCTGGTGCAGGATGCTCTCGCTCAGGGCGCGAAGGTGTTGGTCAGCACGTACAACGAACCACTGATTACGGTCGAGTGGGCGGTCGCAGTGTTTCGAGAGGCGCGGGCGGCGCGACTGATGACTGCCTTCGTCTCCAACGGCAACGGGACGCCGCAGGTACTGGACTACCTGCGTCCGTGGGTGGATTTGTACAAAGTGGATTTGAAGAGTTTCGACGACCGCCATTATCGTCAGCTCGGCGGACGATTGCAGCCGATTCTCGACACGATCCGGCGACTGCATGCGATGGGGATCTGGCTGGAGATTGTCACGTTGCTTATCCCAGGCTTCAACGATGGCGATGAAGAACTGAAGGGACTGACGGAGTTCGTGAGCAGTGTCTCGCCGGAGATTCCGTGGCACGTTACGGCGTTTCACAAAGATTACAAGATGACGTCGCCGGACAATACGCGGGCCGACGATCTGCTGCGCGCGGCCGCCATTGGGCGCGAAGCGGGCTTGCGCTATGTTTACGCGGGAAATCTTCCGGGCAGGGTCGGTGAACTGGAGAACACAAACTGCCACATTTGTGGCGAAACACTTATCCAGCGTGACGGATATCTCGTAGAAGAATACCGACTCACGCCGGAAGGGAAGTGTCCGGCTTGCCAGACGCCGCTTCCCGGACGCTGGTCCTCCCAGTTCGATGGCCAGATTGCTTCGCGACCTTTTCTTCCACGGCAGCGCGCGCAATTGGTTAAAATCCTCACGCGGATGTAAGCGTCATCGATTGCCATTCGTGGATTACCATTCATGGGGACTCTGAAGAGAATTCTGCCGGCGGTGTTGTTGTGTCTGTTGCCGGCGTGCTCTCCGCGTGATTTTCTTACTCGCCGGCTGGCTACGGACCTGATCTCGTCAACCGATTCGTTCAAAGCTCCTCAGGTGTTCTGGCTCAAGACTGGAATAGTGTCGAATAAGGATTTCAATTCTCCGGATTCGCTCGTCTTGCAGCGGCATGGATGGATTATTGGGACGCAAGAAAGGTGTCCCACTGGAGTCGATCCCGCGCCGTGCTGGGATGTCGTTCTCTCGCCCCATGGCGTGGATGCATTCCGGTCGTTGATCTCCGAGTCGACGCAGGGCGGCACGCTGATGCCGATCAATGTGGCCCGGCGAGAAGTTGTCGATATTACTGGCATCAGCAAGGCAGGCAACTTTGCCGACGTGGAATTTCTCTGGCACTGGGTGCCTATGAATGAAGTCGGCGGTGCGCTGTACGACAGTGGAGTGCGGTATCGGTCGATAGTCGGATTTCGAAGTTATGACGACGGCTGGCGGGTACAGACCGAGCCCATGCACAACAATCAGCCGATCGACGACGCGCTGCGTGGCGCACAGGCCGTACCGTGATCTTTGAAACAATCAACGAAGAAAGAGGATTCGCCCTGAACACGAACATGCTTCGCGTGCTGTGCATTTCACTCGTGACGCTAATCCTGGCGCCGGTTGTACATGCCGATGTGCTTGACGATCTGGCTCGCGATTTTTGGGCTTGGCGCGCGGCCGAGATGCCGGTTTCGGGCGACGACATCCCTCGCCTTGATCGTCCCGCTGCATGGGTACCCGACTGGTCCCCGTCGGCCGTTGAGTCCTATGGCAAGCAAGTTGGAGAATTTGATCGCCGGTGGCATGCCATCGACGCTTCGAAATGGCCGGTGCCGCGACAGGTGGATTACCGGCTCATCGGGTCGGCGATCGCGCGGGTGAAGTGGGAACTGGACATGTCTCGCGGCTGGCAGAGAAATCCAAATTTCTACCTGGATCAGACGCTGGGCGCGTATTTTCATCTATTGCTGCAACCCCCGCCGTTCGCTAGCGACCGTTCTGCAAGTATTGTCGCCACTCTGAATGCCATCCCGAAAATTCTGGATAACGCGCGCGCGAATCTGACGGAGCCGGTGCGTCCATTTGCCGAATTGTCAGTGAGCGCCTTGAAAGATATTCGCCCGCGGATGCTATCGTCAGTCCGCGAACTGAAGCCGTTGCTGGACTCAACATCGCAGCAGCAGATTGATGCCGCAGCCGAGGCCGCCGTGAAAGCGTTAGAAGGCTACCGGGAGTGGCTCGGCGCGAAGCTGCCGTCGATGACTACGCAGACTGCTCTGGGGCGGGAGGGTTACGTCTACTTTCTCAAGAACGTGGCGCTCTTGCCCTACACACCCGAGCAATTGCTTGCCATTGGACAGAATGAGTGGGCCCGCTCCGTTGCTTTTCAGACGTATGAAGAGCATCGCAATCTAGGCGCGCCTGAAATGCAAATAGCTCCGACCATCGAAGAAGAGATGGCGCGCGAGGGCAAAGACGAAGAAGCGATCCGCCGGTACTTACAGAGCAAGCACCTCCTGTCCGTGCCACCGTGGATGCAGCACTATACGTATCAGCCGATGCCGCCATATATGAAATCGCTCGAAGGTGTGGGCGAAGCGGATGACTTCACTGGCCCGAGCCGGCTCAAGGAGAATTGCGTTCGCTATGTCGACCCGCCCAGCGCCGACCTGGGATATTTCGCGCTGGCCGACGCGAAAGATACACGTATCGGAATTGCGCACGAAGGAGTTCCGGGGCACTATTTTCAACTGGCGTTATCGTGGGCGCATCCTGATTTGATCCGACGGCACTATTACGATTCCGGCGCCAACGAAGGGATCGGATTCTACTCCGAAGAAATGCTGCTAGAAGCCGGATTATTCGATAACAGCCCGCGCTCGCGAGAGATTATCGACAACATGGTCCGGCTGCGTGCGCTGCGCGTAGAAGTGGACGTGAAGCTCGCTTTGGGCGAGTTCACGATTGCGCAGGGAGCTGAATATCTGGAGAAGACGGTCCCGATGGACTCGCACACGGCTCATGCGGAAGCGGCGTTCTTTGCGTCGTATCCGGGGCAGGCGATTTCCTATCAGATAGGTAAGACTCAAATCATGCGGTTTCTCGCCGACGCGCGCCGACAACAGGGCGACAAGTTCGATTTGCAGGCCTTTCACGATTCACTCTGGCTCAACGGCAACGTTCCGATCGCGCTCCAGCGCTGGGAGTATCTGGGCCTGAAAGATGACCTGGAGGCACTGGATCGGAAGTAGGTTGCTGACAGGTCGCAGAAGGTTTGCGCCACCGGGTGTGCGCAGTGTATACCTCTCTTCACTCCATTTATGCGCATACTGATTTTTGTCCTTGGGTCACTTCTGGCGTCTGGCTTGGCGTTCGGGCAGGATGCGAAACCAAAACTCAACATCGATGAATTTTTTAATTCGGTCAGCTTCAGTGGCGTGAAGCTGTCGTCAGACGGCAACGCGGTTGTGTTTGACGTCGAGAAGGCCGATTGGGATCGGCAGATCTTTCGATCGGAATTGTGGCTGTATCGGATCAGCGGCAGCGGCGGGAGTCTCATTCAGCTGACGCAGTCCGGTCACGACAGCGCGCCGCAATGGTCGCCGGACGGGCAGTGGGTCGCATTTCTTTCGGAGCGCAAAGCTGGAGGTGGCAAGGATTCGGAGGACGACGACAAAGGGAAGGAGATTTCGCAGATGTATCTGATCTCGCCCAACGGCGGCGAGTCGTTTGCGATTACATCTGGCGACGACGAAGTGCATAGCTTTGCCTGGGCTCCGGACTCGAAGGCAATTTATTTTGCGACTCGCCAACCGTGGACGAAGGATCAAAATGACGCCCACAAAAAAGACTGGAAAGATGTGATTCGCTTTCGCAGCGACGACCGCGGCGACGTGATCTTTCGCATTGGCCTCGCCGAGGCCTTGTCGCGCCATGGTGCGCTGGGCGTAAAGGAAATCGAGGATGCGGCGAAAGACTCCGGAGCGACGCCCGGAGCGGTTGTCATGGCGCGCACGCCCTGGCGCGCCGAGCAGATCGCAATCGCGCGCGACGGCAGCAAGCTGGCGTTCATGGGGACGTCGGTTTCCGAGCGCAACGAGAAAGTGGAAGAGTACGAAGTCTATCAGTTCAGCCTGACCGGCAACGCGGAAGCGACGCCCATTCGTCTGACGAAAAATGAAGCTGTCGAAACCAACTTGGATTGGGCTGCGGACAATCGGCATCTGTTTTTTCAGACGGAACTTGGGTCGGCGGAAGGGAAGTACGAAGATCCGCAGCCCCGTCTTTATTGGGTCGACAGCGCTTCCGGCGAAGTACAGCGTTGGTTCGCCGATTACAAGGGCCACATTGGACACTACACGCCGATGCCCGACGGATCCGTACTGTGCGCATGCCGGATGGGCACTGAGGTGGAATTGCAGTCACAAGCCAACCCGAAGGCGGCGATCGTCAAGCGCGAGGGGTGGCCGGGGACGTACGACGATCCGGCTTCGGCGCGACAGTCACAGCGCATCGCATTCGTGTACTCAGCGATAGAACGTCCGACTGAGGTGTACATTGCAGACAGTCCGGACAAGCTGGCGCAAGCACGGCCGATTACTTCTTTCAACAAGCTCTTTACCCAGCGCGACCTCCCGAAGGCGAAGCCGTATCGCTGGACGTCGGACGACGGAACGCAGATCGAAGGCATGTTGATGTATCCGCCGGGAAAGTATGAGGCGAAGAATCTGCCGATGTTCGTGTTTATTCATGGCGGACCGCAGGATGCCGACGGCAACCACTTTGAGGCGGACTGGTATCAGTGGGATCGACTCGCTGCCACGCAAGGCTGGCTGGTGTTCGAGCCGAACTATCGCGGATCAACCGGATATGGCGACAAGTTCGCGCTGCAAATTTCGCCTGAAATCGTCTCCAAGCCGGGGCGCGATGTCCTGACCGGAGTGGACGCGCTGGTGAAAGACGGCATAGCGGACGCGAATCGTCTTGCGGTTGGCGGCTACAGCTATGGCGGTTATATGACGAACTGGCTGATCACCCAGACCACTCGTTTTAAAGCCGCGGTGACGGGCGCGGGCGCAGTGGAGCACATCGCGGACTGGGGCAACGACGACACGGGCTTCGACGACGTCTGGTTTCTTGGCGGCCATGCGTGGGAAGTGCCCGATCGGTATCGCAGCGAAGCCGCGATTTATCAGATCGACAAAGTGCGCACGCCGACGCATATCGTGGGCGGGTCGGACGACGTGCGCGTCGCGGTGCTGGAAAATTATTTGCTCGATCGAGCGCTGCATGAACTCAACATCCCGAGCGAGTTGCTGATTTTTCCGGGAGAAGGGCATGGGCTGGGTAAGAATCCCTGGCACGGCAGGATCAAGGTACGGGAAGAGTTGAAGTGGCTGACGAAGTATGGAGGCGTCGGCACGGGAAACTGACGCACCGCTGTTAGTCCGCCGCCTCATCATGCCGTTATTCGGTCAGCCGGAACTCTGCGTGCAGTTTGGCCGTGGAGTCCGCACCGGCCCAGAGGTCGAATTGCTCGGGCTCCACTTGCCACTTCTTAGTGGCGGGGCTCCAGAACTGAAGATCATCCGGGCCCAGAGTGAAATGCAGCGTCTGTTTTGCGCCGGCCGCGAGGTTGACTCGTTGAAAGCCTTTCAGCTGCCGCACAGGGCGCGAAGCGCTTCCGGCGCGCTGGTGGATGTAGAGCTGCGCCACGGTGTCTCCGGTGCGGCTGCCGGTGTTGGTTACATCCACCGAAACATCGATGCTGCTTCCTACTTTGGCGGTGGCCTGGCTCACTTTCAGATTGTCGTAAGAGAAGGTGGTGTAGCTCAGGCCGTATCCGAAGGGATACAGAGGAGTGCTCTTCACATCCCAATATCGCGAGGTGAATTCGGGATCGTCTTCCGGATTTTGCGTTCGATTGTGATTGTAGTAGATCGGAGTCTGCCCGGTCGCGCGTGGCCAGCTTACCGGTAAATGCCCAGCGGGATTGGCATCGCCAAACAGCACGTCAGCCACGCCGTTGCCTCCCTGATTTCCGGGATACCAGGCTTCCACGATCGCCGGCACATGCTCCGCCGCCCATGAGATGTCGAGGGGGCGTCCGTTGACCAGCACCAGCACGACCGGCTTACCGGTCGCTACAACCGCCTCGAGCAATTCCTGCTGCCCGCCGGAGAGCCTGAGTGAGGAGCGCGAAGCCGACTCGGCGCTCATCAGATCGATTTCACCGAGCACCAGAATCGCCAGGTCACTGCGTTTCGCTAGAGCCACGGCGTCTTGTGTTGCTTTCTTGATTTCGCCGGCGGTCTGCGCGGTCTGTTCCTTCATCGCGGAAATTGGCAGGTCTTCGAAAGGCGAGGGAATATCGCGATGGATGTTTGGTCCATGCGCGAATTCCACGTTGATCGAACTACCTGCCTTTGCGGTAATGCCCTTGAGAACGCTGACCGTCGCGCCGGGCTTGGTCATCGATCCCCACATGGTGAGCAGATCGGTCTCAGCGTCGGCCAACGGGCCGATCACGGCAATTGACTTGAACTTCTTTCCGGTTTTCTCAAGCGGCAGAAGACTGTTCTCGTTTCTTAGCAGCACCAGCGATTTCTGCGCGGCTATGCGCGCCTGCTGAACATGGTCGGGAGCGTTGAGCACCTGCTCAATGCGCGATTCATCGATGAAGGGATGCTCGAACAATCCCATGCGAATTTTCGTCTCGAGAATCGCGAGCACGGAGTCGTCGATCTGTTGCATCGTGATTCTCTTTCGCTCTACCTGGTCCGCGAGAGATTCCAGATAAGTCCCACTCGCCATGTCCATGTCGAGCCCGGCCGAGAAAGCTTTGTATGCGGCGTCCTGACTGTCGCGTGCGTAGCCATGTGTAATCAGGCTATGAACGGCAAACGCGTCCGACACCACGAACCCTTTGAAGCCCCATGCGTCGCGCAGCACGTCGTGCAGCAACCAGCGGTTGCCGCTCGCCGGGACATCGTTCAAATCCATGTAAGCGCTCATCACGGTTCCCGCGCCCGCGTCGATGGCCGCCTTGAACGGCGGCAGGTACACATTCCACATCAGTTCTTCCGGAATATAAGAAGAATCGTAGTCGCGGCCGCCGTCCGCTGCGCCGTAGCCGGCGAAATGCTTCACACAGGCGAGCACGCGGTCGGTGGCACCGGGCTGCGTGCCCTGGAATCCCCGAACCTGTGCTCGCGCCATTGCCGCTCCCAGATACGGATCCTCACCCGCTCCCTCCACCATGCGTCCCCAGCGGGCATCGCGCGCAATATCCACCATGGGTGCGAATGTCCATTGAATCCCGGCAGCGCGGGCTTCGCGGGCAGCAATGGTTTGCGCAGCCTCAACCATTTTCGGATCCCACGAGGATGCCATTCCAATCGGCGCGGGGAAAATTGTGTGGTAGCCGTGGATAACGTCCAGCCCGAACAGGATAGGAATATGGAGTCGCGATTGGTCCACGGCGAGATGTTGCCAGCGATTGATTTCGTGAGAATCAGGAATCCACAGCACAGATCCCGCTCCGTACTTGCGAGCGACGTCTTCGGGTGACTCGTTGGTCTCCGGAAAGCCGGGAATCTTGATTCCTGGCAGCTGGGATAGTTGCGCAATTTTCTCCCGCAGGGTCATCTGCTTAAGCAGGTCCTGTGCATTGGGCTGCTTCTCCGCGGATACGGTGGGAAGGCCAAACAACGTCAGAACTGCAAGGACGACCGACTGCGAGACTACGAAGAACTGGGACCTGCGAAACGTACAGGGGCTCATTTCGCTCTCCTGGAATGTGATCGCTCGCGGATTCTCAAGTCCGCCGGGCCGGCTCTGTTTTGGCCGCTACGAGTCTACTGGAATATTCCTAAAATTGTGATTTTTGTGTGGAAGTAATTCGTTTTAGCGACGCGCAGTGGTGGGCCGCAAATCCGCGAGTTTGTCGTGATGCGACGCTGCCTGGTAGCGGGCGATCCCCTTGTAGAGAGCTTCCGCAATCTGCTGGCGATAAGATTCGCTCTGCAGGTTGTGTTCGTCGGCGGGGCTGCTTACGAAGGAAATTTCCGTGAGAATCGCCGGCATGGTGGTGCCGGTCAGAACCAGGAACTGAGAGGGCTTGACGCCGCGATCGCGAATGCCGGAATTGTTTGCGGCCAGAGTCGCATAGAGCGAGCGCTGAATGCTGGCCGCGAGGCGCCGCGATTCGTCAACTTTTTCGTGCAGCTCTCCGGAAGAAAGAGCAACGGGAGTGAGCGGCGGAATGCTCGCGCTTTCTTTCTTCTCCAATTCCCGCGATCCCGGAGCCACAAACGAGTTGGTGTAGTAGGTTTCCACTCCGCGCGCGGAAGCCGAGCTGCTGTAATTCGCATGTACCGAGACGAACAGGTCGACCTGCGCCTGGTTCGCAAAATTCGCGCGCTCGTCGAGGGGGAGATAGTCGTCCGAAGTGCGCGTGAAGATGACTTCCGATCCCAGGCGCGCCTGCAGCAGCTTGCCGAGGCGCCGCGTCACGTCGAGAACCAGGTCCTTTTCGAGCAGGCCCTTGCGTCCGACGGTGCCGAGGTCCCAGCCGCCGTGTCCGGCGTCAAGCGCGATACGGAACTTGCCGGTCTTGGCGCGCAGTTGTTCGTCTTCCGGTTTCATGCTCAGCGAAGACAGTACTTTGGGTGATGGCACGGGGTGCGGGGTCACGCTGGGACGGCTGGCAGCCAACGCGCGGTCAGTCTGGCGCAGTTCAACGACCATCCGGTTCGGATTCGATTCCATGCTGACCGAGAAGTTTGATCCGTCGCGTGTGTCGAGCACCACGCGTGTCACGCCGGGGACTGGTTGCGCGACACGCACACGAGTCAGGGAAACGTCGCCCACATCGATGGTCTTGCCATCGAGGCCCGATGCCAGCGCGGTGTCATGCAGGTCAAAGTAAATACGCTCGGGCGACATCAGGCGATGTACTTCGTATGGCGCCTGGTCCTGCATGTCGATGACAACCGTGCTTCCCATTGGCGTGGACCAGTGGCGGATGCCGGTTATCCTGGGAAAAAGCGCGGCGGACTTGTTTTCGGATAACGACGGAAGCGCCTGTGTGTCGGTTGACACCTTCATGGGGTCCATCAGGTGATCCGAGATCGGAGCAGTGGTCACCTGCGCCGGAGCTCTCGGAACGGCGGCTGGCGGTACACTCAAACCGTTTGCCGATTGCCGGTCGCGATTGCGCATCCCAAACCACACGCCGCCGGAGAACAGAGCGGCGACGGCGAGCAACACCAGGACCACGCTCAGTCCGGGATTGGGCGCGCGGGACGTGGCGAGGTTTGGCAGAAACATTGGCGCAGGCAGTAGCTCTGCGGCAGAGCTCGATGCTTCGGGGGTTAATTCTGGAGTGAGGAAATCTTCCGATTCTGCGCGGCGATTATTCCATCTGGCGATTTCTGTATTGGCAACGGAGACGCGAGCATCAGGCCGTGGCTGTGAGAACGTGATCTCATTCGCGATCTTAGTATCCGCCACCGGCTCGACAGCTGCGGTCTTAGTCACCAGCACTTCATCCACCACACCGGAAAGCCAATTCAACCTACGATCCTGATCCTCAGGCCGGAGAGCGGACAGAACCAGTTCGCCGAGAAGATCGAAACACCGAACGTCATCGTCGCTGAAAGCGTAAGGAATATTGGAAAACGCCTGCAGCACTCCCAGCCGCGCGCTTCGGCCGCGCAAGGGAATCAAAACGGTGGCGCGCGCCTCGATCTGGCGGGAGAGGTCGAGGTCGACGCGAGCATCCACGTCGCAGTCGTCACAACGCAGGATGCGGCCGGAATCGAGGCAGTCCTGAAGAAATTCGGAGTCAGCCGGCAGTTTCGTTCCACGATCTCCAACCAGCGAACCCGCGGCTGCGCGGCACAACAACGACGATCCTTCTTCCAGCGCAATCAGAAATGCGTCAGCTGGCGTGAGAGCCAACGCCCGGTCGCAAATCAGTTGCAACACTTCATCGAGCACGAACCGTTCGGTCTGAAATAAATCCAGATCCGAGGCCGAGGCGGTGCCTTCGGCGCGGCGCGTACGAATCCGTTCGTGGAGATCGGAGTAGGCGAGCAGAGCGCCCAGCGATTCCTGCCGCGTCAGGGATTCAAGCACACGATTCCCCTCTTGCAGCGGGAAGGCCGACTCAGCGCCGTGAGGCGGCGACAGGTCAACGCGGGTTGGATTCGCACTCATTGCGGGAGTGGCGCGCCAATCGTGGACGACCTGCTAATGGTATTTTCAGGTCAGCCGGGAGTCCAATTAGTTGGTTGATACCCGTGGTTCGTCCTGGCCCGGACCACGTTCCTTACTCTAAGGGTAATGTCCTCCTGCACATAGCGCAATGTCCGATGGTACAGGGTGAGACTAGACTTTCGTGCCATGCCATTTGCGCTGAGGCAGATTTCGTCCTATGCTCACTTACAGGAAGCAGGAGTTCTGTGGGCGACCCTATCGAGCAGGAAGTACAGCGGGAAGTAGAGCAGGAAGTACCGCAAGAAAGCTCCGGAAAATCGAAGCGATCCAACTGGTTGTGGCCCGCCGGGGCGGTGGCGACCGGGCTGGCAGGAGCAGCTTTGCTTCTATTGCGCGGCTGCTGGCATCGCCGGATGAGCTGGCCGGTGCGCGCCGAAGGCCAGTCGTATCAGGTTTGCCTGGGCTGCGGCGTCAAACGCTTGTTTGACGAGCAGAACTTCCGGTCGTATGGGCCGTTCCACAACGATCTCAACGAGTTGATCGCATGGGAGAGGTCACGGAGGACAGATTCGGTCGCCATCCCCGAAGTTGAACCACTCGAAGCCGAACCAGACGAGCGGCGGCGGCCAGCTTCGTAAGACCGCTATACGCCTGCTCGGACTTCGCTCTTGTACCACTCCACCGTCCTGCGCAGTCCTTCCTCGAAAGTCACTAGGGGTTTGTAGCCGAGGTGTTTTTGCGCCAGCGAGATGTCGGCGAGTGAATGCTTGATGTCGCCGCCGCGTTCCGGGCCATACTTCAACGTCCCCTTGTAGCCGGTCAGTGGTTTCAGCAGTTCAAAGGTTTGGTTGAGCGTGGCGCGCTTTCCCGTGGCAACGTTGAATACGCGTCCAGCACACTCCGCGGCAGGCGCGGAGCAGGCCAGCAAGTTCGCTGAGACGGCGTTGTCGATGTAGTTGAAATCCCGGCTCTGTTCGCCGTCGCCAAAAACCACGGGCTGCTCGCCGCTGAGCATTTGCAGACTGAACTTGGCCAGCACACCGGAATACGGTGACGATGGGTCCTGGCGCGGTCCAAAGATATTGAAGTAGCGAAGGCAGACGGTTTCCAGGCCATAGCAACGGAAAAACGAAATCATGTAGTGCTCGCTGGCCAGCTTGGCTACAGCGTAAGGCGAGATCGGGTTAGGTGTCATCGCTTCGTGTTTCGGGAGCGTGGGAGTATCGCCATACGCGGATGAGGAGGCGGCATAGACGACGCGCTTCACGTTCGCGTCACGGGCGGCTACCAGAACGTTGACGGTGCCGTCTACGTTGGCGCGGTTGCTGCCGAGAGGGTCGACCACCGACTTGGGGACCGACGGGACCGCTGCTTCGTGGAAAATGTAGTCGATTCCTTTGCAGGCTTCGTGGACGGCGTCTAGGTCGAGAATGTCGATCTGCCGGAAATCGACGTGTTTCAGAACGTCGCTGAGATTTTCACGCCGGCCGGTAGAGAGATTGTCGATGCCCCGAACTTCGTCGCCGCGATCCAGGAGCGCACGCACCAGGGATGATCCGATGAAGCCGGCGGCGCCGGTCACAAGATATCTAGCCATATGCTTTTATGATAGCGGATGACTTGTACGACGCAGGCAGAAGTGACCCAAAATTATCACTGGAGTAACGCAGGGCGCGGTCTGTCAGGTTCGCAGGCAGCGTTCGGCGATGCGGAGAAATTCCTCGCGCGATAGAGCGCCATTTTTTTCGAAGAAGCGGCGAATTTCGTTGAGCAAAGAAATGGGTTCGGCAGAGGCTACCGCTTCTGCGGCGCTCTTTTCGCGGCTGACCAGCGGGTTTGGAACCGTGGTGGCGGAGGCGAGGGTGGCGAGCAATTTTTCCAGAATTAGTCTTTGCTCGGGATCGACATCCCTCAGCAGAATTCCCATGCCGAGGAATGGATAGGAGATACGGACGACCCCGTGAGCGCGAAGGCGAAATCCCAGGGTGTCCAGTATCAGATCGACTTTGGTGTCGACCGGAAAGGTCGTGCTCATCTCGACGTAGCATCCGCGCAGGCTGATGTCGGTCAGAGTGCCCCACATCCGGACCCCGCTGCCTTCCTGCGTCAACTCGGCGCTTCCGGCACACTTGTAGCGGGGACTTCGGCGGCGTTCTTTCTTGGGAGCGGCACTACTGCTGAGTTCAGACGCCGGAGCCGTAGTCGTCGAGGCATTGTCCGCTTCCGTCTGTTGCTTCAGGCGTCGAAGGTAATTGACGCTGTTGTCGGACGGAGCGGGGTCGGGGGTAAATCCAGACCGGCCGGCAAAAAGGTTAGGGTCCACGGCGAAACAGCCTCCAGGCAATACTCTCCCGTGCGCTTATCGGCTGAATCGCGAGGCGACTTTAGAGTGCTGGCACGTTCGACATGGAATTCCGGATGGCCTCCCAGAGGTCATCTTTGCCGCGGCCAGTCTTCGCGGAGAAGGGAAGGATGGTCGATCCGGCATAGTGTGTGCCCAGAGTCTTCAAAGCGCGGGGAAGTTCATTGCCGGAGAGCCGGTCACATTTAGTCGCGACCACAATATGGGGGCGCTGGGCCGTCTTGAGAAATTCGATCAGCTGACGGTCACTGTCCTGGGGCGGGATGTTCGAGTCCACCAGCGCCAGGCAGAGCGTAAGGGTGGAACGCTGGTGCAGGTACGGGTCGACGAAGCGGGCCCAGTCCTGCGAGATTTCACGGGATACTTTGGCATAGCCGTATCCGGGGAGGTCAGCGAACAGCATCTCCGGTTTGGGCTGGCCGGCACGGCGGACCTCGAAGAAATTGATGCTGCGGGTGCGTCCGGGAGTGTTGCTGGTGCGCGCCAGCTTTGTGCCGAGGAGCGCATTGATGACGCTCGATTTGCCGACATTCGAACGGCCCAGGAAGGCGATTTCGGGCAGCGACGGAGGAGGGAAGTGCGCGGCGTCAGACGCCGAGAGCAGGAATCGGGAGAGGATTCGCATGAGTTGACGTTCTGGTTAGTATCTTGGCAGTTCTGGGAGGAGATGCGCAAGTCGAGGGGGCTTCGCAACCGCTTCTTGCAGTATGTGCTGGTCGTCGCGAGCCGGGAACCAACGACAAAATGTCCCGAGCCAGATGCCCACAGCGCATCAAAGAGATCAGTGGGCCAATCCTGATTCGTTGGCTGCTTTACTACATGGTAATAGTACATTTCCAGTTAGCGAGTTTTGTTGAGGGTTTGCTCTCTGTAGAACCGTGAACAGGACCACGGAAAATAGACTATTCAGGTGAGATCCGAAGACTCCATGCACAAGGGATTTCCAGCTAAGGATCCGAATCACCGGCCCTCAGCCAACGCCGGACCTCGCTTTGCCAGGGCCATTTTGGGATTAGCGATCTCCCTCCCGACGCTGCTCTTTCCGTCGCATTTGTGGTCGCAGATGGAAATCGGAAGGCTGTCCGGAACCGTGAACGATTCGAGTGGCGCGAGGGTTTCGCAGGCGCAGATCTCGCTGAACAGTCCTCTTTCCGGCCGACAAGCCCAGACTCTCACCGATGACCAGGGGCAATTCCAATTTGAGGACGTGCCGTATGGTTTTTATGTTATTCGGGTTTCTGCCAGCGGGTTTGCTTCCTACGCGACAACGGTTGAGGTCCGCTCCAACGTTGCAGTTCAGCTATCTGTGAAGCTGGCAGTAGCAAGGGCTGCGGATGAAGTCACGGTACAAGAGACCGATGTCCTTCAGCATGAGAATCCCCGTACCGAGGTCGTGATTGACGAAAACTATATCAAGCTGGCGCCTGGGGTCGTGCGGCGGGATCAACTTCAGGCCCTGATCTCGACCACGCCGGGGTGGAACACCGAAAATGACGGCCTGATGCATATCCGCGGCGTGGATGACGGCACACTCTTCGTGGTGGGCGGAGTCCCCACGCCGGATCGGATGGACGGTTTGTTTGCCGGCTCATTCAATACCGATGCGATCACGTCGCTGGACGTCATCACCGGCAATATCCCCGCCGAATTTGGCGACCGGTCGGGAGCCGTCGTCATCGTGCAGCCCAAGTCCGGCATCGACACGCCGCTCGGTGGAACGCTCTCGCTGGGCGAGGGCAGTTTTGATTCACGGGACTTGTCTTCCACCCTTGGTGGCGGCACTCGAACATGGGGCTTCTTTTTCGCCGGGTCGGGGCACGAATCTGACCGGTTTCTGGATCCGGTCGATCCGCGAAACTTCAACAATGGCGGAGGGGATGTGTCCGTGGATCTGAGCTTCGACTGGCACGTCACCGAGAAGGACATCATTCGCCTGGTGGGATCAGTGCAGGGTGCAGATTTTCGCGTACCGAACAATGTGGAGCAGCAAGATGCCGGCCAGCGTCAACGTCAGCAGTTTCGGCACGATCATGAATCGATTTCCTGGCAGCACACGTGGTCTGCGAACACTCTCACAGACATCTCTTATTTCCGTAATTTCTTCCGGTCCGAGCTTTTCGGCAGCCCGTTCGATACGCCCCTGACTGCGGGACAAAACCGGCACCACACGCGACAGGGCGTGCTGGCCAGCATCACGCACACCACCCACGGTCACAATCTTAAGGCTGGAGTATCGGCTTCCAGCGTCTCCATTGGGGAGTTCTTTGGATTTGCCATCACCGACCCGGTTGCCGCCGCCGCGGCTGGGATCAGCGAAAAGGCATTGGCATTTACTCCAGAGAATCCCTTTCGCTTCTCCAACCACGTGACCCGCGGAACGCAGGGGATCTACGCGCAGGACGATTTCTCGCCTTGCAGCAACCTCACCATCAGCGCGGGCGTGCGCTACGACCATTCCGATCTGCTGGTTTCAGGACAACAGGTGAGCCCACGAATCGGCGCGGTTTACTATGTGCCCAAAACGAAGACGGCTTTGCGAGTTTCGTTCAATCGTCTTTACATGCCGCCGCAGGTAGAGAACCTGTTGATTGCCAGTTCCGAACAAGCCCGCGCGCTTTCACCTTTTACGGATTCCGGCGGGGGCGCTGATATCCATCCGGAGACGCTTTCTTCGTGGGAAGTCGGTTTCTCGCAGGAACTGCCGAAATCCCTGCGACTGAATGTCGCGTACTGGTGGCGTCAATTCCGGAATATCGACGATCCAAATGTTCTGCTGGCGACAACGATCATCTTTCCCAATAGCGTGGCCCGTGCTGAGGCCGACGGCCTTGATATTCGTCTCGACGTTGCCTTGCGAAAAGGCTTTTCCGCTTACTTTTCGTATTCCAACAACAAGATCGTAGAAATCGGTCCTCTCAACGGTGGCCTGTTCCTGACCGATGACTTTGTCGCGATAGGGCCTGGCACCCGCTTCACGCCTGACCACGACCAGCGCAACGTCGCGTCGTTCGCGCTGACCTACATGGCACGCCGGCATGGAATGTGGTCTTCGTTCTCGGGCAGGTTTGAGAGTGGAGTTCCTCTCCAGCTTCCCAATCTCGATCCCGAGCAGTTGCGTGGTCTTCCTGGAGCGGAGTTGGTTAACTTCGATACCGGGCGGGTGAAACCATGGTTCGTTTTCGGATGGTCGGGCGGGATGGACCTGGTCCGAAAAGATCGGGTGGCCCTTGCGGCTCAGGTCGATGTCCAGAACCTGGCGGACCGCGCCTTCGCATTCAACTGGGGGAATCCATTTTCAGGCACCCATTTTGGATATCCGCGGCTCATCGCAGGGAGTTTGAAGTTTTCCTTCAACAGGTGAGTGGTTGCGCGAGGGAATGCGGAAAAATCGGTGAAGCTGCGCATCCTCTAAACAGTCTGCTGAAAACGTCCGCGGCTCGTACCTCGGGGCCTGAAGCCCAAATCAAAACCAAGGCTTGACCGCAGCGGTGAACCGTTGCGCCACCCAAAGGCAAGTTTTCAGCAGACCCTAGAGGCCGAGAGGCCTTTTATTCTCGACTTCCACGTCCTTGATCGGATGCGTCCGATACCACAGCGTGAGTCCGCCCGCGATCGCCAGCCCGATGAGAACGCTGATTCCGAAGAACAGGCGATAGGCTGGAAATTCGATCAGCAGGAGAACCACGACCGCGACTGCCACGAGGAGGCCGGTCGTCCCTTTGAGCCGGATAACCATAGAGATATTTTAACGCGAGGTGGGAAACAAAGAAAAACCGAGCAACGCCAGCGCTGCCCGGTTGAAGTAGCTGTCAGCCTACTGTCGCGCGGTTGGTATGC
>Ga0210402_10000970_pt1 | contig 30683 bp, 32 predicted proteins | sample IncBWC7MmetaG_FD_161055 | JGI IMG/M metagenome (GOLD analysis project Ga0210402, IMG submission 161055) | Forest soil microbial communities from Barre Woods Harvard Forest LTER site, Petersham, Massachusetts, United States - Inc-BW-C-7-M | ecosystem: Environmental > Terrestrial > Soil >...
CTGGAGCTGGTGGCCCACCGGGACATGTGGAACATGGTCCTGCTCGACCCCGACGTCTATCAGGCGCTCTCCTCGAGCCCGGCTTCGCCGGCCTCACGCCCGATCACCCTCTACTACGTCCATCAGGTCCTGCCTGGCCAGACACTCCCGACCTCGGATTCGCTGAACCGCCAGATCCCGGCACTCGCCCGACGGGCCGGCCTCGAGACCGAAAAGCTGGATGTCGTAGGCGCCAACGTCTTCGCACAATTCCGACGCGTCGGTTCTGCCGAACCAAAGTCTTGATCCGCCGGGCGGAGTCAGTCGGGCGTCCCGTCCTGCGCGAACCGATCGAGCGAGCCGAGGGCCGCCTCCGCCGCCGCCAGGTTCCGACCGGCGAGGCTCCGCATGAGCCCGCGCACCACCGACGACCGCTGCATCCGGTTCGCATACCGGCGGGAGATCCAGACGGCCAGGGCGAGACACGCCAGTCCGAAGAGCACGTTTCCGGCGATGTACATGCCGCCGAACGCCTCGTAGGCGTCCACGCCGAGGAAGCCCTCGAACGCCACGATGAAGAGCGGCGGCCACAGCAGCGGCGCGAGAAAGAACGTCCACTTCGTCGCGCGCACGGTGCCGACCCGCACGGTGGCCAGACGCTTCTGGATCTCGAGCACGGGGGCCGACCACTCGATCGATCCCAGGATCACCTGCCGCCGGACGAGACCGCCGAAGGTCGCGATGGCGAACACGTCGAGCAGCGCAGCCGGGATCCAGAAGCGCGGTGCCGCGACGTGGTCCGCGATGAAGGACCCGAGCCAGAGTACCGGCACGAAGGCGAGAACGAGCTCGAGGATCACTCCCAACGACGTGAGTCGCGCCGCAGCCCGCGCCCTGCCGCGCACGGAATCCTCCACCGCGCGCGCGTTCAACCGGAGGCTCGCGTCGAGCTTTCGATCCTGCTCCTCCCAGAGCCGTTTCAGGTCGTCGAGTTCCATGGCGAAATCCTCCCGTGTCAGGCGTTCTCGGCGAGCTCGCGCCGGAGCCGTTCCTTGATCCGGTTGAGCTTGGTGCCGACGTTCGATTCGGAGATGCCGAGCACCTCGGCGATGGCGTCGTAGCGGTTCCCGTCGAGGTACAGAAGGAGCAGGGCGCGATCGAGCTCCTCGAGGCGCGCGAGGAAGCGGTCGAGCAGGCGCAGGTCCGCGTCGCCGGGGGCCGCGGAAGAGGCGCCTGCCGCGAACTCGAGGATCGAGGCCGGCGCCGGGGCCGCATGCCGGGCGCGGACCGTTTCCCGGCGGGAGAAAGAGATCGCCACGTTGAGGGCGATCCGGTACATCCAGGTCGAGAAGCGCAGGCGCGCGTCGTAGCGCCCGAAGGAGCGCCACAACTGGACCGCCATCTCCTGGGCGAGATCTCGGCGGTCCTCGGAATTCCGGGCATAAACGCCGGCGACCTTGTAAAGGATCTTCCGGTGCTCGTCGAGCAGCGCGACGAACCGCTCCTGCGCGCCTTCGCTCGGCATCCGTCTCGCATCCTCCATCCGGGCGACACTGCTCGCTTCCACACCCCATGATTCGCGCCAGGGTCGGGAAAATCACATCACTTCGCGGGCCGGAGAGCACCGGGAATTGCGAGATCCCGGACGTCTTTGCCCGACGCCGGCGTCCGCAAGCTGCTAGTTTCCCGAACCAGGAGGCCCGACCATGCCGACAGGACACGGGGAACGCCACCGTACGGAACGCATCGGCTGGCTGCGCGCCGCGGTCCTCGGCGCGAACGACGGCATCGTCTCGACGGCCAGCCTGGTCCTCGGCGTCGCGGCCGCGCATGGATCTCACAAGAGCGTCATGGTGGCCGGGGCCGCCGGCCTCGTCGCCGGGGCGATGTCGATGGCGGCGGGCGAGTACGTGTCCGTCCACTCCCAGGCCGACTCCGAACACGCGGACCTCGAGCGCGAACGTGCGGAGCTCAAGGACGACAGCCCGGGAGAACACGAGGAGCTCGCGGCGATCTACGTCGGCCGGGGCCTCGATCCGCCGCTGGCCCGCAAGGTTGCCGCCCAGCTGATGGCCCACGACGCGCTCGGCGCGCACGCCCGCGACGAGCTCGGGATTTCCGAGATCATGAGCGCCCGGCCGATCCAGGCCGCCCTCGCCTCGGCTGCGAGCTTCGCCGTTGGCGCCGCGATGCCCCTGCTGGTCACGGCCGTGGCGCCCGAGGCGGGCCTGATCCCGATCGTCTCCGGAACGTCGCTGGCCTTTCTGGCCCTTCTCGGCGCGGTCGCGGCACGCACCGGCGGCGCCGGGGTCCTCGCGGGCGCGGTGCGGGTCACCTTCTGGGGCGCGCTGGCCATGGCCGTCACAGCCGGGGTGGGAGCGCTCTTTGGCACGGTCGTGTGAGAAGGGGCATCACGAACTGGCAAGACTCTTGCGAAAGCACCTGAAGGGAGCAACCGATGTTCCCAGCAACGCGCTAGCAAGGAGGTCGTCATGAAACGGATGGCTCGCCTGGCCCTTGGGATGCTCATGACCGTGTCTCTTCCGGCAATGGCCCAGCAGGAAGCCAAGGAACATCCCGCTGCGCCACCCGCGCAGGCCCATCCCCCGGCTCAAGCCGCGCCGAGGCACATTCCCGCCCACGGTCCCGTCGCATCCGCTCCCAAGCCTCCGCAACCCAAGGCCCCGGCCGGGGCCGACCATCACACCGCGCCGGCGCCGGCGCCCCGAGCCGCGGAGGAGCCCGGCCACGAGGTGCGCGAAGCCCCTCGGCCGCCCGTTCCTCACGTCGAACCGGAAGGGGACCGTTGGATCGGCCATGACGCCGGGCCGAACGATCCGCGATTCCACGTCACGCACCCCTGGCCCCACGGCCGGTTTGTCGGCGGATTCGGTCCGGAGCACGTGTTTCGGCTGAGCGGAGGCGGGCCGTCTCGCTTCTGGTTCGGTGGCTTCTACTTCTCCGTCGCCCCTTTCGAGATCGCCTATGCCAGCGACTGGCTCTGGGATAGCGACGAAATCGTCGTCTATGAGGACCCGGATCATCCTGGGTGGTACCTGGCGTACAACGTGAGGCTCGGGACCTACTGCCACGTGACCTATCTCGGCAACAGTTAGGGCGCGAGGGGCCGGGTCCGCAAATTCACCTTCGAGGAGGAAGCCCGATGAAACGCATTGACCTCTCGCGTCCCGAGCTCGGATTTGTCGTCGCGACGCGGGCCGCCCTCGCCGCGGGAATCGGCTTGCTGGCCACGGGCCGCCTCCGTCCGCGGAGTCGCAAGAGATTGGGCCTCGCCCTCTCCGTCGTCGGAGCACTGACGACGCTGCCGGCGTTGCTTCTGGTGTTCGGCCGGATGCCTGGACGAGAGCGGGGAGGCAGCGCGGCGGCGTGAACGCTCCTGAAGGGCCGGCTCCTTCGGCGCCGCCCTACCGCTTCGGCGGGGCCGGTGTCGCCGCCTTCTTCGCCGCGACCTGAACCTGCTGGCCGTCGATCAGCGAATCGGGCGGGCTGTCGATGACCTTCGTGCCCGTCGAGATGCCCGAGGCGATCTCGATCCTGGATCCGAAGTCTCGGCCGATCGTCACCGGAACGAGCACGGCCCGATTGTCGGGACCGAGCGTGGCGACGCGGGGCCCCTCGGAACGGAAGAGCAGCGCGCTGACCGGCAGCTGCGGCAGGGAAATCCCCTCCGGGAGCTTCAAGTGCACCTGCGCGTAGGCGCCCGGCAGCAGCTCGCCCTTCGAGTTGTCCAGGTCCACCTCGACCCGCAGCGTCCGCGAGGCGGGTTCGATCGCGTTGGCCGTGCGCACCACCTTGCCCGCGAAGGTGCGGCCGGGGCGCTCGGCCACGGTGATGTCCACCGGAACACCGGGCGCGGCGGCGCGCGCCGTGATCTCGGGCACCTGGATGTAGACGCGCAGGGTGTCGGTCGAGGCGATGCGGAAGAGCTCGCGCCCCGTTCCCGCGCTGCCCGCATCGATGAGCTGGCCCACGTCGGTGTTGCGCGCCGTGATGACCCCGTCGAACGGCGCCTCCACCTTCTCGAAGCCCACGAGCTGCTCGAGGCGGCGGACGTTGGCTGCGGCCGACTTCGTGTCGGCCTGCCGGGCCGCGTACGTGCCCTGCGCCGTGTCCACGTCCTGTTTCGACACGGAGTCCGTCTTGAGCAGCCCCGCCAGCCGATCGTAGGTCGTCTTCGCGAGATCCTCGTTGGCCTGAGCAGTGCCGACCTGCGCACGCGCCTGCGCGAGCTCCTGGTCGATCTCGGGCGAGTCGATGTCGGCGAGGCGGTCGCCCTTCTTCACGCGCGCGCCGATGTCGATGTACCACTTCTTCATGTAGCCGCTGGCGCGCGCATAGATCGGCGCCTCGATGAAGGCTTCGATGCCGCCCGGCAGGATCAGCTCCTGCGCCAGTGCCCCTGCCGCCGGCGTGATCACGGAAACGATCGGCGCCGCATCCTTGGTGGTGACCTCCTTGAGCGCGTTGCGGGCGCGAACGCGGGACCCGATGCCGAGCCCGGCGGCGAGGAGCGCGCACACCCCGGCGACCGCCATCATGCGCGTGCCGCCGGGGCGCGGGGCTGTGCCGGGCGATTCGGATTCGGATGGTGGACGGGACTCAGGCGACGTCATTTGGGTTTTTCTCCCGGAGCGGCCTGCGCGGCGGCCGCAAGCGCGCGGCGGCCATGCAGGATACTGAAGAACGCGGGGACGAAGAAGAGCGTCGCCACCGTCGCGAAGAGCAGGCCGCCGATGACCGCGCGCCCGAGAGGGGCGTTTTGCTCGCCGCCCTCGCCGAACCCCAGGGCCATCGGGACCATGCCGATGATCATGGCGAGGGCCGTCATCAGCACGGGCCGGAAGCGCGTGAACCCGGAATCCCGCGCGGCCTGGCTGGCCGTCTCGCCCTCGGCCAGCCGCTCCTTGGCGAAACTGACGACGAGGATGCTGTTGGCTGTTGCGACGCCCATACACATGATGGCGCCCGTCAGCGCGGGGACACTCACCGTGGTGTGCGAAAGAAACAGCATCCACACGATGCCTGCGATCGCCGCCGGCAGCGCGGAAATGATGATGAAGGGGTCCAGCCAGGACTGGAAGTTCACGACGATCAGCAGGTAGACCAGCACGATCGAGAACGCCAGCCCGCCGAGCAGGCCGGCGAACGAGCTCCGCATGGTCAGGATCTGGCCGCGGACGATCATCTGGGAGCCGCGCGGCAGCTCCTTGCGCGCGGCGTCCACGATGCGCGTCAGCGGGGCCGCGACGGAACCGAGGTCGGTGTCCTGCACGCCTCCGAAGATGTCGATCACCGGTTGCGCGTTGTAGTGCGACACCGTGCCGGCCTCCGAGCCGCGCGAGATGACGGCGAGGTTGCCGAGGATCTGCGGTGCCGCGCCGGTGACTCCCGTGACCGGGATGTTCCGAAGGTCCTCGAACGACGAGAGGCGATACTGCGGGCTCTGCACCGCGACGAGGTAACTCACGCCGTTGCGGGTGTCCAGAAAATACGAAGGGGTCACCTGGGAGCTGCCGGAGAGCGCGATGAGCAGGTTGCCCGCCACGTCGCGCTGCGTGTAGCCGACTTCCTGCGCGCGCGCCCGGTCCACGTCCACGAAGAGCCGCGGCGCGTCGAACGGCTGCTGGATCCGCAGGTCCACCGTGCCGGGGATGTAGCGCATCTTCTGGAGCAGCTTCTCGGCAAACGCGCGGTTGCCGTCCAGGTCGTTGCCGACGACCTGGACGTCGATCGGCGCCGGAAGCCCGAAGTTGAGGATCTGGCTGACGATGTCGACCGGCAGGAAGTAGAGGGTGACGTCCGGGAACTCGCGCGCGAGCCGCGTGCGGACCAGACGGATCACGTCGGCGATCGGCCGGTGATTCTCCTTCAGCGCGACGAGGATGTCGGCATCGGCCGGCCCGATCGGCGCCGAATTGCTGTACGAGAGGTTCAAGCCGCTGTAAGGCACGCCGATGTTGTCGATGATCGTTCCGAGCTCCTTTGGCGGAATGACCTCGCGGATGCTGTCGTCGATCCGGTCGCACAGGCGCGCGGTCTCCTCGATCCGCGTCCCCGTGCGGGCGCGCACGTGGAGCTTCATCTGCCCCGCGTCCACCGTCGGAAAGAAGTCCTGGCCGAGCCACGGCAGGAGGACCGCGATCGTTCCGACACAGACCGCCATGAACATCACGGCAAAGAGGCGGGGCCGGAGCAGGGCCCCATCGAGCAGGCGCTGGTAAGCCGCGCGGAACCGCTCGAACCGGTGCTCGAACCCCCGCTGAAAGCGGACGAAGAAATTGCCCCCCTCCGCCGGCAGCTCGCCCTGGCCCGCGGCATGCGGCTTGAGCAGGTACTTCGCCATCGTGGGCACGACCGTGCGCGACAGGAAGTAGGAGGCGAGCATCGCGAAGACCACCGCCTCGGCCAGCGGCACGAAGAGGTAGCGGGCCACGCCGGTCAGAAAGAACATCGGCACGAAGACGATGCAGATCGCGATCGTCGAGACGAACGCCGGCACCGCGATCTGGGCCGCGCCGTCGAGGATGGCGTGCTCGGTCTCCTTTCCTTGCTCGAGGTTGCGGTTGATGTTTTCGATCTCGACGGTGGCGTCGTCCACCAGGATTCCGACCGCCAGCGCCAGGCCGCCGAGCGTCATGATGTTGATCGTTTCGCCGAGGGCGGACAGCACGATCAGGGACGTCAGGATCGACAGCGGGATCGAAACGGCGATGATCAGCGTGCTGCGCCAGCTCCCCAGGAAGACCAGGATCATGATGCCGGTCAGGCACGCGGCGATGATGCCCTCGCGGACGACGCCGTTGATCGAGGCCCGCACGAACAGCGACTGGTCGTTGAGCGGCGTGACGCGCAGCTCGGGCGGAAGGCTGCCGGCGATCTGCACCAGCGCCGAGCGGACCTGGGCGATGATCTGGAGTGTCGAGGCGGAGCCCGACTTGAGGATCGTCAGCAGCGATGCGCGCTGCCCGTTGACCCGGACGATGTTGGTCTGCGGCGGGTTCCCGTCGCGCGCGTGGGCGACGTCGCGGATGAACACCACCGCGCCGTTCTTGGCCCGGATCGGCAGGTCGTTTAAGGCCTCGACCGTGGCCGGGCTGCTGTTGGTCTCGACGGCGTACTCGTAGTTGCCGATCTTCGTCGTTCCCGCCGGCAGGATCAGGTTCTGCGCGCTGATCGCGTTGACCACGTCCGACGGCGAGAGGCCGCGGGCCTGGAGCGCCGGCAGGTCGATGTCCACCTGGATCTGGCGCTGCTTGCCGCCATAGGGAAACGGGATGGCTGCGCCCTGGACCGTGGCGAGCTGCGCACGGATCGTGTTGTTGCCGAAGTCGAACAGCTGCTGCTCCGACATGCCCTGCCCGGACAGGGCGAGCTGCAGCACCGGCACGCTCGAGGCGCTGTAGGTGATGACCAGCGGCGGCGTCGTTCCGGGCGGCATCTGCCGCAGGACCGTCTGCGCGATCGCCGTCACCTGCGCGACGGCCGCGTCGATGCGCGCGCCCGGGCGGAAGAAGACCTTCACGACCGAGATCCCCGCCAGCGTCTGCGACTCGATGTGCTCGATGTCGTTGACGGTCGTCGTCACCGCGCGCTCGTAGCCGGTCACGATGCGGTTGGCCATCTCGGGAGCCGAGAGGCCGGAGTAGTTCCAGATCGTGCTGACGACCGGGATGTTGATGTTGGGGAAGATGTCGGTCGGAGTGCGGAGGATCACGAGCGGCCCGAGAATGAGGATCAATAGGGCCACCACCGCGAAGGTGTAGGGCCGGCGCAGGGCAAGTCGGACGATCCACATGGAGTGAGCTTAGCTTTCTGCCGGTCCGCGCGAGATGCCGAGACCAGGCTCCCGGGGCAACAGGGGTTTTATCACCGGAATTTCCGAGCGTCCCCGCAACGGGGCACGCGAAAAAGGGATAACGGTACTGGCCGAAGTGGGGCTCACCAGAAGGCGCGTGCCGAGCACCCGGAACGCCTTCGGATCCGGACCGAGTCTTTTCGGCCCGGCGTCACCCCCTGCAGAGATGCCACCGCGGACCCGGAGCGGGACCGCCCCGCAGGGTCTGTCCGGCCGAGGCGCTGCGCCCCTCGCAAATCCTCCGGCTCAGGCGGCCGCGGCCGACAGCAGGGCCTCGATCCTGGAGTCCAGGGCCTCGGCAACCCTCAGCGCGTCCTCGTTCTCGTAGGGGGCGAGGTATCCGGCCATCGTGTCGTACGAAAGGTGTACGCCGTCGGCGCGCTCGTCCACGAGGATCGTCACCGGCGCGTAGGAGCCGCCGTCCGGCACGTGCTTGACCATCTGTTTCATGATGAGGGGATTGCCGACGAGCAGGCGCAGGCTTCGCCGGAACCCGCCGCCGAACGGCTCGCGCAGCACGACGCCGAGGTCGAAGCGCGCGAGTTCCATCAGCCCCGACGGCCCGGCCGCGTCGTGGACGATCTTCTGCAGCTCGGCGTCCGTCGCGGCCGAGCCGAGCACGGACCGGAACGCGGCCATGTCCGGATGCCCGATCGCCGCGTCGAGGCTCGCCATCACGTGATCGAACGACCGGGACGACGTCACGCTCGTGCGCCGCACCTCGCCCCGGGTCCGGATCGTCCTGCTCGTCTGGTTCACCGCGATGCCTCCGCCGGGGCTAGTCCTCGTCGAGGTATTCCTTGGGAACGTCGTCCTCGGGGACCTCCCGCGTCCGGATCTCGCCTTCGTCGGCGTCCGGAGCGTTCTCGACGCCGCTGACGATTCCCGCCTCGAACGCCTGGCCCTCTTCGAGAAGCTCCTCGACGCTCTCCGAATCGGCCAGCTCGGCCCGCGACAGGCCCTCCGTGTCGCCGGATTGCCCGCCGGACTCGGAGCCGAGGCCGCGCGGGTCGAGAGGCTCCTCGACGTCGAATCCCGCCGCGCCTCTGCCCCGCCGAACCGCCGGACGGCGCTTCGTTTTCCAGGGCGCCGCTCTCGTTCCGGCCGCCGCCTTCTTCACAGCCGCCTTCTTCACGGGCGCCGCCTGCTTCGGGAGCGCCGCCTTTTTCCGAAGCGCCGCTTTCGGCCTGACCGGCTTTCTCGCCGCCACCCGTTTCACGGCGCGGGGCTTCCCGCGACGCGCCACGGTGCGCTTCCTGCCACGCTTGCTCGCGGGCGCCGCCTTCTTCGTCCGGCGTGCCGGCGATGCGTTCGCCTTTCGAGCCGTCGCTCTCTTTTTCTTCTTGGTCGCCATGGCGGAACTCTACATCCGGGGGCCGGCGCTCCGTCTCGGTCAATCCTGACCGTTACTTCGCCCGCGCGCGGACGAGCGCGCGAAACGCCCGGCGCCCCTCTTCGTCCGGAATGTTGTCGGCGAGCGCATTGCCGAGGGCGACCAGGTTCGCGGCGGACTTCGCGGCCCTCTTGACGAGAACGCGCGCGAGGGGACCGATGTGCCTGGCCAGCTCGACCTCGACGAAGTGCAAGTCCTCCTCCCGAAAGTCCGGCGCGGCCGAAGACGGCGGAGCGGGCGTTGCGGGATGCGCCGGCCCGGGCGCGGCCTCCGGGTGCGGCGTCGAAGGAGGCGGGCCGGGTCCGTGCAGCGACGGCGAGCGCGCGCCCTGCGGCGCCGGTTGCGACTCGGGGCGCAGCATGGTCGCGATCCCGCTCGCCGAGGGCTCGTCCGGCTCCGGCATTTCCCCGATCTGCAGCCGGTAGAGGTCCCGGTCGAGCGCGTACACGTCGGGGTAGCGCTCCTCGCGCTCCTTGGCCATCATCTTGCGCAGCACCCGGCAGACCCCCTCGGAGAGCTCCGGCACGAAGACCCGCGGGTCGGGCAACGGATGCGTGAGGTGCATGGACATCACCAGCGCCCCCGAGGTGCCCTCATACGGGGCATGCCCCGTCAGCAGTTGGAAGAACGTCGCTCCGAGCGAGTAGATGTCGGCGCGCGCGTCGATGTCCCTCACGCCGCGGATCTGCTCCGGCGAGATGTAGTGGGGCGTTCCCACGGCCTGGCCGGTCTGGGTCAAGGCCTGGTCCTCGCCCATGCGCTTGGCGATGCCCAGATCCACCAGCTTGAGCCGGTCCCTCCGGGCGGTGAGCATCAGGTTGTCCGGCTTGATGTCCCGGTGGACGATCCCCTGCGCGTGCGCCACGGCGAGCGCGGCCACGGCGTGGCGGATCAGCAGAAGCGCATCGCGCTCGCGGATGCGGGAGCGCCGCAGGAGGGCGCGGAGGGACTCGCCGTCCACGTATTCCATCGCGAGGTAATAGACGCCCTCTTCGCAGCCGAAGTCGTAGATCTGGACGATGTTGGGGTGGTTCAGGCGAGCCGCGGCGCGCGCCTCCTTCAGGAACCGCTGCACGAACTCCTTGTCCGAGGAGAACTGCTGCGCGAGCGTCTTCAGCGCGACGATGCGCTCGAGCGTGAGGTTCTTCGCGCGATAGACCCGTCCCATTCCTCCGGAGCCCAGCTCCTCGAGGATTTCGTACGCGCCGAACTTGCGCCCCGCGAGGCTCTGTTCCATCAGGGGACCGCGATCTCCGGCACCGCGCTACTCCTCCTCGAGCATCTTGAGGGCCTTGACGAGGCTGATACGCATGCGATTGAAGGAGCCGGCGAGCACGGCGACCTCGTCCCGGCTGTGGAAGCGGACCTCGGGCACGTCGAGGTTGCCCGTCGAGACCTCGTCGGCCATCTGGGAGAGCCGGCGGATGGGACGGATGATCGAGAACCACAGCATCACGTTCAGGAGCACGAGGATGAACGCGAAGACCCCCACGAGCGAGGCGAGCATGGCGCGGTGCGCCTGCGCCGCCATGGCGAGAGGCACCGCCATCGGCACGGAGACGATCTGCGCGCCGATGGTCTCGTTCAATCTCCAGCCGTAGCCGCCCGCGGTCCCGTATTTCTTCACGACGGAGGCCGGCGACATCTCGGGCGTGGTGTGGCAGGACAGACAGCCCGCGTCGACGATCGTGATCGGTCGGGCCAGGTAGAGGGCGCGCCCGAGCGAAGCCTCCCGCTCGCCGATGACCTCCAGGAGCTTCGGGTCCGCCCGGAAGGCGTTGACGACGTCCGCCTCCCAATCCACCGTGCGGTCGCGCGGGTTGGTCGGGTTCAGTGTCGCTTCCTTGTACATGTACTCCGGGTGGGTTTCCCGCAGCGTGTTGAAGATCTCGGTCGCGGAGTACGCCGGGACCGTCTGCGGCAGGAACTCCTCGGCCAGGCGCGCGGCCAGCAGCGGCTTGATCTGCTTGTTGGTGTAACCGCGCGTCGCCATGGCCGTCTGCATCATGAGGCGGGCGTGCTGGACGACCTGGGTGCGCGCGTTCTTCTCGAGGAGGTGTTGGGTGATCAGGTGCGCCGGCACGAGCGCGATCCCGAAGCAGAGAATCAGGATCACATTGAACTTGACCAGCAGCGACATGGCTCTCGTCTCCGTTTCAGTCGCCGAATTGTACCGTGGCGGGGGACGGGAACGACGCCGCACGGGGAAACCGGTTCGTCGGCCGCGGCGCTCTCCCCTAAGGACTTAGGCGGACCGCCTCTTCTCATGACCCACGACGGCGCGTTTTCTCGCGGACCTGCTCAAGGGGAGGTCTCATGAGACTGCCGATCGTTCTCGCTCTCGGGATCCTCGCGGCGACGCCCGCGAGCGCCGCGACGTTCACGGTCACCACCACCGCCGACTCGGGCCCGGGTTCGCTGCGCCAGGCGATCCTGGACGCCAACGCGAACGCGGGCCTCGACACGATCGCGTTCGCCGTGTCGGGCGCCGGCTGCACCGGGACTCCCTCGGTCTGCACGATCGTGCCCGCGAGCGACCTGCCCGTGATCACGAGTCCCGTGTTCATCGACGGCTACACGCAGCCGGGCTCGAGCCCGAACACGCTCGCCCTCGGCGACGACGCGGTGCTCCTCATCGAGATCGACGGGTCGGTCATCAACGGTTCGGTGCTCGACCTCTCCGGGCCGATCGGGGGCGACAGCAGCGGCTCCACGATCCGGGGACTGGTGATCGATTACCTCGTGGGTGGCAACGTCGCGATCGAGCTGGGCGAGGGTTTCGGAGACGGGAGCAACAACGACACGATCACCGGCAACTTTCTCGGCACGGATCCGACCGGCAGCTCCGGCTCGTCCACGGGAACGCCCTTGTACGTCCTCACCAGCACGGGCACGACGATCGGAGGGACGGAGCCCGCGGAGCGCAATCTCATTTCCTCGGCGAGCCAGGGCATCTTCTTGAACGACTCCAGTAACAACGTTGTCCAGGGCAACTACATCGGCGTGAACGCCGCCGGGACGGGCGCGCTCAACGCCGATCCCGGCATCTACGTCACGCAGGGCTCCAGCAACAATCTGATCGGGGGGACGGACCCCGGGGCCGGCAACGTCATCGGCTTCTTCAACGGGTCCGGAATCACGGTCGGAGACAACGGCGGCGGCACGAACAACAACGTCATCCAGGGGAACCGGATCGGCACCAACGCCACCGGAACGGCGGGACTGGGAGCGCAGGGCTACGGAATCGTCATCTCGGGCGGGGCCGGAAATCAAGTCGGCGGCACGGCGGCGGGCGCCGGCAACCTCATCTCGGGAATCCAGCTCGACGGAATCATCCTGAGCGCGACGCAAACGACGACGGTCATCCAGGGCAATCGCATTGGCACCGACGTCACTGGAACCCTGCCGATTCCGAACGGAGAGCACGGCATCAACGTCAGCGTGTTCACGTCGGGAACGGTGGGCACGGTCGGCGGCCTGGCCGCGGGAGCCGCGAACACCATCGCCTTCAACGCGGTGGACGGCGTAGCGGTCTGCTGCAGCAATACGGGATGGCGGATCGTCGGCAACTCGATCTTCTCGAACGGACTGGGAATCGATCTCGGCGCCGACGGACCGACCGCGAACGATGCGGGCGATGCCGACGACGGCGGCAACCACGTCCAGAACTTTCCCGTCCTGGCGACGGTGACGACGGGCGCAAGCACGCACGTGACGGGAGCGCTCCACGCGACGACGCCCTCCACGACCTTCGATCTGGATTTCTACGCGAACCCCGCCTGCGCCGGACGCCCACGGGAATTTCTCGAGGGGAAGAGCTACCTCGGCGCCGGCCAGGCCACGACCGACGGTTCGGGTAACGCGACGTTCGACGTCGTGCTGCCGGCGACGGAAGCCGGCGCGCGCGTGAGCGTCACGGCGACCGATCCGCTCGGCAACACCTCGGAGTTTTCGCAGCGCCTTCCGTTCAGCGTCACTCCCCCTTCGGGCGCCCCCGACGGCGGAGCGAACCTGACGGTCTCCGGAACCGACTTCCTGCTCGGGGCGACGCTCATGATCGGCGGCCAGCCCGCCGGGAACGTCGTCGTCGTGGACGACCATACGATCACCGCGACGGCGCCCGCGCTCACCGCAGGCACCGCGAACGACCTTCTCGTCACCAACCCTGACGGTACCAGGGGCACTCTCGTCAAGGGCTTCGTCGCAGATTTCCTCGACGTCCCCGGCTCCCAGCAGTTCTACTCGTTCGTCGTCAGGCTGGTCTCCAACGGCATCACCGCGGGCATCGGCTCCAGTCTCTACGGCGTCAACGACGACACCCTCCGGCAGCAGATGGCGGTCTTCCTGCTCAAGAGCAAGCACGGCCTCTGCTACGTGCCGCCCCAGTGCACCGGCTCGTTCGCCGACGTGCCCTGCCCTTCGACCTTCGCCGACTGGATCGAAGCCCTGGCGGCCGAGGGCATCACGGGCGGATGTGGCGCCGGGATCTACTGCCCGCAGAACCCGGTCCGCCGCGACCAGATGGCCGTGTTCCTGCTCAAGGCCGAGCACGGCTCCGACTTTGTGCCGCCGCACTGCGTCGGAAGCTTTTTCGATGTCCCCTGCCCCTCGCCCTTTGCCGACTGGATCGAGCGGCTGAGCACCGAAGCGATCACCACCGGCTGCGGGGGTGGCAACTACTGTCCCGGCAGCCCGAACACCCGAGGCCAGATGGCCGTGTTTCTCGTCAAGACCTTTTCTCTGCCGCAGTGAGGGCGCGGGGAGGCGGCACGGAATTCGCAAGACTCGTCCCGCGGGAGGCTTCCATGAACAAAGACGAGCTCGACGGAAAGAAACAGAACCTCGAGGGTCGGGTGAAAGAAGCGCTGGGCGTGCTCACCGGCAACGAGGACCTCGAGTCCGAAGGGGCCGATGAGCGAACGGACGGCGAGGTCCAGGAAACGCTCGGAAAGGCGCGTCGCAAGGTCGGCGAGGCGCTCGAAGACCTGGGCAGGAAAACCAAGCAATAGCCGGCCTCGCGCCGGTGGTCGGATCGCTTCGCCCGAGACCGGGTCAGAGAAACTTGAGCAGCGCCTCGGTCGTCTCCTTCGGCCGCTCCTCCAGGATCCAGTGTCCCGCGTCCTTCAGGACGACGATCGTTGGGGCGGCCGAGACGAGCCTGGCCTGCTTGCCGAGGGCCTCGCCGTTCGCCTTTTCGCCTCCGATCGTCAGGAGCGGCATCGGGAGCTTCGTTTGCGAAAGCCGGGCGAAATCGCTCGCCGCCTTTTGGAAGGAGACGAAGTAGGCCCAGCCGGCGCGCATGCGCCCCGGACGGGAATAGGCCGCGGTGTAAGCCCGGCGGTCGGTCTCCGGGATCGAATGCGCCGGGTCGGCGGCGAAGTCGTTCCAGAAGTGCTCGAAGTAAGTTCTCTCGCGGCCCTGGACGAGCTTCTCGGGCGTCGGGCCGTTGAACCGGAAGTGCCAGATGCCGGGATTGTTATAGATGGCCTCCCATCCCTCGACACCGGGCAGGAACGCGTCCATCAGGACCAGCTTCTCCACCTCCGCCGGAAACGTCGCGGCGTAGGCGTATGCCACCATCAGGCCGATGTCGTGGCCGACGACCCGGGCCTTCTCGACGCCGAGCGAGCGGGCCAGGGCGTGGAGGCGCGTGGCCGCGGTCGTCATGTCCAGGCCGTCAGCCGGAATTGCCGAGTCACCGATCCCGGGCAGATCGGGCGCGATCACCGTGAACTGCTTCGCGAGCAGGGGAATGATCGGCTTCCACATCCGTGAGGTTTCCGCGTAGCCGTGGATCAGGATCACGGTCGGACCATGGCCGGCCGTCAGGTAGTGAAGGGCGACGCCATCCACGTCCGCCATGCGCGAGGCGATGGGCCCGTCCGGCGCGCCCTGCGCGTGCGGGGCCGCCGCCAGGGAAACGACGACGACGAGCAAGCCGAACCTGACGACGTCCAAAACCGTCCTGGTGCTCATTTGGAACTCCTTCTCTTCGTTGGCCCTGTCGCGGGCGGATTCGTCGGCTCGGAAATCTAACACTCCGTCGCCGCTCTCCTGGATTCCGGAGAGACCTCCCCGACCTGCGGCCGGAGCTCCAGGGGTCCTCTCGTCCTTGAGCCCGGAGCTTCACGGCCTCCTGAGCCGCCCGAACCGGGGGCCGCCTACGGCCGCGGGGCTCGCCAGTGGAGACGGCCGGCCGCGGGCAGGAGCGCCACCGAAGTCCCGAGGAAGATCGCCGTGTGCTCGAAGCAATCGTCCTCGGCGCACCACAGAACGGCGCGCTCGGGGGGACCCTCTCGCGCCTCGACGGGAATCAGGGTCCGGTTCTCGTGCCCCTGCTTGCATCGCCACGGGTGTAAAACACGCGTCATCCATCGAGTCTCGGGTGCCGCCGCAAACTCGGCGTGAAGATGACGGCGGGTCCGCGTGAATGCGCTGACTCCGAGCGTCAACGCCCCGCGGCCTGCTTGCCGGACAGGGTCATGCAGGTGCTGCTCGCGCGGGCGACGAGGCTCTCGCCCTCGTCCAGGACGTCGCATTCGACCATCCCGACGGTCTTGCCGCGCTTGACGATGTGCGCCACGGCGCGGAGCCGGGCATTCCAGACCGGTTTGAAAAAGTTGATCTTCAGCTCGAGGGTGGTGAAGCTCTCCCCTTCCTGCAGCGTCGACGCATAAGCGACTCCCATCGCGGCGTCCGCGATGTCGCAGAGAATCCCGCCGTGGAGCGTTCCCATCGGATTCGCATGCTGGGGACCGGCCTCCATTTCGAAGACCGCGCTGCCCGGCCCGACCTTCACCAGGTCGAAGCCGATCAGCCGGTTCGCCGGCGGTCCGGGGATCTCGCCGCGGATCATCGATTCGATACGCTCAAGCATCGTGGCCATTCGTCCTCCGAGTTGGGCGGAGCGGCTCCGGCGCGTCGTTCCGCGTACCATAAATAGGCTCGGTCCCGTGCCTGGATTCACCCGAGATCGACCGCCGTTCGGGAACCCCGGGAGGCTGGAAGCGGGATCTGCGCCCGGCTGCGCGCGGCAAGAAGAAAGCGCCCCCTCCCGGATGGGAGAGGGGCGCCCATGGGAGTTCTTCAGCGCGTTACTGCTGGGCTGCCCTCATCTTCTTCTCCAACTCGGCCTTCAGCTGCTCGAGGTTGAAGCTTGCGCCCTTCTGCATAGGCGGGTATTCGAGGAACGTTTGCGCGGCCTTCCCGACTTCCTGCTGGACGTAGACGAAGCGCCAGAACTCGAAGGCGAACCAGTTGTAGTACGCGATCGAGCCGTTGTCCTTGCCGTTGTACATGCCCATCCGCTCGTAGGGATCGAGGCGGAGGTTGACGAGGATTGGCCAGTCGACCTTGACCGTCGCGCCGAGCCAGCCGTTGGGTTGATCCGTGAAGCGGTACTTGTAGTCGTCGATGCGCACGGCCGAGAGCGTGCCTTCCGTGAAGTAGAAGAGCTCGTGCCGCTTGGACGGGCCCTTGCCCATCAACATGTCGGTCTGGTCGTAGCCGTCGAGATGGACCTTGTAGTTCGTGCCGCCGATCGCCTTGCCCTTCAAGAACTCCGAGGTGATGTTCGGGTTTCCGGCGAGCGAGACGAACGTCGGGAACCAGTCGAGTCCGGACACGATGCCGTTCTCGATCTTGCCGGCCGGGATCTTGCCCGGCCACCGGATCAGGGCCGGAACGCGGAAGCCGCCCTCGAGCGCCGTGCCCTTGCCGCCGGCGAACGGAGTGTTTCCGCCGTCCGGCCACGTGAAGTTCTCGGCGCCGTTGTCCGTCGAGAAAGCGATGACGGTGTTGTCGTCGAGGCCGTTGTCCTTGACGTACTTCATGACCGAACCGACGATGTCGTCGAGCTGCGCCATTCCGGCTTCCTCGATCGACCAGCCATTCACCGAGTTCCGCATGGCCTGGTACTTCGGCGAGAGATGCGTCACGACGTGCATGCGCGTCGGGTTCAACCACAGGAAGAACGGCTTGTTGGCCGCCCGCGCCTTGTCCACGAACTTGAGCGCGTCGGCCAGGATCTCGTCGTCCACGGTTTCCATGCGCTCGGGACAGAGGGCGCCGGCGTCCGCGATCTTCTGCTTGCCGATCTTGCCCCAGCGCGGCTGCACCGTCGGATCGTCCACGTCGGTGGCCCATGTGTGAACCATGTTGCGCGGACCGACAGTGTCCTTGGCCGCCGCCGGGTAGTTGGCGTGGCAGGGGTCTTCCATCGCGTCGAGGTGGTAGAGGTATCCGAAGAACTCGTCGAACCCGTGGACCGTGGGCAGGAACTGGTTCAGGTCACCGAGATGGTTCTTACCGAACTGTCCGGTGGCGTAGCCCATCGCCTTCAGGGCCGTCGCGATCGTCGGCGCCTCGGCCGGCATGCCGATGGTCGCGCCGGCCTGCCCGACGGTCGTCATCCCGGTGCGGATCGGGATCTCGCCGGTGATGAAGTTCGCCCGGCCGGCCGTGCAGCTGGCCTCGGCATAGTAGTCGGTGAACCGCATGCCCTCGGACGCCAGCCGGTCCAGGTTCGGAGTGCGCCCGGACATGACGCCCTGGTTGTAGGCGCCGATGTTCGACCAGCCGATGTCGTCGCCCATGATGAAGATGATGTTCGGCTTCTTTTGCTGGGCCGCCGCGGGCGTCGATACCGCGAGCAAGGCCGCCGCCGTGAACAGGAAACTGCCGACAATTCGCCGATGGTTACGCCTCATACCTTCACTCCTTGGGAACGACTGGCGCGCCGGGGGTGGCGGCCAAGAAGGAATCACTCTATAGCGGGCGCAACGATTTCGGCGAGGCAAACGCACGAGCATTGATTGGCAGCGAGACCATGATGGCGCCTCGTGCCCAGCGAATCAGCGGCGGCGCGGGGGGCCGGCGGGCATAGGATGTGTCCGGACCGGTATCGCAACCGCACGCTCGCCGAGAGCCGAAGAGCTCAAAAAAAGTGCAAGGAGGATCCGATGAAACGCGTCATCAAGGGAAGCCTTCCGCTCATCGCGTTGCTGGTCGTTGTGCCGGTCACGGCGCAGCAGGTCACGGGCGAGCTCGGATCGCCCAACGCCACGACCACGATCAACGGGCAGCAGATCCCACCGCCGCCGCCGAAATTCGGCGGCGTCATCAAGGAGACCGCCGTGGACTCCAAGACCTGGTGGCCGCCGCTCGTCGTGCCGCCCAAGGGCGCGCCCAACGTTCTCCTCATCATGACCGACGACCAGGGTTACGGCGTGCCCGGAACTTTCGGAGGCGTCATCCCGACGCCGGCGCTCGACCGCATCGCCAAGAACGGCCTGCGCTACGACCACTTCCACTCCACGGCATTGTGCTCGCCTACGCGGGCGGCGCTGATCACGGGACGCAACCACCACGCCGTGGGTTTCGGCGTGATCACGGAGCTGTCCACGGGCTACCCCGGCTACGACTCCATCATCGGTCCGAACAACGCGACGATCGGCCGCATCCTCGAGGGCAACGGCTACTCCACGTCGTGGTTCGGCAAGAACCACAACACGCCGGGTTTTCAGTACTCCCTCTCGGGCCCTTTCGATCAGTGGCCCTCGGGGATGGGGTTCCAATACTTCTACGGCTTCATGGGCGGCGAGACCGACCAATGGGAGCCCTATTTGTTCCAGGACCACACGCAGATCTTCCCGTGGGTCGGCAAGCCCGGCTACAACCTCACGACCGACATGGCGGACGAGGCGATCGCCCACATGCGTGGACTCAATGCCGCTGCGCCTGACCAGCCGTTCTTCGTCTACTACGTCCCCGGCGGGAGCCACTCTCCGCACCAGCCCAAGAAGGAATGGATCGAGAAGTTCAAGGGCAAGTTCGACAAAGGCTGGAACGTCCTGCGAGAGGAAATCTTCGCCAACCAGAAGCGGCTCGGCGTGATCCCGCAGAATGCGAAGCTCACCCCCTGGCCGAAGGAGCTCCCGACGTGGGACTCCCTGTCGATCCTGCAGAAGAAGCTCTACGCGCGCCAGGCAGAGGTCTATGCCGGATACACGGCCTACACGGACTACGAGATCGGCCGCGTCATCCAGGCCGTCGAGGACATGGGCAAGCTCGACAACACGCTGATCATTTACATCGACGGCGACAACGGAACGAGCCCCGAGGGCACGCTGTCCGGCACGTACAACCAGTACACCGCCTACAACGGCATCCTGGACGTTCCAGAGCCCCTGCAGCTGCTGCACCTCGAGGAATGGGGTTCATCGTCGACGTATCCGCACATGGCGGTGGCGTGGTCGTGGGCCTTCGACACGCCGTTCAAGTGGACCAAGCAGGTGGCCTCGCACTTCGGCGGGACGCGGCAGGGCCTGGCCATTTCGTGGCCCGGCCACATCAAGGACGTGGGCGCCGTTCGTCACCAGTTCCACCACATCATCGACATCGTTCCGACGATCCTCGAAGCGACGGGCATCAAGGCTCCGGCGGAAGTCGACGGCATCAAGCAGACGCCGATCGAAGGCGTGAGCATGGCGTACACGTTCGACGCCGCCAATGCCAACGCTCCCTCGACCCGCAAGACCCAGTATTTCGAGATGATCTCCAACCGCGGGATCTACCACGAGGGCTGGTACGCGAACACGGTACCGCCGGTGGCTCCGTGGATCCTGAACGCGAAGATGCCCCCGATCGCGGACTACAAGTGGGAGCTGTACAACATCGAGGAAGACTTCTCCCAGAACGACGACCTCGCGGCGAAGAACCCGGCCAAGCTCAAGGAAATGCAGGCGCTCTTCCAGCAGGAGGCTGCCAGGTATGGTGTCCTTCCGCTCGACAATTCGCAGTTCCAGCGGGCGATCGCGCCGCGGCCGAGCGCCGTGGCGGGAAAGACCGTCTTCACCTACGCTGGCGAAACGCCGGGGATCCCGCTCGGCAACGCACCGAACATCCTGGACAAGTCGTTCACGATCACGGCTGAGATCGAGGTCCCCAAGGGCGGCGCCGAGGGAATGCTCGTCACGGCGGGCGGGCGCTTCGGCGGGTACGGTCTGTACATCCTCAAGGGCAAGCCGGTCTTCACCTACAACTTCCTCGACCTGAAACGGACCCGCTGGGAAGGCGGCGTCGGCGCCCGCGACTGGATGGGCGACTCGCTGGCTCCGGGCAAGCACACGATCGAGTTCGACTTCACGTATGACGGACCCGGCATCGCGAAGGGCGGGACCGGCGTGCTGAAGGTGGATGGAAGGGTTCTTGCCACGGAGAAGCTCGAGCATACGATTCCGTTCCTGATTCCGGCGGACGAGACCTTCGACGTGGGCGTGGATCTTCGGACTCCCGTGGACGACAGTTACCAGTTGCCTTTCCGTTTCACCGGCAAGATCGACAAACTGACCGTCAAGCTCGGGCCTTCGCAGTTGGCCGAGGCCGACCAGAACAAGGCCGCAGTGGCGATTGCCAGGGCCTCGGACTAGGGTTCGACATCGAACGGCGGCGCGGGCCCTGGTCCGCGCCGCCGATGATCCGGAGGGCACCGTGAAGAGAATCCTCGCCTTCGCGGCCGTGGTGGAGCTCGGTACGGGCGTCGCACTGATGGCGGAACCCGCAATCGTCGTGAGGTTACTGCTCGGCGCTGACCTCGCCGGCGTAGGACTGGCGGCCGGCCGCTGTTTTGGCATCGCGCTCATGGCCCTGGCTCTGGCGTGCTGGCCGGGCCGGACCGGGGCCGAGAGCGGACGGGCGGCTTTCCGAGGGATGCTTGTCTACAACGTGCTCATCGCGCTCTACCTCGTTTTCGTCGGAACGACCGGGCCCTCGAAAGGGCCGCTCTTGTGGCCGGCCGTCGCCCTGCACGCCGTTGTAGCGCTGTTGCTGGTCTCTTCAAAAACTTCCCGCCGGGAGCCGCGAGCAAGTGACGCGCTGGTCCCGCCGAGCCGCCACTCAATCCCGGGATAGGCTGCTCGTCCGACGCGTGGAGGAAAAGACGATGCGATCGAAGGTTCGGCTCGGGCTCGGGATGATCGCACTCGGTTTCTGCATTGCTTCGACGGCCTGGGCGGCAGGCGGTGACGCTCCGGAACCCACCGCCCCGCTCACGCCCGCCGAAGAAGCAGCCAGGGCAAACGAGCTGGCCAAGGAGCTCGCCAACCCGGTCGCCAATCTCTGGTCGATGACCTTCCAGTACAACAACTACGCGCTGACGAACGACCGCTGGAACTACAACCTGAATTTCCAGCCCGTCATGCCGGTCAGCCTCACGAAGGATTGGAACCTGATCACGCGGCCGGTGATTCAGATCTACAACAGCGCTCCGTACACGACCTCGACGGGCGCCAACGCGCGAACGACGAACTTCGGCGACTGGACCCAGCTCGAGCTGCTCTCGCCGGCCAACAGCGGCCATTGGCTCGTCGGCGCCGGGCCGTCGTTCATCTTTCCCACGGCGGGCTCGGTCTATACCGGCCAGGGCAAGTGGCAGGTCGGGCCCGCGGCGGTCGTGGCCTACATGGACAAGAAGTACATCGTCGGAGTTTTTCCACAGCAGTGGTGGTCCTACGCAGGCGACCCGTCGCGGCCGAGCACGAGCCAGATGAATCTCCAGCCCATCGCGTCACTCTTCTTCGAAGGGGGCGTGACCGTCGGGTACTCCGGCAACATCACCGCGGACTGGACGGCGCCGGCCAACAACCGGTGGACCGTGCCCATCGGCGTCGCCGGGGGCAAGGTGTTCAAGGTTGGGCGGCTCCCGGTCAAGATCAGTCTCGCGGCCCAGTACATGGTCGTGCAGCCCGAGCCCGTCGGCCAGCGCTGGAACGTCCAGATCCAGTTCACGCCGGTGCTTCCGAAGCTCATCAAGGAAACGCTCTTCGAGTGAAGGACGTTCGGGCGCCTCGGTCGGCACTCGCTCGCGCCCGGTGATCCGGCGCGGTCTGATCGGGATCGGGTTGCTCTGCCTCTGCAAGGCGGCTTCCGCGCAGCAGCTCGAGCCCCGGGCCTATGCCCCCAGCCCCGTCGACGTGAACATCGTCGGCGTGCCGTACATCTACCAGACCGGCGCCGTCGTCACCGATCCGTCTCTTCCCGTCACCAACGTCGACGCGAAGATCAACGCCGTCTCACCGTTCTACGACCGCACGTTCTCCTTCTTCGGGCGTTCTGCGAGCGCGCTTCTCACGCTGCCCTACGTCTGGGGCAGGGTCACGGGAGACGTCGGCGAGCAGTCGCGCACGCTGACGCGTTCGGGGCAGGGCGACATGCAGCTGCGCTTCGCCACCAACATCTTCGGTGGCCCGGCCCTGACGCCGCAGGAGTTTGCGCACACGGCCCCGAGCACGACGCTCGGCGCGAGCCTCGTCGTTTCCATGCCGACCGGCCAGTACGACGGCACGAAGCTCATCAACCTCGGGTCGAACCGCTGGGCGTTCAAGCCGGAGATCGGACTGGTTCATCCGGTCGGCAAGTGGACGTTCGAGCTCTACACGGGAGCCTGGCTCTTCACGGCGAACGACGACTTCTTCGGGGGCCACCGCCGCACGCAGGAGCCGATCGTCGAGCTGCAGGGGCACGTCATCTACACGTTCGTTCCCGGGCTGTGGCTGGCTCTCGACGGGACGTGGTACGCGGGGGGCGTGACGAGCGTGGACTCGGTCCTGGACGTCGATCGCCAACAGAACACGCGCATCGGCGCGACGCTGGCGATCCCGCTCGGCCATGGGCACTCCCTGAAGGCGGCGTGGGCGAAAGGCGCCAGCGTCCGCATCGGCCAGGACTTCTCGACGTACGGTCTGACTTACCAGTATCGTTGGTTCTGACGCGGCGGGCCGCCCCGCCGCAGCCGCACCGATGGAGGTTTGACGGCGGCTTCTGAGAGGAGCTCGGATGAACCTCGCGCGCATCGCCCTCACCGCGTTTGGCGGTCTCGTGGGCTATTTCGCTCTCGGTTTCCTGATGTTTGCCGCGTTGCCGACGATGAAGTCCGAGTTCGCGAAGTACCCCGCCGTGTATCGGCCCGAGGAAGCGATGAAGAGCGTCATGCCCCTCGGCATGGGAGCCATTTTTCTCGAGATGGTGGTTCTCGCGGTGCTCTACGCGATGACCTACCGGGGCGGCTCGGGCCTGGCGGCGGGCGCCGCTTTCGGTGCCCTGATCGGCGTCTTCGCCGTGTGCGCGTTCGTCGTGCACAACTACGTCAACCTCAACATCGGCTCGAGGCTGACGATGCAGCAGGGCGTCGCCTATTTCATCCAGTGGCTGGCCACCGGAATCGTCATGGGCCTGCTCTACCGGCCGCTCGGACCTCGATAAGTGAGCCCGATCCTCACCAGCCTGATCATCTTCGGCTGCGTGTTCGGCGGAGCCCTGCTCGGGTTTGGCCTGCGTCACGTCCTCCCCGAGGATCACCGGGACCCCGAGTCGAAGGACGTCGTGAGACTGGCAGTGGGCCTGGTCGGGACGATGGCGGCGCTCGTGCTCGGCCTGCTCATCGGTTCCGCAAGAACCAAGTACGACACCCAGAAGGACCAGCTGACCAGCCTCTGCGCCAAGGTCGCCCTGCTCGATCAGGCTCTGGCCATCTACGGCCCCGACGCGAAGCCGATCCGGGGCCTCCTGCGGGACTTGGTCGAACAGACGTGGGAAGAGATCTGGAACGAGGGTCCCGGACCACAAACCGCTCAGGCGGAGTCCATGTACGAAAAGATCATGAACCTCGTGCCGAAGGACGACGCGCAGCGTGAGATTCGACGCCAGGCGGGCGACATGGTGGTCGACCTCGCCCGCCTGCGCTGGCTCATGCGCACGCAGCGCGGCAGCGCGATCGCCACGCCCCTCCTGGTCGTGCTCGTTCTTTGGTTCACCTTCATCTTCGTCAGCTACGGATTCTTCGCGCGCGGCAAGAAGACGGTCACCGTGACGCTCTTCTTCGCGGCCCTTTCGGTGGCCGCTGCGATCTTTCTGATGATGGAGATGGACGGCCCCTTCAACGGCCTGCTTCGAATTTCCGACAGGCCATTGCGAGCCGTGCTGGGGCGCCTCGACCAGTAGGCCGAGGCTGGCCCGCGCCCTCCCGCCCTCGAAGGGGCACGCTTGGCGCCCTAGCGAATCGGATCGATGGGCGTGCGCCTGGGCTCCTTGCCGAATCGCAGCCTCGAGCGCTCCATCATCTTCCGGATCTCGACGTCGCGATCCTTGGGGGGCGCGACGGTCACCCAGCCGTGGACCAGGCGTTCGGCGGCCGCCGCGACCTCGTCCACGGCGCGGTCGAACAGCGCGGCGTTGGCCTTCGACGGCTTGTTGGCACCGCTCAGCTTGCGGACGAACTGAAGGGACGACGCTCGAATCTCGGCCGCCGTCGCCGGCGGTGCGAAGTTGGACAGGGTCCGTATGTTGCGGCACATGCGGGAACTTTATCCGAAGACGGGCGGGCCCCTTTCTTACTCCCTCACCCGAAGGCCGGCGAGGGACACGTCGGATCCGGTCGGACGTTTGTATTGCCCCCGCGACACGGAAACGTCTTCATGGGCTCGATCTCGACAAGGCATGCCGCCGGCCCTACACACGCTATACACTCCGCAACTTAACAGGAGAGATCTGCTTGAAACAAAAGACGCGAAAGACCCTGAACATCACCGCCGAGCGCGCGGCCCACGTCCTTCACATCCTGATCGCCGATGGCAAGCTCGCGGCGAAAGACGTCGCGGGCGCGCTCAAGCGCCGGGAGACGTTGATCCACGAACTTCGCCAACGGCTTCTCGCCCTGGAACACGGCGCCGCCTCAGTCGAGAGGGCCGGAGGCACGCTCGCCCGGAAGGTCATGCGAAAGGCGAAGCGGAACATGACCGCGGCCCGCCGCGCAGCGCTGAAGTTGCACGGAAGATATCTCGGCGTGACCCGGACGCTGCCGAAAGCCGCGAAGGCAAGGGTCAAGGCGATCCGGGAGAAGTCCGGCGTTCGGGCCGCCATCGCGGCGGCGAGAAAGATCGGAAAGTAGGAACGACAGGTCGGCCGGAAGCACCGCCACCCGCGGGACGGCCCGGCCTCTTCTCGGGCTACTTCATGAACCCCCGGACGATCTGCGCAATCTGATCCGCCTCGGTATCGAGGGCGAAATGGCCCGCGTCGAGGACGTGGACCTCGGCCTTCGGCACGTCGCGGCGGTAAGCCTCCGGTTCCGAAAGCTCGAAGGACAGGTCGTACTTGCCCCAGATGACGAGAAGCCGGGGCTGCTTCTCGCGCATCCAGGCCTGCCACTTGGGGTAGGCCTCCACGTTCGTGCGGTAGTCGTAGAAGAGGTCGCTTTGAATGTCGGCCTGGCCCGGCTGGTTGAGAAAGTAAAATTCGTCGGTCCAGAGATCGGGGTCGTAGAGATCCACGTTGGGATCGCTTCCGACGTGGCGCGTCCGCGTCGTCTGCAGCGAGAGGAGATTGGTGCGAAGCGCGCTCTCGTTCGCGGCGCGATCGGCCCAGAAAGCCCGCCGCGTCTTCCAATTCGCCCCCAGCCCTTCATTGTGCGACACGGCGTCCTGGACGATGAGAGCCTCGACCCGCTCCGGATGGGCCAGCGCCATACGAAACCCGACGGGGCCTCCGTAATCCTGCATGTACAGCGTGTAACGCGCGAGGCCGAGCGCCTCCGTGAAGTGATTCATGATCTCCGCGTAGTGATCGAACGTATACGCAAATTTCCTGGGATCCGGCCAGTCGCTGTGTCCGAAACCCGGGTAATCGGGCGCGACGAGGTGATACCTGTCGGACAGCCGGGAGAACAGAGACTCGAACATCCGCGACGAGGTGGGAAGCCCGTGCAGCAGGAGCAGCGTCGGCCCGTTTTTCGGACCCGCCTCCCGGTAAGCGATGGAGAGCCCATCGACCTGGATCGTGCGGTAAGACGTCGGGTGTCCCACGGGACGCTCCTCTCCCCGGGCCCTGGCCGGAAGAAACGGCGCGAGCATCGTCATCACCAGCGCCACGCGGCGGAGTTGGAAGGTCGATCCTGGAATCATGGTCGTTCCTCCATGGCACCGAAGAGCAAGGATCGGGCTCGTGGGCTGCAGCCACTGCCTGAGGCGTCCCTCCAAAAACTAACACGGACGACTCCATCAGGCCCGCGCTGGGTCACGAGACGAGACGTGCTCGCGGCGGATGCCGTAGCCCAGGAGGCGAGCGGGAAGGCGTCGGACCGCGCGGAAACCGAGCAGCCACCGGAGGACCCCTGGAATCTCCGGCGCCGCGTCTGAGGACCCGAGCGCCTTCGAGATCAGGCGCCTGTGAACCTGGACCTGCAGCGCTTGCACGACCCTCGTCGGCAGGAGGCGCCGTCTCTGGATTGCCTCCAGGCACTCCTCGCCGATCGTCCCGCCCGCCCGCAGCTCGGGAATCAGGGCGTTCGCCGCGGCCACCGCGTCCTGGATCGCCAGATTGATCCCCACCCCTCCGACCGGCGACATGGCGTGGGCCGCGTCGCCGATCAGCAGAAGGCCAGGGCGGAACCAGCGCTCGAGGCGATCGACACGAACCTCCAGCGTCTTCGCCTGCTCCCAGCCCGCCAGCTCGCTCTCGAGGCGGTCCTGGAGGAACGGCGCGAGTGCGGCAATCGAGGCGCGCAACTCGGCGATCGGCCGCGCCCGCAGGTCCCGGTCGCTGCCCTTGGGGACGATGTAGGCGACTTGCCAGTAGTCGTTGCGATTGAGCATGACCATCAGGTGATTCGGACCGACGACCCCGAGGGTGTCCTCCGAGTCACCCGCGCGCCGCGACACGCGCAGCCAGAGGACGTCGATCGGAGACCCGAAATCCCTGACCCGGAGCCCCGACGCCTCGCGGAGGGTCGAATGGCGCCCGTCACACGCAACGACCAGTCCCGCGCGCACTTGCGACTCGCCCGACGGCGAGCGAACGCGCACGCCCACGACGCGCCCCCCGTCTTCGATCAGGCCCACGGCCTCGTGCCGCATCCGCAGGTCGAACGTCGGATACCGCGCCCTTGCCTGACCCGTCATGAAATCGAGAAAATCCCACTGCGGGACGAGGGCGATGTAACCGAAGGGCTTCAGCCCTCGCAAGTCCACCAGCGGCTGGATGCGCCCGCCAATCCTCACGCCGAGGTGATCGACGCGGTTCTGGGGCACCCGCTCGAACTGCCGGGAGAGACCGAGCTCTTCGAGAATCTGCAACGTCGACGGGTGGACCGTATCGCCGCGAAAATCCCGCAGGAAGTCCGCGTGCTTCTCCAGGACCGTGACTGCAATGCCGGCGCGCGCGAGCAGGTAGCCGAGCATGACACCCGCCGGTCCCCCGCCGACGACGCAGCAGCGGGTCGATCCGGATTCGGGATCTGGCGGTTGCCCCGTCGCGATGTCCACGCTCCCGAATCCTGTCACCGAAACGAGCCGTCGTTCTCGCTAGTGGGGCCTCGGCGCCGAGTGAGACTGCGTCGGAATCGAGGGGACCGCCCGAGAGGAGGGAGCCGGCCGATAGGCTGGGGGGTGAGCCGGGTGACTGTCGTGATGATCGTCATGGTGGTCATCGTGATGGCCTTCGCGGGGCGGCCCGACGTGGTAGTTCGGCCCCCAGCCGTCGTAGACGACGTATCCCGGCGCGTCGTAATAGTACTCGCCGTCCCCGGCATACGCCCCTGCGCTCGCCACGCACCCGGTCAGCGGCGTGAAGGCGATCGCGGCGAGCGCGATCATGGCGAGCAGGAGCAGCCGCCCGCGTCGCAGAACGGTCTTCATGGCGCCACCTCCTTGGTGTTCGTATCGGACCATTCGAGCAGCCCGAAGGGCGCGCCCGACGGGTCGGCGACGACGGCCACCATCTCGCCGTGGCGATCCGGGTGCGGCGCAACCAGGACGCGGCCTCCGAGGGCGACCGCCTTCTTGGCCGCCTGCGCCGTGTTCGCGACGCGAACGAAATTGAGCCAGTGGGAATTGAGATTCTTAGCGGTCGCCGCCGGCGAATTCGCCGTGGCGCGCGCATACCCGTCCGAAGCCAGCAGAAGATGTTCCCGACCGTCGTCGCTCTCCAGCGGGAACACCTCGTAGTTGAAGAGCGCCTGATAGAAAGCGGCTCCGTCGTCGGGCTGGGTCGTGATCAGCGAGCTCCAGATCCAGCCTCCGATCGGGCAGATCAGATCAGGCGGATCGCCGCTGCCGGATTGCAACACGGCGAAGACGGCTCCCTGGGGATCCTCCAGAATCGCCTGCCGCCCGCGCTCCGGATAGTCGCGGGGTGGCGACAGAACCTTGCCGCCGTGGGCGACCGCGACTCGGTCGGTTTCGGCCGTGTCGCGAACGGCGATGAACGTCAACCAGGCCGGCTGTTTGTGCTCGCCGCTCGGCACGGAGCGTTGAAGGAGCCCCGCGACCGGTTGCCCGTCGAGGAGAGCAACCGCGAACTCCCTGTCGCCCGCCGTGGCGTTTTGGAAGGTCCAACCGAACAATCCGCCGTAGAACCGTTTCGCGCTCTCGAGATCGGTCGTGACCAGATCCGCCCAGATCACCTTGCCCACGTGGTGATCGCTGGAGGGCGGCGCAACCAGCGGCGGCAGGCCCGACGCCCCCGCGATACCGCCCGCACCGAACAGAAGCCCGAGAAGAATGCTTCGTGCGAGAGTCCGTCGCTCCCGACTGCCCGATGTCGCCATGTTCTCTCCCCTCGTTTCAGCGCCCCTCGGCGGCTGATCCTCCGTGACCCACTCTCGGTTGCCAATGTTGCAGGATTCGAGCCAGCCGAAAGAAGCCTGCGGGCGTCGGTCTGGCGGACCCGTGTCGGTCTGGCGGACCGTGGACGAATCGGGCCTTGACATATTCCTATTCGGGAATATGATTGACGCATGCCTCGAGCCGCCGCGGCCTCGGACACCTTCAGCGCGATCGCCCAATCGCGCCGCCGGGACATCCTGGACTACCTGGCGCCCCGCGAGCGTCCCGTCGGCGACATCGTCGTGAGCCTGCGGCTGGCGCAGCCGTCGGTTTCCAAGCACCTCAAGGTGCTTCGAGACGTCGGCCTCGTGGAGTTGCGCAGGGACGGCCGCCGGGTGTTTTATCGCACGAAGGCGGAGGCGATCCGGCCGCTCCACGAATGGACCGCCCGGTTCGAACGCTACTGGCGCAACCAGCTCGTCCGCGTCAAGGCACGCGCCGAGCAGGATTCAAAACGCAGTGAAGAGACCAGGATACCGAGGAGGCAATCATGACCGCGATCGCTCCAGCCATCGACGACATGTCGCTCACCGTCACGGAAGACATCCACGTCCGCTCCTCCCCCGCCGCGACCTTCGCGGCGCTGCTCGAGGAGATGGGGCCGTCCAACGAGGGCGAGCCCGGCACGCCCATGCCGATGGTCCTCGAGCCCTGGCCCGGTGGCCGCTGGTTCCGCGATCTCGGCGGCAACAACGGGCACCTCTGGGGTCACGTGCAGGCGATCAAGCGGCCGACGCTGCTCGAGATCACGGGGCCCCTCATGATGTCCTTCGCCGTGGCGTCGAATCTGCAGTACCGACTCAAGGAGGTCGATGGGGGGACGTTGATCACGTTCCGACACACGGCTCTCGGCCTGTTTCCCGAGGGCTATCGAGACGCGCTGTCGCAGGGGTGGACGTTCCTGTCTGCCCGGCTTCGCCGGCGCGTCGAAAAGTCGTAACACGGTCTCGACGACGAGACGGAGGGCAACCCATGACGATGATCGACGCAATGTTGCAGGAGCTCGACCAGGAAACGAAGACGACCCGCCGCGTTCTGGAGCGGGTCCCCGATCACAAGTTGGAATGGCGGCCGCACGAGAAGGCGAGGTCGCTCGGACAGCTCGCCCTGCACGTGGCCATGGTGCCCGGTGCCGTGGCGGAGCTCGCCGCATCGCCGTCTCCCGTTCAGGCCCCGCAGTTTTCCGACCCCAGCCCGAAGAGCGCCTCGGAGCTGGTCCCGGCGCTCGACGCGAGCATCGCGAAGGCGAAGAGGGCCGTGGGCGGCATGGACGACGTCACGCTCATGGCAACGTGGCGGCTGATGCAGGGTGACCGGGAGCTCCTCGCCCTGCCGAGGGCCGCTTTCCTGCGGTCCATCATGCTCAATCACTGGTACCACCACCGCGGTCAGCTGACCGGGTACCTGCGCGAGCTGGGCGTCCCGGTCCCTTCGATCTACGGCCCGAGCGCGGACGAGAATCCTTTCGCCTGAAAAGGGGCGGCAAACGCCCGCGTCGACTTCCCGAGCTCAAACCAAACCGTACGCCTTGAGCTGGGTGGACGCGCTCGAGAGGAAGGCCTTCACGATCGTGATCGTCGGAATCGCCAGCAGCAGGCCCGGGAGGCCGAACAGGATCCCGCCACCGAGAACCCCGATCACGACGATGAGCGGGTGGAGCTTGGCGGCGCCGCCGAGGACGAGCGGTTCGAAAACCACGTTCTTCATGAGCTCGATGAGCAGGACGCCGACGACCAGCCAGATCGCCACGTTGTCGGCGTTGATCATCGGAAGCAGCGGA
>Ga0210402_10000971_pt1 | contig 30649 bp, 30 predicted proteins | sample IncBWC7MmetaG_FD_161055 | JGI IMG/M metagenome (GOLD analysis project Ga0210402, IMG submission 161055) | Forest soil microbial communities from Barre Woods Harvard Forest LTER site, Petersham, Massachusetts, United States - Inc-BW-C-7-M | ecosystem: Environmental > Terrestrial > Soil >...
ATGCTGAGGTACGTGGCGTTAACCCAGCTGCCCCCATCTTTGCTGTAGCCAGAGGCGCGCCCCGGAATAACAGCCGAATTGCTACCGTAGTAAGAATGCTTCATGCCGAGCGGCTCGAAGATGTTCCTGCGAATATAGTCGGCATAGGACAAGCCGGAAACTTTCTCGATAATGGCGCCGAGTAAGATGTACCCCGTGTTGTCGTACTTCCACTTGGTTCCCGGCGGGAACTCAAGCGCATCATCCTTGGTGATGTCGATGATCTGCTGCACGGTCATGTCCTGCCGCCACATACTTCGCCACTTAAGATCACTCGTGTAGCTCTTGATACCCGACGTGTGCGTCAGCAGGTTCTCGATGCTGATTTTTGCGCCCTTGTCCGGATAGTCCGGCAAGTACTTGTGCAGATCGTCATCCAGAGAGAGCCTCCCCTGCTCGACGAGCATGAGGATTGCGGTCGAGGTGAACTGCTTGGTGATCGATCCAATTTCGAACACCATGTCGGGCTGCATCGGGGTTTTAAGCTCCAGATTCGCCATCCCGTAGCCTTTGCGAAATATGACGCGACCGTCCTTGACCAATACAACCGCGGCGCCGGGTCCGTCCGCTGGAAATCTTGGCGATAGCAGCCTATCCAACTCGGACGCTACCTGGGCGGCTGGGTGCTGAGGGGACTGCTCGGCAACCGAAGGAGACGCGAACGCGACCAGTAGGATGAGCGCGAAGCCGGTGGTTAGGGTGCAATTCTTTGGGAACATTGTTGGCCTTCTGTTGAAACGCATGCGGTTATATCACGCGTCCTCGGCGACGAATATTCCCCATAGTTAGCCGGGACCTAAGCACCGGCGCGGGCTTCGCTATAGGAAACCATGCGCTGCCGCGCTTCATCCCACAAGCTCGATCGGAAACAATCGAGGATCTCGCGCGGCGCGAGCGATGTGCAAATCGGCGACTGCAGCTCCGGGATCGCCGCCATCGCCTCCGGCAGTCTGTAAAAAGGAATCCGTACGTTCAAGTGATGAATGTGGTGATAACCGATATTCCCTGTGAACCATTGCATGACTTCGTTCAGTCGTATGTAGCTCGAAGACTCGAGGGCTGCCCGATAGAAGGACCAGGCCTGCGGCGAAGCGACATACATTCGTTTGAAGCTGTGCTGCGCAAAAAACAAATAGCTTCCCAGTATCGATGCCAAAGTCATCGGCAACAGTAGCGTGAAAAACGCGAGCTCGAATCCACCCAAGAACCAGAGCACGCTAATCAGTCCGCCATGCGCCAGCAGGGACAATGCAGAATCCCAGTGCCTTTTGGGGTCGCGAAGCAGCGGCACAAGGCAAAAACTGCCAGCAAAAATCGTCACATAGCCGAATAGAACAATCAGCGGATGGCGGCTGGCACGGTAGCGCGCCCGCTCGCCGGCTGTGGCGTTTCGCCACATGGTCGTTGTAATGATCGGAAAGGTGCCGACACCCGATGCTGAAATCTCGCCCACATGGCCATGATGATAGTTGTGACTCTTGGTCCAGGACCTCGTTGGCGTCAGCATGAATGCCCCGTAAATGTGAAACCACATGGATGCGGGCCGTGATCCGCGCAGCAGTGACCCATGCATGAAATCGTGATACGTGATGAAACAGCGCACCAGCAATAGGGCGCCCAATATTGCAAGGCTGGTTCGCAGGAGCCACCCGCTTGCGAACCCGCTGCCCGCCAACGCTGCGATCGTGAGCCCAAAGGTCGAAACCACATACCAGCTGCTCTTGCGCCTGATTTCGTTCGCAAACGGTCGTGTGGCTTCGAGCAATTCGCGCCCTATACGGGTATCCGCGCTGTGCTCCGCGTCCTCCAATACAGGCATCATCGACAATTCTGCCGTGTCACAAACATTAGCGCTGTCATCCACTACGTTACGGTTGGTCCATATCAGATGCTTTCTGCGCCTATCGCCGCCACACAATCCACGAGGCTACGTCTCCTTGTTTGTCTACGGAAACTTTGGCGAAAGGGTCAGAGAGTGCGGCCACAAGCAGGCAAACCGCACAGACAAACGCCGCGGGCGTCATCAGCATGCGCTCGATGCGGCTCCTCGATACAAAATTCGCTAGCGTATTCAACGCCAGGACGCAGAAGGCGACCCACGTTGCAGCTCGGACTGTTGCGGGCTGGAAAGGCACCGCAATCACACCGGTTCGAGCGAGGACGATCCACGCGGCCAGCACCAATGGAACGGCGGACAGAGCGCTGGCCACTCGAAGGCGAGCAGGCAACACTCGGTGCGCCCCGCCCCACGCGGCGTGACCGAACGGCAGCGCGAGTGCGAGCAGAATTTGGAACACGGTCACGAGGCTCAACACAAGCGCCGCGAGTATTGATGCAAACATTGCCGCGGTCACGCTGATACCTGACTTTTAAGTTCAGCCGAGAGAGGAAGAACAGACGCGTAGTTTATCCCGTCTACTGTGCTTACGGCGGAGCGAGTTGCGTTCCGTACATGGGCTAAGCATATTTAGACCTGCTGACCCCACGGGGCCGCCTCTATCCGCTTCCGGTTCGTTGCGCCAGAGCTTTGCTTCCGGCTTCCTTCCGCCCCCCGGTCTCCCGGGGAACCCGTTGCCTTCCGCTAACACTTGCCCCATGTCAGCCGTGTAGGGGGACTTTCACCTCCGAGTGAGTGCGCTCTGCCGAGTGCACCCATAAAAAAGAGCGGGCCGAAGCCCGCTCTTTTTGACTGTAGCCAAACGGTGCAGGCGATTGGCCCGCAACGCAGGTATTACATGTCCATACCGCCCATGCCACCACCCGGCGCGCCATGCGCAAGCGCTTCTTCTTTCGGCGCCTCGGCAATCATGACTTCCGTCGTGAGCAGCAGGCCCGCCACCGAGGCGGCGTTCAGTAGTGCCAGACGCGTGACCTTGGTCGGATCCAGAATGCCCATTTCGACCATATCGCCGTACTCACCCGTCGCAGCGTTGTAGCCGAAAGTGCCCTTGCCCTCGCGAACCCGGTTCAACACCACCGCGGCGTCCTCGCCGGCGTTCGTGACGATCTGGCGCAGCGGCTCTTCGATCGCGCGGGCGAGAATCTTGATACCAGTCGTCTGATCTTCGTTGGCGCCTACCAGCTTCTCGATAGCCTTCAGCGCGCGCAGAAATGCCACGCCGCCGCCCGGAACCACGCCCTCTTCGACGGCCGCGCGAGTTGCATGCAGCGCGTCTTCGACACGGGCCTTCTTTTCCTTCATTTCAATCTCGGTCGCAGCACCAACCTTGATCAAGGCTACACCGCCGGACAGCTTGGCAACGCGCTCCTGCAGTTTTTCCTTGTCGTAATCGGAAGTTGCTTCCTCGATCTGCTGGCGAATGCTTTCGACCCGGCCTTTGATGTCCGCCGCTTTGCCGGCGCCGTCGATAATGGTGGTGTTCTCTTTCTCGACAAGCACCTTCTTCGCTTCGCCGAGATCGCTTAAGGTGGCTTTCTCGAGCGACAGGCCCACTTCATCGGAGATAACGGTGCCGCCGGTGAGAACAGCAATGTCCTGCAGCATGGCCTTGCGACGATCGCCAAAGCCCGGAGCTTTGGCGGCGGCGACCTTGACGATGCCGCGGATCGTGTTGACCACGAGCGTGGCAAGCGCCTCGCCCTCAACGTCTTCAGCAACGATCAGCAACTGGCGGCCGCCCTTGGCGATGGTTTCGAGCAACGGCAGCAATTCACGAATGTTGGAGATCTTCTTGTCCACCAATAGAATCAACGGCTTTTCGAGCTCGGCGCTCTGGCTCTGCTGATTGTTGATGAAATACGGCGAGAGATACCCGCGATCGAATTGCATGCCTTCGACCACTTCGAGCTCGTTCTCGAGACCCTGACCTTCTTCGACCGTGATCACGCCTTCCTTGCCGACTTTCGCCATCGCATCGGCAATCGTCTTGCCAATGCTCTCGTCGGCGTTTGCGGAAATCGTGCCGACCTGCGCAATCGCCTTCGGATCTTTACACGGCTTGGAGAGCTTTTTGAGCTCCTCCGTCGCGACTAAGACTGCTTGATCGATGCCGCGCTTCAAATCCATCGGGTTCGCCCCAGCAGCGACCGATTTCAATCCCTCGCGGATGATGGCTTGCGCGAGCACGGTGGCGGTGGTGGTGCCATCGCCGGCTTCATCGGAAGTGTTGGAGGCGACTTCCTTCACCATTTGGGCGCCCATATTCTCGAACTTGTCCTTGAGTTCGATTTCCTTTGCGACCGAGACGCCGTCTTTGGTGACCGTAGGGGCGCCGTAGCTCTTGTCGAGCACTGCATTGCGGCCCTTGGGACCCAGCGTTACCTTGACGGCATTCGCCAGAACATTCACACCCCTGAACATGCGTTGCCGCGCGTCGTCGCTAAAGCGTACGTCTCTTGCTGCCATGTGCTGATACCTCTATTTGGAAATTGATAACGATACCGCTGATCGAAGCGTTACTTGCCTTCGATCACAGCCATGACGTCTTCCTCGCGCATGACGACCAGTTCATCGCCATCCATCTTCACCTCGGTACCGCTGTACTTACCGAAAAGAATCCTGTCGCCGACTTTGAGGTCGACCGGTCGAATGGCGCCGTCTTCTAAAATCTTGCCTTTGCCGACTGCTACCACTTTGCCAAAAATTGGTTTCTCAGCCGCAGTATCCGGGATCACGATGCCACCTGCGGACTTACGCTCTTCTTCTTCTCGTTTTACGATCACGCGGTCATGAAGGGGACGAATCTTCATAAAACAAGACTCCTAGAGTTGGGGCAATGGATTTACGTAAGGGAAAGTTGTTAGCTCTCCACTCGTAACACGTGATAGTCGTGGCAGATTTCGCCGATTCAAGGGCCAATGGCGCATTTTTTTGCAGCAGATGCAATGGACACCGCGCAGCGCTCACTATTGCAGGTCCGAGTCCGAGCGCTCAACGACGACTTAGTCATGATCCGAAACATGGAGCTGACACGCGATATCAAAGCTCAATCGCAAGTGCTTGGCATGAAGACCACGCCTACGGCTGGAGGCACGCAAAGTATTGTATGACCGGGACCGGTATCCATTTCCGCCGGCGGTCTAATTCAGATGGCACTCATCAAAATCGTGTCGGACGGGGCTTGAGCAGTTGTTAAACACACGCTTCGTTCTCGCACGACTGCTCGCGGGCGGGGTCGTCGTCGTCATCGATAGTACCAGTTGTCGGTGGTGGAATCGGGAAGTCAGAGGGCGATTTCTCCGACACTTCTGGGGCGCCGAAATCTGCTTCCAGTTTGTTTAGCCTGCCCATGGTGCATGTCTAGCGCGATGCGCGCTTTCAGTCTGTACGGGAACGCACCTGGGAGCGGCAGCGGGGAGGAAATCGGGAGGAAGAGTCGAAAAAGATTTATATCGTAGGTTTGATTGCGCTTCTTATGTGTGGGGCAGCAACGGCGACTCCGGAGATCTGGTTTCGCTCAAATACAAGCCCGACTTTCTTCAGCCAATTCAATGGGTAACTACCGCAGTCACCCCTAGCACGCCCCTGACGTGCTCAAAACCAAGCACGCTTTTCCCTCGAGAACGCGGCATCAGGAGCGGCACGCAGCACAACCTTCAGCACAATGCGGCGTCGCACCCCGCGAAGACCCCCTCGCGCCGCTGGACACAAGGGGGCCAAATCAGAACTTCGCGGTGATGTGCGCATAGAGGTAACGGCCGAGTGTGTCGTAGGTTCCGACCCAGGTGTTGTCGTTGCAGGAGGTGTTCGGGCAGTCGGAGTAGTTGCCGTTCGCGACAACCGGCGGCGCTTTGTCGGCAATGTTGTTCACGCCCAAGCGAAGACTCACCACGCTTCCAATCGGGATGGACGCGGAAAAGTCGAGGTAGGTGTAGCCGCCGATGTGCGAAGTCGCCCCGAAGTAGGTCTGCGCGAGCTGCGGATCCGAGCTGCTGCGATCGGTATTCGTGGAACCAATGTAGCGCCAGCGCAAGGTCGCATCAAGTCCCCACCATGGAGTGGCCCAAGTGGTTCCAAACACATGACGCCACTTGGGAATCGGGGCACCGCATGTGGTTCCGAAATACCCCACGCAGTCATATGTTCCGCCCGTGGGTAGCGGCTGCGTATCGAAGCTGTTGACGTAGGTCCCGGCCAGATTGAACGTCAACTTGCCCATCGAGCCGATGTCGTACAAGTAGTGGGACGCGAGGTCCACGCCCTTGGTGGAGACGGTACCGATGTTAGTGTTGTTGGTAACGACGAAATCGCTATTGTTGAACCACAACGAGCCCGTACCGGTTCCGCGATTAATCAGTTTGCAAAGGTTGGCGGCTCCCGTAAGGCCGCAATTGTTGATGACGGTGTTCGAGCTCAAGGAGGTAATCGTGTTCGAGATTTTAACGTCGTAGTAGTCGATGGACGCGACAAAATTTGGCAGCATGCGCGGCTGCAGCACGAAGCCCGCCGTGTAAGTATCGGCCTTTTCCGGAGTAAGGGTGCCGCCGACCGAAGTCGCGCCGCCCACCTGTGTGTTGATCTGCGCCGCGGGGTTCGCGAGGATGTGACCGAACTCATTGAGGGTCACGCCGGTGTTCGCGCAAAAGGCGAACGTGTGGCCATTCACGGTACCCGTGCCAGGTACGCCGGGGGTTGCGCCCACCGCAGCTCCCCAGCAGGGATCCGCCGTCCCGCCCGCGCCGACCGTATTCGGGGCGTAGAGCTCGCCGATGCTGGGCGCACGAACCGCGCGGTTGTAGCCGCCGCGGAAACGTATGTCCTGGACCGGCGCCCACTCGATGCCGAACTTGTAGGTGTTGGTATTGAAACCGTCGGTGTAGTTCGAATACCGGTATCCGGCATCCGCCGAGAGCGCATAGGCGCCCGGTTTGTCATCCACGATGGGCAAGCTCATCTCGGTAAATGCTTCACCGACGTGGAACCCGGCGTGAATCGGGCCGACCGCACCAGCACCGCCGGAGGCTAGTCCGTTGGCGAAAATGAAATCCGGTTCGAGATCGTATCGTTCGTCTCGATACTCCGCGCCGACGTTGACCACAAAACCGCTAGAAGCGCTTGGGACCTGGATGCCGTACTTGGCCAGATCACCCGTCGCGTCGGCGTGCACGATATATTCGGTCGCCTGAACGTTGTAGCTCGATTCAACCCGGAGGTAATTGAGCTGCGCCTGGGTGACGCCTCCCGGGGCCCAAATATTCCACGGCACGCATTTTGGGTCATCGCCATTGAGGGCTGCCGCGCAGGCGGGTTGCCCGGTCGCCGGATTGGTGACCACATTGAGGGCGTTATTGATCTGTTGCGTGCCGAGGTAGTTGCCTTGGATGTCCCCCACTTGCGCGATGCTCACCTGACCATAGGCATCGTAGGACCAAGCGTCTAAAAATTTGCCCTTGACACCCAGCACCTCGCGAAACGAGTTTGAGAAGTAGTTATCCAGGCGTGGACCGCTCTCCACGCTGCGCCGAGCGATATACAACAGTATGTTATTGCCGGTCACGTTGGGGTTACCCGCGGGGCTCGCCCCCGGCGGCATTAACGGCGGAATCCCATTCGCGGGTCCGAATGTTTGTTGGTTCGCCGCGATGTTGGCGGGCGTACACAGGGCCGCCAGTTCACCCGGAGTCAGCAGCGGATTCGAGCAGCTGATGACCTGCTTGCCGAACGCAAAGAGACCGCTGGGTCCGTACTGGGCCGTCGAGGTATTGCGCGCGAACATGAACTCCGAATACACATTGGCATGCTCGTTGACGTCATAGTTCAAGAACGCGCCGGCCGTGTACCGTTCGGCAGCGCGCTGCAAATAGCTGAGCGCGCCGTAGTTATAGGAATCCGCTGCAGTGTATTGGCGAAATGTGCCGGTGGTTTTATCGACCGTTCGATCGGCCAAGGTCGCGAATGCGCTGGTGCCAGCGACACCGAACTCAAAGAAGCGGCCGGTGGCACTCGAACTCGAGCCGCCGCAATTGAGATGGTTTCTGGCGGCCGTAGTGGGCAGCGCGCCAGGAGTATTCAGCGTGCAGCCGGCGTAGTCGTATTGGTAGCCGACCGCCGGGGAGCTGTTCAGATAAGTGAAATAGACCGTGGCGTTGCCCTTGCCGTCGGCGAAATTCGAGCCCGCCAGGAATGAAACATTCCGGTTGTAACCGGCGTTGGTAGTGCTCGGCGGTACCTGGTCACCTGCCACTTGCAGAAGATTGAGATATTGCGAGTTGTTGTTGCGGAAACTGCCGTAGCCGTAATCCGCATCCAGCCTAACACCTTGGAAATGGGTGTCCATGATGAAATTGACGACACCGGCAACCGCGTCGGCGCCGTACACGGCGGATGCGCCGCCGGTCAGCACGTCGACACGCTGAATCATGGCCGTGGGAATCTGGTTGATATCGGGACTCGCGGTAGTGGCGAGGCCGACGGCGAGGCCACCGCCCGGCGCCATACGCCGGCCGTCGATGAGTACCAACGTGCGCTGCGAACCCAGGCCGCGCAAACTCACGGTGGCCGTACCGTTCGCGCTGATGGATTGACCCGAGCTGTTCTCCGCGACGACTTGCGGCAAGTTGTTCAGCAGGTCCTCGGTGCGTACCAAGCCGGTTTGCGCGATCTCGAGCGCCGTGACGCTGACGATTGGGCTGATCGATACGTCGTTCGGGTTTTGCTGAATGCGTGATCCGGTCACCACTACCTCTTGCAATTCCGCGGCGGGTTCGGTGGCCGCTGCAGTTTGAGAATACGAAGCCGGTGCCGCTGCAGTGGCACCCGCCATAGCGATAGCGGCGCGGATTGCCAATTGCAATTTTTGATTGTTCCCCATTTATTGCTCCCTTGAAATTTAAAAACGGTTACATGCCGCACCCTTCAATCTTTTCCAACGAGACAGCCATAGACGCGAAATGGCATCCGGTGCTCATGCCGCCACCGTCAGCGCGCTAACCCTAAGCCTGGCCTCGATGGATGTTTGGCCCGGCGGCGCCGCTGTGGGTGAAGACTCGTTCCCGCGAATGGACGGGGGACACCTCCCCGCGGATAGGATGTTTCTTGCAGCATTAATATCTGAGTCATGAGTGTCGCCACACTCGCTGCACACCCAAATCCTTACAGCAAGCATGTGCCGGTCTACGGGGCCCGTTAGGGCTTTGCAGCTGCTACATGCTCGCGTCGTGTTGCCCTTGTCGACGATGCGTACGCTTCTGCCGGCCTGCTGGCCCTTGTACTGCAATTGCGTTTTGAGCATCCCCCAACCCGCATTGAGCGCGGGCTTCGCTGCCCGCGCCTGGGAGAGTTGGAGACTGCTCACATCGCCGATGAGGATGGTCTGATAGCGATCGACAATTTTCCTGGAATACTTGTGTAACGCGTCGTGTCGGCGGCACGCGGCCGTCCGGCGCAGGCGCTTTGCCTGATGTTTGTGTCCGCGACGCTGCGCCAAGGCGATCTTCAGCTCAATGTTTCGGTAAAAATGATGTGCCTCGAGCTTATCGCCGTCGCTGGTGGCCACCGCTTTCTGCAACCCTAGATCGAGCCCCACCGACTGGCGTACCGCCGGGATCTGCGCGCGGATCTGCTGCACGGGCAAGCACAGCCACCAGTCACCGACAGCATCCTGGGCGAAGCAGCCGGACTTCCACGTGACTGCTTCGAGCAAATCCTGTTCGAACACGCGGAAAGTCTTGCCGGAGAAGCGTAAAGACATCCCCTTACGCTTCAGTTGAGCCGCTTTGAAGGGCACCCATCCCAGTGAGCGCTTCGCCCCATAACTTACCCGCCAGCGCAGCTTTGCTTTCTTGAACTGCTTGCGGCGGGTCGCGAACTCCGCGTTCACGCGCTGGATCGTGTCCGAGCCTATGTGCTCAAAGTGTTCCGAGGCGCCGACGCAGAGGCCGTCCAAATCGTATCCGCTGAGCCACTTCGCAGGCCCAACGAATGGCGATGCTGCCTTATGACACGTGGTATTGGCCCAGTTCCAAACTTGATTGACTTCGACCGCCGCCGCGTCGAGCCAAGCATAGCCTTCCGCCTTTACCTTCAGGCGGAGAGTGGTAACAACTGTCCTGCTCATGAGACAAGCGTGGTGGGTGCGCAAGCAATTCGTTGTGCCGTCAACATCAGGCGCGGCATCATTGCGTCGAAAGCCACTCGGCATTTTGTCCCGCAGGGCACGTCGCTGGGCCGTGCCGACACTCGGGCTACGCAGAAATCCAGACATCCAGCCCCCCCATCTGACCTTGCTCGCGTGTGCAAAATCAAGCATTCCCGCCGTTGCACGCGCATTCTAGGGTGAGCCGCAACCATGCGTGGATGATTGCGCCAGAGCGGTATTTACTAACGACGACACGAGTAATAAGCGAGTTGAAATTTGGGTCGGCGGCGCGAACAGACCGCACAACCGAACTCGTACCCGAGCCGCGACGACAGCGAGTGATCGATCTGGCGAGCGCGACACCAGTGCTACATCGCGCTTGCGTCGCATTGGCGCGGTTGTCTAGAACCGCCGGTGAGGGTCAAAGATGATGCGATTCGCGACTTGGTTGCGTTACGACGAGAGGGATGCGCATGCGATCAGGTCATGGTGATCGCGCACGAGAGCACATGGTGGTGGCGAGCTACGTGGCAGCGTTAAATTGCGCTTCCGAGCAGCGCCGCGAGCGGCTCACGGAAATTTCGGCTCATTTTGAGTTCCATGCCGTCACGCAGCACCACGGTAAACTCCCCGTTTGATAGTGGGCGAAGCTCGGTGATGCGATCAAGATTGACCAGGGTCGAACGATGAATCCGTGCTATCCGCTGGGTACGATACCGCTGCGCGATCATTGTGATCGGCTCGCGGACCAGCCAGCTCTTCTTCGCTACGTGAAGAGTCACGTAATCCCCGGAGGCCTCAATCCAGTCGATGTCGGCCACCCGTATAAGGACGATTCGGCCGTTCGCGCGCACCGCGATTCGGTCGGACATTGAGCTGTCTTCGGTTCCAGCTTCTCCGGGATTCATGCTGGCGATCGCGCGTGTTACTCGCCGACCAAAGTCGCTATCCTGAGCGGCCCGGATCGCACCACGCGCGTGCTCCAGCGCCGCCGCCAGGCGCTCATCGTCAATTGGCTTCAGAACGTAGTCGAGCGCATGCACTTCAAATGCGCGGATCGCGTACTCGTCGAACGCTGTAACGAAAATCACGTGAGGACGGGCTTCGGCATCCAGCAATGCAGCCACTTCGAGCCCCGACATTTCGGGCATTTGAATATCGAGCAGCACCAGGTCCGGCGCAAGTGTTGGGATCATCGCGAGCGCCTCGGGGCCATTGGCGCACTCGCCGACGACCGAAACATCGGCACGCTCCAGACGGACGCGCAGCCCCCGCCTGGCAAGTTCCTCATCATCAACGATCATCGCCCGAAGGCTCATTCCGCTGCTTCCGTGATCGGTTGTGGTCGGCCGTCTTTCAGTTCCACGCGAAGCGGGAGGCGAATTGCGACACCGACACCACCCGCCTTGCTTCGCCCAACACTTAATTCTGCACGGCCTCCATAAAGCTCGGCCAGCCGAGTCGCAGTGTTCGACAGACCCAGCCCGGCCAACGGGGACGTCGACTTTCGCATGCCCAGTCCATCGTCATCCACATTGAGCAGCAATGATCCAGTCGCCGTCCGAGCCGAGACTGTTACTCGACCACCGCTGGCACGGGGCAGAATGCCGTGGCGCACTGCGTTTTCCACGAGCGGTTGCAGAATCAACGTCGGCACCACCGCTTCCATTGCCTCTGCGGTAATTGAGAATTCAAACACCAGGCGGTCGCCGAACCGCAGTTGCTGGATGTCGAGATATTGCCTGACGAAGGCCATTTCCTGTTCTAAAGTAATCTCGGGAGTTCCCTTCGTCTGCATCGTCAGCCTCAGGAAATCGCTCAATCGGGCTATCGTTGCCGTCGCCGCTTCATTTCGGCCTTCGGCCACCAATGACGAGATACCGTTCAGCGTATTGAACAAGAAGTGCGGTTCCAACTGCGACTGAAGCGCCTGCAGTCGAGCGAACTGAGCGGATGCCACTGCACGATCGGCTCTCCGGCGCTGCAGCTCGAAGCTCATCCAGCCATTGATACCGGTGTATAGAAGGAGCCACGTGGATAGAATAAAGATGTAGAACAAGAACACTTCGGCATTGAAACCCGACCACAGCAGATACGGATGCCATCCCGGCAGCGCCTTACCCGTCAATGGTGCAGAAATTAGCCTTTGTGTTAGCCACCAAACGGGAGACCCCGCTATGGCAAATGCGACACCCAGGGCAATCGCAGTGATCGGCGATAGCGTGCGTCGCCGACCCCAATGGTGGAGATAGCGATAGCCGGTCGTGAGTCCGATACCCGCTGCTACGCTGGCAGCGTCACCAATAACCGCGTTTTTGGTGCTCAGCCACATCAGTTCGTACCCCAACATCATCAGCCCAAAGCCAACCCAGCCCGCAATCTGTAGTAACCAGAAGAGCGAGTTATGGGAAAGGTTTCTACCAGATCCCAGCGCAAGCCAGCCTGGTCTCTTCTCAGATACGCGCATAGATGCTCAACTCCCCTGCGCGCAAACCCGTGCCGCGCCCACCGTCAGCTGGTACTGTCATGTTTGAGGCGCCTAAACACAGCCCTGCGGCTTGAACGTGCGTTCTTTTGCTGCGGGATATTGCCGCAACGCTTCAATCGGGCGCACAGGCCGGTGCGCGAATTCCCCACCGCAATTCGGGCACTTGCCGTTCACGCGCGTGAGCGCGCATTCGCAGCAAAACGTGCATTCGAACGAACAAATCATCGCGTCGCGTGAATCGGGCGGGAGGTCCCGATTGCAACACTCGCAGTTCGGTTTCATCAGAAGCATGGCGGGCACCTGCTCAATATCGAAGTGGGCTCGATCTTATCCGCCGCGCTCCGATCCCGCTACGCCGCACGAAGCCATTGCGTTGAGGCACCTGTCCCCGCATGGGATCCAACCTACGACCAATTGATTAAGGGACGCTACCTCGAAACCGCCATTTTTTCTTGCCGAACAGATGCTTACGGTGACAATTCTGTGCCCCGATTGGTCAACAGTAGAAACCGCCTTTTTCTCCAACAATCAGGGCGACTTAAACCCAACTTTAGCGACGGCATTGCGACGCGACTACTCCGGCAGGTTCAACTTGCGCAACAAGGCGTGATAGCGTGGATCGCCCAACAGAGAAGCGAACCTCGGCTCGGACTTGAGATTGAAAAACTGGCTATCGTGCCTTTCGTAGGACCGCTCGAGCCATGCAAATGCCTGCTCCTTGTCGCCCCGCCACGCATTTGTTTCAGCGATCAAGAACGCCGAATCCTGTGAGTGTTTGTCGATCAGCTCGTCGAGTGCCCGCTGCGACTCCTCGCTGTGACCCAGCGTGTGCTCGGCGATCGCGATGCCGCCGAGCCGGGACGATTCCGAGGAGACTTGGCGAAACGTGACCAGCGCTTCCGCGGCCTTGCCCTCGAGCAGCAGCAGCGTGCCCAGGGCGCTGTACCCGGCAGCAAATTCCGGCTGTATTTCGAGGGCCCGGCGAATGGCGTCGTGCGCGGCAGCGAACTGCCGCGTCGCGATGTAGTACCGGGCGAGGCGGCCCCACGAAAGCGTCGACAATGGGTCGAGTCCAGTTGCTTTCTTGGTCGCGGCGATGGCTTCCTGCAACCGGCCGAGAGCGACAAGCAGACCGCCATAGCGCACCTGAACCGTGCTGTCGGAAGGATCGAGCGCCAGCGCTTTATTGAAGTCCGCCTCAGCGCCGCTCCAATCCCAGCCGCGGTAGTATCGAACGAAGCCGCGCGCGGCGTAGCAGTCAGCGAGATCCGGAGCCAGCATCACCGCGCTCTCGGCGTGTGCCGCGGCCTGCTGAGCACTTACCGCATCGTCAGATGAATCGGCCAGCAGGGCTTCCGACATGGCGAGGCCGGCGTAGGCGGCCGCATAGCCGGGGTCGAGCGCGATTGCCTTTCGATAGGCGATCAGCGCGCGCCGAAAGCCCGCGTCGCTCCGCTGATTGTAGAACTGCCGCCCGAGCAGGTACTGGTTGTAGGCCTCCGTATTCGCGGTGCGGTGCGCGCGCTCAGCCTGCTGCGCCGGCAGGAGCTGGGCTTTGAGCGCCTCGACGACCGCGGTTGCGATCTCATCCTGGACCTTGAATATGTCCTGGACGTTCCGATCGTAGGTCTGCGACCACATGTGGTAGCCGTTGTCCATACGAATCAGCTGCGCGGTCACGCGCAGGGTTTTACCGGATTTGCGCACGCTGCCTTCCAACACATGCGCCACACCAAGCGCCTTGGCGATTTCGGCAGTCGTCGCCTGCTTACCCTTGAAATAAAAGGAAGACGTGCGGGCGGGAACCCTCAGATCGGGGATTTTCGTCAACATGTCAATGAGTTCTTCCGACATCCCATCCGAGAAATATTCCTGGTCTTTCTTCTCGCTCATGTCTACGAACGGCAGAACAGCCACGGATTTTTCAGGAATAGCGGGTGCGGCCGTTACTGCCGGTGGCGTCCCGGTGGCCACCGGCGGCGCAGGCGCAACCACCTGATGTCCGGGTAGCCACAATCTGTATGCCACGAGTCCTGCAATCGACACTGCCACCAGAGATACTGCCGCGACGGCTACTGGGTAGCGCGATCGAATGTTATCTGTAGGATACGATGTGCGCGAAGACTTGCGTGCAACCGTTGTCACCGCCGAAACGTCTGGGGTCGCGGGTTTCTCGATTGCGGCTCGAACCGCAGCCACCAGTTTCGGCATCGCGCGCTTGGTGTGGCCACCAGTGGCATCCAACCACTGTGACGTATTCAGGAAATATTCTAGGTCTGCAGGCAGCGGCGCCTGGTCGAGCCGCAGCGATATCACCGGGTGCCGCTTCGAAGCCGCGCGTTCCACCTCTCTGACGACGTGCGGGGAGGTGGCAGCGTTCCCCGACAGGATCAGCACGATCGCCTTGGTGGCATCGATAGCGTGAACGATCGAGCCAGCGTAGAACTCGCCAGGGGTCACATCCCGAGGAGCAATCCAACACCTGATTCCTTGGCTCTCCAGTTCCGCGACGACGGTATTGGCGACGGCGGCATCCTGCGACGAGTAGCTTAGAAATACGTCGCGGCTGGACGTGGCGTCAGTCGCCTGCTGTTCGCCGCCGCCTTCAGCCACGCCCCTCTCCTCCCGATATATACGTCATGTTGGCAGATGCGCCCCGTGTTTATCAAAGTTTGTTGGCGATATCGCCAGCGAATTTCTCGTGGTACGCGTACGCACCGAACCACCAACCGGTTAACAGGCGTGGAGGCGCAGGTATCGACCTCGGAAAAGACTGACTTGAATTGGTGGGCCGTGTAGCCATCACGTATTTCAGTCGCAAGTGCTTGATGCGATTGACGATACAATTCTCTACATTCACGAGACCCCCAGCAAAGCCCCAATTGAGAGCGGCAATTATTGGATCCGCCCGGACAAACTCGTCTCGCCGCACCCTACCCGTTAAATCCCAGGGAGTCGTGACTAAAAGGTCCAAACGCGATAGAGTATTACTTCCTACCAGAGGTAACACTTCCATGGCAAGCAATCTCACCAGCAAAGGCCAGGTTACTGTTCCAAAGAAAGTCCGTGATTACCTTGGCCTCAAACCCGGGGTCGCGGTGACCTTTGCGCGCCTCGACAATGGCGAGATAGTGCTGCGCCCCGCACGGCAACGCGTGAAACCACGACCCAGCAAATTCGCCAAGCTGCGGGGTCGAGCGACGGTAACCATGAAGACTGAGGAGATACTCGCGCTAACACGTGCCACTTGACCCGATGATTCTTGTCGACACCAATGTCCTGCTTGATGTCCTCCAAAACGATGCTGAGTGGGCCCCCTGGTCACAAGGACAGCTCGACGCCGCAAGTGCGACGGACAGTTTGGCAATCAATCCAATTATCTACTCCGAACTCTCTATCGCTTTTGCCCGGATCGAAGAACTCGAAGCCGTGATCACTGAAGGCTCGCTCGCCATGGAGTCCATCCCACGAGAAGCACTCTATCTCGCCGGTAAGGTCTTCTTGAATTATCGCCGAGGCCGCGGCACCAAACACAGCATCTTGCCGGACTTCTATATCGGTGCGCACGCCGCGGTCATGCAATGGCCGATACTGACCCGCGATGCGGGTCGATACCGAACGTATTTTCCTAACGTGCCGCTCCTCACGCCATGAGAACCCCTGCATTTTCCAGCGATTTCGCCAACGTCAGTCAGAGCGTTCTAATGGTTATGTTCTTAGTCATGGCCGGGGTCCTTGTCATGTCCCTCCCCATGGCCGTGACCCTCGTTTTTGCCCTCGCCCTGATTATGGCCGCCGCCGTGACGGTAACGCGGCACGTATTCTTTGTTGTACCAATCATCGCGCACAAAGTAGACCGGTCGACCGCAGGCGTTGTACTGCGCGCAATGCTTGCTCCAGTGTTTCTCGTGACCCGGCGGCACGTGTAAGTAGATCGGCGGGGCTGAAACAAACTCCGGCGCTCGCTGAATCACTACCGGTTGTGGATAGATCAGTTGCGGCTGTGGAAAGTTGCCGATATCGATCTTTCCGTAGAAGCCGGGCTCACCGAGGCTGATCGTCACGCCTACGTCACCGATTACCGGGCCGGCACACATACCAAAGAGCACAGCGGAAAAAATCTTCGTCATCATTTAGCGCTCCTTCTATCAATGTCCGCGCGGCCAGCCTCATTGTCGCCGTAATCATATTGCCAAATTCACAACGAAGGCAGTTCCACTGCCTTCCGTCAGCTGAATATTCGATCCGATCACAAGATCTTTAGCGAGACCATCCACTCGGTTTCCGTACGCCCGGACGGTTCCCGACCCACCGCGTAACCGGCCGACAGCGTCATGGTGTAGCGGTTCAGACGATCACACTGAAGGATTTCGCGCCGTCGGGCACTGCGCGATGAGCCTCCGGGGCGAGAGACCTACGTGGGCTTTGCGCCAAACAGCCGATGTCCCAAGCGAAACAGCGGCCAGCCGGTGAGCAGGATCAGGGTTCCCGTCAACGCGAGTCCGGGCTCTAGCGCGCAGACCCGTGCGCCCACGCCGAGCAGGCACCCTATATAAAGAGCCGGCAACAGGGGGTATCCCGGCATCGAAAAGCCGCCGTCGCCGGCGCGACGGCGCCGCAGCACGAACAGAGTCGAGGCGACCACGGCGAGCGTCAGAGTGTCGGTGAATATCACATAGTGCAAAAGCTTCTCGAACGACCCCAGGACGAACGCCGGCAACAGCATGCTCGCGCCGAAGAATAAGAGCCCCACCTCCTGCACCTGAGTATGGGGATTGACCCGCAGAAACGCCCGCGGCAGCACTCCGTCCTGCGCCATGGCGTAGAAACTGCGCGGCATCTGAATGATGGTCGCATTCACGAATCCGGCGGCCGACAGAAACACGGCGAGAGAGATCAGCACCTCGCCGGAGGGTCCGAAGGTCGCGCGCGACAGAGCGGCCGCCACCAACTTCGAGTCCGCGATGCCGCCGGTTCCGAGAACCCTTTGATAGGCGAAATTCAGCAACAGATACAGGCCGACCACGCTGAACATGCCGGCCGTGATGGCGAGCGGAAAGCGGCGCCGCGCGTCCTTCAAGTCGGCGCCCAAGTTCATGGTCAATTGATATCCGCCATAGGCGTAAAAACAAGGAATCAGCGCCGACGCGAGACGCAATCCCGTGGGCGCGGCGGACCGGGGCGTCGGCACAGGCAGCCGAGGCGCCAGCAGCAGCGCAAGCAGCGCAAGCCCGAGGATCATGGCGATCTTGAGCAGCGACAGGAGATTCTGGACGCGTGCACCCGGCTTCACGCCGCGGTAATTGAAAACCAGAAGTACCAGCATGGTGGTGCAGGCGAGCACCAGCGACGCCTGCGGCGTGCGCCACTGCGGCGGCAGAATGACGGGCATCAGATACTCGGCGCCAATGAAGGCGACACCCGCGGCGCCCGCGCCCTGCATCAAGGTCTGCGACCAATTCAGCATGAACGCGAGCGTGGGACGGTAGCAGTCCGCGACGACTCGATAGTAGCCTCCCGCGCGCGGGTACCGCGATCCGATCTCCGCGAAGGTGAGGGCGCCGATGAGACTGATGATCCCAGCCGCGATCCACGCGACGAAGAAGAGCGCTGTGCCGCCGGCCGCGCTCGCAACCATGGCCGGGGTGCGAAAGATGCCGATGCCCACCACCAGGCTGAACACAACCATCGCGGTGTCGAAGGTGGAAAGTCGCGGTCGGATCGCTCCGGAATCCGGTTCAGAGGCCATGCAGTGCTTCTTCCAGCAGGCGGGCAAGCAGCTTGAACTGATCCAGATCGTTGTAGAGCTGCGCCGACAGCCGCAGCAGCGGCACCGGTTCCGGATGCAGCCAGGTCTCGACCCCGCGCGCGCGAAACCAATCGTGCAGTCCCTTGTAATCGAGTCCGTGAGCGGGAGATCCGGGCGACGCTGGGCCCAAGGGCAGGGACGCCATCGATCCGATCATGGACTGTGGGCAGGGCGCATCAATTCCCGTGCTGTCGAGAAGCACGTCGCGGGCTTGCAGCACGAGAGCGCGATTGCGCGACATGACTTCGGGCCAGCCGCCGGGCAGCAGGGCGCCCATGAAGCGCAGCGACTCAGGGACGCACAGCCACGGCGTCGGATCGAAGGTTCCAGTCCAATCGAATTCCGCACGAAAGCCCGCTGGATATCCGTGGCTGATGACATTCGGATGCAAATTCTCGTGCCGGTCGCGGCGCACGTGCAGGAAGGCGGCGCCTTTGGGGGCGCAAAGCCACTTGTGGGCATTACCGGTGTAGTAGGCCGCGCCGAGTTCCGATAAGGAGAGCGGTATCATCCCGGGCGCGTGGGCGCCGTCGACCAACGTATCGATCCCTCGGGCATCGAGCTCGGCGACCAGCCGCGCGAGCGGCAAGATGAGCGCCGTCGGGCTCGTCACATGATCGAGTAGCGCGAGGCGCGTGCGCGAGGAGACCGCATCCAAAATGGGTGCGATGACGTCCTCCTCATCGCGGCAGCGAAAGGGCAAGTGAGCCACCACCACGCGCGCCCCGGTTTTAAGCGCCACGAAGTCCGCCGTCTTGCGGCACGCGGCGTAGGTGTGGTTCGTGAGCAGCAGCTCATCGCCGCGCTCGAACTCGATCGAGCGTAGCACCGCGTTGACGCCGGCCGTGGCGTTCGCTACGAACACCAAGTCCGAAGGCGCGGCGCCCAAGAAGGCCGCGAACGTTTCGCGGGCGGCATTCAAGCGGGCCGGCAGTCTCGCCGACAAGAAGTCGACCGGCTCACGCTCCATTTCGAGGCGCAGCGCCGCTTGGGCGTCGAGCACCGCGGTTGGACAAGCGCCGAAGGATCCGTGGTTGAGATAGACGACGGCAGGGTCAAGGCACCAGTGGGAGGCAAGATTCAAGGGGGTTCCTCGGATTCGCGCGTGCATCAGTCTACAGCCCCGTCGGCATATGGTGCTAGGTACGCGAAGCGAGGTACGGAGGACAGGTCATGAAGAGGCGTCGTCATCGCTCAAACCCGGGCGGACCCTGCAAAGTCGCCGTCGTGCTGATACTGCGATTCCCGCTCGATCAGCGCCGGCACGGCATCCTGCTCCGGAGGCTCGATTGGCTCGCGATCGCGCGGGATGTGCACTCAAGTCGACCTGGAGGCGCCAGTCCTCTCGATGATTTCGCACCAGATGTGGAGAATGACGAGATGCATCTCCTGAATGTGCGCCGTCGAGGTACTCGGGACTGCAAGGGTGTGGCGCGCGCATCCGCCGTCGAGACCGGCCGCCCCGGTCAACGCGAGTGTCACCGCGCCGTTGCGTTCCGCGGCGGCGAGAGCCCTGAGAACGTTGGGCGACTTCCCGCTGGTGGTAAAGCCAACCGCCAGATCGCCGGGTTGCGCGAGTGCTTCCATCTGGCGCTCGAAGATCGATGCGAAGTCGAAGTCATTGGCGATGCAAGTGGTTACGCTGGCATCGCTCGCGAGCGCGACAGCCGCGAGCCCGCGACGTGGACCAGGAGCATAACGGCCGAGCAATTCGCCGGCGAAATGCGACGCCTGTGAGGCGCTACCGCCGTTGCCGAACGCGAGCACCTTGTGCCCGCGGTACAGCCCTTGCGCCAGATCGAGCGCCGCGAGGTAAATCTTATCCTTGAGCAGCGCTAGACAGCGCCTGCCTGCCGTCTCGTGCCCGTTGAAATGCGCCTCTACGATCTCGCTCGATGCTTCAACCATCACGTGCCTCTGCTAATCGCGCAATCGACGGTTTGCTCAACGCAGCCATCAGTGCAGCGACATCGCCGACGCGTCGGCCGAGCTCCGCGGGAACGATGCGGCATGCGCCAACCGCCTGAGGCAGCCCTTCTTGGGCAAGTACTTCGCGTGCGCTCCTCAAGATCCGATCGCCGAGCACGATACCGAGCGATCCGAGGACGATCAGCTGTGGATTGAGCGCATCAACGAGTAGTGCGAGGCCGGCGCCCATCCGCCGCCCCGCTTCCGCAGCGACCGCAAGAGCCTCTGCGTCATCGGCCAACATCGCCTCGACCAGCACTCGCGTCTCGGTGTCGGCCGGCCAGCGGCTCGGAAACATGCGATTCGCGAGAAGGACGAGGCCTGCGCCGGATGCGAAGCCCTCCCACGAGCCACGCTTGCCGTAACCTTCGGGTCCATCCGGCGCAAGCCGCCAGTGACCCACTTCGCCGGCCATATCGGAAGCCCCGTGAAGAATCTTTCCGTTTACAATGATTCCGGCGCCCAATCCTGTCCCGAAAGTGAGAAAGACAAGGTGGCGAATCGCCGGCCGGGATCGGCCGGCTCCGAAGCGCCATTCCGCGAGGGCACCCGCGTTGCCGTCGTGCTCGATATGCACCGGGAGTGATGGGAATCGCTCCGCCAGACGCCTCTTCAGATTGACGTTGTGCCAACCCGGCAGGTGCGGCGGATTGAGAAGCAGCCCCTCGCGGATCCGCAGCGGGCCGCCAACGGCGACGCTCAGCGCCACGACTTCGCGCCCTGCACTGCGTGCTTCGCCGATCAATTGTGTCACGAGGTCCGCTACGGCCGGAAACCTCTGATCAAACGGGCGATGCGCCTGCGTCGCAATCTCGCGGCGCCGGTGGATCTCGCCATTGAAGCCGCCCTCGACGCACGCGATTTTTGTTCCTCCGACGTCAAGGCCGATGAGCGAACGGCAAGCCGCGGCGGACGCCATCAAAGAATTCGCGACGCGCATGGCTCAACTGCCCTGTTTGTTACGGTTAAGGATGTTACGGGCGAACTTTCCACCAGAAACAGCACCTCGGTCGATTCGATAATCCGGTTCGGCAAATAAGTCGCATCCGTTGAGTCCCGGTGAGGCCGTGAGCCCTTGCGCTTTGAGTGTAGCAAACGCGTCAGCGACGGTTGCGAAACCGATAGTGTTGCCTTCTGAGATAACTAGCTTGTTTGATGGCTCAGAGGAACGCGCCGTAAAAGAGGCGGCGCAGAGAAAGTTCGAGCCAATGGCGCAGAGTCGCAATGCGTTCATGCAGGGCTATCACGCTACCATGTCGGTCGTCGGCGCTCCACCATGTCCGTACAGCCCAGGTGACGCGGTGTCGCCCCTCCATCCGATGAGTCCTCTCGACCCGTCTCTGCCGGTCGCGAGCGGCGGCATTCGGGCAACTCATCAACAGTTACCTATCCGCCGTAAGGAGCCTTCATGCTCGATGAAGGGTGCTCAATGCACACTCCCTCGACCCGTACACCGCTGCTGATGGCACTTGGAGCATCGCAGGCAATGAACGACATCATGGAGCTTTGAACGCAACCTGCGTATCCCAACGCACCGACGAGGCTAGGGATTCGATACACACTCAAACTGCAGCGACGGCGAGGCCAGGTAACGCCAATGTGCGGTATTTTTCTAATCAGGAGACTGATGTGCAGAAGCTTTTGTTGCCGATGATTGGAATATTAACCACGGCATTGGCGTGCGGTTGCACCAGTGCGAAGTCCCCGGCGGCAGTCGCCACCGATGTGGCTGCGGCGCGCCAGCAAGCCGCCACCGAACTGACGGATACCCGAAAGGATGCGGCGAAAAGTGTCGACAGTGCTGCCGCAAACGTTGACGGCTCCTCCAAGGATCTCAACGACGCGAGCGCCAGAGCCGCATATGATGTGGCCGTAGCGCAGGCAGATGGTGATCATAGCGTCGCAATCCAACAGTGTTCTGCCCTAACTGGGGCGGCGCAAAATTCGTGCAAGGAACGAGCGGACGCCGGCTTTGACCATGCGAAAACTCAGGCCAATGTAACTCGTCTTTCGAAACTTCAATAGTCATCGTGGTGGTTTGTAGGCTTGCCGCTGACCAGCGAGACTCGCGCTCCTGTTCAAGGGAAGGCGGGTGCGTTGTCCGCGCCCGTATGCGCGTGCGGCGCTTGTCGACCCAAACTTGTCAGTGCCCACCGACCGCTATCGGGAACTGCAATTCCTACCGCCGCCAACGCCATCATTCATGTGACTGTTCAACAGTCAGAGTGAAATATGTCAAATCGATGCAAGTGGTAATTGGTTGGTTACCGAACAGACCCCGTCGCGCCGATTCATGTAGAAACTACATTCCCTTTTTTTACAAGCGCGGAGCCCAGCAATGAAAACTAACAACTGGCCACGCGCTGCAATCTTCTCAGTGCCCCATGCGCACAATTTGGACAGCACAACGGAGAGTCGCGAGCGGACGATTTTCAGGGCTAACAGCATGCGGTCTGCAGCGAACATCCGGATCTGGCGCAGCTATCTGCCCGAGGACTGCGTCAACACAATGATCAAGATGGGATGGGATCAGACTACGTGACATCCCCCGCGCATGGAGAAACCGAATGAGTGCTGGGACCCTTGCAGATATCTGTGCCGCAATTCTTTCGTATAACGCGCCTCTCGCGCCGGATTATCTCGAGCCGCCGGATAAGAATGACGGCACGCTCAGTAAGAACCCTCCGATTGCGATACCTGACGGAAGAATGCGTCGGCACGACGATCAAAAAGCCCGCGAATGCTGACTTCCTGGGCCCTGCCAGTTGAGTCCGCGCCACCGCCAAGCTGTACGCACTTAGAGCGACCTCACTGGTCAAAAAAAAGGACAGCAGTAGGTGGCATCGACATTTTCTCGATGCGGGATGTCCGGGCTGTGGGCAGCCTTGCCGCTCGAACGCAACCGAGCACGATTACTCATGCAACTGCGTTTCTAGCTCTTATCCTAATCCCATCGCTAAGTTCAGCGGCCATTTATAAATGCACTGCCCAGGATGGCAGCATCACTTACACCGACGCACCCTGTCCCGCAGATACGACGACGCAATATATCGATCCAGCGGCGCCATCGTGGCTAAACGAGTCATCGCAGACTATGAATACTACCCCGGCCCTTCCCGACGCAAAGTCCCAATCGCAGCCTGAGATCCTCGCTATCCTCTGCGCCAATGATGAATTTAAAGTGTGGCTCAAGGCGCAGCATTCCTTGCCGGAACGGGACGTCAGAACAGCGAAATTTATCCGTCTCAGCTACCTTTGCCGAAGGGCTCTCCACCTCCCAGATGTAGCGGCGCCGATTCCGCCAATGCCCCTGAAGCGCGTGGGATCGGTCGACTTGATCCCGTCTCGGTCAGATTGATTCCCCTTTGTGCCGCCTCGTTTGGCGGCCTTTTTTTTGCTTGGCGGCGGTCGGTCACGCCGCTAATTTCTCGGGAAGCAGCCGGTCGTATTCTTTTTTGACCACGGCGTAACATTCGCAGGTGCGTTTCTCAAGGCCGGCGCGGTCCAGGACCGTGATATGCCCGCGCACGTACCGGATCAATCCAGCATGCTGTAGTTTTACCGCTGCCTCCGTCACTCCTTCACGACGTACGCCTAGCATGTTCGCGATCAGTTCCTGGGTCATCACGAGTTCATTGCCCTGCAATCGATCCAAGCTCAATAGCAGCCAGCGACATAGTTGCTGGTCCAGGGAGTGATGACGGTTGCATACGGCCGTCTGCGCCATTTGGGTGATAAGGGCCTGCGTATAGCGCAGCAGCAAATGCAGAACCGGGCCGTTTTGGTCGAACTCTTCTTTCAACATGCTCGCATGTAATCGCAATCCCGAGCCGGCGCTTTGCACCACCGCTCGGCTCGGTGTGGATCCGCCCCCCATGAAAAGAGCAATGCCGACGATTCCTTCATTGCCGACGACAGCGATCTCGGCCGAGGAACCGTCCTCCATAACATACAAGAGCGAAACTAGGGCCGTCGTTGGAAAATAAACATGAGTCAGCGTCACGCCGGGCTCGTACACCACTTCTCCCAAGGGCATATGAACGGATTCCAAATGCGGCAACCAGCGCTGCTGTTCTTCCATTGGAAGTTGGGTGAGCAGATGGTTCAGCATAAGGGAACGAGGTGTGCTGTTCACGGCAATTGCTACCCGATGTGTACTCTCCCGTACAAAGCCCGAGTGCCGGCGCGATTTTACACCGCCGGCCGCCAGAACAGAAGCGACAGAGTACCCGCGGCAACCGCGCCCGTCCTCCATCTCAAGGTCGAAAATTATGTGCGAAAATGCCTCCATGCCGATTGTCGGCTAATCTTAGAGTTATAAAACGGAATAGACTTGCCCCGCGTTCTTGGCACGCTGCATAACGCCGCCATGTCGGCGATCTCCCGCCTCGCGGCACTTCTTGCCGGTTCGGCGCGAACCGTCGTGTTCACCGGCGCCGGCATCTCTACTGAATCCGGGATTCCGGATTTCCGTAGTCCGGGCGGCGTCTGGAGCCGGATGAAACCGATCGACTTTGACACATTCATACACAACGAAGTCGCACGGCGCGAGGCTTGGCGGCGCACATTTTCCGGGGCGGCCGGCTGGTTAGGCGCCAAACCGAATGAAGGTCATTTTGCCATTGCGCGCCTGGTCGACGCCGGCAAAGTCGGCCATGTAATCACGCAAAATGTGGACAATCTACACCAGGATGCGGGCGTGCCTGCGCATCAGGTGATCGAGCTTCATGGCAATGCCGGCTATGCCACGTGTCTTATCTGCGGCCTGCGACACCAGCTGGCGGACTTGCGCGACCCGTTTCTGGAGCAAGGCACGCTGCCAACCTGCCGCGCGTGCGGCGGCATCGTCAAGTCGGCGACGATCTCGTTCGGTCAGCCGATGCCCGTCGAAGCAATGCGCCGTGCCGAAGTCGCTTCGCGTGAGTGCGACCTGTTCATCGTGCTCGGCTCGTCGCTTCTGGTCTATCCCGCTGCGGCACTGCCGATAGTCGCAAAGTCGAACGGCGCCGCGCTCGCCATTGTCAACCGCGAGCCGACCGAGTTGGACGGCAGGGCGGATGTTGTCGTCCACGCTGAAATCGGCGCGGTGCTGCGAGAAATAGTGACCTGATGCAGGTATCTCTAACCATTGCGTTAGCTACCGAAAGGGTTGGCGCGTGGTGCGGGAAGTGAATGACGAATCGTGCGAGGCGGATGCGCCGGCTCATGGGACGATCCATGCCAAACATGCACTTAAGGCGGCGTATCCTGCGGAAATATTAGGCGATTCGAGTTATGATTTGACATGCGAATCATCGACTTGCGAGTGATCGAGCGAGGGCCTTCGAACCAGAAGGCCTGGGGTTCGAATTCGAACTCCCGGCAGACAACAAGGTGAGTTTTGACAGCGCCGCGCAGCGGCGCTGAACGCCCGAAGGGCGGCCCCCAGCGTGAGCGAGTGGCGAGGGGACGAGGTCCCCGAGTAATCTCTCCGCGCGTATCGGATAACGCGGAAATGAGCACATATGATTATTCGTTCTTTATTTGCACTGGCAGTGTTGACCGGATCGTTCTTGCTGTCAGTTGAGGAGCCTGCCCGCGCACAGATACCAAGCACAGGATTGCCCAGTCCGGAGGTTATTTCTAACGCGGACCATTTTCAACCGCCAAAACTCTCAACGTACGCGGCAAAACTCGCCGAACAGCCGGATATGACGGGGTTGTGGGCTGCTATGTCGCCGAAGGGCGCGGGCCATGGCCCGACATTTGATCCGGTCCACACCTTTTATCCTCCCCAACCTCCAGCAGGAGAAGCGGGATTTGGACCGATCCCGGGAACCTATATCAAAGGCATCCCCTACAATGCAGAATACCAGCGCAAGTACCAGGATCTTGTCAAGGAGACCACCGAAGGCAAGTCGCGCGATGATTTCCCTGCCTGCTTCCCCTACGGCGTTCCCCGCATGATTGGCGATTCGCCCGTTCCAATTGAGATCATTCAGACTCCGGATGTCATGCTCTGGTATGCCAACTACGGCAGAACCAACCGGCGAATTTTTCTCGATGCACGCCAGCATCCGACCGAAGGGGATCCGACCACGGGCGGTCTCGGACCGAGCTACTCCGGCCATTCAATAGGACACTGGGAGCACAATGTCTTGGTAGTCGATACCATCAACATGGTCGGGGGTTATTTCGATGAGACGCCGGCGCCATACAGCGATCAACTTCACTTGGTCGAACGCATCCGCTTAATCGACACCAATGTATTGGAAGATCAGATGACCTTCACCGATCCAGTCACCATGACCGCACCCTGGGTCGTGACGCGTTACTTCCAGCGCGTCGCTGAACGCGCACCCGGCATGACCGGCGCGACGCCGCCTGCTCCTCCGCCGGGATCCAGGAACGTGGTCCGAGGTTATCTCACGCTCGGTGACCGGCCATGCGTGCCGAACGTGAAGATGGACGCAAATGGCTTCCAAGTCGCAATATTGCCGCAAGAGCTTGACGCGGAACCGCCGCAGACAGCAAAGCCGAATTCCAATCCTTGACCAAGGCGCGAAGCGCCTTAGTTACCAGGAGACTTTTCGTTGAAAAAATTGTGTTTTGCATTGGCCGCCATGGCGGCTTTGGTTAGCAGCATTGCATCCGCGCATCACTCTTACGCGATGTTCGATGCCCAAAAAGTTTTGCTCCTCCGGGGCACGCTAGTCAAGTTTTCGTACTTCAATCCGCACTCGTGGATTTCGGTATTGGGCACGGTCGACGGTAGCGGTCCTCCGGCGCGCTGGGACATCGAAGCGACCTCGCCGAGTTCGCTGAACCAAATGGGCATCCACATCGATACGCTCAAGCCAGGCGACAAATTGACCATTGCCTTCCATCCGCTACGCGATGGCCGCGCCGGCGGATCATTGGTGTTCCTCGTCACCCCAGACGGCGAAGCGCATGGCGCCAAACCCAGTGATCTAGGCTTTGATTTGGCAACGCTGAAGCCATAGAGGACCCGCCAACACGTTGCGTCAAGATGAGCACGCCGCCTCCTGATTTCCAATCTCGTCCGGCGAACAATTTAGTCGTACCTAATCAAAAATCGCATAAGTCACTTGGTACCGGAAGTCTTCGGAAAGAAGCGCACCCGTTTCTCATTGGTAGTGCACGAGCCTGGGGCATCGTGACTGCATAATCCAAAAAGGCCCCCAACATAGGGCGGCCGCGCTAGAACGGCCGTGGACGTCAATGGACAACTGAGACTCCGCTTATTGTCAGAATTAACGGGAAATTCTAGGAAATTTGTCGACGCTGTGGACGGTCTCGGACGTCCTTGTCAACGCCGGACGAAAACTGCTCCTCGAATGCTATTGGATGGTGGGCCGTGTACGGATCGAACCTACGACCAATTTATTAAGAGAAGCCCTATCGACCGCTCTTTTTCCCCTTACAGAACAATTAGTTACGCCTATCCAACTGTGCCACAATTTAGCGATTTACCCCGCGATAAGGCTTTGAATTCACAGATCTCCTTATCTTCCAATGGCACATTGGCGGCCCTCCTGATCCTTGCGATTGAATTCCGCTGATAATCACCATTTAACTCACATTGACTGCCGAGACCAGCGAGTTATGTTGTTGCTGGCACTGCTCTGGATGTATTCTAACTACCGTATTACAGTATTGTCGTATTACACAGTTTGGAGCGGCGCCATGGCCATGAGCGTTCGATTGGATCCGACTTTGGAAACCCGAGTGGAGCAAGAATCGCGCCGGCTTGGCGTTACCAAGTCTGAATTCGTGAAGGATGCACTCGAACGGGTGTTGGGTCTTAAGAATCCAGCGGACTTGCTCAGTGCCGTGCGCAGCGGGAAACCAATGGGAAATTCGCAAGCCTCACGCAATGTCTCGGCAAGAATGAGGGCTAAGCTACGTGCGAAGTTGCCTGATTGATTCCGGACCGCTGATCGCGCTATTCGCGGTGGATGACCACCACCATGCTCGCTTCGATGCATTGGTGAAAGAATTGTCGGTGGGTGGACTTCGACTCATTACGACCTGGCCCTGTATTGTCGAGGCCTCGTATCTACTGGAAATACCCCAGCGTTTTGAAATGCTCAAATGGATAGAACTGGGCGGCGCGGTGGTCTATCCGTTTGAGCCCGCACACCTTGGCGACATCGTTCGATGGATGCGTCGATACAGCGAACGCGGCAAGCGCGAGATGGATCTCGCCGATGCATCCCTGTTTTGGCTGGCCGCCGAAACGGGCATGACCGAAATCTTGACCGTTGATGTTTCGGATTTTTCACGCTATCGCTTGCCGCGCGGCAAAGCCTTTACTTTGCTGTAACAAGTGAAATCGTGCGGTGGACCTTCTCGGACGCCTTCCGGCAAACAGTTCGCACAATCGCTATCGCGTTGGTAAAACCCTCTGCAGCCGTTGGTTACTGACCGCTTCCGGACACCAGAAATCGATGTCGGGGCACGTGCCATTTCATCCGCGCTGCGGCATTGGACTCAGACGCGCATACATGCACTGATCGAGAACCTCCCCATCCTTGACGGCGCTGCACCTCATGGTGCCCTCCAACTCGTATCCGGCCTTCTCGAGCACTCGCCGCGACGCTAAGTTTCCCGCGAATGGCTGGGCAAATATTCGAAGAAAGCCGTGCGCGCCGAATGCCCAATCCGTGACAAGGGTGACGGCCTCGGTTGCAATCCCGCGTCCCCAGAAAGCCGCTCCAATCCAGTACCCGATCTCAGCGGTCCGCCGATTGACGTCAGTCATCGGCTGAAGGCCCACGCCGCCGACGGCACGATCATCGACAATGATCACAAGCGAAAGCGGTGGGTCCACCGATGCAACGCCACCAATGTAGCGCTCGGCGTCCGCGACTTGGTACGGATGTGGGAAAAGGTCGCGCAGCTGGAGCCAAATGCGATGGTCGTTTGCTACCGAGGCGACAGATGCCGCATCGGTGGCGAGGAATCGACGGACAATGCACCCTGCACCGATCAGCTCAAAGCTCATATGCGCTCTCCGAGGCTCTTGGCGTCCGCAAATCCTAGCCGCTTCGGATGCATGAAAATGGCTCTGTAAGGGAATCTGAGTTAAGCCGCAAGATTGATTCTGAGCAGCCTTTCAATTAGAGATAAGACTCAACTGCCTGCTGATCCTTTTGATCTATGGCCAGACCGATTGAGTTAGCAAGATTTTGAACATCGTCAAAACGGCTTCCGAATCGCCGCATCAGGTTATCCGTAACAGAACTGTCGTTGGCGCACTGCGGATCCCAATTACACATTGATCTAAGCCAATCCGACGTAGGCCCACAATCGTCGTATCCGCGCTGGCACGCAAGAAGTTGCCACGCGCCCAGGAGATCTGCGGACTCGTCCATTGAGTGTTTCGTGCCATCGACCCAATTCATCATCTCGAATATCGAATCGGGGTTTCCAGACAACACAGCTCGCAGCGCAAGGTCGCGGGCCGGGCCATGGGTTGGCGGCACGATGTCGCCGGCCGAAGCGCTTGCAGCGTCCTGCATAAGATCTGCCTGCAGTAACAAATCGGCTTTTAGGCTCTCGGCGGGTGGATACCCTGCCGCTGAAGATTTATTTAGCCAGCTTTCCCAGACCAACATTGAGTTGGATTGGCTTGAATCCGCCAAAAACTCGTGACAGCGATCATAGGCCTCGAGTATTTCCTGCTGGAGGCCAATAGGATATTTGCCGACCCGCACTTCTACTTCGTTCCGCGTCTTGGCTAAACCCTCTGGATTGCGAAAGTGCAGCCGGATAGTGTCACTGCAATACTTTAGTGCTCGCGCAGTGAGGTATTCGGCGGTTGGATCCCCGGCCGTCGCCTGCGCCGAGAATTCACGCACGAGTGCCGCATAGTTTTGCGACTTGCGAAATTGCGCTCGCAAGTCAAACGCGCGAGCTGCGGGAACGAGCGGAGTGGTAGACGTTGCCGAGGCATCGGACAAAACCCTAGTAACGGGCGGATGTAGATTCTCCTGGACGTTCAAAGACTTCGTGGTGGGTGTATAACGCGATTGCCAGATGAACACTGCAACGACGCACAATACGGCAACGATAGAAAGGGATTTCCCTGGCAGGCCCACCCTTATGCACTCCTCGTAATTCTTGAAGGCATTCTATTGCCGCGTCCTGTATCCCTATTTAGTTCGGATATCACGAGTGGCTGCTTTACGGCAACTATTTTAGCTACCTGAATTTCGGCTCTTGGCCGGCAGCGGCCCGCTACGCGTATCGACCTTAACGGTCTAGGCAACGTCGAGCAGTGCCCGCGGACTCTTGGCGGCCACG
>Ga0210402_10000973_pt1 | contig 30649 bp, 24 predicted proteins | sample IncBWC7MmetaG_FD_161055 | JGI IMG/M metagenome (GOLD analysis project Ga0210402, IMG submission 161055) | Forest soil microbial communities from Barre Woods Harvard Forest LTER site, Petersham, Massachusetts, United States - Inc-BW-C-7-M | ecosystem: Environmental > Terrestrial > Soil >...
TGAAGTCGAATCCGCGCTGCGTGCCGCCCTGGATCGGCTGCCAGCATTCCACCGGTTGGCGCAGCGGACGCGGCACCAGGGTTATCTCCTTCAGTGTGTAGCCGCGATAGGGCACTTCCGGCGGGAGTGTGTAGTACTTGCCCTTGTGCGCGAAGCTCTCGCTTTCGAAGGACTTGAAGATGATATCGACCTGCTCCTCGAACAGCTCGCGGTTCGCCGGCTGATCGATCAACGGCGCGCCGAACGTCTCCACTTCGCGCGTGTGATAGCCGCGACCGACGCCGAAGATGACGCGCCCACCACTCAGGATGTCCGCCATCGCGTAGTCCTCGGCGAGGCGCAACGGATGCCACATCGGCGTGATGTTGAAGCCGCAGCCAACCTTGAGGTGTTTGGTTACGTGCGTCAGATGCAGCGCCATCATCAGCACATTGGGAATGCACTCGTAGCCTTCAGGCTGAAAGTGATGCTCCGCCATCCAGAACGCGTTGAAGCCCACGCGGTCCATCAGCTTCGCCATAGCCTCGGCCTTGCCAAGTGCCGTGGCGAGCTGCTCGTTCGAATAGACGCGGTCATTGACCGGGACGCCGCCATAGCCGAGGTCATCCATATCAATGTGGCCGGCGTAGGAGCTGTCAAATTTGGTGATCATTGTTTGTTCCTTTCACGACTGCAGCCAATCGTCATTTCCACCTTCGCGGGAATGACAATATTGGGCGTCGGCGGCATTAGGCCGACTTCCTGACATTCCAGAATAACGGGAACGGCGCCTTCACAATACCCTCGATTGTAGTCCGGTGCGCGATCGGTTGCAGCCACTGGCCGAGCGGATAGTACGGCGCTTCTTCCCACACATCGAGCTGGATCTGCTCGGCCACCTTCTTCTGCGTGGCAAGATCGGGCGCATCGAACCAGGCGGTGCGCAGCTCTTCCATCTTCGGGCTGGCGAACCAGCCGAACCAGCCCTTTTCGCCGGTACCTGCGATCGGATAGTGGGCGCCGGGATCAACGAGGTTCAGCCCTTCCCAGCCAGTGCAGAAAGCGCTCCATCCGCCCTTGTCGAGAGTATCCTTGTTGTTGCGGCGTTGGATCATTGTACCCCAGTCCATGCTCTGCAGATCGACGCTGATGCCAAGCTTGCCGAGCAGGTCAGCGCCGACCAGCGACTCCGCGTTCAGCACCGGATAGTCGGTCGGCGTGATGAACACGATTTTCTCGCCTTTGTAACCGCTCTCCGCCACCAGCTTCTTCGCCAGAGCAAGATCGCGAGGGCCCGTCAGCGTCTCCAATCCCGCGGTGTTGGCCAGCGGAGAGCCGGGCGTGAACACGCCAACGCCGATGCGCGTGAGCTCCGGATCGCCCCCCATCGCGGCGTTCATGAAGTCCGCCTGATTGATCGCCGGCAGCACGGCGCGACGCAGCTTCACGTTGTCGAACGGCGGATGCAGCATGTTGAAGCGCATCACGCCGACGATGCCGAAATCATCCAGGCGTTCCACCACGACGCCGTGCGCCTTGCGAAGCAGCGGCAGCAGATCGACCGTCGGCGTCTGCCACCATTCCTCCTCGCCGGACTGGATCGCAGCGGACGCGGTAGCGGCATCCGTGATGATGTTCCATTCAATGCGCTCGAAGTGCGCGGGTTTGCCGCCGGCGACGAAGCTCGGTACCTCCTGTCGCGACGCGTACGCGTCGAACCGTTTGAATGTGGCCAGTGCGCCGGGGGACCACTCGCCGCGGTTGAATACGTAAGGGCCGGACCCAGTGTATTCGTCGATCTGCTTGTATGGATCAGTCTTGGCGACGCGTTCGGGCATGATGAAGCAGACATTCGCGGTCGGTTTCCCCAGCCCGTGTGCGAGCAACGGGAACGGCTTCTTCAGGCGAAAGACGAATGTGCGGTCATCAGCTGCACTCAATTCATTAAGCGAGGCGTCGATCCGCTGGGCGAAACCGTCACGCTTCATCCAGCGCTGGATCGACGCAACGCAATCGGCGGAGCGGACAGGTGTGCCGTCGTGGAATTTGAGCCCGTCGCGCAGACGGAAGCGCCAGGTCAGGCCGCCATCGGCTAATTCGTGGCCCTCGCACATCTGCGGTTGCGGCACGAGATTGCCGTCCCACCCATACAGCGTGTCCCAGATCATGTAGCCGAAATTGCGTGCCACCGTGGTCGTGGACCAAATCGGGTCCGGATTCTGCAGATTGCCCTCGGGTATGAACTTCAACGTCTTCGCCGCCGCCTGGGAGATCGCCGGGCGCGACAGGCCGGTGGCCGCTACAATGGCAGCACCCGCCGCGGCAAGCACTTCGCGCCGTTTCATCTGTTCTCCCCGATCGCGCCCAGCTACTGCGTGAGCCGTTCGTACGCCGCCGACACCGTGAGCGGCCGGTCCGTATCGACGCTTACCCCACACAGTGTTCGCCGCATCCCGGGCGTGCGCCGCTGCTGGAACGCCGCCCTCGCCGCCTCGTCTGCACCATGCAGAATTCCCTGCGGCGTGTGCGACAGCATGCCCGGTTTACGGCCGCCCGAGGCGTCGTGATGCACGAACACGCTTTCATCGTTATCGACATTGCGATGATACGATGGCAGCTCTTCGGCGTTCAGATCGGCCACGGCCATCTGCGGCACGAAAGTGATCACCACAAACCCAGTCGCCTGGAACGTGCACCAGGACGAAGGTGCCAGGTGGATGCGATCTGAACTGATTGGGATGATGTCGCGTACATTGAGTTTGTAAGGGAACAGATCGCCCTTCCAACCCACCGACGCCAGCGGATTGTTGCGGTAGAAGATGGAGCTGTGCGCCCCGCCGTGTTTGACCCGCAACTCCCACTCCTCACGCTGGAGCCAGCGGTAATCGTGCAACTCCGGCAGCTCCAGGACAGTGGGATCGACCGGCATGTGCCTGCCGACCTGCTGGTGTTCTGACAGCGACAGCGGCGCAGGCGATTCGACCACGAGCATGTGGCTGTCGCCCGCGTCCGGCATCACGCTGAATGTGATGCCCTTTGGGATCAGCACATAGTCGCCCGGCTCGTACACAATGCGTCCGAACTCGGTGGCGAACTGGCCGGTCCCCTTGTGCACGAAATACAGCATGTCGCCGTCGGTGTTGCGATACGCGAACGGCATCGCCGCAGCTCGGCGGCTGACGGCGACGCTGACATCGGCGTTCGACAACATTACTTCCGGTCCGCCGCGCGGATCGGCCATGTCAGACGGCTCGACCCGCACGGTATCGGCGATGCGCCGCGGATGCAGCGTGCCTTCGACGCGCACGACCTCATTGGGACCGTGCTCGCGATAGATCATCGCAACCGGGCCAAAAAAGCCCTGGCGGCTTATGTGCTCCTCACGCAGGTCGCCGAGTCCGACCCGCGCCTGGCGGACGTGTCGCCCTACGGCATGGTGAATCCAGGAACGCATGATTTTGCACCTCCCAGCACTATTGCACCGTCTCCGCGCGCAGTTTGCGCGGCAGGTAGTGCGCGCAGCGGCCAAGCCCGACGCAGAAATGATTGACCACCGGCGCGAGGCTCTCTGCCAACGGACGAGCCGAGGCGTTTGCATCAGCCAGCCGCGCTGCTGCATCGCGTGCGCGGGAGACGATGCGCTTCCAGTCCAGGCCGGGCAATACGCCATCTTTCAGCACGAATCGCCCGCCGATCATCACGTCGCGGACCGCCGCGCCATCCTCGGTGTTCACCAGTTGATTGACCGCGTTGTTGAGCGGCACGAGGTTCACATGATCAAGATCGAGGAACACGAGATCCGCCTTGTAACCGGGTGCGATCTTGCCGATCAGATCACCCATGCCAAGTACCGCAGCACTACCCTCGGTTGCCAACCGCAACGCTTCCGCGGCGCCGATCCATTCTTCCGGCGGGCGATCGAACACGCGGGAGACGAAGGCGGCCAGCCGCATCGCCTCGAACATGTTCTGGTTGTCCGACGAAGATGATCCGTCGGTCCCGACACCCACGGTGACGCCGCCGGCGATGGCTCGGCGCATGTCGGCGATGCCGTTGCCCAGCCGGAGATTGGAACCGGGATTGTGTGCCAGCGCCCCGCCGTACCGCGCAAGCAGTTCGACTTCCGCCTCGTCGATCCAAATGGAGTGGGCGCCGCTGAAGCCCGGGCCGAGAAGGCCAATCTGGTGGAGATGCGCCGTCAGTGTCGTGCCGTAGCGTCGCTGCGCGCCCGCACGTTGCACGGAGGATTCCGCCAGATGCGTCTGCAGCGGCATGCCGAATTCCGCTGCCATGTCGCGACAGGCGAGCATGAACTCGTCCGAGCAATGCAGCGGAATTGTCGGCGCAATGCCCAGGCGGATGCGGTCGCGCGCGTACGGCCACGCCGTAGCCGCGCTGCGGATGGGCGCAAGGATCGCGTCAGCCGATGCGGTGCGCATCGCTTCGGCAACCGGACGCAACTCGGGCGGGAAAGCGTCGAGCAGACCGGGAATTGCCTGATAGAAGCTGCGGTCGGCGATCATCGGCGCAATCACCGCGCGCATGCCGACATCGGCGTAGGCCTGGGCAACGACGTGCAGCCCTTCGACCGATGGCACCGGCAGCATCGCCGAGAGATCGTAACAACTGGTGCAGCCCTTGCGCAGCATCTCCACCGCGGAAAGCAGTGTCGATAGGTAGCGGTCTTCGTCCGTTCGGTTGCCGTTGATCCAAGGGCCGGCGTTCAGCAGCAGCTCCAAAGACCAGAGATCGCCGATGCCCTTCCCCAGTCCGCCGTGACCATGCGTGTGCGCATTGATCAGACCCGGGATGATCAGCCGGCCAGTGGCGTCGATCCGCTGCCCTGCATTGGCGGCGCCCGGAGGAACAACCGTAGCGATGCAGTCGCCGTTCAGCACGATATCCGCCTGACGTGCGGCGGTCTCTCCCGCGGCCAGCACGGTGCCACCAACGATGACGATAGGATCGGTCGGCATGATGTTCCCCTCGGCCTATGCCATCTGCTTGCGGCCGGTTTCCGATGCCCGGACGATTGCGTCGATCAGGCGATGACGAGTGACCGCCGCTTGGAAGCTCGGGCTGGCAGGCCTCCCTTCGCGGATGCTGTCCGCCAGCTTCGCGTAGAGCTGCGCGACATTGTACGGCGAACCCTGCGGCACTGCGTCCGGCACCCAGCGATACTTGCCGGGAATTGGCATGTCGGCCAGTGGTGTGCCCGTGCCTCGTGCGCCCTGCAGCTTCAGCTCCTGGCGCTGCATCGACGCTCGCGAGGTCGCGGCAAGCACAAGGTCGCCCTCTTCGCCATGAATTTCGAACAGGAACTCGGTGCCGCGCGCCATGCCTCCGCGGATTTGAAAGGACACGACCGCACCATCACCGACGATGCCGTTGACGACCAACTGATCGGGCGACGTCTTCGGAACGGTCTCGCCCAATTCGTCCACAAGAATGCGGTCGCGCTGGCTGACGACGAAGGCGGCAAGCTCGCGGAATTCGCCCAGGCAATGACACAGCGCATCGATCTGATGGCCGCCCGTGATGGTCAGCAGGTTCGCACCATTGGCACGATCAGCCTGATAGGCGCGGTCGATCGAGGTACCCCAGTTCGCAGCGCAACCGATCATCGTCGCCGTGAGAACACGACTGATATGGCCCTGCGCTATCAGGTCCCGGGCGTAGCTGATCGCCGGCGACACCTGACCCTGCAGTCCAACCGCATGGCGGACACCCTTGCGCTCCGCCGCATCGAGCATCCGGATGGCCTCGGCGGTATCGCGACCGAGTGGCCATTCGCAATAGACATGCTTGCCTGCGTCGATCGCGGCCATCACCGGCTGGTAATGGTCGGGCACCTTCACGCAGACCGTGACCAGATCGACATCGGGATGTAGCGCCAGCTTTTCCGGATCGGAGAATGCCAGCGGAATGCCGAAATGTCTGGCTGTTGCATCGGCTGATTCCTGGCGGGTCGTGCAGACGGCGACGAGTTCCAATCCCGGAAGCGCGTGCAGGGCAGGGATATGGGCGATGGAGGCAAATCCGCGCTCCGGACTGGCCCCGATTATTCCAACGCGGACTTTTCCCGCAGCTGCCATGGCGTCCTTCCCCCCTTACGAGTGATTCTTCTCGACCCGCTTGTGTCAAATGCGCCATGCCATTCTTCCCCTCGGCACGACCGTCATGCCTTCGGGAAGTCGTAAAGTTCCGCGGGATTTGCCACCAGCACGCGGTGCCGCGTCGCTTCATCGGGTACCCATTCGGCGAGCAGGTCGAACAGCACGGCATCGTCCGGCTTCTTGTCCGCCGGCTCGGTCGGGTGCGGCCAGTCGCTGCCCCACACCAGTCGTTGCGGTGCAGCCTGGACGTAGGCTTTCGCAACCGCGGTGCTGTCCGCATAGGTCGGCGGACCCACCTTTGTGTCGGCATAGGCGCCGGACAGCTTGATCCAGACATTTCCCTTGTCCAGCAGCCGGCGCATCAGCGTGTACACCGGGCTGTTCACACCCTCCGGTTCGGGAATATGCGCCAGATGATCGAACACCAACTTTCCCGGTATGTGCAGGAACACCTCCTGCGCCGCGAGGATCTGCGCGCCGGGCATGTTGATCTGACAATGCCAGCCCATCGCGTCCACACGATGCGACAGCGGTTCCAGCATCTCCAGCGTCGTGGCGCCGGCGGGCGCGAGATTGAAACGGATGCCACGCACGCCCGCGGCGTGCATCTCGCGCGGGTCAGCGTCGGTCACCGATGTATTCACAACGCCGACCATGCGTGTGCGATCGCTGCCGAGCTTGGGCAGCAATGCGAGGTAGTGGCTGTTGTCCGTGCCATAGGTCGAGGGCAGGATCAGTACGCCGCGCGTGATGCCAAGCCGCCGCCGGAGCGCCTGCAAGTCATCGACCGATGCTTCGGGTGGTTTCAGCGTCGCATAGGGCGCGATCGGGAAGCTCGAGTCGTAGATATGGAAATGGCAGTCCGTTGCGTTGGGCGGCGCGTGCAGCGTCGGCAACTCGGTGCCGGAAGACCAGCGCACCTGCCCTGATTGCTGGGCGTTGGCAGCGCCGGTGATCCCGCCGCCGGCCGCCCCCGCGATCAAGCCGACCACTGCGCGAAGCACGTCGCGCCGCGAGGACTTCCATCCCGTCATGACTTTTCCTCCGTTTTTCCGATGTTCTACGGAGGCTACACGTGCCGATGCACGCCAGTCCACCCGAGCGACCGAGCTGGCTTGCCCGGAAGTGCCCTCGCCCTTCGAAGTTGCTGATATCTGATATTGGGGTCAGATGCGGTTTGCGAGCGCGAATGGAATCGATAAATCGATCGGTTCGGTAACACAAAAATCGTCGACGATCTATCGAAGGTAGCGACGATTGATGCAGACGGCGAGAAGCCCAAATGGGGCCGGCCTGATGAGCAAGCTCCCGAAACCGTCCAACGTTCCCAACAAGGATGCCGAGCTAATTCAATGCGAGCCGTTGCTTGTCAGAAGATCAACCAAATGCCCAGGCCAAACAAAGTCCAAAGAGGGATCGATAGAAATAACGCGACTACGATGCCGCGCGCAGGAGCCCGAGGGTCGCTATCCTCGTACGAAGCAGTGCCGACGCACGAAGCAGCATCAACGCAGGGAGCAGGATCGCGAAGCAGTGGTATGAGCGCTGGGCTCACCCGATCGAGACGCCCCGGCCGGCGCTGGTCCGGGACGGCTGCCACACCAGCGGCAAATCCGCCTGCTTTGGCCGGCTCGGTACTCAGCAGTGGATCAATCAGGTCTACCGGACCGGCAGTGTCCTGCTGGGGCCGTTCTGGCGCGGAGGCGTCAATCAGTTCCACCTTGGTCATAGTTTCTTGTCCACTCGCTCGCCCGCCGGCGGGACCTCAGACCACGCAACGAGGAGGGTAGATCACGCTCCCGTGATAATCAACCACTATTTCACAAACCCGTGTTCGGCCCATGCAGGGCGCCGCGACGAATGCGCGCCAAAAAAGTCGCGACTGACGGTTGCCGGAAATGGCGTCCCCTGCGGGATTCGAACCCGCGTTGCCGCCGTGAGAGGGCGGTGTCCTGGGCCTCTAGACGAAGGGGACAGGGACCAAGCCGCGCGTTCTAGGGCAGCCGGTCAGCCAGTTCAAGCCGGCTCACGGCCCACCGGCGCGAAGCCCAATCCGTCCCGCAACGACGCCGGTCCGTACATCGAGCAGGACCACCCGGTCGGCCCCGCCGCCCTCCAGCCGGACCGCCAGTCGGTCGCCGACGGACGCGATGCCGGCAATCCGTGTCCCCGCCGGCTCATCCAGTAGCACGGCGATCTGCGCCTGTACAGCAGGCGAGCCGATCCGCCGGACAATCACCACCAGCAGCACCGTCGTTCCGACGACGATCAGCACCGCCATTGCGACCGTGATAAACTTCAAGAACCGCATGCCGTCTCCCAACTGGCCGCTTCCCCACGGACCTCAATGGCGTTATCCGCCCGCCACCATGCCCAGCCAGGCCGCCCCCGACGACCCCGCCTCACACGAGTCGTTCACCATGGTCGCGGACACGGCGGCGCGGGGACAGCGGGTTGACCGGTTCCTCGCCGATGCCATCGGCACGATCTCGCGCACCCGCGTCAAGTCGCTGATCGAACAGGGGCAGGTCCGGCGCGACGGCGCGGTGCTCGGCGAACCGGCCGAGCAGGTCCGGCCCGGCGCCACCTATATTCTCGATCTGCCGGCGCCCATTCCCGCTGTTCCCCAACCCCAGAACATTCCGTTCGCCATACTTTATGAGGACGCGGACCTGATCGTGCTCGACAAACCCGCCGGGCTGGTGGTGCACCCGGCGCCCGGAAACCAGGACGGCACGCTGGTCAACGCCCTGTTGGCCCATTGCGGCGACACGCTCAGCGGCATCGGCGGCGAGCGCCGGCCAGGCATCGTGCACCGCCTCGACAAGGACACCACCGGCGTCATGGTGGTCGCCAAGACCGAACTTGCGAACGCCGCGCTGACGGCTGCCTTCGCCGCCCGCGATATGGACCGAGCCTATCTCGCCCTGGCATGGGGCCTGCCCAGTCCCCTGGAAGGGGAGATCGAGGGGGCGATCGGACGGGACCAGCGGGATCGCAAGCGGATGGCAGTAGTCTCCCGCGGCGGCAGGTCCGCGCTTACCCGTTACCGCACCGAACGCGCGTGGCAGACGGCTGCTTCCCTGTTGGAATGTCGCCTCGCCACGGGGCGGACGCATCAGATCCGCGTGCATCTCGCCAGCCGAGGCAATCCGATCGTGGGAGATCCAGTCTATCTGCGTCGCGTGCCCGCGGCGGCACGAACGCTCCCCGAGGCAATCCGCATTCGCTTGCTGGATTTCCCCCGGCAGGCCCTGCACGCGGCACGTCTGGGTTTCGCCCACCCGAGGACCGGCCGGCCGCTCGACTTCAGAACCCCATTGCCGGCCGACATGGCGGGGCTGATCGACGGCCTGGAAGCCTTGCACGCGGCGCAGATCTGACTTAGGTCAACGACATTGACAGGACCAATCTAGTCCTGTATGTGTCTTGCGCCGGCACGAACAGGTGTATTGTGCCGGTGGGGACGTCCGGAAGCGCCGCCGCCAGAACCTGGGGCGGGTATCCGGGACGTGATGTCCCATCCCGCACCGCTGACTGGTTCAGTCACAATCCGGCCTCACTCCTGCGCCGAAATGGGCAGGCCTGAAGCAGCCGACGAAAGGAGCCCTCCGTTGGCCTCTGCCGTCATCAATGTCGCTCCCGAAGGAAACCTCTCAAGGTACCTCCAGGAGATCCGCAAGTTTCCTATGCTCTCGCCGGAGGAAGAGCTTTCGCTCTCCAAGCGCTGGCGCGACCATGAGGATATGGAAGCGGCACACAAACTTGTCACATCACATTTGAGGCTCGTGGCGAAGATCGCCATGGGCTACCGCGGCTACGGCCTGCCGGTCGGGGAACTGATCTCCGAGGGCAATGTCGGCATGATGCAGGCGGTGAAGCGGTTCGATCCCGACCGCGGGTTCCGCTTGGCAACCTATGCCATGTGGTGGATACGCGCCGCGATCCAGGAATACATCCTGCACAGCTGGTCGCTCGTTAAGATGGGTACCACCGCGGCGCAGAAGAAGCTGTTCTTCAATCTCCGCCGGCTGAAGGGCCAGATGCAGGCCATCGACGATGGCGACCTACAGCCCGAACAGGTGGCCAAGATCGCGCGCATGCTCGACGTCCCCGAGCAGGACGTGGTGAGCATGAACCGCCGCCTCGCCGCGCCCGACCACAGCCTGAATGCGCCGGTTCGTCAGGACAGCGAAGGGGAGTGGCAGGACTGGCTGGTCGACGAGACCGAAAGTCAGGAAACCAGTATCGCGGAACACGAGGAGCTGACCGGGCGGAAGGCGCTCCTGTCCAGCGCGCTCAAGACGCTGAACGAGCGCGAGCGCCACATCCTGATCGAGCGGCGGCTGAAGGACAATCCGACCACACTGGAAGAGCTGTCGCAGCAATATGGCATTTCGCGCGAGCGGGTACGTCAGATCGAGGTCCGCGCATTCGAGAAGCTGCAGAAGGCGATGAAGGCACAGATCGCCGAACGCCGCCTTCAGTCGCATGCGCAGTTGGCAGCGAACCGCCGGCCGCCGGCGCGGGCTCAGGCAGACCAGTCATCGCCTGATCACTGACCGCTTGTCACAGATCGCCTCCGACCGGATCGAGCTGCCATTCCTCGGCGAGTTTGGCACGCATTACACGCAGCCGCGCGGCCCGTGAAATGCTGATCGCTTCCAGCGTTGCACGGACCGCGACGGGAGCCGCCTCCACCAGCAGCCATCCCGCCGCAGCCGCCGCCCACGCCGTTCCGAGCACGTGCATGTTCCCGAGCAGGGCAGCCGCGGCGGGCATGGTATGGCCGCTCACCCAGAGCGCGCGCAGCGGATCAACCGAGGCCGCCATGCCGAACAGCGCGATACTGCGCGCCTTTGGCCGTCCCGGCTGACCATCTAGCAGCGCCGCTAATATCGCCGGGCCGAGAAGGACACCCATCAGCAGGGCAGTCGGCGGGGCCAGCATTACCAGCGCCCCGCATAGCAGACCCTGCAACCACACCATAGAATGCTGGCGCTGATGGGCGCTGGCTGGACGATCGGGGTTGCGTTTGGCCACGACGCCTCAGCCGAATGCCACGGCCGCAAGCACGATCGCCAGCATCGCTAGCCCGACGCCAGCGGCAATCTCCTGCCCGAGGCGACTGGCCAGACTGGCCCGGCTGCCCGCGCCTGCAGCAATCTGCCCCAGTTCCGCATCGATGCGGCCGAGCTCGGCCGAGGCCCACTGCGCCTCGCGCGCGTCGGTGTCGCGTGCCACCGGGTCGCCGACCAATGCCAGCATCGGCGCCAGAAAACCTGCGTGGGCTAGCACCTGAAGGCGCTCGGTGATCGAAGCGCGACTATCGCGGTTGCGCCACGTCGCCAACACTGGTCCGGCCTGCTCGGCAAGCCAGGCGGCCAGACCGGGCAGCGCCTGCTTGTGGTGGCGGCTCTGCAACTGAGCCAAAATCCGAATCTGTGCCATGCAGGCTTCGTCGTCAGGTGCCCCGCCAGCCAGCGCCATCAGCTCGTTATCGAGGCGTCGTTCCGACCGTGCTGCGATGAATGCCGCGATGTTGCCATCCACCGGTTGGACGTGCTTGCGGTCCGCACGGCCCGCTGCCTCCTCCAAGGCCAGCAGCAACTCCGGCAGTCGTATCACCCAGTGCCCGCCCATCAGCTTGCTGGAACAGGGCAGGAGCGGGTTGAGCAGATAGCAAAGCCGTGCCTCGCCGCCGCCCGTTCCGCTCAGCTGCAGCCAGGCGTGGTGCTGTCGAGCCTCGGCCCGCACCACGGCGAAATCGCAGCGTTCCGGCCGCACGGCGGCCCAATTGCCGGCCAATTCCAGCGCGATCAGTTCCTGCAGCCGAAGGCTCACATCCGCATCGGTCGCCTGCGCCGCAGCAAGCGCCGTGCCGATACCGTCGGGCCAAAGCAGGACGCCGCGCCAGCACAGCGGTGCAAGTGGATCGATCATTGCGATCGCGCGCATGACCAATGTGGCGTCGCCATTGGTATCACTTGGCAATGAGTCCAGAGCCCGATGACGCACCAGGTCCTCCAGCCGGGCGGCAAGCAGGGCGTCACCTAGGCTGCGTCGCAGCCATTGGATAACGGCTCCACTGGTCAATGCATGCACGCCCGCTTCCGGCTCGACTGCCAATGCCTGAGCCAGCGATCGCGCGTCCCAGATCTCGACGCCCGCCATCGGGATCGCGCGCTGTGCCCGGCGAGGCGGGCGTGCAGCGACACGCCGGCTGCGCGCACTGGCCGGATCGAGCAGCAGGCCGGGCGACGGCCGATGTTCGGGATCCTCCGCGAGCATGCCGCGCACAAGGTCGCCGATCACAGGCGGCAGGCGCTGGTCACCGAGGAGGGCGGCATATGAACCAACCTCCAGCTTGCGCCGCACGATGGCGGCATCGTCAAGGTGCGCCAGTGGTGCCTGGTCAAGGCCGAGGCAGAGCAGCAACACACCGAGCGAATAGACATCGTCGGCGATGCTGCCCTCGCCTCGACCTGCCAGCAGGCACATCGCGGAATAGGGCGGTTCGAACAGGGCCGGCTGCCCCACCGTTGGTGGTGCAGCCCATGCCGAGCCCAGCACGACTGGTTGACCAGGGCGGGACTGGAAGACGTTTTCGATGCGGATGCCCCGATGGGTCACGCCACGCGCCCGCAACTGTTCGAGGACCTGAGCCGCCGGCCGCAGCACGCACTCCAGCAGCTCGGCTTCCGGCCATGGACGCGGTCTCGCCAGAAGGTTTGGTCCGGGTGGTGCAAGGCAGATGACGTAGCACGCCTCTTCCGACGAACCGGACTGCGCGACGGTGACGCCGTGGGCCAGTGGCGTCAGCAGTCCGTCGATCGGAGTCGAAAGCGCCTGCAGCGTCCGCGGTCTTGGCGGCAGGTGACGCTGCACCCGGATTGCCATCAGGTCGGTCCGACCGGTGGTCTGATCGGTCGCGGCGAAGGCGGCAAGCCCACCCACGGGAGGCAGCAGCCGGCCCATCTCCACCGCGTAACGGTCGGCGATCAGGGCGACTCCAGGTCGAGGTGGAGCAGGATTGGCCATGCCGCGGCCAATCGTCCGCCAGAAAGGTTGACGATCAGTGACTTCTGATCGCGGGTTGTCAGCCTTCGAACGGATCCTTCACCATGATCGTGTCGTCCCGTTCGGGGCTGGTCGTCAGCAACGTGACCGGCGCTTCAACCAGTTCCTCGATTCGGCGGACATATTTGACCGCCTGTGCCGGCAGGTCCGCCCAGGAGCGCGCCCCGCGGGTCGAACCCGTCCAGCCTTCCATCATTTCGTATTCGGGTTCAGCAGCGGCCTGCGCGCCACGGCCAGCTGGGAGATGACGGTAGCGATCGCCGCGGATGCGGTAGCCGGTGCAGATGCGCAGCTCGGAAAACCCGTCGAGCACATCGAGCTTGGTCAGGGCCAGGCCGTGGATGCCGCCCACCTTCACCGCCTGGCGGACCAGCACCGCATCGAACCAGCCGCACCGCCGCGGCCGCCCGGTGACGGTGCCGAACTCCTTGCCGCGGTCTCCCAGCAGCTGACCGGTCGCATCATTCAGCTCGGTCGGGAACGGGCCCGAGCCGACGCGCGTGCTGTATGCCTTGGCTATGCCCAGCACGAACCCCACAGCCGATGGACCAAGCCCGGAGCCTGAGGCGGCGGTTGAGGCCACAGCGTTGCTCGACGTCACGTAGGGATACGTGCCGTGGTCAACATCGAGCATCACTGCCTGCGCACCCTCGAACAGGATCCGCCGCCCGGCCCGCCGCGCCTCATCCAGCCGCTCCCAGACCGGCTCGGCGTAGGGCAGGATCAGCGGCGCCAGCGCGAGCAGCCGGGCCAGCAGGTCGTCCTTGGAAAACGTGTCGGCACCCAGCCCCTGCAGCAGGGCGTTGTAGTGCAGCAGCAGTTCGTCGAGCTTGTCGGCGACGGTATCCGGCTCGGCGAGGTCGGCGACCCGGATGGCCCGGCGCGCCACCTTGTCCTCATAGGCTGGACCGATGCCGCGCCCGGTGGTGCCGATCCTGCGCTCGCCCCGTGCCGCCTCGCGGGCGCGGTCGATCGCCGGATGCAGCGGCAGGATCAGCACGGCATTTTCGGCGATCCGCAAGGTGGCGGGCGTAACCACGAGACCCTGCGCCGTCACTCGCTCGATCTCGGCCAGCAGCGCCTCGGGGTCGATCACCACGCCGTTGCCGATGATGCCGAGCTTGCCGCGCACCAGACCGGAGGGCAGCAGCGACAGCTTGTAGGTCTCGTTGCCGACCACCAGCGTATGCCCCGCATTATGGCCGCCCTGAAAGCGCACCACAATGTCGGCGCGGCTGGCCAGCCAATCGACCACCTTGCCCTTGCCCTCATCGCCCCATTGGGCGCCGATCACTGCGACATTGGCCATCTGGCAGCAACTCCCAACAGTCAGTGATGCACTGGAATCAATCGAACCGCCGTGCCATTGCGCAGGATATGCGAACAGTTCAGGCGTCTGGCTTCGGCAGTCGGATCGCCATTGGGCTCGAGCCCTGCAATCGTGGCATAGCCCAGCCGACGCATCCGTGCGGCCTCGTCCTGATCGGCGCCGAGCGGGACGTAGAGACGCTGCCGTGCGTCGCGTGGCGGTGCGGCGCGCAGGATGGCGTCGGGCAATAGGGTGAGGCCGGTCGCCGGTTCGGCGTCGCCGCTGACATAACGGCCGCCACGGCCAAGTTCCTCGTGACGGCCGGGAGCGTAGATCGTGACCGAGACACCGGTCTCGTAGCGAAACCCGCGGAATTCCACCGGGTCGATCGTCAGGCGCAGCGTCGGCGCACGGGCACGGATCGCGGCCACCGCATCGGCCAGCCGGTTCGCCAGTTCACGCGCAGCGGATGGCAACTTCGCGGCTTTCAGGGCCAACAGCGCCCGATCGGCTGGCCCGGCGGCCTGCAACAGGTCGGTTAGGGTCGGCGCCAGGCGGCCGCCGTGGCGTGCGACCGATACAGCGTCCTTGCGATCGAGCGCGCGTGCCAGGGCGGCCCGGTTCGCCCCGTCCATCTGCGCGTCGTCGAGAAGCACGGGGACAAGGGTCGGCAGCGTCAGATCGAAGCTGGTACGGGTCAGTCCCACAGACGCCAGCGCCTCGGCTCCCGCCAGCACGATCTCGGCATCCGCCGCGGGGTTGTCGCAGCCGATCAGCTCGATCCCCGCCTGGGCGATCTGCCGGTCGGGGGCAAGCTGGGTCCCGCGCACCCGCAGGCACTGCCCGGCATAGGACAGGCGCAGCGGTCGCGGGGCATGGGCGAGCCGCGTCGTAGCGATCCGCGCGACTTGCGGCGTGGTGTCGGCGCGCAGGCCCATCATGCGCTGGCTCACCGGATCCATCAGCCGGAACGTCTGCTCGGCCACCGCGGCGCCGGAACCGGCCAGCAGGCTGACCTCGAACTCCAGCAGCGGCGGCTTGACCCGCTGGTACCCATGTCCGGCAAACACCTCCATGAGCGACTCGACCGCCGATGCCTCGGTTTCGGCCTCCGGCGGCAGCAGGTCGCGCAGGCCCGCGGGCAGCAGGGCAGGATTGTTCGGGAGGTCGTCGCTCATTTCGACCCCCAGCTATCAGCTATCAGGCCGTGGAGGAACAGAAGATCGGCGACCGTACGCAATGGAAGCATTTACCGTTGGTTATGGGCGGAGGCAGATACTCAGTCCGTCCGCCGACAAGGTTGCTCGCCGGCTACGCCTTCCCCGTCATGGCGGGCGAAGGCCCGCCATCCACGTCTTTGCCATCGCTGCAAGGACAGACGTGGATGGCTGGCCTTCGCCGACCATGACGATGCTGCGGCGACCGGAGGCCACGAAAGAGCTGTTGTCGTCACTCCACCGCATGCCATGCTGTTCAATTCACCGGAATTCATCCTGGGCTTCCTGCCAGCTTCGCTCGCGGGGTTCTTCCTATTGGGCCGGGCCGTCGGGCGAGACTGGGCCATGCGCTGGCTGCTTGCTGCCGGCCTGTTCTTCTACGGGTGGTGGAACGTCCGGTTCGTTCTGCTGCTGGTCGGTTCGATCGTTGCAAATTATTGGTGTGGCCAGTGCATCCTTCGCCTGGCACGCGTCGGTGATCAGCGTGCAGCAAGGCGCTGGCTGATCTTCGGGGTCTGCCTCAACCTTGGTCTGCTCGGCTGGTTCAAATACGCCGGCTTCGTGTTCCACACCGTTGCCGCGGCAACAGGTCTTCACGCACCCGAACTGGACCTGTTCCTGCCGCTGGCCATCAGCTTCTTCACCTTCCAGCAGATCATGTTCCTGATCGAGAGCTACCGGATAGAGCGTGGCGACGTTGGTCTGCTGCACTACGCGAACTTCGTTGCGTTCTTTCCGCATTTGATCGCGGGCCCGATCGTGCGTCCGCGCGAGATCATGCCGCAACTTCTGGCGGCCGACGTTGCCACGCCGCGGATGGAGAATCTGGCCGAGGGCCTGATGATCTTCCTGCTCGGCCTCGCGAATAAGCTTGTGCTGGCGGATACCTTCGCCTCGTTCGCCGATGTCGGCTTCGCCGCCGCCGGGCAGGGCGCGCCGCTCAGCTTCGTGGAGGCATGGTACGCTGCGGCTTCTTACGCGCTGCAGATCTACTTCGATTTCTCCGGCTATTCCGACATGGCAATCGGACTCGCGCGCATGCTGAATGTGCGGTTCCCGTTGAATTTCGCCAGCCCCTATCAGGCGACCAACATTCGAGAATTCTGGCAGCGCTGGCACATCACGCTCAGCGGTTTCCTGCGCGATCACGTTTACATCCCGCTCGGCGGCAACCGTACAGGAGAGGCGCGGCGCCATGTCAACCTGATGGCGACAATGCTGCTGGGCGGGCTATGGCACGGCGCCGCCTGGAACTTCGTATTGTGGGGCGGGCTGCATGGGCTCTTTCTGATCATCCACAGCGGGTTCCGGCGAACGCGCATCCCGGTTCCTGCAATTGCCGGGCAGATGCTGACAATGCTGGCGGTCATCGTCGCCTGGGTGCCTTTCCGCGCCAGCGGACTGGACGCCACGTTTGCCATGCTGCGCGGCATGGCAGGCTGCAACGGGTTCGCCTTGCCGCAGATGATCGTGCACGCACTCCCGCCGCTGGCGGCTATCGCGACACCGGTCCCGCTGCTGCGCTTCCTCGGCGACGTGCGCACGCTGAGCTTTCCCGAGGTATCTGCCTGCCTGCTGCTGGGGTGGACGATCGTCCTTGCCATGCCGACGGTGCACGAGTTGTCGGAACGTGCGCGCGGGTGGGCGCTTACCGCAGGTTTTGCGTTTACTGTGCAAGCACTGTTCTTCGCCCCGCACGTGACGCCGTTCTTGTATTTTCAATTTTGATGGTCATGCAAATGACGGCGACCGGTACACCGACAGTCAGATGCGTTGCGGAGTCCCCGCCGTCCCATCCCCGTCATGGCCGGCCCACGGGTCAGGCCGATGGCCCGCCCGAGGACAGGCTCCGGCCGGCCATCCACGTCTTCCTCGCGGGCCCCTCAGAAAGACGTGGATGGCGGGCCTTCGCCCACCATGACGTCGGAAGTGTGCCATGACCCGCGGACGCGCTGCTTGCATCCGACTGATCTGCGCCTGCCTGGCATCGCTGGTGCTTTACGGTCTGGCATTCGGCTTCATCGCGGACCGGCCACTCTCGCTTGGCTTCCTGCAACATCAGCTCGACGCCAAGCTTGCGCGCGCCGCGTCGATTGATGGCAGGAAGCTGGTGATACTGGCGGGTTCCAACGGCCCCTACTCGCATCGCTGCGAAGTCATCGAACCGGTGCTGGCAATGCCATGCGTCAATGGTGGCGTCGCCGTGGGGATCGGCCTCGACTACCTGTTCGCTCGCTGGCAAGCGCTGCTTCATCCCGGCGACCTCGTCTACCTGCCCATGGAGGAGGCGCAATACGTCCGCTCGCGCGCGGCAACCGAGGCCGGGCCGGATGCCGCGATCATGTTCCGTCATGACTGGCGAACGCTTGCGTCACTCGAACCGGAGCGCTGGCTCGCCGCGCTGTTCGCGTTCGACCTGCGCGCGGCGCTGATGGGGCCGATCGAGTCCGCACTGCTTGCAGCACGCTTCCACGACCCTCGGGCGGCCGCGACCGGCGCGACCAACGCGTGGGGTGATCACATCGGCCACACGTCAGAATTGGCCGCGACGAGCCAGGCGATCCTGGCGAGCACGATCCCGCAGCACCCCTCGGCTGCGCAGATCCGAGCCGGCTATGGCAGCATGCTGATTGCCGACTTCACGCGCTGGGCCAGATCGCATGGCGTTCGGGTGATCGGAGGACTGCCAACAGAATTCGCCGACGCACCGATGCCGGACGCGACATTCGACGCGATCCAGTCGATCTATCTGGCCAACGGCGGAGAATTCCTCGTGCTGCCGAACTTCAGCCGTTATCCGAGGGCGGCCTTTTTCGATACCGCCGAGCACCTGAACGAGACGTGGCAGATCGCGCACTCGAAACTGCTCGCCGAGCAGCTTCGATGGCACCGCGCGCCCATTGCAGCAGTTCATCCTGCTGATCCAGCAGACCCTCCGGCACAACATAATATGCCGATAGACTGACCTGCCGCTCGCCGCGCTGGTAGCTGAACGGCTCGCTGCCGGCACGTTCGAACTGTTCACGCGTGATATGGTCGACGCGCAGATACATCGTGTCGCGCACCAGCAGCCCGAACATCACGCCGCCATGGAACAATCCAACACCGCTGAACATGCGGCGCGGCGTTGCATCGAGCGGGCCAAGCAGGTCCAGGATGAAATCCTGAAACCCGCTGCTCACGCTTGGCATCAGAACGCCAGCGAGGTCGCCTGCACCACCAGCGGCAACGTGCGCACCATCGACAGCACATCCTCCGGTACCACGTCATCGACCGACACCAGACAGATCGCATCGCCACCCTGACTCGCGCGGCCGAGATGGAACGTCGCGATGTTGATGCCAGCGCCGGCCAGGGTCGCGCCGAAGCGGCCGATGAACCCCGGCTTGTCCTGGTTGGTGACATACAGCATGTGCGACGCGAAGTCGGCCTCGACCTTGATGCCCTTGATTTCCACGATGCGCGGCCGCGAGCCGGCGAACAGCGTCCCGGCAACCGACCGCGTGAGCTGATCGGTCTCCACCGTGACGCGCACCAGTGTTTGGTACTCGCTTGGCCGGTCGTGCACCGTCTCGGCGACATCGATGCCGTGATCGCGCGCCGCCACCGGCGCGTTCACCATGTTGATGCCGACCATCAGCGGCGTCATCAGCCCGGCGAGCACTGCGGCCGACAGCGGGCGGATATTGAGCGCGGCAACGTGGCCTTCGTACTCGATCAGCACGCGGCGCATGACGCCCTCGCGCGCCTGGGTGAGCTGGCCGGCGAACGCACCGAGCAGACGGCACAGCTCCATGTACGGCTTCAGCCGCGGCGCGTCCTCGGCCGAGACCGACGGCATATTGATCGCGTTCGCCACCGCGCCGGTAAGCAGGAAGTCGCTCATCTGTTCGGCTACCTGCAGTGCCACGTTCTCCTGCGCTTCGGCTGTCGCGGCGCCGAGATGCGGCGTGCAGACGACGTTGTCGAGTGCGAACAGCGGCGAGGCCGTGGCCGGCTCGGTCTCGAACACGTCGAGTGCTGCGCCGGCGACGTGGCCCGACTCGATAGCCTCCGCCAGCGCCGCTTCGTCCACCAACCCGCCGCGCGCGCAGTTGATGATGCGCACGCCACGCCGCGTCTTCGCCAGCGCCTCGCGCGAGAGGATGTTGCGCGTCGCATCGGTGAGCGGCGTGTGGACAGTGATGACATCGGCACGCGCGAGCAGTGCGTCCAGCTCGACCTTCTCCACGCCGAGGTCGAGGGCACGGCTTTCCGATAGGTACGGATCGTAGGCGAGCACCTTCATCTTCAGCCCGACCGCGCGGTCGGCCACGATGGAGCCGATGTTGCCGCAACCGATCAGGCCGAGCGTCTTGCCGGTGAGCTCGACGCCCATGAAGCGATTCTTCTCCCATTTTCCTGCCCTGGTGGACGCGGATGCTTCAGGGATTTGACGTGCGAGCGCGAACATCAAGGCGATGGCATGTTCAGCGGTGGTGATGGTGTTGCCGTGCGGCGTGTTCATCACCACGACACCGCGTGCGGTGGCGGAGCGGATATCGACATTGTCGACACCGATGCCGGCACGCCCGACGACCTTGAGGTTGGTCGCCACGTCGAGCAGTTCGCGCGTCACCTTGGTGGCGGAGCGGACGGCGAGGCCGTCGTAGCGGGCGATAATGGCGCGCAGATCGGCGGGCGATAGGCCGGGTTTCAAATCGACCTTGATGCCGCGACGGCGGAAGATGTCCACCGCGGCGGGGGAGAGCTTGTCGCTGATCAGGACTTTCGGCATGGCCACTCATCCTCGCATTCAACCGTCACGCGCACTCGACCACCACGCGCACTTAACCGTCACGGATTCAACCGTCATGCGCACCCAGCCGTCATGGCCGGGCTTGCCCCGGCCATCTCACCCGCGACCGTGCCGCGACACATGGCCGGGACAAGCCCGGCCATGACGCGAATCGCGCTATTCCGCCGCCTTCTGTGGCGCCTCCGCGACCACGCCGTACGCCCAATCGAGCCACGGCAGCAGCTTCTCGACGTCCGCGGCCTCGATCGTGGCACCAGCCCAGATACGCAGGCCAGGCGGTGCATCGCGATAGGCACCGACGTCGAATGCGGCGCCTTCCTTCTCCAGCAGCGCGGCTAACGGCTTTGCTGCCGCCGGGTCCGCCAGCGTCAGACAGATCGACGTGCATGATCGCGTCGCAATGTCCTCGGCCAGGAAGTCCACCCACTCCGTCCGCGCCACCCATTGCGCGATCACCGCGAGATTGGCTTCCGACCGCGCAATCAGCCCCGCGAGCCCACCGACTGACTCCGCCCAGCGTAGCCCGTCCAGCGCGTCCTCGACGCACAGCATCGAGGGCGTGTTGATCGTCTCACCCTTGAAGATGCCCTCGATCAGCTTGCCGCCCGAGGTCAGGCGGAAGATCTTCGGCAATGGCCAAGTCGGCTTGTACGACACCAGCCGTGCGACGGCGCGAGGCGACAGCGCCAACATTCCGTGCGCCGCCTCGCCGCCCAGCACCTTCTGCCAGGACCACGTCACGACATCGAGCGCATTCCACGGCAACGCCATCGCGAACGCCGCCGAGGTGGCATCGCAGATCGTCAGCCCCAGCCGGTCCCGCGCGATCCACTCGCCGTTCGGCACTCGCACGCCCGAGGTCGTGCCATTCCACGGGAACACCACGTCATGGCTGAAATCCACCGCTGCGAGATCGGGCAATCGCCCATACGGCGCGGACAGCACGCGTGCATCGGCGAGCCGAAGCTGCTTCACCACATCGGTCGCCCAGCCCTCGCCAAAACTTTCGAACGCCAGAATATCGACCGGCCGCTTGCCGAGCAGCGACCACAGCGCCATCTCGACCGCGCCGGTGTCGGAGGCGGGCACGATGCCGAGCCGCCAGTCAGCCGGCATGCCGAGCATCGCGCGGGAACGCTCGATCACCTCGGCCAGGCGCGCCTTCGGCTCCTTGGCGCGATGGCTGCGGCCGAGCACGGCACCCGACAGCGCCGCCGGCGTGAAGCCAGGACGCTTGGCGCACGGACCTGAGGAAAAATTGGCGTTGTTCGGACGGATGTCCGGTTTCGGCGCTATCGCCATGTGCAGCTCTCCCTTCCAGAAGAGAAGCGCCCCGGTGGGGGGGCGTGACCCGGTGCGGCCTATAGCGACAAGGTTGACGGCGCGTCAACGAAATTACAGAGACAGCGATGACCTGTATCCGCCTGCCCGATCGGCCTTTCCGTCATGTTCTGCTGGCGATGCTGCTCGCTGTCTCGTTCGGCATCGTCGCCCACGGCCAGACGCCGCCCACCTCCGATCCGCCGGCGCCGGTGCACGAGGCCGCCGCAACCGCCGGCGACAGTCGCCATCTGCCGGCCGATGTCACGACGCAGCACACGCTGGAACTTCCGGACCGCACGCTGCGGTTCTCCGCCACCGCGGGCGCCATCCGGCTGGCCGACGACAAGGGCGCGCCGCGGGCCGATGTTGCGTTCATCGCCTATCGCCTGGACGGCGCCGATCCGCACACACGGCCGGTGACATTCGCCTTCAACGGCGGCCCCGGCATGGCATCGGGCTGGCTTCAGGTCGGCGCGGTCGGACCATGGCGGATCAGGCTGGGGGCCGATGCAACCATCCCTTCCGCGTCGCCCGACCCGATGCCGAACGGAGAGACCTGGCTCGATTTCACCGACCTGGTGTTCATCGATCCGCCGGGCACCGGCTATTCGCGCATCCTGGCCTCCGGCGATGACGTGCGCCGGTCGTTATGGTCGGTGGAAGGCGACATCGCGGCATTGGCGGAAGTGATCCGCCGTTGGCTCGATCGCAACGAACGCGGCGTGTCACCGAAATATCTGCTCGGGGAGAGTTATGGCGGATTTCGCGCGCCGCGCCTCGCGCGCGCCTTGCAATCCAGCCAGGGAGTCGGCGTCGCGGGCCTAGTGCTGGTGTCACCGGCGCTGGAGATCGGCGGCGCCAGCCGCGCGACCGATCCATTCCATTGGGTCGCGCGCCTGCCTTCGATGGCTGCCGCGTCACGCGCCGCGGGCGGCAGGCTGACGCCCGACATGCTGGCCGACGTCGAGCGATACTCCAGCGGCGACTATCTGCTGGACCTGATGCGCGGCGTGCGCGACGTGGACGCGGTCGCGCGGATGTCGGCGCAGGTCGCAGCCTTCACCGGACTCGATCAGGGCCTGGTCGCCCGCTACCACGGCCGCATCGACAACAATGTCTTCCTGCACGAACGCGACCGCGCCGAGGGCCGCGTCGCCAGCGCATACGACGCCACGATCACGCGGGCCGATCCGTTTCCGCACGCCGCCTTCAGCGAATATGCCGACCCCGTCCTCGACGGAATGAAGGCGCCGGTCAGCAGTGCGATGGTGGCGATCTATAGCGACAGGCTGCATTGGCAACCCGACAGCACGTGGCAACTCGCCAACGACGACGTGTTCCGGCAGTGGCAATGGGGCCGCGGTCTGGCGCGACCGGAATCGGTCTCCACGTTGCAGACGGCGCTGGCACTCGACCCGCGCATGCGCGTGCTGATCGCGCACGGCATGTTCGATCTGGTCACACCGTATTTCGCCACCAGGATGATCCTGGACCAGATGCCGGGATTCGCCGTGCCGGACCGTGTGCGTCTGGCAGTCTATCCGGGCGGACACATGTTCTACACCGATGACGCCTCGCGCGCCGCGCTGCGCGAGGCGTCGCGTGCGATCATCGAGCAACACTGACGCAGACAGTCTTTGGGGCCAGCTATGAATTGCCAACCGCACGTCCCCGTGCGCGAATCTCGGATGAAGAGGTGTCAAGGCGGAAAAGATGCTCAGGGATTTCCGTGAAGAGATCGGCATGGCGCCGCGGCACGGCGATGTCGTTCAGCGCGCGTACACGCCCCGCTGCGTCGCTGCGCACGGCGACCAGAAAGCTGCACCCGGAATTAGCGATTTCCTCGAGCGCCATGTGCATTCGAATCTCGTCATCGCCATAATATCTCGGCGCAATCAGCCGCTCCGCCGTATCCGCGCCGATCACGAACGTAGTCCCGGGAAACAAGCGCGACTTCTCGACGAAGGTGGGCGCCCGCGTGAGTTCGACCGGCCACTTCCAGGCGAATTGCGCGAGCCGGTGTCGCACCGTCTCGCCCGACAGCGGTGGCTTGTCGACATTGGTGACAGAGATTTCGAACGCCACTGGCTGCTGCCTGACCTCTTCGGCGACCCGCGCCAGCAACACATGTCCCTCGTGCAGCGGGTTGAATGAACCCGGCAATAGCACGAGGGGCCGCGGCGCAGACAGCAGCATCTGGCCATCGGGCTGGACGGTGACGCGATCGATCTCGCCGGTCAGCAGCTGATCGATTGGATCCAAGGTCGCGACGACCATTTCGGAAAAGTGTTCATCCGCATCGAGCAGGCCGCGTGGCGACGGCGCGGCAATTCCGCAAGCGTGGGCCAGCCACAAGACGATGGCGCGCGAAACCAAGTCCTCTTCGGCGGCGCGATCGCGTCGGCCCTTGGCCAGCACGCCCGTGCAATGCGCGACGCCGGCGGAGTTGGCGAACGCGATGTGAAATCGATGTTCGCCTTTACGGGGGCGATCGCTCACCAGTGCCGCCGTCGCGCCGAGACCGACCGGATCGGTGGCCACCGGCATAAGCCTGGCTGCGCGTTCGCGTATGCTTCGTGCCATCGCGACTGCGGTGTCGGAACTGCACGCCTGTTCCGGTGCAAAGCCGAGAAACGCCGCAAGTGCCAGCGCGTCGTAGGGAACCTGCGCCTCGATCAGCAGCCGAGAGCCGCCGGGAACACGGAGCAACTCGCCGATCGCCCCACTGCCGCCCCCGGTGATCGCGAGTGCAGCCTTGCGGCCGGACGCGTGCAATGCGGAGATCAATTGTTGCCACGCAGCGTCCGACGGGGTCATGGTGTTGTCTGTGGTCCGAAGCTGAAAATTGTGTCGTGGATGGTGAAAGACGGTTTGGACCGAGTCAACAGAGTGAACGGACGCGCCGCCAAAGCTGCCGAACCCAGTGATATTCGGCATGATCGGTATGGCGCGCGTTGCTGCATGCATTAGCCCCATGCCATTGCGTTTGGTGGCACCTCCGGGGGGCCGCGGACGGAGGATCGAGGATGGTCGCCAGCGATAGCTTTGCCGAGTTCCTGCGCGAGCAGCTCGCTCCACTCGGTCGCATCACGATGCGGCGGATGTTCGGCAAAACGGGGGTGTTCTGTAACGGGCTGATGTTGGGGATGGTAACAGACGACACGTTCTACGTTCGGGTAGATGACCACAACCGGACGGTCTTCAAGGAAGCTGAGTCCGTGCCGCCCCTCAATTACGAGAAGCAAGGCCGCACGATAGACCTTGCCTTTTGGCGCGTGCCTGAGCACCTGCTCGACGAACCCGATGAGCTTATCGCCTGGGCACGCGCAGCGCTGGCGGCGGCGCATCGGGTCGCGGCGAAGCGAGGACAGACAGCGCCAGGCTGGCGCGGGCAGAGGTTGCGGTCACGGCCATGAAGTGGCCGCAGTCACGAAGCCAAGCAGTGGCACGGCGCGTCGTCCCTGATCAGAAGGTTGCTACCCCCGGCGCACCCCCCAGAACAGCGGGAACATCGACTTCACGATGTCCTTGATGTCCGAGCGGAACGCGGTCGGCTGAAAGATTTGGCCGAGCGGGATGTAGGGCAGGGTCTCCAGGCCCCGAAGCTGGATTTGCTCGGCGAGCGCTTTTTGTGACGCCAGGTCTGGCGCGTCAAACCAGGCATCGCGCAGCGATTCCAACTTTTCATCCGTTGGCCAGCCAAACCAGGCCTTCTTGCCGTTGCCCCGCAACGCGAAGTTGCCGCCGGGATTCGACACGGTGACGCCATCCAAGGCGGTAATGAACGCGCTCCAGCCGCCCTTGTCCGTCGGGTTCTGACTGGTCCGCCGCGTGACCACCGAACCCCAGTCCATCGCCTGGAAGTCCACAGTCAGACCAAGCGTCTCAAACTGCGCGCGGGTCACCTGCGACACCGCGCTGTAGACGGGCCGGTCACTGGCGGACAGCAGCACCACCGTTTCACCGCGATAACCTGACTCGGACACAAGTTGCTTCGCCAGCCGGATATCGCGCGGCCGGGTCAGCACATCCAGGCCGGCGTGAGTCGCCATCGGTTGGCCGTCAGCGAAATAGCCGCCAGGCACGTGGCCGAGTTCGCCCTGCTCACCGATCACCGCCGTGACAAAGGCCTTCTGGTCGAGCGCCGGCAGCAGTGCACGCCGCAGCTTCGGGTTGTCGAACGGCGTGCTCAGGTGATTGAGCGCGATGATCGGCTGCCATCCGAAGGGATCGTTCACCGCGACCGCCACGTCCGGCGATGTCCGCAGCATTGGGCAAAGGTCGATCAGTGGCTGTTCGATCCAGTCGACCTCGCCCTTCTGCAAGGCGGCCGCGGCGGTCGCTGAGTCCGGTTGCACGATCCAGTCGACCCGCTCGAAATGCGCCACCTTGCCGCCGGCGTAGAAGCTGGGCGGTTCCTGACGCGGCACGTAGCCATCAAACCGGGAATAACCCGCGCTGGCGCCGGAAACCCACTCGCCGGGTAGGAATCGAAACGGCCCCGATCCAATCGTTTCCTTGACCTGCTCAGAGGCCGGCGTCTTCGCCATACGCTCGGGCATCATGAAGCAGCTTCGCGCGCCAAGCCCGTAGAGCATCTGACGAAACGGCTTTTTCAGCCGCATCTGGAAACGCCGGTCGTCGAGGACAGCGATTTCATTCGCCACCCGCGTCAACTGCTGGCCGAACGAATCGCGCGAACCCCAACGCTTCAGCGACATCACGCAGTCCTTCGCCAGGACCTTTTCGCCGTCGTGAAAGGCGAGCCCGTCGCGCAACGTGAACGTCCAGGTCAACTCGTCGGCCGAGACGTCGTGTCCCGCGCACATCTGCGGCTGCAACTTGTTGCCGGCGTCGATCCCGTAAAGCGTATCGTAAACCAGATAACCATGGGCCTGGGCCACCAGCGCGGTGGTCCATATCGGGTCGAGCGACGTGAGGTTAGCGTTCGGGATGAACCGCAGCGGCAGCGTGTCAGCGCGTGCCAGGGCGGGGGTCATCAGCAGGGGTATCGCCTTCAACAGGTCGCGACGGTGCATGTTGCCTCCCGTATTTTCTTATTTTGAATTTCTGACGATGGTCTCGGCACGGAAAGTATCTTGAAGCTCCACCGGCGCGCGCCGCTCAATGCCGAGTCGCACGCGCCCTTCTTGCCGACATTTTCCATATGTTTGGTCTGTTGAAGCTTCTTGGCCGGACGATACCCACCCCTCCACGCGTACCGCAAGGTCGGCAACACCGAGACTACGCCGGACGTCTCACGGACCATCGTGTGTGCCTGGTTCGAGCTGTAATACCGGGCGCCATTTCTGTTGACTCTCCCCGCTGCTCTTACATCGTCATGGCCGGGTTTGTCCCGGCCATCAGGAGCGGCACGCTGCCACGACGGATGGCCGGGACAAGCCCGGTCCATGACGAAATGAACGCGTGGCGAAGGAAGGTCATTGGTTCAGGTCGCTGGTATAAGCTGGCCGACATCGGGACATGCGCCTCGAAAACCCAGGCATGAACACGCGGGCCAGCGGGTCCCGAATGTCCGAAAACGGATACGGCTCTCGCGACAGCGTGCAGGCGCCGCTGACCTTGATCGTCGCGTTCGCGCGCCTGCCGAGCTCCAGCACCTTCGGCAGGTCGGCCCAGGGCTGCGCCGGCGTGGGCGGCACGCGTGGCTGCAGGATGCCCAGATGGTCGATACTGCCCCCAATTCCTTGACGGTCCAGCGGAACGAGGTTTGGCTCCAAAAACAATCGCTACGTCTCGTTCCGCTCGGCGGCCTGCTCACGCGCGAGCTCTTTGCGGCAGGCCGCTTCCAGTGGCGCCAGGTGGTCTTGCACGATTTCCCACAAGAGCGGCGGCGCGATCTGCCGGTATTCGTGGCGTAGAATGTTCCCGACAGCGGCGATCTTCGGCCAGGGGATGGCGGGATATCGAGCCTTCATTGGATCGGGCAGGCGACGGCTGGCTTCGGAGACGATCTCAATGCCACGCTGAACAATCCATTGCTGCTCCCAATCCCGCTTGAACGCCTCAAGCGGCGCAGTGCCAGCCTTTTCGCGGATGTGCTCAATCGCCTCGACGATATCTGCCAGATAGGGCGCGACGGACGAAAGCGGCATCAGAACACGCGGAGGGCGCTCGCCTCAATGCGAGGGCGAAGAACCTTATGGATGCTGTCGCGTGTCATGACATCAGCCTCAAAACCGAGAATCTGCGACGTGTATTCCTTGACATCCATCAGGTCAAAAAGCCCAAATTTCCCTTCTTGGTAGTCGAAGAACAAATCTATGTCGGAATCCGGCCCCGCTTCGTCGCGTGCCGTCGAGCCGAACAGATACAGGCTTTCGACGCCGAGTTTCTTCAACTCGGCCTCGTGTTCCCTGAGTCGGGCTATTGCCTGATCGCGTTCCATGTTCTGCCATTGTAGCGGATTTTGGACAGGTATGCAGCAGGGTTGAAGGCTACAGCCACATCGGGACCGCGGCCGCTAGCGACATTCGCCGATGCTGCCGCGTTCCCCCAATGGACTCCCTCGGGAAGTACTAACCCTTCCCCGGCGACCAGCCATAAGCCTTGGCGCAGGCACCGCCCATCAGCATCGCTCGTTCCGCCTCGCTCAGCCTGTCGGTGCGGAGAAACGGCTCGACCGCCTGCTCAAAGTTGACGACCGCGAACGCGCGCGTCCAGTCGGTGCCCCACAGGCAGCGCTCGAAACCCCAGGCATCGAACACGCGGGCAAGCGGCTCCCAAATGTCCGCAAAGGGATACGGCTCCCGGGATAGCGTGCAGGCGCCGCTGACCTTAATCACCGCGTTCGCGCGCCTGGCGAGTTCCAGCACCTTCGGCAGGTCGGCCCAGGGCTGCGGCGGCGCAGGCGGCACGCGCGGCTGCAGGATGCCCAGATGGTCGATGATGAATCGCGTGTCGGGATGGCGGTCGATGAGCGCGGTGCCCACGTCCAGGTTGCCCCAGAACAGGATGTTGACCGGTAAATCGTAACGAGATGCCGCCCGCAGGATGCGGTCGAGGCCCGGGTCGTCCGGCGCGCGCCCCGCCTCTTTCGGCAGCATGATGCGGATGCCGACCGCGCCCGGCGTCTGCTTCCACTCAGCGATGACATCCGCCACCGCCGGATCGTCCGGGTTGACCGGCTTGACGATGGCGAACCGGTCGGGATGCGCCCGTTGCACCTCCACGGCATAGCTGGCGTCGTACTGGTACAGGCCAAAGGCGGAGATGAAGATCGCGCCGTCGACGCCGACCTTGTCCATCGCCGCCACCATCTCATCACCCGTGACATGGTCGGGCCAGTTCGGCACGCTGTGCCACGGCCGCTTCGCCGTGTTCGCCTCATAGGCATGGACCTGTGAATCGATGATCGTCATCGGGGAAGCTCCTCTGTGCCACGCGAGCTTGGCGAGCACAGCAGGTTCGTGTCCAGAGGGCCCGGGCAGAGTGCTTGGGCCTGGCGGCAAAGCTGCCGAGGCCAGTCATGGCCGGCATGATCGGTAGGCGAGCGTTGGTGCACGAATGAGCCCATGCCAGAACGGAAAGTCGCTATCGCTAGCGCGAGCCGGTCAGGTGCAGTTCAGGCCCGAGCCCAAGAGAAAGTAGGTCATGGCTGACCGCTACAGGGTCACTTCCGCCGGATGATCCTGTACTGGAGAACGGGAACAAGCTGTGCAAGAGCAAGTTCGTCGCAGATTTGATCGTATGGATGCCCGAGAAGACCGGTAAGGAGGCCGACCCACGCACGTTGGCACCTTACTCCGGCCGGAAGCTCAGCGCCGGCTCCTCCGACGACTGCGGGCGCTAGCTTACGACGCCGGATCGCACTGATCGGCCTGAACATTCCTTCCTTGTCGAAACCGCCGGTACCGTGAGGGTTCGGAAAGCCCGCTGGTGGTAACCGCACGTGCTTCCGCCGAAAGTTCAAGCATGCCGCCTGGAGCGGCAGAAACGTCGGCTGTGTGTATCAGGCCCGTCAAGCCGGCATTGCGGGCAGACAGGCTCAGGCACAGCGGCCATGCCTCCCGTGGCGCATCAGCGTCACCAGGTAGGCGATCAGCAAAAAGGTCAATGCGTGCACGGCGACAATTGCGGCTCCGTAAGCGGCCGGCTCCGCAGTCATGTTCATCAACGTGCCTGTGTGTGCATTCATTGTTCGGATTGGTCCCTTGGCACTGATGAACACCGACTTCATCGCTTCGGTCAGCCAGTAGCCGCTAACCGCTATCTTGGCCACCGTTGTGGCAAGGTCGGGTAGCTTTGGCACCAGCACCCCGGCCAGGATCAATTGCGGAACCAAGGCCAGAGGAACGATCGTGGTCGCTTGATCTCGCGTATTGGCAAACGCCGAGATCACCAATCCCATCGCTGTGCCCGCCATCGCACCGATCGTCAGCAGCATGAATTGTTGCAGCCGATCACCTGGGATCCCGGCCGCCAGCGCGGCCACAAGCACATAAACAACAGCAAGTTGCAACACGGTGAACACGCAGGACACGAGGTATTTCGCAAGGATGAACGCGGCAGTGGACAGATTGATGTCGTTTTCACGCCGGTAAATCGCAAGTTCGCCAACGATATCCTTCGACGCGGCATTACAGCCGAGCCAGATCGCGCTCAGGCAAAGCAGCAGCAGAAGAGCGTTCTCGGCGTTAACTCGCTCCTGCCCCGTCCCGAAGTTGCCGAACGCGTAGCCCATCAGGCCGCCGATCAGCACACTCTGAGCCGCAGCCATCACCAACGTGCGACGATCGGACAGCAACAACGTGGTATTCCGATGTAGCAGAATGGCCGTTTGGCGCATTACACGCAGCAGTGTGGC
>Ga0210402_10000974_pt1 | contig 30634 bp, 34 predicted proteins | sample IncBWC7MmetaG_FD_161055 | JGI IMG/M metagenome (GOLD analysis project Ga0210402, IMG submission 161055) | Forest soil microbial communities from Barre Woods Harvard Forest LTER site, Petersham, Massachusetts, United States - Inc-BW-C-7-M | ecosystem: Environmental > Terrestrial > Soil >...
GGGAATGGGCAAGGACTCGAGGGGCGTGGACCTCGAGTCAGTGGACGATCTCGACGAACGCCAGGCTGCGTCGTGGATGAAGCAAGCTACGGCCATCCCTGGCTTCGGCGGCAAGAAGCGATAAGCCCGGCAAATGCCGGCACGTCGCAGTGCGACGTGCAAAATTCCTAATTCGAACCAGGACACCAAAAAGATGCAAGTCTCAATTGGGCCGACCATGCGCGGAGTTCCCGCAGGTTAATCCGACAGTCTATGTTTGACTTCAGCGAATCTAATGCCCGCTGGCTGATTGCACTGGCGCGCCCGAATTGCTCCGAGCTAGAGAATGTTTCTTAGCCCCATAAGATCCATGTCGATCCCTAGAATTCTAAATCGGTCGCGAAAGATCATTTCGAAAATGAGCAAGACGCCTAGTCCGATTTGCGCCGAGGTCTTGGCCGCAAGCGCTAGCGCCGTGTGATTGTCGTCTAGTAATTTCCCACCGAAGTCCTTACGGCCGGCGGACTCGGTCAGGGTCATACTGGCCGAAACGCCCCGTTCGTTCGGGTGGCCCCACTAGTCGATTGTTCGCTCGTAAAGCGTTTCGAGGGTCGCGTGGAGCTTCGAGTCGCTGGTTTTCAGCGTATCCATTACCGTCACATGCTGAAAGGCTTTCTTCATGGCCTTGATACTATTCCCATCGTCGTGGCGTCTTATCCAGACTTCTCCCAGCCCCTTAGTCTTGTTGATTTGGAGGGCGTAGAGCGCGTATTCCAGTGATGAACGTAGCAAGGGATACGTCTCGGGCACTTGTCCGCTCAACGCGAGGCGCACCGCACCCAGCCAGGCGCCGTGGGATCGAATGATGAATATGGCTCCCAGGAAATCGGGTGGGTTGGCCAGGTTGTCGCAAATCTTCGCGAAGTTGCTATGAATCCTTAGCAGCATTTCGAATTCACCATGCCGTCGCACAAAACTCGCTAGGGAATTCTTAAATGCGTCCGTCATGAACGACGAAAGCGCGTCGTCAGACCAGCGCGGCGGGATCTTGATCGTGGATTCCTTTGACGGCACCGCGCTAGACAAACGGGTCAATCAAGCGCTTGAGCGAGGCGAATTTTTCTTCAAATTCGACGGAGTAGGGATCGCTACGATCGCCCGGTATCACGGCGACGGAATCCCTCACCCGTTGCACCCATTTTTGATCAGTCCATTGGCTAACGATATTCGGCCCTACTCTGTATTGCTCGATGCGATCAGCGAAAAAGTTGTGCAGTTCACGCCCCTTTCTCGCCAGCCCCTCAAGTGCCGTTGCGCAGTCGTCGCTCAACAGCGCGCCGGCCTTAGCGCGAAGCGTGGCGAGACGAAGTATATGCGTGCCCAGCAAGTCCCATCGATTCTTGAATACATAAGCCCATCCGTCGGCTTCATCTTGATGGGTTCGGTTAGCGTTCGCATGGTATGCAGCCGGAAACTCCGAAGCCAAATACATTGAGTTCCGTGCATCATAAAAGTGGTATCGCGTGAGCTGAGCAGCTTCGGCGATTTCCGCGGCGGCCTGGTGTCGGCTAGTGCCACGCATCTGGTCGCGCCAAGCATTGAGGGCGATTCCAGCAATGATGGCTGTGGCTATGCTTCCAAGTGCAGCTGCCCATTCTGCCGCGTTTCCGATTTCCATTTGAGTGGTTCCTACTCGGGGTCCGGCCAATCGAATTCTTGACCGGCAATTGTAGTGCCACGGACTGAAACATAGTTTTGTGGCGCTTCCTCAATCGGCACGCCGTTGGTGTATGTGGCCAAGTCTGGATAGCGATCGCGAAACTGTCTGAGCGCGCGAGACGGTGAAAGGATAAGCGATGGTGTATGGCCTCCCGCGTGCAGGAACGCATCGACCGCGTCTTCGTATTCCGCAAAGAGTGGCTCTAACATCGGTATAGGGTGCGGGGTGTAACCAACAACGGTGAGCCCCAGAATGTCCGATTCAACGTCCCTCGAATCGACCTCAACTTCGCTGTCCTCGATCACCTCGCCACGAACCTTGTCACGGATGGCTTCGCGAGTACCCCAGCGGCGAGACTCCTTGAACTCATCCGTTTGGATTTTGTATGTCCTAAATCGGTAGATCTTGACTCTTTCCATGTCGCATCTCTCCCTTGATGACTATTTACGAGGTTTCCGGTCGGCGCGTGGGCGCGGCTTCTCGCCTTCGATGGGAATTCGAGGGTTTGGATCGGTACACGCCACGCGGTGCGCGTCCTGAGCGTGCACGCCGCAAACCAAGCATCTGCTGTCGCCGGTCGGGACTACGTGGTCAGCCATGGCTAAACCGGGGAGACGCTTCTTTTAGTTCGAACGAATAGTCCGACTTGCGTTCGGCATCGACCATTTTGTCCGCGACAGCGCTTTCCCACGCAGCCTCGATATAGTCGTTTTCGCTTGGGGTGTAGTTCATGCCACGGATGTTGAGGGGATATACGGCGACGGGGCGGCCGGTCTTACTCTCGGTAATGGTGACGTTGATCATGGGCTCACTCCTGGCTTATTGAAGCTCGCCGAGACCCATGTCCCCGACGACGTACCGGCATAAATCGATTGCGCTCCCCACATCGGAAATGTGTTAACGGGTGGCAGGGCATGAATGTGCGGCAGATTCTGGCCGAATAGCTCCGACCAAACGAGCGTGGCGCCTACCGTGGCTGCGACGGGTGTTAGATGTTTCTTGCCCATATTGGGACCATGCCTCCCAGGTAGCTGGGGTCGCGCGTTGCGACCGTTCGGAGCAACGTGGGGCATGTTGTAGATTTTTCAAGGGCCTGGACCGTCGCCCAAATCCCCGGAGCGGCGCCGGTGAGCGGCGATCTGATCCTGCATCCGACTCGGGCATAATTCCGTGAGGGACTTTCCGCCGAACGGATCAGTTAAACGCCCAGGTCCCGGTAGGGTGCCGAGTGTTTGCCGGATTATCTTCTGTGTCTCACCGGACAGAATGCCGCCCTGCGCCCAGCTGATGCGCTTAGTGCTGCCGATGTAGTCAGCTAAATAATAGGTGATTTGTTTTGTCGCTTCGGAGAGATCTTCGCGTTCAGCGATGTATGCGGTGCGTATGTTGACCGAACCTCTACGGTCAACCGAATCGCCTAAAGGCTCAACGATGCGCGAAATCGAAAATGGTTTTTATGGTGGCGACGAATATCCTGACTAATGGCCACAAAATCAGGACATAAAAACGCCAGACAATGAACCTAGCTTTCTTATATTCACCAGCTTTTAACGCGGCGAAGTATTCCATATGCATGTCTGCCATGGCCGGGACTACGTAGCGGTGAAAGCGTTTCTCACCAAGCACCAGCATCGCAAGATTTGAGAACTTCCTGCCTGGACTCATTTTTTCTGTCAGTTCGCGCCGGTGCTCTAGGAGTAGAGCAAGCAATTGCTTTTTCTCATGCAGCGCCTTCTTAACCTCGTCATAGAGTTTTCCTGCCTCACCTCCCTTGAGTTCGGACGCGCCCGGGAAGTCAGGCTTCTGGACCTGCACGATATAGTCCAGAGCTTCCTGAAAGTCGTCACGAGAGTATTTATTGTCGCAATCGTGCAAAATCGCGTGAATTTTATTGAACCGCTCGCTAGGCAGTGCGTCGTCGTCGGCTTTCATGCAAAGGCTCCTCCCATATCAAGTTGGTCTGCAAGCGCCAGCACTTTTTGACCTGGCGCAGTAAGTTTGTATATCGGTCGGGGAAGGCCTGGATAACTAGCGTCAACTTTTGGGGTTGTCCGCTCTACGTAGCCCTTCTCCTCTAGGCGTCCCAGCAATACATAAACTGAGCCGCGCTTTACTTCATTGTTCGATTGTTCAACCACCTCCAAACCGTAGAGGCCTTGGGGTGAATTCATTAGTAGTGTTAGTACAGTCATCTCCGTTTTAGTGGGCCATGATTGTGTGGGTTTCATTTTCAATCCTTGGTTAGTCTCCGGGTATCTTCATTCTTTTCGTACGTGTTTTGCCTTTTCGCGTTGGAGCTAAGAGGTAATCGGTAAGTCTTAGAACCTGTAAGAGTGGATCTTAGAATTTGTAAGAGTCAAAGTCAAGCGCCGCCGCGTGGCGTCAGCAATCTATTATTTGGGCTGTTTGCCGAACTGCTTAAGCAGCTTTTTAATGAGAGCTTTATCGTCGCTCTCCCACGTTGTTTCCCAGGTGCTGTCCACTTCACTCATGATGTGACCCTGATACTGGTCGTTGTGAAGCGTAAGCACCCTGTCAGCGGGAATTTGCTTTTCGGTTTGACCTCGGAAGTCCAAGCTGTACGAGCCTGCAACCCAACCCGCTGAAGTCAGGTGCCAATCAAACCATTCATGACTTGCTGACATTTCAACCTCTCCCTGTCCAAATGCATTCCTACCACCGTGCTACCGCCGAACTGTTCACTACCACCGTCATTTGTGTCTAAGTGCTTGTTTGTATTGGCGCTCCCTACCGAATTACTCGGCGCTCCGCGCCTCGCCCCTTCGGGGCCGCCGTCGGCAAGGCCTCCGGCATTCAAATCGCCCGGACGGTCGATGTGTCGAACCCGTACGGGTTCTGATTTCCCAGGACAAAATCAAAGCAAAGAGCCGATGATGCACCGTCCCTTTGCTTTGATGTGGCGCTCCCTACGGGATTCGAACCCGTGTTACAGCCTTGAGAGGGCCGTGTCCTAGGCCTCTAGACGAAGGGAGCGGACTGGCGGATCTTTGGGCCTTGGGGCCCAGAGGGGCTGGTAGTATACGGGCCAATTTTTTGGACTCAAGCGGAACCCCCTTTTTTGAACTCATCGCCGACGCCACTTCCACCCCAGGTTATTCCCCGATCTGAGCATTCGATTTCGCGCGCGGACATTTCGCCGAACGCGCTGAAGGTGCTGTATCGCCTCAAGGAGGCGGGTTATCAGGGTTTCCTGGTCGGCGGTGCGGTGCGTGATTTGTTGCTGGGCCTAAGACCGAAAGACTTCGACGTGGCGACCGATGCGCTGCCCGAAGAGGTGCGGCGGCTGTTTCGAAATTGCCGCCTGATCGGCCGTCGATTTCGCTTGGCGCATGTTTTCTTCGGCAACGAGATCATTGAGGTGGCGACCTTCCGTGCCGCCGCGGCGCCGGAACGGGAGGATGCCGAAGATCCGGATACCGAAGCGGGGTCCGAAGCCGGTGGGGAGGGCGGCGGGGAGTCGCGGGCCGAGGAGCTGGCCGAGTTCTCGCCGCCTGCGGATTCTGAGCATCGAGCCTTCGACACGCGCGGCCGAATTCTTCGCGACAACATCTACGGCACCATCGAAGAGGATGTTTGGCGGCGCGACTTCGCGGCCAACGGGCTGTACTACAACATCGAGGACTTCTCGATCTGGGATTTCGTTGATGGCGTCAATGACGTCAAAGCACGCCGCCTCAAGATGATCGGCGATCCCGAGACACGCTATCGCGAAGATCCCGTTCGCATGCTTCGCGCTGTGCGCTTCGCGGCCAAACTCGACTTCTCGATCGAGCCCAATACCGAGCGCCCGATCAGCCAGCTTGCTTACTTGCTGGACGGCGTTCCGCCGGCGCGATTGTTCGATGAGGTATTGAAATTGTTTCTGTCGGGATTTGGCGAAAAGGCATACGAGCTGCTGCAGCAGTACGGCTTGTTCGAGCATTTGTTTCCCCAATCTGCCGCGGCCTTCGCCATGCCGCCGTATGCGTATGCCGCCGACATGCTCAAAATGGGGCTGGCCAATACCGACGCGCGCATCGCGGCCGACAAGCCGGTCACGCCGACCTTTCTGTTCGCCGTGTTGCTGTGGAGCGCGGTACTGCGCGAGCTCAATGAAAGGCAGGCAGGACCGACGCCCGATGTGGCGCTCCTGATGCAAGCCTGCGACGCCGTGCTCAGGCAGCAGCAATTGCGTGTGTCGATTCCACGGCGCTTCTCCATTCCCATGCGCGAACTGTTGATGTTGCAACCGCGCTTCAATCGCCGCAGCGGTGTGAAATCCTTGAGCCTGCTGCAGCACCCACGATTTCGCGCCGCCTATGATTTCCTGCTGCTGCGTGCGCAAGCCGGCGTCGCGGATCCGGAGCTGGCGAAGTGGTGGACCGACATTCAAGTGCTGCCGCAAGAAGAGCGAGTGGCGCTGGTTCAGGCGCGCCCCCCGGAGCCGGCAGCAGAAGGAGCGCCTGCCCCGGGCCGTCGGCGCCGCCGCCGTCGTCGCGGCGGAGCGGCGCGTAGTTAATAATGAATACGCTCTGGCGCCCGGCGTACGTGGCGATCGGCAGCAACTTGGAACTCCCTCGCGAGCGTGTGCTCGAGGCCATGGAACGATTGGCTGCTTTGGGCGCGCCGAATACGCTGCTGCGATCGCGTCTTTACCTCTCGCGCCCGATGGGTCCTCAAGATCAACCGGATTTCATCAACGCCGCAGCGGGACTGCTGACGCAACACAGTCCCCAAGAAATGCTGGCCGGCCTGCTCGACATCGAACGCAGCATGGGACGCAATCGACGCGAACGCTGGGGACCTCGCGTAATCGATTTGGATTTGCTGTGGATGGTCGATGCGCCGGTGGATGAACCCGGTCTCACCGTGCCGCACCCCGGAGTGTCGATACGCAACTTCGTCCTGTATCCTTTGGCGGATATTGCCCCGACGATCAAGATTCCTGGGATGGGCGTTGTGCTCGATCTGAAACTAAAGGTCGGCGGCGACGGCATTTCGGTTTTGGAATAACAAGAGTCTTTAATGACAGCTGCAGTACCGCACCGTTTTATTGTCGTCGAGGGGCCGATCGGCGTCGGCAAGACGAGTTTGGCGCGCCGCCTGAGCCAATCACTGGGCGGCCAACTCGTGTTGGAGCAGGCCGACCAGAATCCCTTTCTCGAGCGCTTTTACAAAAATCCGCGGGCGGCGGCATTTCAGACCCAATTGTTCTTTCTCTTTCAGCGCGCCCGGCAATTGGAGGATGTGCGCCAAGCGGACCTGTTCGGCGCAGTGCGCGTGGCGGATTATCTATTGGAGAAAGACCGGCTGTTCGCGCGGGTCACACTGGATGATGCGGAATATGCGCTCTATGAACGCGTCTATGAACGGGTGGTGGTGGATGCGCCCAAGCCGGATCTGGTCGTGTACCTGCAGGCTCCCGTGGACGTGCTGGTGGACCGCATCGGCAAACGCGGCATTCGCTATGAGCAGCACATCGAGCGCGCCTATTTGGAGAAGCTGACCCAGGCCTATGCGCGGTTCTTCCACAGCTACGACGCGTCACCCTTGCTGATCGTGAATTCCGCGGCCATTGATCCGGTGTCGAGCGAGAAAGACTACGCGCAACTCTTTGCCGAGATCACCAAAGCCCGGCGCGGCCGACATTTCTTCAATCCCGCCGGGAGCTCGTTTTTGCCTGCGGGCTAGACGACGCTTACCCGCTAGACGGCGCTTACTAGGCGACGCTTACCAGCTATTAGGCGGCTCCGTGCTGCGCCAGGGCCCATTGAATGTGCTCGCGCACCAGGACCGATGGATGCTGCGCACGCGCGGTGAGTGCGGCAATCACCGTAGGCGAGGAGGGGGCGTTGCCCAGCGCAATCGCGATATTGCGCAGCCATCGCTCATAGCCGATGCGCCGTATGGCACTGCCGCTGGTCCTTTCCAGAAAGTCGGCTTCGCTCCAGGCGAAAAGATCGACGAGCTGGGAATGATCCAGACCGTGTCGAGGCGCGAAGTCCTTCTCGGCGGTGGGCTTTGCGAATTTGTTCCAGGGACACACCAACTGACAGTCATCGCAGCCATAGATGCGATTGCCGATTGCGCGGCGAAATTCTTCGGGAATGCTTCCCGCCAATTCAATCGTCAGATACGAGATGCAACGCCGTGCATCGAGACGGTAGGGCGCGACGATGGCGCCGGTCGGGCAGGCCGGCATGCAGGCACTGCAGGAGCCGCAATGCGCCGTGCTCGGCTCATCGGCGGGCAATTCAAGATCGAGGTAGATCTCGCCGAGAAAGAAATACGAACCGGCATTGCGATCGATCAAATTCGTATGTTTGCCGATCCAGCCCAATCCGGCGTTGCGCGCCAAAGCCTTTTCCAGCACCGGCGCGCTGTCGGTGAAGACTCGGTGGCCGAACGGCCCGACGGCCTCCTGAATCCGGTCGCAGAGTTTCTGCAAACGCGAACGCAGCAGCTTGTGATAGTCGCGCCCGAGAGCGTAGCGAGAGACGTAGCCGACGCCGCCCTCGGCCAGCGTTGTGCCCGCATCGGCTGCTTCCGACGGCCAATAATCCATGCGCACGCTGATGCAGCTGACCGTGCCGGGAATGAGCTCAGCCGGCCGCGTGCGCTTAGCGCCGTGGCGCGACATGTAGCCCATCTCGCCGTTGAACCCTGAGCGCAGCCATTCGAGGAAGTGGGCTTCGTCTCCGCTTAAGTCGATGGCGGCGACCCCGAGCCCGGTAAAGCCGAGCTGCGAAGCCCAGGCGCGCAGCGACGCGGCGAGACTCTTGGGTTCAAGCGCAGCAGGTAGTGCGGAGGCAGTCATGACGCCTCCGTATAATAAACCGATGGCCCAGCCCCCCTTAGCATTTGACTTGCCCGACAGCGCGGGCACGGAAGCCTTGGGTGCGGCACTTGCGAGAAGCTTTCCCGGCGCAAGCGCCGGCGCCGTCGTTTACTTGCGCGGCGAACTGGGCAGCGGCAAGACCACCTGCGCGCGCAGCCTGCTGCATGCGCTCGGCGTCACCGCGCCGGTGCGCAGTCCCACTTACACCCTGGTCGACACCTACAGCGTTGCGGACCTGACGTGCGTGCACGTCGATCTGTATCGGGTGCAGACCACCCTCGAAGTCGAGGAACTGGGGCTGCGCGATATGACGGGCCCTGGTTATCTCATGTTGATCGAATGGCCTGAAAAGGGTGGGGCTGCCGTTCCACGAGCCGACCTGCATTTGCAGCTTCTCTATGCGGGTGAAGCGCGCGCGGCTCGCCTAAACGCGGGAAGCGGGGTGGGCGCAGCGTGGCTCGACAAGCTAGCAATCGACACTAGCTTAAACCTCTATGTATCTAATTTAACTTGAAAAAGGAGCGGATAGAGCGTTAACTTATTGCGATGAGCCGTCTGATGCTGTGGGCCGGAGGATTTTTGCTGGCAACCCTGCTGCCGCATGCCGCTCGCGCAGTCGATGTCCGCGACGTTCGGCTCTGGTCCGGACCGGATAACACACGGGTTGTCGTCGATCTCTCGGGAACCGCACAGCACAGCTTGCTCATTCTCCACAATCCCGAGCGCGTGGTTCTGGACGTCTCGGGTGCGCGCCTCGGCAAGTCGGCCCGCACCGCGCCCGCCGGCGCCGGTGCCGTAAAAAGAGTGCGCATGTCGCACAGTCCGTCTGGAAGTATTCGACTGGTCCTGGACCTGTCGCGTCCCGTTCAAGCGAAGAGCTTTCTGACCACGCCGAATTCTCACTATGGCTATCGCCTGGTGGTCGATCTCGCCGGGGCCAGCCGCGTCGTCGACAAGCCCATCAACGACAAGCCGATCAAAGCAAAGCACGCGCCCTCCGATGCGCGCGATCTCATCATCGCGATCGACGCCGGCCACGGCGGCGAGGATCCCGGCGCGATCGGCAAGAACGGCACGCGCGAGAAGGATGTGGTGCTGGCGATTGCGCGCGAACTGGCCCTCAAGATCAACCGCGAAGCGGGAATGAAGGCCGTGCTCACGCGGGGCGGGGACTACTTCGTGCCGCTGCGCGATCGGATGCGCCGGGCCAGAGCGCAGCAGGCAGATCTATTCGTCTCGATTCATGCCGATTCGATTCGCGACCGCAGCATCGACGGTTCTTCGGTGTACATCTTGTCGCAGCGTGGTGCGACCGACGAGGCCTCGCGATGGCTCGCGGAGCGCGAAAATGCCTCGGACCTGATCGGCGGCGTGTCGTTGGACGACAAGGACGATGTCCTGGCCTCGGTGCTGCTCGACCTGTCGCAGTCGGCCTCGCTGAATGCAAGCCAGGTAGCGGCCGAACGGGTACTGCACCAATTGACCCAGGCCGGCGAGGTCCGCAAGCATGAAGTTCAGCAGGCGCGCTTCATGGTCTTGAAGTCGCCCGACATTCCCTCGATGCTGGTCGAAACGGCCTATATTTCCAATCCGCAAGAAGAGCAGCGGCTGCGCACCGCCGCGCATCAAGCCAGACTTGCCGCGGCAATTCATCAAGGCGTGCGCGATTATTTTTACGCCAACCCGCCCATGGGCACGCGTATCGCGCAACTCGCTGCCGCAGGCTCCTCGCGGCCTGTGCTCGCGACGGCCGGCGGCGCGGGCGGCGCGAGCAACTGAGCTTTGAGGCGCGACTGATCGCGCGCCCTTAAACCTTCAAGCTTGTGCGAAAATGCGCGACTCGAGGTCGCCATTGCCCATTCAACTCCTATCCGATTCCCTCATCAGTCAGATCGCTGCCGGCGAGGTGATCGAGCGCCCGGCTTCCGTGGTGAAGGAACTGGTGGAAAATGCGCTGGATGCGGGCGCACGGCGCATCGAGGTTGAACTCGAGCGCGGCGGCTGCGGCCTGATCCGCGTTTCAGATGATGGCGCCGGGATTGATGCGGCCGAGCTGGCCTTGGCACTGGCACGGCATGCCACCAGCAAGATCGCCTCACTTGCGGATCTCGAGAACGTGTCGACCTTGGGATTTCGCGGCGAAGCGCTGCCGAGCATCGCGTCCGTATCGCGGTTGTCGTTGGCGTCGCGCACGACGCGGGCGGCGCACGCCTGGGTCATCGACGCGCGCGACGGCGAGATCGGCGCGCCGGCGCCCGCCGCGCACGGCGAAGGAACGCGCGTCGAGGTGCGGGATTTGTTCTTCAACGTCCCGGCGCGGCGCAAGTTCCTGCGCACGGAGAATACCGAATACCAACACATCGTCCGCATGCTGGAGCGCCTGGCCTTGTCGCGCTTCGACGTGGGCTTTTCACTCACCCACAACGGCAAAAGAGTCCTGACGCTGGCACCGGCGGAAAGCAGCGCCCAACGGCTGGAACGCGTCGCCCGGATTTGCGGCGAGGAATTCGCGGCGCACGTCATCGAATTGCGGCATGAAACCGAGGCTGTGCGGCTGTCCGGGTGGTTGGCACTGCCCACCTTTTCCCGGAGCCAGGCGGACCTGCAGTTCGCGTATCTCAACGGACGTTTTGTGCGCGACAAGCTCGTCGTGGGCGCGGCGCGCCTGGCCTATCGGGATGTCCTGTTCCACGGCCGATTTTGCGCCTACGTGCTGTACCTGGAATTGGATCCGAGCCAGGTCGATGTCAACGCGCATCCGCAAAAGCTGGAAGTTCGATTTCGCGATTCGCGCCGCGTTCATGACTTCGTCTTTCGAACGTTGGAAAAAGTGCTGGCGGACACCCGGCCTTCGGCGGACTCTGCCGGCAGCGCGCCCGCGGACTGGCTCACCGGTGCCTCAGCCTTCGCGGGAAGTCCGATGCAGGCGCGCTTCTCGCTGCCGGAAGCGCCCCACCGCGGCGCGACCGATGCCTACCGGCCTTATTTGAGTCCCGCGACCGCGGAAGTGCGGGATGAAGCGCCGGCGCAGGGCCCGCTGAACGGCGGTGCCGCCGACGGGGTTTCCGCCGACGGCGCTTCCGCGCCCTTGGGCTATGCGATCGCACAGCTTCACGGGGTCTATATCTTGGCGCAATCCGCCGACGGCATGGTGCTCGTCGACATGCACGCCGCGCATGAGCGAATCATGTACGAAGGGATGAAGAAACTGCTCGCGGGCCACACCGCGCAGCAGCAGCTATTGATGCCGGAAATTCTGCAGGTGACTCCCGCGGAGGCGGACATGGCGGAGGCGCACAGCCTGGAATTTTCGGCGCTGGGATTCGGGGTCACGCGCTTAGGGCTAGATCAACTGGCGCTGCGTGCGATCCCCACGCTGCTGGCAGGGCGGGATCCCTCCGGGATCGTGCGCGACGTGCTGTCGGATCTGCTGGAATCGGGCCATTCGCGCCGCGTCGAAGAATCCATCAACCATCTGCTCGCGACCATGGCCTGCCACGCCGCCGTCCGCGCCCAGCGATCTTTGAGCGTGCCGGAAATGAACGCATTGCTGCGCGAGATGGAGAGCACTCCGCGCGCCGATCAGTGCAATCACGGCCGCCCGACCTGGGTTCGTTTGTCCATGGGCGAGCTGGATCGGTTGTTTTTGCGCGGGCGGTGAGCGTCAAGGTGCCGCAGCGCTCGGCGGTGTTATTGATGGGTCCCACCGGTTCCGGCAAGTCGGACCTGGCAGTTCGGCTGGCTGAACGCTTGCCGCTGGAGATCATCAGTGTCGATTCCGCGCTGGTGTACCGCGGCATGGACATCGGCACGGCCAAACCCACCTTGAGCACCCGCGAACGGATCCCGCATCACTTGATTGATATCCGCGATCCGGCATCGGGCTACTCGGTCGGCGAGTTCACCCTCGACGTGCAGCGAACGGTGCAGGAGATCTGGTCGCGCGGGCGTCAACCCCTGCTGGTCGGGGGTACCATGATGTACTTCCATGCCCTGACCGCGGGCATTGCGGATTTGCCGGAAGCGAATTTGAGGGTGCGTGCCGAGATCGATGCGCGCGCGGCTGAAGAAGGCTGGGCCGCGGTCCATCGGGAGCTTGCGCAGGTGGATCCGGAAGCCGCGGCGCGCATTCACGTCAACGATCCGCAGCGCATCCAGCGGGCGCTCGAGGTCCACCGGGTCACGGGCCAAAGCATCACAAAATTGCAACAGATGCGCGTGTCGGTTTTTGCCGACGTAAATCTCATGGAATTTGCTATTGCCCCCCTTGAACGCGGCGAGTTACACACCAAGATCGAAATGCGGTTCAAGGCAATGCTCAAAGCCGGTTTCGTCGAAGAAGTCAGGAGCCTGTACGAAAGAGGCGATTTGAGCCCGGAACATCCATCCATGCGCGCGGTCGGATATCGACAACTGTGGAGATATCTGGCGGGACACTACGCGTTGAATGAAGCCCAAAATCAAGCCATTGCGGCGACGCGACAACTCGCTAAACGGCAATTGACCTGGCTTCGTCGGCGCGCCAATGCGCGATGGCTGGATTCCATGCGTCCGGACGTGGCCGACGCGATTTTTGATGCACTATCCGAGGTCGGATTTGCGTGAGGGCCTTACCTTCAACGTGGGCCATGGCGCTGTGCTAGCATTAATCGCGTATGTGCCTCGTGCCGCATGGAAGTGATACGGCAGTACAATCGACACCAAAAACAAGGAGCTTTACTCATGGCCCGTGGCCAGTCTCTGCAGGATCCGTTTTTGAATGCCCTGCGCAAAGAAAGGGTGCCCGTTTCAATCTATCTGGTGAACGGCATCAAATTACAAGGACAGATCGATTCATTCGACCAGTTCGTGGTTTTGTTGAGAAATAGCGTTAGTCAGATGGTTTATAAACATGCCATCTCCACGGTCGTGCCCGCACGCAATGTGCGATTGCCGACGGGAGAGGATGGCGAAGTGACGGAACCGGCTATCGTCGAATGAGTGGGTGGCCCTCTGCAATTATTTGAACGCCCGAAGGGCGGCGAGCGGGCCGTATTGGTCGGCGTCGGCATCGGGCATCCCGTGGATCCGAATGACATCGCTGAGTTCGCGGCGCTGGCGGCCTCTGCGGGTACGGTCTCCGTGGGCTCCGTGCTGGCCGCTCGTGCCCGGCCTGATCCTAAGTATTTCGTAGGCTCCGGCAAAGCGGAGGAAATCCGTGCCTTTGCCGAGGCCCACCAGGCGGACCTGGTGCTGGTCGACCAAACCCTCACGCCCAGCCAGGAACGCAACCTGGAAAAATTGACCGGCCGTCGAGTATTGGACCGTAACGGTTTGATTTTAGACATCTTCGCACAACGCGCGCGCAGCTTCGAAGGCAAGCTGCAGGTCGAACTTGCACAACTCTCGCATCTGGCCACGCGCCTCGTGCGGGGCTGGACCCACCTTGAACGTCAAAAGGGCGGCATCGGATTGCGCGGCCCCGGCGAGACGCAGCTCGAGACCGACCGGCGCTTGATCGCCAAACGCATTCGCACCCTGCGCTCGCGCCTGGAGAAGCTGGGTAGGCAGCGCGACACGGGACGCCATGTGCGGCGTGAGGTGCCCGTGCCGACGGTCGCGCTGGTCGGCTACACCAACGCCGGCAAGTCCACCTTGTTCAATGCCCTGACGGGATCAGACAGCTTCGTGGCTGACCAGCTTTTCGCCACGCTCGATCCCACGGTGCGGCGGGTCAAGCTGGCCGGGGGCGGCGAGGTGGTGTTGGCCGACACCGTGGGATTTGTGCGAGCGCTGCCGCACGAATTGGTGGCCGCATTTCGTTCGACTTTACAAGAAGCACGCGACGCCGATTTATTGCTGCACGTGGTGGATGCCAACGATCCGCTGCGCGATGAACGCATCGAGCAGGTTCGCGTCGTGCTAAAGGGTATTGGCGCCGGCGAGATTCGCGAGCTGCTGGTTTTCAACAAGATCGACTTGAGCGGCGATAAACCTCGAAGCATTGAGGGCGCCGATGGCGTGGCGACGCAGGTCTGGGCATCGGCGGCGAGCGGGGAGGGTCTTGATCTGCTGCGCGAGGCGCTGGCGTACGCGGTGCGTCCGAATCAAGTGCGCCGCACGTTTCATCTGCAATTGCAGGCGGCCGCCGTCCGATCCGAGCTGTACCAGCGCAATGCCGTGCGGGCGGAGCGACAATGCGAAGACGGTAGCTGGGATATGGACGTGGAGCTGGATTTGACCGAGATCGCCAAACTATCGGGTGCCAAGGGCGTCATTCTCTTGGAACCTGCGCGCGCGCTTGCACAGCGCGTTGCTTGAGTCTCCTAGGTGGGCGCCGGGCCGCCTGATAGAATGCCTGGTTGATCCATGACCCCGAACCTTCGCAACATATAATTAGGCACATCTCATGGCTTGGAACGAACCTGGCGGGGAAAAGCGCAATCCCTGGAATCGACCCCAGCAATCGCAGAACGATCTGGACGATGTGCTGCGAAATTTTCAGCGGCGCTTAAGCGCGCTGTTCGGACGCGGCGGCGGAAGCGGCGGTCTCGGCGGCGGCCAGGGTTCTCCGGGCTTCAGCAAAGGCTTGAGCAGCATTTTGGTCCTGATCGGCGCGGTATGGATCGGCAGCGGCCTGTACCGCGTCGATGCGCAGGAGCGCGCAGTCATCCTGCGCTTCGGCAAGTACATGGAGACCACCGGGCCCGGCTACAACTGGCATCTGCCCTGGCCGATCGAACAGAAGCGCATCGTCAATGTCTCGCAGCAGTTCAGCGTCACGGACGATGCGCGAATGCTGACGGCCGACACGAATCTGGTCGAAGTTAAATCGGCCGTGCAATATACCAAGCCGGACCCGCGCAAGTATCTGTTCCAGGTCAACAACGTCGAAGAGACGCTGGTCCAGGTGAGCGAAAGCGCCATGCGCGAGGCCGTCGGTCAGGCTTCGCTCGACAAGGCGCTGGCGTTCGATCCCTCGATCACCGACCGCGCCAAGAAGCTGCTGCAAAAGACGCTCGACAATTACGACATGGGCGTCAACATCATCAGCGTCAAGTTGGGCGAGGTCGTCGTTCCAGAGCCGGTGCAAGACGCGCAGCGCGACGCCATCAAAGCGGATAAGGACCGTCAGCGCTATCAGCAGGACGCGGAGACCTATCGAAATGACGTGGTGCCGCGCGCCCGCGGCCAGGCCGCCAAGAATCTGCTCGACGCCGAGGCGTACCGACTGCAGGTGTTGGCCATTGCGCAGGGCGAGACCTCGCGGTTCGATCAAGTCCTGAACCAGTACGAGCACGCGCCTGCCGTTACACGCGAGCGCATGTACCTCGAGACCATGGAAAATGTCTATAGGAATTCGCGCAAGGTGATCGTCGATACCAAGGGCAGCAACAACATGATGTACCTGCCGCTGGAGAAATTGATATCCCTCGGTCCGCAGTCGATCTCCAACCCGAATGACACCATGACGGTGGCCCCGCAGACGCGGCTGCCGGAGATCCAGGTCACGCCGGTGGAAGATCCCGCCCGGGCGCGTGGGGTGCGATGATGCAAAACCGAATGCTGTACATATTGCTGGCGCTGGTGGCGGTGATCTTGATCGTGCGTGCCAGCCTGTTCACGGTGAACGAAGGGCAGCTCGCCATCAAATCGATCGGCGGCCAGATCGTCGATTCGAATTACCAGCCCGGCCTGCATTTTCGAATTCCGCTCGTGAACGAGGTGAGCCGCTACGATCGGCGGATTCTGACGCAGATGTACCCGTCGGAACATTTTCTGACGCGCGAGCAGGAGCAGCTGAACGTGGATTTCTACGTGAAGTGGCGCATTCTAAATCTGCGCCGCTACTACGAGGCCACCGGCGGCACCGAAGAAGTTGCCAATGCGCGCCTGGGAGAAACGGTCAAGGACAGCATCAAGAGCGTCGTCACGCAGCGCACCTTGCAACAGGTGATTACCGCCGAGCGTGCGGAATTCACCGACGCGATGATGAAAACCGCGCGTCCGCTCGCCGAACAGCTGGGCGTCGAACTCGTGGATGTGCGCATCACCAAGATCGACCTGCCGCAGCAGGTGCAGGACTCGGTTTTCGACCGCATGCGGGCCACCTTCAAGGCGCAGGCAGCCAAGCTGCGCGCGGAGGGCGTGGAGGCGGCGGAGAGAATCCGCGCCGAGGCGAACAAGGCGCAAACCGAAATTCTGGCCGATGCCGCGCGCCAGGCAGCGCAGACTCGCGGCCAGGGCGATGCGTCGGCGAGCGAGGTGTTTGCCAAAACGTATTCGAAGAACGCGGAATTTTACAGCTTCTATCGCAGCATGCAGTCCTACCGCGAGGCCATCGGCACGCAGGGCGATATTTTGGTGATTGCTCCCGACAGTGCGTATTTCAAGTATTTCAACAAGCCGCAACCGCAGCCCGCGCCGCGCTGAGTCCGTAATTTAGTAATGGATATCGGTTGGACTGAACTGGCGCGCTATTTGGGTGGGGCGTTCGCTTTGTACTTGGTGCTCGAAGGAATACTGCCCTTCGTCAATCCGGCCGCCGCACAGCGGCTCATGTCGAAACTTGCGAAGGCCGAGCACTCGCAGCTGCGTTGGGGAGGACTGATCAGCATGGTGGCGGGATTGGCATTGCTGTGGATGGCGCGCAATGGGTAAAAACCTGGTCGTAATCGGCTTGCAATGGGGCGACGAGGGCAAGGGCAAAGTTGTCGACCTTCTGACCGATCAGGTGCAGGCCGTGGTGCGCTTCCAGGGCGGCCACAATGCAGGGCACACGCTGGTCATCGGCGGCAAGAAAACCATTCTCTCGCTGATTCCATCCGGAATCCTGCACGAACAGGTGCAATGTCTCATTGGCAACGGCGTGGTGCTGTCACTTGAGGCGTTTTTCAAGGAAGCGGAAATGCTGATCGGGCAGGGCGTGCCTGTGTTCGATCGTCTGCGCGTAAGTCCGGCGTGTCCGCTGATTCTCTCCTCGCACGTTGCCCTCGACAAGGCGCGTGAGAAGGCGCAGGGCGAGAACGCAATCGGCACGACGGGGCGCGGCATCGGGCCGGCGTACGAAGACAAGGTCGCGCGGCGCGCGCTGCGGGTCGCCGATCTGTTTCATCGCGAACGTTTTGCCGCGAGGCTGGGCGAGATTCTCGACTATCACAATTTCGTATTGCAGCGCTATTTCCAAACAGCGCCGGTCGATTTTCAGCAAGTGCTCGAGTCCAATCTGGCGCTGGGCGAGCGCTTGAAACCGTTGGTGGCCGACGTCACCGGCATTCTCGAGCAATTGAGGAAAGATGGCCGCAATGTGCTGTTCGAGGGCGCGCAAGGTGCCATGCTCGATGTCGACCTGGGCACCTATCCCTACGTGACCTCCTCGACGACCACGGCGGGCGGCGCGGCAGCCGGCTCCGGCATTGGTCCGCGCCTCCTCGACGAGGTGCTGGGCATCGTCAAGGCATACGCCACGCGTGTCGGCGCCGGTCCTTTTCCGACCGAATTGCTCGACGACACCGGCGAGTATTTGTCGCGCGTCGGGCATGAATTCGGATCGGTCACAGGTCGACGGCGGCGCTGCGGCTGGTTCGATGCGGTTGCGCTGCGCCGATCCATCGTGCATAACAGTTGTTCGTTGCTATGCGTGACCAAACTGGACGTGCTGGATGGTTTGGACACGATCCGGGTTTGCGTGGGCTACAAGACTGACGCCGGCATTGCGACCACGCCGCCGCTGCTGTCGGGAGACTATGGCGCCTGCGCGGCGGTGTACGAGGATGTGCCAGGCTGGAAGGAGAGCACGGTGGGGATTACGAGTTACGATGACCTGCCGGTGAATGCCAGAAAGTATCTGGAGCGTTTGCAAGAGCTGGTGGGTATACCCATCACCATCATTTCCACCGGGCCGGACCGAGATCAGACGATCATTCGCCGCAATCCCTTCGCCTGATGCACGGCGCAGCCGCATCGCCGAACGAATCCGTCCAAGCGACCTACGCGCCGGATCTGCAAGCCTTCGTATTCGTGCTGTTTTTCGCGTTCGGCGGCATCACCAGCTTGAACGATGTGCTGATTCCGAAGCTCAAGGCACTGTTCACGTTGAACTATGGCGAGGTGATGCTGGTTCAATCGGCGTTTTTTGCCGCCTACTTCATCATTTCGATCCCCGCCGCCGCGCTCGTGCGGCGCATCGGCTACATGCGATCCGCGGTTACCGGACTCTTGATCATGACGGCCGGATGCGCTTTGTTCATACCGGCCTCATCGCAGGCTTATTCGGCCTATTCCTGCTGGCCTTGTTCGTGCTGGCGTCCGGCATCACCACCGTGCAAGTGGTGGCCAATCCGCTGATTTCCATGTTGGGGAAACCGTCCACGGCGAGCAGCCGATTGACCTTTGCGCAGGCGTTCAATTCTCTCGGTACGACCATATTCCCCTATGTCGGCTCGATCCTGATCTTGGGGACGTTGGCGAAAGTTGATCCAAAGACCTTGTCCGGTGCGGCACTCGATTCTTTTCGCACGGTGGAAACGCACGTGATCGTGCAAACCTATGTCGGCCTGGCGGCAGCGCTGGCGCTGATCGCGGCGGCGGTTTGGTGGCGCCGCAAGGCGCTGATCGAGCCGCCGGCCTCGCGCACACCGATTCTGCGCGCCTTCAATTTGTTGACCCGTCCGCGATTTGCCTTCGGCACGCTGTGCATTTTTCTCTATGTCGGCGGCGAAGTGGCGATCGGATCGCTCATCGTGAATTACCTCATGCAGCCGAATACGCTCGCCTTGGACGCCGAATCGGCCGGCAAGCACATTCAGTTCTATTGGGGCGGCGCCATGGTGGGCCGATTCATCGGCGCCTACGTGCTCAGGCTTTTTTCTCCAGGCAAGGTTCTCGCCTGCGTGGCGGGTATCGTCATCGCCTTGCTGACAATTTCCGCCAACACGTCGGGTGCGCTATCGGCTTGGTCGCTGCTGGCGATCGGATTGTTCAACTCCATCATGTTTCCGACGATTTTTACGCTCGCCAACGAAGGACTCGGGGAACGCGCCGCCGAAGGTTCCGGCGTGATTTGCATGGCCATTGTCGGCGGTGCGATCGTTCCGCTCATTACCGGCAACGCGGCCGATCTGTGGGGCCTAAAATACGCGCTCACCGTGCCGGCCGCCTGCTATTGCGGCATTCTCTTGTTTGGATGGTTTGCCCGGCGGCCATTGCGGGCCGCCGCCTAAATAAATTTCCGGGTCCGGTCGCCAGGCCGCGACATGGCGATAGATTTCTCCTTCAGTACACTGTGTCTACCCATTCGAGGAGGCAGTCGTGGCAAACATTCCATTGAAAGGCAGCGAGCGCGTTGCGATGCCGGGCGCCCGCGTGGTGGCGCCGGCCGACCCGAACGAACGCCTGGAGGTCACGCTGCTCGTGCGCCGCCGTGCGCGCGAGGAATTTCGCGCTCGAGTGGCCGATCTTGCGTCGGGAAAATCCGGCGTACCCTATTTGACCCGCGAGGAATTTGCCGCGCGGCACGGCGCGGATGCCGGCGACTTCGCGGCGGTGCGTGCCTTCGCCGCTGCGCACGGATTGGCGGTCGTGCAGGAAAACGCGGCGCGACGCACCGTGATGCTTTCGGGGACGGTGGCGCAGTTCGATGCCGCCTTTGGCGTTCAATTGCAGCGCATGCAACACGGCAGCTGCAGCTACCGCGGCCGCACCGGCGGCATTCAATTGCCGAGTTCGCTCGATGGCGTGGTTGAGGCCGTGCTGGGTCTCGATAGCCGGCCGCAGGCGGCGGCGCATTTCAGAGTTCGACGGGCGGCAAGCGCCGCGACCTCCTTCACGCCGACGCAAGTCGCGACGCTGTATGGATTTCCGGCGAGTACCGGCCTCGGTCAGTGCGTGGCGCTGATTGAGTTGGGCGGTGGGTTTCGTCCCGCGGACCTGGAGACCTACTTCAAGAGCTTAGGTGAGAGCTCACCCACGGTTACGGCGGTTTCGGTTGACCACGCTCAGAATACGCCGACCGGCGATGCGAACGGCCCGGACGGCGAAGTGATGCTGGATATCGAAGTAGTCGGGGCGATTGTGCCGCAGGCTGCGATCGCGGTGTACTTTGCGCCGAACACGGATGCGGGATTTCTCGATGCCATCACCACCGCGATTCATGACACGACGAATAAACCTTCCGTCATTTCGATCAGTTGGGGCGGCCCGGAATCGACGTGGACATCGCAGGCCATGACGGCCATGGATGATGCATTTCAGGCAGCGGCGACCCTTGGGGTAACCGTGTGCGTTGCTTCAGGAGACAACGGCTCGAGCGACGGCGTAACGGACGGCAGCGATCATGTGGATTTCCCCGCCTCCAGTCCCTTCTCGCTAGCCTGCGGCGGCACCAGCCTACACGCTACGCCGAGCGCCATCAGCGGCGAAGTGGTTTGGAACGGTGGCGCCAACGGCGGTGCGAGCGGCGGCGGCATCAGTGGGTTTTTCGCGAAACCCGCCTGGCAGTCGAGCCTGAACGCCGTGACCACTCAAGGAACCCGGACGGCGCTCACGCAACGAGGAGTGCCCGACGTGGCAGGCAATGCGGATCCTCAGACGGGCTACGAGATTCGAGTCGACGGGACGGCGAGCGTGATCGGCGGCACGAGCGCGGTGGCGCCATTATGGGCGGCACTGCTCGCCCGCTTGAACCAACTGTCCGGGCAGTCCGCGGGTCTGATCAATCCAAAGGTTTACGCTGCGCCCGCAGCGCTGCGCGACATCACGTCGGGCAACAACGGAGACTTCGCCGCCGCGGCAGGCTGGGATGCCTGCACGGGGTTGGGCAGTCCCAACGGCTCTGCGCTGCGCAGCGTCGTCTAAAGCTGCTATCTAAAGTGGAACGATCCGCCGGTGCCGAACAGCCCTAAGAGTCCAACGACGATCAAGTACAGGGCGATGATGTAGTTCAGCAATTTCGGCATCACCAGAATCAGGATGCCGGCGACCAGCGCGACGATTGGCGCGAGACTCAAGTTGATATGCATGGGTGGACTCCGTTTGGCCGGGAGTGTCGCCCGGCATATTATTGAAATAATTTCAAAGCGTTCTGAAGCGTATTCCAAGCGCCCCACAATAGCGGAATTCCGACCACGAGCCACATTATTCCGAGTCGACCCTTCATGATGGCGCTCCTGTTGGCGACGCTCCGAGCGGCGGAGCTTTGTAGTGGTACTTCGCATCGACTGCGTGCATGGCGAAATTGCAAATAAATCCCAGGAGCAGCAATCCGCACATGATGAACATGGTGACGGAGTAGGCTTGTGCCTTGGGCACGCCGTTGTCGATCTGATAGGCGCGAATGTAGTTGACCAGCACGGGACCCAATACACCGGCAACCGACCACGCCGTCAGCAACCGACCATGAATGGCGCCGACCTGGTAGGTGCCGAACATATCGCGCAAGTAAGCGGGGATCGTGGCAAAGCCGCCGCCGTACATGGACAGGATGATGCAGAACGCCGCGACGAATAGCGCCACGGAACCGATGTGGCCGAAGTAGGGCACCAGCGCGTACAGCACGATGCCGAGCACAAAGAACACCATGTACGTGTTGCGCCGGCCGATGTAGTCGGACGTGCTCGCCCAGAAAAACCGGCCGATCATATTGAAGAGACTGATGAGACCGACGAAACCCGCAGCGGCGGCCGGCGACACTTTGCCGGTAAACATTTCCTGAATCATCGGCGATGCCTGACCCAACACGCCGATGCCCGCCGTCACGTTCATACAGAGCACGACCCAGAGCAGCCAAAATTGCGGCGTGCGCCAGGCCACATCGACTGTGACGTTGGCTTGCGTAACCAGGGCTTGAGGATGCGCTTCCGGAACCCAGCCCGCCGGTTTCCAGCCTTCGGCCGGAACCCGAACCGTCACCACACCGATCATCATGAACATGAAATAAATGACGCCCATGGTGACAAACGTCTCAAGCACACCGTTTGAGGTTGCGGTGGCAAAATGCTTCATCAGCAGGACGGAAAGCGGGGCGGCGATCAGCGCGCCCCCGCCGAAACCCATGATGGCCATGCCCGTAGCCATCCCGGGGCGGTCCGGAAACCACTTGATGAGCGTCGATACGGGCGAGATGTAGCCGATTCCAAGACCGCACCCGCCCAACACTCCATAACCCAGATAAATAATCCACAACTGGTGCAGGCGGATTCCAACGGCCGACAGCAGAAATCCCCCCGAAAAACATAGCGCTGAGACAAACATCGATTTCCGTGGACCGACGCGCTCAACCCAGCGCCCGAACAGGGCGGCCGAAGCGCCCAGAAATACAATGGCAATGGAAAAGACCCAGCCGACATCCTTCAAATTCCAGTCACTTGGCGCGGACTGCGTCAGTCCAATCAGCTTCGTGAGCGGCAGGTTAAAAGTGGAAAAGGCATAGGCCTGACCGATGCAGAGATGCACCGCAAGGGCGGCGGGCGGAACCATAAATCGATTAAAACCCGGACCGGCAACCGTGTTCTCGCGATCAAAAACTGATGACATAACCAGCCCTATCCTTCTTTATGGTTTGTTGCGGGGCGAAATATATGTGTCAAGCCAAGGCCAATATGCTCCATTTCCAGCGATCTTGTCACTCTTCGCGTTCGCAGGACGGCGAAGCGGCCTGCGACTTGGATCACATTCGGCCGGCGCGTTGGCGCGGCTTCACCCCCTGAGCACGCAGATATTGAAAACCGTGACATTCGGTAACGAACGGATGGGGGGAAACCCGTAATTTCGGGGCCGATCATGTGTAATTCCAGATGTGCGGGCCAGCGTGCTTCCCGAGCGGGAATAGCGGGTATTTTCGCCGCTCTGCTGCTGTCGTGGGTGCTTGCGGCTCAGCCGGCGGCGGCTGCCTGTCTGCCCAACGCGGATCCGGCGATCCGAGCATTGCAGATCCTGGTGGACCAGGACGCCAACGCCGCTCTTAAGAAAGTAGCGCTGCTCTTGAAGACCGAGCTGGCCGCGCCGCTTCCCAGTCCGCAGCGCCTCGCCTCGCTATACAGCGTGCAAGCGCAGGCCTACAGCATCCTCGAGCTGGAATCCAAGGCCCGCGATGCGGTCTTCAAGGGACTGAAGTTGGCGACCGACAATACCGATCCGGTGCGCATCACGCTGCTGTCCCTGTACGCGGAGAATGTGTACGACCAGGCCGGCATTGCGGCGGCCGTCAAGGTGACCGAGGAGGCGCAAGCGGTCCAAAACCGCGGCTCGCTCGAGGACATTTGCCTCCTTATCGGACGCGGCCTGTTGCAGTACCGGCAGGACCGCGAGGACCTGGCGATCGGCAGCCTCACCCAGGCTTATCGCTCCAGCACCATGCCGGCATTTGCCGAGCCGCACGTGCTTGCCGCCGGTGTGTTGGCGACGGTTTTGCGCAGCATGGGCGACTATGCGCAAGCCTTGGCCCTGAATCAGGAAGCGATCGATTGGGACACATCGCAGCATGCGCCGCTCGCGCTGTCGGTCGACAGATTCTTGCGCGGCCGGATTCTGATCCTGATGCAAAAATACTCGCAGGCCATCGACGAATTCGAAGCGGCACGCCGCTTAAGCGCGCAGCTGAGCGATACCCAAGGCGTCGCCTTTGCCGATGTGCGCGTATGCGAGGCTCGCATCGAATTGGGACAACTCATCAAGGCGCGCTCGGCGTGCGAGAACGCGCTGTTCACCTTCATCGCGTCGCGGTTCTCGGACGAGGTCAAGGAGACTGAAGCGTTGCTCGCGCGCATCGATCTCGCCGAGGGGCACCCCGAAAAGGCGCTCGCGACCTTGAACGAAGTGCTCGATCACAGCGGCACCGATGTGCTGCCCTACCGCGTCGCCTCGCTGTACCAATGGCGCTCACGCACCAACGCTGCTCTGCATAATTATCGAGATGCGTACAACGACCTCGCCGAGTACATGCGCCGCTACGTGGCAACCAATGATTCCGATCGCACCAAACAGGCGGTTGCGCTGCGCGCTCGATTCGAAACGGATCGCGAGATTGAGCGCAATGCGCTGTTGAAGCGCGAGTTGGACCTGTCGCACGAACAATCTCAGCGCCAAGCGCAGCAGTTGCGCTGGAACGCGATCGCCGCGGTTTCCGCGACGCTGGTGATAGCGCTGCTCATTTACTTCCTGGTGACCAACCTGCGATTCCGCAAGCAGCTGGTGCGCCTGGCGAGCCTGGACGGCTTGACGGGATTGCCGAATCGGCGCCGCACGGCGGAACTGGCAACCGATGCGCTCACGGCGGCGACCGAATCGGAAAAACCGCTGACCATCGCCATCATCGACATGGACCACTTCAAGTACATCAACGATCGCTGCGGGCACGCCACGGGCGACTATGTGCTGCGGGAATTCGCCCGTTTGGGACGCGAGTCGGTGCGGGCGTGCGATGTGCTCGGCCGCTGGGGCGGTGAGGAATTTCTGCTGATCATGCCGGACGCGACTGCCGATATGGCAATGGCGACGCTGGAACGGCTGCGCACCCTGGTATTCGGCATCAACTTGCCCCCGTCCGGGGCCGGCCTGCGCGTGAGCTTGAGCGCGGGCCTTGCGGTGCGCGAGAGGCAGGTCCGCTCGCTCGATGAGCTCATCGCGCGCGCCGATGCGGCACTCTATCTGGCGAAGAACGATGGACGCGATTTGGTGCGCCTTGCGGACGAGAAATTTCTCACCACCGCCGGCATACGGCGCGCCACGCGTCAGTAACCCAAAATCTCGGATGGTGCCCAGGAGAGGACTCGAACCTCCACGAATTGCTCCACTGGTACCTGAAACCAGCGCGTCTACCAGTTCCGCCACCTGGGCAAGATGGGTCCGCCTCACGCGAGGCGCAGAAATGTACGCACTGGGTTGGTGCTTGTCAATCTGAGCCCGCCGGGCCGTCCAGGGGCCCCAATCCGCCCATGCTAGACTCGAAAGCAGGCTGTCAGAACGAGCGAAAAGGGCGAATGAGCGACAAGAAAGCCAGCGCGCAACCTGCGATCGATCCCGCGTTAAGACAGCGATTCTTGCACGGCATGAGCCACGCCGCGTGCACCGTCAATGTGGTCACCACCGACGGCCCCGCGGGGCGCCACGGAGTAACGGTATCGGCGATGGTGTCGGTCTCAGCCGATACCCCGCAGCCCACCCTGCTCGTATGCATACACAATCGCAGCGCGGTCGCCGCCGCTCTGCTCGAAAACGGCGTTTTTTGCGTCAATGTGCTGCGCGACGACCAAGCGCATATCTCGGATAATTTTGCCGGCCGCGCCGGGGCGCGCGGCGCCGCGAAATTTGACTGCACCGAGTGGACTACCCAGGTAACCGGCGCGCCGCGGGTACTCGATTCCTTGGTGGCGTTTGATTGCCGGGTCACGGCAAGCGAGCGGGTCGGTTCGCATTTTGTGGTTTTCGGCTCGGTCCAGGATATCCACGTCGCCGGCGTCGGGGCACCGCTGATCTACGCGAATCGCGCCTACGGCGTACCGCGGCGCTTTCATCAACGGCGCAATGCGAGAAGCGCCGCGGCGAATTTGGCGCTTACCCTCGGCTGCTACCAGGTATTCGCGCCCTTCGTGGTTCCGGCGCTGGTCGCGCGGCTGACGAAGCTGCACCCCGGCATCGCGCTGACGCTGCTGGAGTCCGATCAAGAGCATCTGATTGCCAGCCTGCGCCGCAATGATGTGGAGGTCGCGCTGCTTTATGATTTCAATTTGATCAGCGATTTGAGCATCACGCCCCTGGCGGAATTGACACCCTATGTCCTGCTGCCCGAGGGGCATCCCTTGAGCCTGGCATCCTGCATCGCTCTCGAGGATTTGGTGCGCGAACCGCTGGCGCTGCTCGACGTGGAGCCGAGCCGCGAATATTTTTTGTCCCTCTTCAAAGATCGGAAACTTGAACCCACCATCGGCTTTCGCACCAAATCCCTGGAAATGGTACGGGGCTACGTGGGGCATGGGCTCGGCTACAGCATCCTGGCGACCAAGCCGGCCAACAACATGACCTACGACGGGCGCGCCTTGGTAGCCCGGCCTTTGAGCGTCGGGGTTTCCAACAGCCGGTTGGTGCTCGCGACCTTGGCCAGCCGCAAATTGAGCCCCATGGCGCTGGAATTTGCGGGCCACTGCCGTACATTTTTTGGCGCCACGGAGACGCGGCAAAGCTGATAACCTGCAGTCGTGATTATCCTATGACACGACGCGGATCGACTGGCTCACCCGGGCCCAAAAACCACCGCACTGCAAAACCCGCCGCCAATTGGCGCGGCGAGGATCCGAACCTAGAGCTGGAAAAGTCGCGCTACGCGGATCCGATCGCGAGCCGCGAGCTGCTGCTAAAGCATCTGCGCGAGGCGCCGGAACCCTTGAGCGCCGCGCGTCTCGCCAAGCGGTTGGGACTGAACACCGATGCGCAGCGCCACGCGCTCACCAAGCGTTTGGGCGCGATGGTGCGCGACGGTCAAGCGATCGAAGGGCCGAATGGTTTCGCAATCGCGGGCGACGGCGAGCGGGTGGCGGGGCGCGTTCGCGGTAAGGCAAATGGCGACGTGCTGGTCCTGCCGGATGATGGATCGGCGCCCCTGGTACTGGCGCGGGCGGATACCGCGGCGCTGATGCAAAACGATCGCGTCGAAGTGCTCGCCGTGGGCATGAACGATCGCGGCCGACGCATTGCTCGATTGATCCAGCGCATTGGCGATGCGTCGAACCTCATCGGCGGGGGGTGGCATGCCGGGGAGAACAGCGGCCGCGTCGAGCCGGAAGATCCGGGACATTGGTACTCGGTCGAGGTGTCAATGCGCGACCGCCATGGCGCGCGCGACGGGGATGAGGTCATCGTCGAGGTGACCAAGCGCCCGCAAGGCGAGTCCCCCGCGCAGGGACGCATTGTCGAAGTGCTGAAAGGCTTGCGCCCCTCGGACCTGGCGGCCCGATTTGCCATCTTGAGGCATGACCTGCCGCAGGAATTTCCGCCAGAGGTGCTGGATCAGGCGAATCTCTTTCCTCCGAACGTGTTGCCCGAAGATATCGAGGGGCGAGTGGATTTGCGCGACCTGCCCCTGGTTACGATCGATGGCGCGGACGCGCGGGATTTCGACGACGCCGTCTATGCCGAAGCGCAATCCGGCGGCTGGCGCCTGATCGTAGCCATCGCGGACGTCAGCAACTACGTGCGCGACGGCACCCCGCTCGACATCGAGGCGCGGGCGCGCGCCACGTCGGTGTATTTCCCCGATCGCGTCATCCCCATGCTGCCGGAGCATCTGTCGAATCATTTGTGTTCGCTGATGCCGCGCGTCGAGCGCCTGTCATTCGTCTGCGACATGCATGTCAGCAAGGCCGGCAAATTGAGCAAGTCTCGATTTTACGAGGCGGTGATCATCTCGCACGCACGGCTGACTTACGATCAGGCCTGGAGTTATCTGCAAAACCCCAAAAAGCATGCCGCCGACGTGGCGCCGGCGGTGGGTGCTTCGCTGCAGACCTTGTATGCCGTGTATGGCGCGCTCAAGGGTGCGCGCGATGCGCGCGGCGCCTTGGATTTCCGCGGCGGCGAAGTCAAGGCGCGGATCGGCGAGAAAGGCACGATTGAGGGTTTCTACGCGGTCACGCGCAACGATGCGCACCGCCTGATCGAGGAGTGCATGATTGCCGCCAACGTGGAAGCTGCGGTGGCGCTGCGTTCCTCGAAATCCAAAGGCCTGTATCGCGTCCACGGCCAACCCGAGGATAAGCGCGTCACGGAGCTGCAAAAGGTCTTGACCGCGCTGCAGGTGAATGCGCAGTTCTCCGAGAAGCCGACGCCCCGCGAGTTTCGCCAGCTGGTCGAACGGCTGACCTCGCGGCCCGATGGACTGCTGCTCGAGGGCTTGGTCATCCGCTCCCTGGCACAGGCGGTTTACCAGCAAACCAACATCGGACACTTTGGTCTCGCGCTCGATGAGTACGCGCACTTCACCTCGCCGATTCGCCGCTATCCGGACCTGCTGGTGCACCGAGCGATTAAAGCGGCGGTATTGCCGCAGTCCGCATCGGGGCATCGCTATAGCGCGTCGGAGCTGCAGGTGCTGGGTGCGGAGAGTTCGCAGCGCGAGCGGCGCGCCGACGATGCGTCGCGCGATGTCATGGGCTACCTCAAGTGCTTGTACATGCAGCCCCGCATCGGCGAGACCTTCGATGCGACGATTTCGAGCGCGCTGGAATTCGGTTTGTTCGTGCAGTTGAAGGAAATGCCCATCGATGGTCTGGTGCACATCTCGGCGATTCCCGGAGATTATTGGGAACTCGAATCGGGCGGCATGGGCTTGGTGGGGCAGCGCACCGGGCGGCGCTGGCAACTGGGCGCCTCGGTGCGGGTACGTTTGAATCGGGTCGACCTCACTCAGCGGCAAATCGACTTCGAGCTCGTCGATGCCGATGCCGCGGCAAGCCGCGGCACGGTGCGGGCGCCGCGGCAGGGCCAGCGCGCGGGCCAAGCCCGGCGCGGCGCGGTCCCGAACCGGCAGGGACGGGGTGGCGCTAAGCGCGGCGGACGCGGCGGTCGTGGCTGAGTCGAAGCGCAATTATCTATATGGTTTGCACGCAGTGAACGCCGCGCTCGAACGGGCGCCGGAACGCGTGTTGGAACTTTGGATCGCGCAGCCTCGGGACGCCGAGGCACGTGTTCGTGAATTGAAGGAGCGAGCGCAGCGCGCGGGCGTGCACATTCATTCGGCGACGCCTGAGTCCATCGCAAAGCTCGTGGGCGATGTGGCGCACCAAGGGGCGGTGGCGGCGGTGCGCCCCTTGAAAGGCTGGGACGAGCACGATTTGGCCGACTCACTCGATCGGCTCGCCGGGGATCCCTTGCTGCTGATTCTCGACGGGGTCACCGACCCCCATAACCTCGGCGCCTGCCTACGGAGCGCCGAGGCCGCGGGGGCCCATGCGGTGATCATCCCCAAGGACCGGGCCGCGACCCTGGATGGGGTTGCTCGCAAGGTGGCGGCAGGGGCGGCCGAATTCATCCCCGTCGCCAGCGTGACGAATTTGGCGCGGACCCTGGATATGCTGAAGCGCGGGGGGATTTGGATCGTCGGCACCGATGGGGAGGCGCAGCAGGCGCTCTACCAGGCGGATTTGAAGCGGCCGCTGGCCCTGGTTTTGGGCGCCGAGGGCAGCGGTATGCGGCGTTTGACCCGGGAAAAGTGCGACTTGCTGGTGCGCATACCCATGGCAGGCCACATGGAGTCGCTGAATGTCTCCGTAGCTGCAGGAATCGCGCTATTTGAGGCCTTGCGCCAACGGGCCGGTTGACCAAAACTCCCTTTAAACGTATCCTTCGCGCTCTTTTTTGCCGGGTTGCCGGTTTTATTCCTTGCCTCACCGCTCGCAACGGGAGGCTAAATCCATAGGGAAATACAATGCGACATTATGAAATTGTGCTTCTGGTCCATCCGGACCAGAGCGAGCAAGTCCCCGCGATGGTCGATCGCTACAAAGGCATGATCGCTGCCGGTGGCGGTGCCGTGCATCGGTTCGAAGACTGGGGCCGGCGGCAGCTGACCTTCCCGATCTCCAAAGTGCACAAGGCGCACTACATCCTCTTGAACATCGAGTGCGATCAGAAGACGCTGACTGAGCTCACAGGCTCATTCCGCTTCAGCGATGCGGTGCTGCGCAATCTCGTGGTCAAGATGGACGAGGCGGTCACGGAGGCCTCGCCGATGGCGCGAGCCCCGGATGAAAATGCCCGTCGTCACGATGACTTCGGCGATGAGGGCGACGATGACGACATGCCCATGGGCATGCGGTAAAGGAGCACACACATGGCACGTTTTTTCCGTCGCAAGAAGTTCTGCCGATTCACGGCAGATGACGTCAAGCAGATCGACTACAAAGATCTCGCCACGCTCAAGAGCTATATCACTGAAACGGGCAAGATCGTTCCGAGCCGCATCACGGGCACGCGCGCGCACTATCAGCGCCAGCTGCAGCTCGCGATTCGGCGCGCTCGCTTTCTTGCCCTGCTGCCCTACACAGATCAGCACTAAGGTAAGCGAAGGCACATGGACATCATATTGTTGCAGAAGGTCGCGAACCTCGGTCAGATCGGCGATCGCGTCA